>Ga0070713_100000818_pt1 | contig 20000 bp, 13 predicted proteins | sample LARL82metaG_FD_65465 | JGI IMG/M metagenome (GOLD analysis project Ga0070713, IMG submission 65465) | Corn, switchgrass and miscanthus rhizosphere microbial communities from Kellogg Biological Station, Michigan, USA - LAR L8-2 metaG | ecosystem: Host-associated > Plants > Roots > Rhizosphere ...
CGCGGCGAATTGCAGCGATGCTTCTTTCCATCTTTCCGCTCCGATTGGTTGCCCAGACCGCGACGCCGGCTTCGACATCGTTCCTCACGACCATCGGCAAGGATACGTTCTGCCTCGAGCAATACAGCCGCGCGGGCAACGTCATCTCGGGCTCCTGGGTCGTTCTACATCCGCCGGGCGTCTTTGTGCACGACTATCAGGTTACGCTCGGCAACGACGGTCTGCCGGCGCGGTACACGATGAAGTACAGCACACCGGGCGCACTCACCCCACCCGATCTGGATTCGCTCGTCGTCCTGTACGGGCGCGATTCGGCATTTATCAATTTCTATCGACGCGATTCTTCATTTACGCGCCGCATCGCCATCCACGAAGGCTTTCCGCTCCTCGGCCAATCCTTCGTCGGCATCGAGCTCGCGATGATGCGACTCCGGCAAATGCGCGTGGACTCCTCGACGATCTCCCTGCATCAGCCATCCGACCCTTCGGCACGGGCGACACTGGCACCCGTCCGCTTCCTCGCGGCGGACTCCGCGCTTGTCGGCGGGACGGTGCGCGCTCGTGTCGCCGCTGACGGAAGCATTCTCGCCCTCCGCTCTGGTCCATTCGAGTTGCGGCGCGTCAACGCGTTCGACATGTCGAGGATCGTCGACGGATTCGTCAAAGCGTTCGCGCCGCGCGTCGCTGCACTGGCGGCGGCAGCCGCATCGCGCGTCGAGATTTCTCTTCCGCCGAGCCAGTTGGACCGCTTCGTCGGTAGCTACTCCATCGCGACGGTGACGATTCCGATCACCCGTGACGGTGAGCATCTCATGCTCCACTTGCCGCAGCAGCCAGCAATCCAGCTGCTTGCCATGTCGCCGACGCAGTTCTTCGTCAAGAAGCCGGACCTTGTTCTGGCCTTCGAGAGCGATTCGACCGGCCGCGTCACAGCACTCACCATTCAACAGCTCGAGACCAAGCAGCGGCTCGTTCGGAACAACTGAGCGCATGCATCTCGGGATTGTCGTTAGGTGGCTCCTCACGGTCGCTTTCGTGGCGATCCTCCTCCCTCAGTGCCGCAAGCCATCCTGGCTCCCGGGACGGCTCGTGACGATGCTGATGAACGTCTCGCATCGCCGGCTCAGCTCGTGGGGGCTGAGTCATCTTCAAATCGGCAGCGACTTCACGATCCTCGATGTCGGCTGCGGCGGCGGGCAGACGATCAAACAGCTCGCCGTGGCGGCCCATGCCGGGACGATTTACGGAGTCGACTATTCCCCGGCGTCGGTCGCCACGGCGCGCCGCACCAACGCCGCGCTGATCCAGGCGGGAAGGGTCGATGTTCGCCTCGGCACCGTCTCGGCACTCCCATTCGACGCCAACACATTCGACGTCGTGACCGCAATGGAGACGCACTACTATTGGCCGGACCTCGTCGCCGACTTTCGTGAAGTTCAGCGCGTCCTCAAGCCTGGCGGAACTTTCGCCATCGTCGCCGAGACCCACCGTGGCACGCGCATGGATTGGCTCTATCGACCCGCAATGCGTGTCCTTCGCGCGAAATACCTTACGGCGGCGGAACATCGCAATCTGCTGACGCAGGCCGGATACATGAACGTCGAGACGTTCGAAGAGCCCACGACCGGCTGGCTCTGCGCCATCGCGCGGAAGGCCGCGTGATATCAGCTTCACGCGAGCGTGCGACTTACTCTGGCTCCGGCGGCATCTCACGGCCGATGTCGGCGATCTCGATGAGTCGCGCGGCAACATCATTCCATGCCCCGCGGCCGAACCGTTCGACAAACTCCTCCTGCGCGGCGTTCCAGAGCGGGAGCGCCTTCGCGATGCGTCGGGCACCCTTGGCGGTCAACGCAACCTGCTTCAGCCGCGGGCCGATCTTGCTCAGTTGTACGAGACCGTCGCGGGCGAGCGGCTCGAGCGATCGATAGAGTGACGTACGCTCGAAGAGCAATTCGTCCGCGAGCTCGGGAAGGCTCACCGGCTCATCGCGACGCTCGATGGCGCGCAAGATCGAGAACTGCGTGTTCGTCAGGCCAGCGGGCGCCAACCGCGCATCATAGACGCGCGCGATCGATCGCGTCGCGCGGCGAAGCGTTCCGGCGGCACACTTGCTCGCTGCGGAGCTGGAGTCGTTCATGATCCGGAAGCTGTATATACACCTTCTCGCCAGCGTTCACGTTATCCATTGATTGCACATTGTGTCAAGCGTTGCTCGAGCGGCGGCGCTCGGCCCGAAGCACTTGCCGAATGAGAAGATCCTGGCGCGAATTTGAACGAGCACGGAATCGTGAATCAGCTGCGGTTACGGCATTTCCTGAGCGACAGAGTGCTTGACGCCAAGAGAGGCTCCGGTCGAATGACGGTGCGCGAGCACCGGCACGCGCGATCCGCGGATCACCTTGTCCACCACGCGCGGATGAAGAAGGCGAGTAATGCCCTCCGTCGCGTGCGTCTCCACGACGATCAGATCGACTTCCCACTGCTCGGCAACCGTGAGAATCGCCTTCGCCGGTGAGTGGTCGGTGATGACCTCCGCGCTTGCCCTGAACCCGCGACTCCGGATTCCTCGGGCGATCGATTCGAGATGGTCGTTCATCCCACCTTCGATCGTCGAAGCAGCGTACGTGTCCAACACGGCGGTCTTCGGCTCATCGGTCTCGGGGCGGTCGTTAGGTGTCAGCGCGTCCTGCTCGAACGAGGCGACCGGCTCGCGCACACTCAGGAGCACGAACTCCGCTTCGTTCGGGACCACCACCGCCAGGGCGTCATCGACCGCCTGCTCGTCCATGGATGTTCCATCGAGCGGCATCAGGACCTTCCGGAACCGTCGGCGCGGCTCGTCAGCCGAGTCGTGAGCAGGAACCAGCATCACTGGAGTGTCCGTGTGACCAAGGACTCCGGACAAGACACTTCCGAGCCACAACTTGCCCAGTCCGCCGCGCGTGTGCTTCGCGAGGATGACGAGGTCGGCGTGCTGTTCAGCGAGGTGCGCCGCCAGTGTCGCCGGTACATCAGCGCCGTCGACTGTACGCGCCTGGATTTGTAAACCCGAACTGCCCGCCAGTCGCTCGGCGATCCGCTCGAGATATTTCTGCCTCTCGCGGCGCATCTCGGTGTCGAACGCGGGGTCAATCGGCGGCGCCCCTTGCACCTCGTACGGTGCGAGCGCCTCGAACACGTGGACTAGCTCCAGCTCGGCGTGATGCAGGTCGGCCAGATGAAGAGCGAGCGGCACAACCTGCTCGGCAAACGCGGAACCGTCCAGCGGCACGACAATATGTGACAACATGACCTGACCTCAGTATTGTCTAAACACGCAGGCCCGTCTGTGGCGATGCGCGGACCTCGTCAAAAGTCTTGCTCACCGTTTCACTGTCCGACCAGCTGCTTGCGCAATGGTCTGAAGCCCTCGCGCAGATCCTGCGTCAGGTAGTCCGGCTGCTCCCAGGCGGCGAAGTGCGTGCCTTTGTCGTGCTTCCGATAGAAGATCATCTTCGGATACGCCTTTTCCGCCCAGCTCCTTGGCGCCGCATAGATCTCACTCGGAAACACAGTCACGACCATCGGAATCGCCACGCCGCGCGCGTCGAAGAAGCCTCCCGCACTCGGCAGCTGACGCGTCGTCCAGTACAGCCGCCCCGAGGAGACCGCCGTATTCGTGAACCAGTAGAAGCTGATGTTGTCGAGGATGTCGTCGCGCGTCAGGCCTTCCTGCGCTCCATTGAAGACGCGCGCGATGAGATCGTAGCTGCTGGCGTCATGGTCGAGGATCCACGCGGCGAGGCCTACCGGCGAGTCCGCGATGCCGTACAGCGTCTGCGGTCGCAGCCCCATCTCGTTCGCGTAGCCCAGTCCCTTCTTATAGAAGAAGTCCAGCTGGTTCCAGGCGGTTCGTTCGTCCGCCGTTAGGCCGGCCGGCGGCTGCGCACCAATCGCCAGTGCCTTCGCGACGTCCGGTGGGACTGTCGCGGGCATGTTGGTCGACACGCCGAGCAATTGCGGCGGCGCCATGAGTCCCATGATTTCGGTGATGGCGTTCCCCCAATCGCCGCCCTGCGCCACGAACTGCTTGTATCCGAGGCGCTGCATCAACTCGATCCACGCCTTGGCGATGTGCGGTGGCTCCCAATCGGTCGTTGTCGGCTTCCCCGAATAGCCGTAGCCGGGTAACGACGGTATTACCACATGAAATGCATCCGCCGCGGTGCCACCGTGCGCCGTTGGATTCGTGAGTGGCTCGATGACCTTCAACTGCTCGACGATCGACCCCGGCCAACCGTGGGTGATGATGATCGGCAATGCATTGGCGTGCTTCGAGCGAACGTGAATGAAGTGAATGTCGAGGCCGTCGATCTCCGTCAGGAACTGCGGAATGGCGCTCAAGCGCGCTTCGAACTTTCGCCAGTCGTAGTTGGTCGCCCAGTAGCGCGCCAGCGCCTGCGTCGTCGCCAACTGCACGCCTTGCGATGCGTCGCTCACCGTTTCGCGTTCCGGCCACTTCGTGGCCACGATGCGCCGCCGCAGATCCGAGAGCTCCGCCTCCGACACCGTCGGTACCTGGAAGGGACGAATGTCAGTCGTCGCGCTTGGTGTCTCAGCGGCTACTTCGGGCATGATGTCAGTCATAAGGAGCGCCCTCCTTGCGAGCGGCAGAAGATCGTGCGACCGCTCGGCGATGGCAGTCGCGACGAAGGCCAGCAATCGAGCGAGGCAGTGTAGACGCACTGTCGTTCGCGCGGTATGCGGCCTTCGGCCAATTCGAGCTTATCCGTTGTCGTACGGCGGACGCGACCGCCGTTATGCACACACCCACACGCGCAGTCGCAGCTCACCACTGAGCGACATCGATCATGGCCCTGGCAAAGGCTTCCGGAGCTTCCTGGGGGAGATTATGCCCGATGCCGCCAATGATAGTCCTGTGCTCGTAGCGGCCCGTGAATTTGCCAGCGTAGCTGCTCGGCTCACCGCGCGGTGCACCGCTGGCGTCCCCCTCGAGGGTGATGGCAGGAACACCGACACTCGGCGCCGAAGCCAGCCGCGTTTCGAATTCGTTGTACTTCCCTCCGTAGCGGTCGCGCACATGGTGCTCCGGAAGTAGTGTCAGGCCGGTCGGAGCAAGAGGTTTGCGGGCATTGAGGACACGGAGGGGCCCATGGAAGGCCAGCCGGCGCGGGGGTCTTGACCAACACTTGCTCCACCGAGATATTCCATCCAGACTCTTGATAGAGACCCTGGACCAATGAGCCGACTTCCCGTTCTCAAGGGCACGCTCGATATCCTCGTATTGCGCGCCCTGAGCTGGACGCCCATGCACGGCTTCGAGGTCGTCACCTGGCTCGAGCGCGCCGCGCGCGGTACGCTCGACTTCGACGACTCCGCGCTGTATCAGGCCGTCTACCGCCTCGAAGAGCGTGGGCTCGTCGCCGCCAGCTGGGGTGTCACCGAAAACAATCGACGCGCCCGGTACTACAGCATCACGGCCGCGGGCCGCGCACATCTGCGCGCAGAAACGAAAAACTGGATGCACTACGCCGAGACGGTGACGAACATTCTCACCGCACCGCGCGATGCTCTGGCCTCGCTCACCAACCCATGATCCGCCGAGACGTGCGACGCTTCTTCCACCTCGCGCTGCGCCGGCGCGACCGCTGGGAGCGTGAGGTCGAGGACGAGATCAAGCTGCATCTCACACTGCGCGCCGAGCAATTCATGACCGAAGGTCGCACGGCGAACGACGCCTACGCCGAAGCAGCACGCCGCTTCGGGCCCCTCACTGAATCACGCGCCCGGCTGCTCGCGGCCGCGCGCCATCGGGAGAAGAGCATGACCCGCGCTGAATACTTGAGCGATCTCCAACAGGATCTGCGCTTTGCCGTTCGCGGCCTACGCCGGCAGCTTGCCTGGACCGTCGTCACCGTGCTCACGCTTGCCCTTGGCATCGGTGCGACGACGGCCGTGTTCAGCGTCGTGAGCAGCCTTCTGCTCCATCCCGTTCCCTACCCCGGCGCGGATCGCGTGGTTTTCGTCGACCAGCAGCCGAGCACGGGCAACAGGACGGGCATGTCGATCTCGATCCTACCCTCGGCGCCAATCGTCCGCGCGTGGATCGCGAACAATCGTTCGTTCGAGACTCTGCAAGGCTATCTCGACGGCGGTGACGGATGGTTAGGCAACGGTGGCAATGATGCCGATCGCGTACGCCTGGCGCGATCCGGTCCTGCGTTCAGCCGGATCTCTGGCGCCACGCCGATCATCGGCCGGATGTTCAGCGACGCCGAAACAGCCAGTCGCGCTCACGTCGCCGTCATCGGCGAGGGCTTGTGGCGCTCGCGCTTCGCGGGCGACCGATCTGTGCTCGGAAAAACGATCGTCCTCGACGACTCAGTCTATTCGGTCGTCGGCGTGCTGCCCTCGGCCGCGCGGCTGCCGCGTCCCGGAAGTCCAGCGCCCGACGTCTGGCTGCCACTCGATTTGCATAACGATCAGATCGGCGTCTCGCTGGTTGGGCGGCTTCACCCGGGCGTGACGATCGATCAGGCGCGCACCGAGCTCGACTCCATTTACGTCCGCACGCGAAGCCTGACGAGCAAACTGCAGTTCACGACGCGAGTGATCTCTCCGGCAAGGCTCGTCCACTTTCGCGATACGCTGCTGATGCTCGCCGCCGCCGTGGCCGTCGTCCTGCTGGTGTCATGCGCGAACGTCGCTCACCTTCAGCTCACCCGCGCTGCGTCGCGTGGCCGCGAGCTCGCCATCCGGGCATCGCTGGGTGCCGGTCGTGGTCGTTTGCTGCGACAGCTTCTCACCGAAAGCGTCTTCCTCTCCGGCCTTGGTGGCGCGCTGGGAATCGTCCTCGGGTGGCTCGGCCTGCATGCGATACTCGTGGCGCGACCATCTTCGCTCTTCGAGCTGACCGCGGCACATCTCGACGGCACCACGCTTTTCGTCGCGGTGCTGGTGACCGTAGGCTGCGGGGTTGTATTCGGTCTCGTCGGCGTGCTCGAAGCCGGAAGACACTCGATGCATGAGGCGCTGAAGACGAGCGCGACGAATTTCTCGCGGGGCGGATCGGCAGCCACACTGCGGGCGATACTGGTCGTGAGTGAGATGGCACTGTCGGCAACGCTGCTCGTTGGTGCAACGATGCTCGTGCGGAGCGTCGTCATGCGGCAGCGCGCAAACCTCGGTTTCGATCCGAGCGATCTGTATGCGATCATGGTCGATTACCCGAATCGCTACGCGACCGAGTCCGCGCGCCAGGGCTTCAACGTCGAAGCCGCCACGCGCATCCGCGCCGTGCCCGGCGTGCGGTCGGTGGCCGTGGCACATGTTGGGCCCACCGGCCGCGCCTTCACGATTGGAGGTCTCGAAGTCGAAGGTGAGCCGCCCCCGACCACCGGAGAAACTTCCTTCATCGATGAAAACGAGGTTACTGCGAACTTTTTCTCCACGCTTGGCATTTCATTAGTGGAGGGGACGACGTTCACCGATACGAGCGCGGCGGCCAATCAGATCATCATCAACGAAGGCTTTGCGCGGAAGCACTGGCCGCGCGGCGCGGCAGTCGGTCGCCGCCTGCGCGTCGCCTTCAATGGGCAGGGTAAGTGGAAAACCATCGTCGGCGTCGCCGCGGATGCTTCACCGTCGGGACCAAGCGCCGATATGAGCGCCCCGATGCTGTATGTGCCACACGCCGACAACGGCTCGACGGCGATCTACTTCCGCACCACCGGCAGCGGCGGCGTCGCGCAGCTCGCGCGCGGCGTGGTGCGTTCCATCGATCCGGCGCTGCATCCGACGATCGCGAGTGTCGAAGCCGCACTGCACGATGCGACCTCGGCGCCGCGCTTCATCATGGCCGTGCTGTCGGCATTCACGCTGCTCGCACTGGTGCTCGCGTCGGTCGGCCTCTATGGCGTGATGACCCACACCATTGCACAGCAGACGCGCGAGATCGGGATTCGCGTCGCCCTGGGTGCATCGCGCGGCCGGATCGCGCGCTTCGTGATCGTGCGCGGCGTGACCTTCGCCGCGTTAGGCGCCGCCCTGGGACTGGTTGCGTCGCATTGGGGCACGAAGCTCATCGAGAATCAGCTCTATGGTGTGGCGGCGACCGACACGCCATCGCTCGTGCTCGGCGGCATCGTGCTCATTGGGGCGGCGCTGCTGGCGTGCATCGTTCCAACGCGCCGAGCACTCGGTGTCGATCCAATGACCGCCATTCGCGCCGAGTGAGCCTCTTATGGGCCGGGTGATACCGATCACTCGCCTGCGGTGAGCAGTCTCTCGTAATCGACCTGAGTGGCGGCATCAATTACGCATTACAGCTCCGACATGAGACGGAGCTTCGAGGAGCACAAAGAGCGCTTCAAGCGTGAGTTGGCCCGGCGGCTTGGTCCAATGCTCCCGGACATTCCCGCGGAGGATTTCGAAGAGCTCATCGACCGTATGGCCACGCTCCAGTGCAGGTACGACATCAAGCGTCTATCCGATGACAGCGGCAATCTTCGTCAACGCTAAACATGGGCAGCGGATGGACGCGAGTGACGCACGGCCGTCCGCATAACTCATGTGCCGTACCGATATCTCTGCGAACTGGAATGGAGGGTCGAGTCTTTTGTCTTCGTTAAAGTGCCTCGGGGAGTTTCCAGTCGGCCCTCCACCATGAAGACCACCGACACTATTTGAGCGCGAATCGACATGCATCAACTCTGGACCGATCTCCGTCACGTCACCCGCCTCGTTCGCACGGCACCATCATTCATAGTATTGTGCGCCGTTACGCTTGGGCTGGGCATCGGGTCCGCCGCCGCGATGTTCGGTATCATCGACCGCATCGTGCTGCACGGTCCCGAATACATCGTCGAGCCACGTCGCGTCATGCGCTTCTATGCTACGGTGCCCCACCCACCTAACGAGCTCGAGACCGGGAGCATCACGGCCTACGCCGCCTATCGCGCGCTCCGCGACGGCACGCGCGATCTGGCAAGCGTTGCCGCCTACCAGGCGAACAATTGGGTCGTCGGGAGCGGCGCCGACGCGAAGAGCCTGCCCGGCGTGGCGGCGTCGGCCGACCTCTTTGCGACGCTTGGCGTTCATCCTTATCTCGGTCGCTTCTACACCGCGCGCGAAGACGACCCTCGTGCGCCGCAGGACGTCGTCGTGCTGTCGTACGAGTACTGGATCCGCGCCTTCGGCGGCGACCGCGATATCCTCGGCAAGACGCTGCCGATCACATTCCGGCCCTTCACCGTGATCGGCATCGCCCCGCCCGGATTCACCGGTGCCGAGATGTCACCGGTCGACTACTGGATTCCGCTCACTGCCGGCGCGCATCCGCGCCCTGATTGGCCCACCACCTGGCAGGCGCGCTGGGTGCAAGTCATCGGTCGCGTGAAGGCCGGCGTCAGCGCCGAGCAAGCATCGCGCGACGCCACGCGCGCCATGCGACTCGCTTACACGGGCGCCGACACGAACTGGCGCAGCGTGTCAATGAGCCTGCGACCACTCTCTTTCACATCGGAAGGCCTCGAGCCCGGCGTCACTTCGGTTGCTCGTTGGTTGACCGGCGTGACCATCATCGTCCTGCTCATCGCCTGCGCCAACATCGGCAACCTCCTCCTCACGCGAGCGCTGCGGCGCCGAGGTGAGATTGCCGTACGGCTTCTGCTGGGAATGACGCGGGCTCGGCTCGCCGCGTGGCTCCTTGCCGAGGCGCTGTTCGTGTCGTCGTTAGGCGGCATCGTCGGCGTTTGGGTGGCGTACGTGGCGGGGAGCGCCGTTCGCCGCTTTTTCCTCTCGAACATCGTGTGGTCGACACCGGTGATCGACCCACGCACGCTGCTCGTCACGCTCAGCCTGACGGTGGGCGTCGCTGTACTCGTGTCACTGCTCCCGCTGTTCCAGGCGGGTCGCATGGACTTCATGCAGGCTGTGAAGACGGGCGTGCGGGACGGTGGCGGTCGTCAGGCTCGCCTGCGCGACGCCCTCCTGCTCCTCGAGACGACGCTCACCGGCGTGCTGCTCGTCGTCGCCGGACTGTTCCTCAAGAGTCTCATGAACGTGCGCCAGCTCGACCTGGGCATCCAGACGGATCGCGTCATCGCGGCGTCGGTGTACTGGCCGGTGAGCAGTGCCACCACCAGCGCGGCGGCGCAGGCCGCGGCTGCGCAGCGCGAGCGCGCGACACTCGAGCGTGTTCGCGACAGCCTCGCGCACCGATCGGACATGACCGCCGCGAGTCTCGTCATCGGGTCGCCGTTCCGGAGTGCGTTCAGCGTCGATCTCAGGGTGCAGGGGTGGGACACGTTGCCGGTGCTCGGCGGCGGCGGACCCTACGTCTCGGCCGTCGGACAGGACTACTTCCACACTGTCGGTACGCGGATCGTTCGCGGCCGCGGATTTCGGCCTAACGAGGGCGAGGCGGCGCAGCGCACTGCGATCGTCAACGAGACGATGGCGCGCACGCTCTGGCCGAAGGGCGACGCGCTCGGCAAATGTCTCTACGTCGGCGGACTCACGCAGTGTGCGACGATCGTCGGTATCGCGAATGATGCGCATCGCTTCGGCATTCGCGAGGAGCCAGCGATGCAGTACTACGTGCCGTTAGGCCAGGAGATCGGTATGTCCGGCGTCGCCATCGTCGCCAGGCCACGCGGCGCTATCGAGCCCGCGGTCGAGCAGATACATCGGACACTGGCCGCACTCATTCCCGAAGCGCGGTACATAGACGTCGCCGCGCTTCAGGATCGCGTGGATCCGCAAATCCGCCCCTGGCGACTCGGCGCCGCCATGTTCGGCCTGTTCGCGATGCTCGCGCTGCTCGTCGCGGCGGCTGGCCTCTACAGTGTGATCGCCTACCTCGTGGCCCAGCGCACTCGGGAGTTCGGTATCCGCCTCGCGGTTGGAGCGACGGCGAGCAACATCCTGAGTCTGGTGCTGATCCAGGGGTTACGCATTGCGGTGGCCGGCGGCATCACAGCGACAGCGATCTCGCTGCTGTTGGGGAGGCTGATCGCGCCGCAGCTGTTCGATGAGTCACCGCGCGACCCGGCGGTGTACGCCACGGTCATTCTCGTCATGACATTCGTGGCGATCGTTGCGCTGCTGGCGCCCGCGTTGCGCGCATCCGCCACACCTCCCGCCGTGGCACTACGGCAGGAGTGAGATCGCCAGTCCCAATCCGTCATTGACGCCTATATATATCGAATAATATATATATAGGTATGACCAAGCTCGATCCCGCCCGATTCATTCCGCTCAAGTCGCAGTGGTTCGACATCATGCTCTCGCTCGCCGACGGAGAGCAGCACGGCTACGGGATCATGCAGGACGTCTTGCAACGCACCGGCGGCAAGGTGCGACTCTGGCCCGCCACGCTCTACGGTGCGATCAAGCGCCTCATAGAAGCGGGGCTCATCGAGGAATCGGATGAACGACCAGCTCCGGAGCTCGATGACGCCAGGCGCCGCTACTATCGGCTGACGCGGCTCGGTCGGCTCGTACTCAAGGCGGAATCCGACCGGCTGCGAGAATTGGCTCGTACAATCCGCGTCAAGCTGGGGATCGTGGCGCGATGAGCGCGGCGTTGAGGATGTATCGCGCGCTCGCGAAAGCCTTCCCCCATGAATTCAAGATGGCGTATGGCGCCGACGTCATGCTGCTCGGCGAGGATGTCATCGAGGAGATCGCCGCGACGCGCGGCACGCTTGGCCTCATCCAACTCTTCATGGACATCGCGATGCGCCTTCCCTTCGAATACCTGAGCGAGATCCAACGCGACGCGCGGTACGCCGTGCGTGCGCTCATCGCGTCGCCTGGATTCGCCCTCGTCGGCATTCTCTCGATCGGCATCGGCATCGGCCTGACGACGATGGTGTACGACTCGCGTTGGCAGTTGATTTCGCGTCCCCTGCCCGGCGCGGCGAACGCCGAGCAACTGGTGATGCCCGACAAGCCCGTCTCCTACGTCGCCATCGAGCAATTCCGAGCGCAAACAGGTTTGTTCGCCGGCGTCGCCGCGCTCGAGACGCCCGTTCGATTCAACGTCATGTTACCGGGGGATGCGTCCGCGAAACCGCGGCGCATCTTCGGCCAGCTGGTTTCGCCCGACTATTTTCGCGTGCTTGGCGTCCGAGCGCAGGCCGGCCGCGTGCTGAGCGATGCATTGGACAAGCCCGGAGACGTACCCGCCGTGGTGATCAGCGATCGATTCTGGCGCACTCGCCTGGACGCATCGCCTGACGCCATTGGACAGATGCTTCGGCTGAACGGCCAGGCGGCGAGGATCGTCGGCATCACGCCCAGGGATTTCAATGGCGCGTTACCACTCACGTCAGCCGAGATATTCGTCCCGATCACGGTACCGAGTGCGTTGGCGCCGGAGCTCGCCAACGACGTGCTCCATCAGCAAGACGCGAAGGAGTTTCTCGCCATCATGCGTCTCCGGCCTGGTGTTGGGCTGGAGTCGGCGGAGAGCGCGCTGGACGCGACGGCGCGACATCTCGCGGAACGCAGCGGCACTGCCGCCGCACGCGCCGCCAAAGGCAGGCGCATCACGTTGCTCAGCGCGGGCATGATGGTGCCGATTCCGCGCGCTGTTCGGCCGGCGGTGGTGGGATTCTTCGTCGTGCTGATGGGATTGATCATGACCATCGCCTGCGTGAATATCGCCAATCTGCTCCTGGCGCGCGGCGCCAATCGGCGGCGCGAGCTGGCCACTCGGCTAGCGGTCGGCGCGAGCCGCTTCCGCCTCATTCGGCAGATGGTGACCGAAGGCGTACTGCTCTCATTACTGGGGGCGGTCGCCGGCATCGGCATCGCGTTCGGCCTGGCATTAGCAAAGGCGAAAGTCGCTCCTCCCACGCCGGGCCTCGACGATTCCGTATTGGGCCCGGACTGGCACGCGGCCATCTTCCCCTTCGTGCTCGCGATCATCTGCGGCGTCACGTTCAGTCTCTTGCCAGCCTTGCGCGCGACGAGGTCCGATGTCATTCCGGGCCTCAAGGAGGGATCGGCGCTGCAGCTTCCCGGACATCGTCGCTTCGGGATTCGCAATCTCCTGATGGTAGGTCAGTTGACGGGATCACTCACGCTGCTGCTGATCACCGGTTTCCTCGTGCTCGGCTTTGCGCGGGAGAGCCGAGTGCAAACGACATTCGATCCACGCACGATGTATCTGCTGTCCGTCGATCCCGTTCGAGATGGCTACACCGCCGAGGCGACGCGCGACTTCTTTCACAAGCTGCCGACGCGTCTCGGGGGCGTCCCGTCGGTGCGCGCGGTTGCGCTCGCGGCCCAACCTCCCTTCACGCCGGAAGATGAAGATGCCAATGTCCAGGTGACCGTCGACGACATTCCCGACGCGTCCCGTGTCCAGGCCCCGGTGGTCGAAGAAACCGTGGGCGCGGGTTACTTTGCTGCCCTGAGCGTGCCGCTGCTCGCGGGCCGAGAGTTTACTCGAGACGACGAGGATCTTCGGGCTGACGATGATCGGCGCTTGCCCGTCGTGGTCAATGGAAGTGCCGCGCGCGCTTTCTTTGGTCGGGACGACGTCATCGGCCGCCGTCTTCGCGATGACTCGCGGTCGTACCTCGTCGTCGGCGTCGTTCGCGATTTGAATCATGACATGGGTGCCAGCCGCTCGCGCATCTATGTCCCGCTGACGCGGCGGGACTTTGCGCGGCCCACGGCGGGTGGCATGACGATCATGGTCCGCGCGGACGCGGCACAGGATGCGCTGCGCGGGATTCACCGTGAGATCGGTATGATCGACCCGAAGCTGACGTCGTTCGATGAGCAAACGCTCAGCGAGTACCTCGAGCGAAGCCGCGCCTCGGAACGCTTCGCCGTGGAGACCTATGGCGCGATGGGCGTCTTCGGCCTGATCCTCGCGGCCGTCGGACTCGCCGGCGTCACCGCGTATGCGGTCGCGCAACGACGCAAGGAGCTCGGCATTCGCATCGCGTTAGGCGCGCGCCGCGGACAGGTGCTGGGCCTCGTGCTCCGGGAAGGCCTCGTATTGGTGGGCGTCGGCACGCTGCTCGGCCTCGTCGCCGCGCTTGCTCTTGCGAAGTTGCTCGCGACGTTGACCAGCGTGTTCGTGAGCTCGCTCGAGATCGGTGCGAGCAATCTCGAGCTGCTGATCGGCGCGCCGGTCTTGCTGGCGCTGGTGGCGCTCGTCGCGTGCTATGTCCCGGCGCGTCGAGCGGCCTCGATCGACCCGCTCACGTCGCTGCGGCAATGATGGCCGCTGTTCGCTGGCGGGATACTCAGTCCCGCTTCTATGTCCGACGTGCGCCCCGGGGGAGAGCAAGTGTGAACGTCGATCCATGGCCTTCCACGCTCGACACGGACAACTCGCCGCCCATGCCCCGAGCAAGATCCCGGCTGATGGCCAACCCCAGGCCGACGCCGTCCCGGGTGCGCGTGTAATTTGGATCGACCTGCACGAACGGCTCGAAGATCGGCTCGAGCTTGTCCACCGGGATGCCGATGCCCGTGTCAATCACACGCAGCAGCACGGTGTCGCTCTCCACATCGACCTCGACGCGTACGCGACCGCCGCGGTCGGTGAACTTCACGGCATTCGTGAGCAGATTCAGAATGATTTGCTGCAGTTTCTCACCGTCGGCGTGGACCGTCACATCGAGCGGGCAATCGGAGCTGTCGAATTCCAGTCCCTTGGCGCGAAGCTGCGGTGTGATGAGTCCCTCCGCGGCCCGCAGTGCTTCCTCGAGCGGAATCGTCGCGAGATCGTAGTGGACGTTCCCCGTTTCGACGCGGGCGTAATTGAGCACCTGGTTAATGAGGCCTAGCAGCATTCGCTGACCGCGTTGAATTCGCCCCAGCGCCTCGCGTTGCGGCGGCGTCAGCTGACCGTGAATTCCCAACTCCATCAGCTCGGCGTAGCCGCCGATGGCGTTGAGCGGAGTGCGGAGCTCGTGACTCATGACCGCGAGAAAATCGCTCTTGGCGCGATTGGCTTGTTCGGCGACCGCACGTGCCTGCTCAGCGGCTGCCCGCGCCTCATCCGCTTCTCGCCGCGCCCGCTCCGCCTCGAGCCGCGCGTCCCGCTCCCCGGCCAGGGCCTCCTCACGCGCCCTCGCCGCGGCCCGGAACTCCGAGATGTCCTTGGTGAAACAACGTGTGTGCAGGAACTCGCCGTCGCGCCAGCGCACGTTGGAGCTCACCAACACGTGCCGTATCGAGCCATCCTTGTGTCGTAGCCGAGCCTCCGCTCCATTCAACGTCTCGCCAGCCTTGAGACGCGCCAGAATATTCTGAATGACAGTCCGGTCGGCGTGAAAGTCGGCGATGTTCCGCCCGATGTATTCGTCAGCGGTGTAGCCCAGCATCTCGAGCTCCGCGCGATTGGCCCACTCGATGGTTCCATCGGGGCCTACGAGGTGAATTCCCTCCGCCGCGTTGTCGAGCACATCTCGCAGATCCGCCTCACGCTCACGGAGCTGCGCTTCGCGCTCGTTGAGCGCGAGCACTGCATCGCGGAGGCGCCGTTCGACGAGCTCGCGCTCGATGACCTCCGCCTCGTACGCACGCGCACGCTGTTGCAGTCGACTGATCTCCAGCGACCGGGCATGCTCATCGATGGCGGTGTACTGCTCCGTCGGCGCCACATGTGAATGCTCGGCGCAGATGCGATGAAACGCCTCGGCGTCGTTCGCGCGACAGAAATTCCCCATCGAGTAGGCGCACAGGAGCGAAAAATCATAACGACGCGCGAGATTATTCCAGAGCCGCTCCAGTTGGATGGCTCCCTCGGTGTTTCCGTCCTTCCACAGGAGGTCGACCATCTCACCGTACGCGCGTACCGGCGTTCCCTCGCGACCGCGTAGCGCCCGAACGATCACACTGCCGACGGTCGTTTCGAATCGACCGCTATCGGGCACCTCGCCGACCATGAACTTTGCGAGCGTTTGCCGCGCATCGAGCAGGTGGAGTTGCTGTGTTCGACGCAGCGCGTCGACGTCCACGTCGAACTCGCGCAGGCGCTTCGAGAACGCGGTGCGATGCGCCAGCGTCGCGATGACGACGATCGGCTGATTCGCCTTGGCCCCGTCGGCGAGGAATTCGCTGACGACGGACGCGAGATATGCCTCGCTGTCGTAGAACTGCACTGCGTGGTGATGGGCATCCTCATGCGGATGCCGCGCACGCGCGTCCGGCCGATCGTTGTCGCGGCCATCGAGGTCGGGCGATCCAGGAAGGACGCCCGCCAAAAGCGGTCTCGATGTCATGGAGAGCTCCGCACCCTAAAGGATTCGAACGAGCCTTACAGTGCAAGACCCGCACCTTCGGCCCGGGGCAGCCAGCTATCGAGCCACTCGCGCGGGCTCTGCTCGAGAGCCCTATTCGACGCGCAATGCCACTATCGGATCGACCGTCGTCGCTCGCCGGGCTGGAATCACGCTGGCCAGGAAGGCGACCGCGCACAGGAAGATCGCGACGCCGGCAAAGCTCAGTGGATCGGTCGGCGACACGCCGATGAGTAGACTCTTAACGACCCGCGTCACGCCGAAGGCCCCGAGGAGGCCGATCCCGACCCCCACCGCCGCGAGCGACATCCCCTGCCGAACGACCAGGCCGAGCACGTCACTCCGCTGCGCACCGAGGGCAACGCGCACCCCGATCTCGCGCGTGCGCTGTGAGACGCCGTAGGAGATCACCCCGTACACGCCGATTCCGGCGAGGAGCAGCGCGATGCCGCCAAACGCTCCGAACATCGATCCGAACAGACCGTACTGCCAGAAGCTGAGGTCACGCACCTTTTCCATCGTCTCGACGGCGAAGACGGGCACCGCGGCATCACTGGCGCGAATGGCGCCGCGCACGGCGCTCGTGAGCGACGTCGGTGATGTCGCCCCACCGCCACTCCGCGCGCGCACCATCAAGCCGTTGTTGCGCACCGCCAGGAAATAGTACGGCAGGAACGCGGACGCGCGTGGCGGGCCAGTATTGTCCAGCGACCGGATGCGAATGTCGCGCACCACGCCGATCACCGTGAACCACTTGTTCGAGGTATCGCTCGTGAGGCGAAAACGCTGGCCCACGGCATCCACCGTTGGCCAGAGCCTGACGGCCATCGTGTGATCGATGACCGCCACGCGTGTGCTGTCACGAAGCTCGGCGTCGGAGAAGCGCCTCCCGCTTTCGACCTTCATGCCGAACGTCTCCAGCCAGTGGCCGGCGACTCCCGTCCAGAAGAGGGGCGGCTCCTTGCCCTTCTCTACCGTGCGTCCACTCGCGATCACGCGATCGTAGCTGCCGCCGACACTCAGCGGGATGGCGTTGGAGATCGTCGCCGCATCGACGCCAGGCAGCGCTTCGACACGGCGCACGACATCCTCCACCGCTTGCTGCTTGGCCAGCGTGCTGTCATAACGCGCGCCTGGGAGATAGAAGCGCATCGTCAGGATCCGCGATGGATCGAATCCGGTGGACACATGCCGTAGTCCTACGAAGGTGCGCACGAAGAGCGACGCTCCGACGAGCAGGATGAGCGATAGGCCTACTTCAGCCACGACGAGAACGCTGCGCAGGCGATTGTGCCGCGCGCCGCCGCTCGCGCCACGCGCGCCGTCCTTGAGCGCTTGCGTCAGGGCACCGCGCGCTGACTGCAGCGCCGGCGCCAGGCCGAAAAGCATGCCGGACAGCAGCGACACGGCCACCGAGTAGATGAGAGTGTTGGAATCGAGTGAAAACTTCATGTAATACGGGATCGGGTTTTCGGGTGGAATCCCGAGCTCGATCAGGCGCAGTCCTTCCCAGCAGAGTGGGATGGACACGAGCCCCGCCACGAGCGCAACGATGACCGATTCGGTGAGGAGCTGGCGGACGATGCGGTATCGTCCCGCTCCAATGGCGGAGCGGATCGCGAGCTCGCGCTGTCTCCCCGCTGCTCGCGTGAGCATCAGGTTGGCGACGTTCGCGATCGCGATCAGCAGCACGAACATCACGGCGCCCATCATCGCCGAGGTAATGAGCTTCACATCGTTAGGCAGGAAGTCCACGCGCAGCGGCCGCGCATTGCCGACGTAGTCGCTGTTCGTCACGCCATACTGCGCATCCAGCCGCCGTGTGAGCGCGGACAGCTCGTTGTTCGCCTGCTCGATCGTGACACCGGCTTTGAGTCGCCCCACCAGCGCCAGCGAGCGCCAATCGCGATGATCGGCGTGAAGGAGCGGTGCCATCGGCAGCCAGATCTCGGAACGGTCGGGAAACTTGAAATCCGGTGGCATGATCCCCACCAGAGTGTGCGGCTCGCCATTCACGGAAATCACGCGGCCCACCACCGACGGATCGGCGTCATACAGCCGCCGCCACGCCGCGTCGCTGAGGAGCACGACGCCAGCTGCTCCGGGCGTGTCTTCGTCAGCTCGAAAGAGCCGTCCAAGCTGCGGCCTGACGCCCAGCAGCGAGAACAGGTTGCCCGTGACGAGTTGACCGTCGAGCCGCGCGGGCTCGGTGCCCTCCGTGATGGCGACGCTGCGGCCGGTGTACGCGCCGATCCCGGAGAAGGAACGGGACTGATCGCGCCAGTCGAGGTAGTTCAGGTACGAGATACCGTCACGGCTTCCATTCTTCGCGTTGAAGTCCCACAGCGCGACGAGGCGATCGGGGTCCGTGAACGGAAATGGCCGCAGGACGATCGCGTTGAAGCACGAAAAGACGGACGTGTTGGTCGCGATCCCAACGGCGAGGCAGACAATGGCAATGATCGTGAACGTGGGACTCTTACGGAGCGTACGGACGGCGTAACGCACGTCCTGAAGGAAGGCGTCCATGAATGGTCCCGGTGGGGGGGTGGGACAGACAGCGGCCAGGACCTTACGGGCGCCCCGAGAGTTTGGGTTCAGGAACCCCTTCGAGCCGTGGGCTGGGAAATCGGCACCTCCATGGGTCGACGACGAAAATATTCCCGGGCAACCGCTTCGAGAAAAGCCGTCGCATCGAATTCGAGATGCACTCCGAGCGGATGATCGGTCGTGCGCAATGTCACGCTGATCACAGCCGGGTCCCGCTTCTGTGCAGGCGGCGCAGGCTGCGGTTGTTCACGTGTCGGAAGTCGCGTGACGGTTGCCAGCTCGAGGTAGCATGGGCCACACAGTGTCGGTGGTCTTCATAGCGGAGGACCACTGATACCACAGCCGCCCTGGGGCGGGCGCAGAGAGCACTGATTGCTCCACGTACAAAGAGAGAGTTTCCTCACGCCCGTGCTAATTCTTTTGTGAATACCTCAGCAAGCGCCCTCAACCCTGGAGACTTCCCGAGGCACTTTAACAAAGACAAGAGACGCGATCCGGGTGCGAGGAGATCTCGGCGCTGAGGTGACCAATCAGTGGTCCCGGCGTCCGCCCGCAGGGCGGCTGTGGTATCAGTGGCCCTCCATAGTAGTTCGCCGAGACATCGGCCAGCCTAACGACCGCGTTTCAACGAAACGATACGCGCTCGTTGACGGACTGCTGCCACGATGTGAGCAACTCTGTTGCTGGAGCGCAACAGGGGAAAATGCGATGTCCAGGGGCGATGTTGTTCTCGCGACGCGATTTTCGTTTGACGAACGTCGGGCGCGCTTGATGCGGTGCGCCCGCCCTGCTCCCCTTCCCTACTGCATGCCCGGAGGACTTATGGTAAGGCGAATGCTCGACGTTCTGATCGCGGCTGGAGTTCTCACCTTTGCCAGCCTCACGCTGCAGATCGGGCTGCGGCTCATGGCCTTTCATCGGTAGCCCCCGCTATCTTCCGCGCCTGCCAACGAGGGCCGGCCGAAGGCGCGGCGCGCGATCAGCGGCTCGTGCTCCAACCGCGTTTGCCTAACGAGATGAGTGCGACGACGCCGACTCCAGCGCAAAGAATCGCTCTGGCGGAGCGACAAATAGCGCACCTTTCATCTCGAGGGCTACCGTCCGAAAGCGCTCCGCGACGTCGCGTGGTACGACGACGCGGGTGAAGAGAATGGTCGCGAACATCTCGCCGCC
>Ga0070713_100000819_pt1 | contig 19983 bp, 11 predicted proteins | sample LARL82metaG_FD_65465 | JGI IMG/M metagenome (GOLD analysis project Ga0070713, IMG submission 65465) | Corn, switchgrass and miscanthus rhizosphere microbial communities from Kellogg Biological Station, Michigan, USA - LAR L8-2 metaG | ecosystem: Host-associated > Plants > Roots > Rhizosphere ...
ATCACGAAGAATTACCACTACGAGGTCGAGCTCGTCGCCGCGCTGAAGTCCGGCGGGCGCGACATCCCCCCGGACAAGGCGCTCGAGCACGTCTTCGGCTACTCGGTGGGCCTCGACATGACGCGCCGCGACCTGCAGAACGGCATGGCCGCCGAGAAGAAGCCCTGGGAAGTCGGCAAGAGCTTCGACCACGCGGCCGTCATCAGCTACATCCATCCCGCCGACCGGCTGGGCCACCCCGCCAAGGGCGCGATCTGGCTCAAGGTGAACGGCAACGTGAAGCAGAGCTCCGACCTCTCCAAGATGATCTGGAACGTGGCCGAGCAGGTCTCGCACCTGTCGCGGTACTTCGAGCTCTTCCCCGGCGACATCATCTACTGCGGCACGCCCGAGAACGTGGGCCCCGTGGTGCCGGGCGACGTGATGACCGGGCACGTCGACGGAATCTACGACATCAACGTCAAGGTCGTCTGAAGCTCCCAACGTCCTTTCGCATCCTGGCCGGCGCCTTCGCGGCCGCGGCCGCGGCGTCGGTCCTGTCCGCCGCGGCCACCCAGCCCCCTCAGGCCCCGCACGACCAGGCCGAGGATTTCGACGCGCTTTGGCATGCCCTCGACGAGGGCTATGCCTACTTCGGCGCCGAGCGCGGCGCCTGGAAGGCGGCGCGGGACAAGTGGCGCCCGCGCGCGGTGCACGCCGCCACGCGCTCCGACTTCGTCGCGGCCCTCGAAGGAACGATCGCCGAGCTTCGCGACGACCACATCCGGCTCTCGGAGCGCAGCGCCCATAGCGCGCGGCGCGTCCCCTACGAGACCGACGTCTGGGCCCGCTGGAAGGACGGCGCCGCCTACGTCGAGGCCGTGCGGCCGTTCGGGGATGCCGACGTCGCGGGCCTGCGCCCGGGCCTCGTCGTGAGCCACGTGGACGGCGTGCCCATCGAGCAGGCGGTGCGCGACCTGCTGGACGCGGGCATCGCCACGCCGCGCGCCCGCGACTGGGCGCTTCGCCACGTGCTCGCCGGCCCGCGCACCGGCCCGCAGCACATCACCATGCAGGAGGACCGGCAGGCCCGCGAGCTCGTGCTCGAGCGCACCGAGCCCCATCCGGGCGGGGCCTCGGTCTTCGGGCGGCGCATGGGCGACGAGCGCGACATCGGCTACCTGCGCGTGCGCTACGGCGTGGACAACGCCAAGGTCGTGGACCGCTTCGACGCGGTGCTGAACTACCTCGACGACACGCGGGCCCTCATCGTCGACATCCGCGATCCGCCCGGCCCGGGGGAACGCGACATCACGCGCGCGCTCCTCGCGCGCTTCGCCACGGCGGAAGTCGCCTGGCAGGTGCACGAGCCCGGCCTCCCGGGAAGGAACGTCGACAAGGTGGCCCCTCGCGGCAAGACCTATCGCGCGCCGGTGCTCGTGCTGGTCGACCACTGGACCGCGGGCGAGAGCGAGTCGCTCGCCGCGGGGCTTCGCGCCGTCTCGGGCGCGCGCATCGTGGGCACGCGCATGGCGGGGCTGCGCGGAGAGCTGGGCACGGTGCAGCTTCCCCACAGCGGGATCGTCGTGCGCTATCCCGCCCACCGCACCTTCCTCATGGACGGCGAGCCGCGAGAGCGGATGGTGCCCGACGTGACGATCGATCTCGCGGCGCCCCAGGGCGGCCCCGGCGACCCCATCCTCTACGCCGCGCTCAAGCTCCTCGAGCCTTGTCCTGGACCCGCTTGTCGAACCGCGCCAGGTTCACCACGACCCGCTCGTGAGTCCCCTCCCCGATGAGCTCGCGCTCGTCCTCCGCGCGCACCTTGAAGTAGATCGTCCGGCCCTCGACGCGCAGCACCTCCGCGGTCGCCTTCACGCGCATCCCGACCGGCGTGGCCGCGACGTGCGTGACGTCCAGGTGCGTGCCCAGGCTCTGGTGCTCCTCGGGCAGCGACTGCTCGACCGCCGCGAGGGCCGCCGCCTCGATGAGGTTGATCATCACGGGCGTCGCGAGCACGCGGATGCGCCCGCTGCCGATGCGCGGGGCGGTGTGCTGCTCGCCCACGACCAGCTCGGCGACGCCGGTGAGGCCGGCAGGCAGGGTGAGGACCAGTGCCATCAGGAGACAAACGCCATGGGGACGGAATACCGGGGGTAGGAAGAGTCCTGCGGCTCGGGTCCCGCAGGTCTGACCTGAATAACAGTATCGCTTCCCGAACGGTGGGCGCAACTCCCCGCTCTATTCCTTGAGAGAGGGGGTCCTTTGCGATGATCGACACGACGCTGTCTTCGTTCGAACGGGATGTGATCGAGGCTTCGCTCGAAGTCCCCGTGATCGTGGATTTCTGGGCCCCCTGGTGCGGTCCCTGCCGGCACCTGGGCCCCCTGCTGGAGAAGCTCGAGCGCGAATACGGCGGGCGTTTCCGGCTCGTGAACGTGAATTCCGACATCAACCCCGAGCTGGTCGCCTCGTTCAACCTGAAATCGATTCCCTACGCGGTCGCCTTCGTGGACGGCAACGCCGTGGCGCAGTTCATGGGGGCGCAGCCCGAGGCCTTCGTGCGCGCCTTCATCGACCGCCTCTCGCCCAACCCCGCCAACATCGAGCACCGCGCCGCCCGCGAGGCGCTCTCGCGCGGCCAGGCCGCGATCGCCGAGGACTACCTGAAGAACGCCATCGCGCTGGATCCCTCCCACGCCGCGGCGCGCCTGGACCTCATGGCGCTCCTCATCGAAGCGGGCGACCTGGAAGCCGCCGAGCGCCATTTCAGCGTGCTCACGCGCGGGGCCGTGCAGGAATCGACCTACGCGTCGGTGGCGGCCCGCCTCGATACCGCGCGCAAGATGAAGGCCCTGCCGCCCATCGAGGTGCTGGTTCGCCGCATCTGCACCGACGCCGCCGACCTGGGCGCTCGCTACCAGCTGGCCGAGCTCCTCATCGCCCGCCGCGACTACGGCCCCGCGCTGCACCAGCTCCTGGAGATCGTGAAGCGCAACCGCTCGTACCGCGACGACGCGGCACGCACCCGCATGCTGGAGGTCTTCGAGATGGCCGCGTCCGACGAGACGCTGGTGCAGGAATACCGCTCGCGGCTTTCCAGCCTGCTCTTCTGACGGAATTCGCGGGGGTGACAGAATACGGGCCATGACGGCCCGGAGCGTCTCGCTTCCCACCGCTGGCCTCGCGCGCGACGCGAACGGCGTCGCTTATTCCGAGCATTTCGGAGACGTCTACCACTCGACGCAAGGCGGCCTCGCGCAGTCGCGCCATGTTTTCCTGGGCGGCAACGGCTTGCCGGGCGCGTGGCGCGGGCGCGAGGCGTTCACGATCCTCGAGACGGGCTTCGGCCTCGGCCTCAACTTCCTCGCCGCGTGGGATGCGTGGCGCGCCGATCCGGCAAGGCCCGCGCGGCTGCACTTCGTCTCCGTCGAAGGCCATCCGCTCTCCCGCGACGACCTCGCCGCGGCGCTCGCGCCCTTCGACGAGCTCCGGACGCTTTCCCGCGCGCTCGCTTCGGCTTGGCCGCCGCCCCTCGCGGGTTACCACCGCCTGCACTTCGACGCGGGCAACGTGATCCTCACGCTCCTCCTGGGCGACGTGCGCGAGGTGCTTCCGCAGCTGCGTGCGCGCGTCGATGCGTTCTTCCTCGACGGTTTCTCGCCCGCGCGCAATCCCGGCATGTGGTCGCCCGAGGTCGTGCGCGAGCTCGCGCGGCTCGCCCGCCCGGGCGCGACCTACGCGACGTGGACCGTCGCGGGCGGCGTGCGCTCGGCCCTCGCCGACGCCGGCTTCACCGTCGAGAAGCGCGAGGGCTTTGCCGCCAAGCGCGAGATGCTCGCGGGCCGCCGCGAGGCGCCCCCCGAGGCCGCTCGCGCCCCCGTGCGCCAGGCGGTGGTGGTGGGCGGCGGGCTCGCCGGAACGCTTGCCGCGGAGCGCCTCGCCGCACGCGGCTGGACCGTGGACCTGGTGGAGGCGCGCGGCGAGCGCAGCGCCGCCGCCGTGGGCCTCGTGCGGCCCGTCGTGAACCTGCGCGACGCGGTGAACGCCCAGGCATCGCGCGGCGCCTTCCTGTACGCGCTCCAGCATTACCGGGGCCTCGACCGCGACGGCTACCACCTGGAGTGGCGCGCGAGCGGCGTGCTTCAGCTTGCCGGCGACGACGACGAGGCGGCGCGCTTCGAGGCGATCGCCCGCTCCCAGGGCTATCCTCGCGATTTCCTCGACTACGTGGAGACCGGCCGTGCGCGCGAGATCGCGGGGCGGGAGGTGCGCGGCCCCGGCTGGTGGTTTCCCAAGGGCGCGTGGGTCGTTCCTTCGAGCCTCGCCACGGCGAGCCTCGCCCGCGCGGGCGAGCGCGTGCGCCGGCGCATGCGCCGCTCGGTGGCGCGCCTGGAGCGGGAGGGCTCCTCGTGGCGCGCCCTCGACGCCGAGGACCGCGTGATCGCCGAGGCGCCCGTGCTGGTGCTCGCCAACGCGGCGGACGCGAAGCGCCTGCTGCCCGAGGCGCGCCTGCCGCTTTCTTCCGTTCGCGGGCAGGTCACCTACCTCCCCCGCGAGGACGGCCGCCGCCTCGAGGTCATCGTGAGCGGCAGCGGCTACGTCGCGCCCGTGCCCGACCGCGGCGCCTGCATCGGCGCGAGCTACCACCACGACGACGACGATTCGGGCCTGCGCGAGTCCGACCATCGCGAGAACCTCGCCCGCGCCGAATCGATGCTGCCGGGCTTCACCGCCGGCATCGACCCCGCCGCGCTCGAGGGCTGGACGGGCTTCCGGACCACGGTGCCCGACCGCCTGCCCGTCTATGGCGCCACCGCCGTGGAGGGGCTCTACACGGCGACCGGGTTGGGCTCGCGGGGCCTCCTCTGGGCGCCGCTGGGCGCCGAGCTCCTCGCCTGCGAGCTGGAGGGTGAGCCCTGCCCGCTCCCGCGCGACCTCGCGGGCGCCATCTCGCCGCAAAGGTTCCTCTCGTGAGCTCGCTCCGGCCCGACCTCGCCTCCCTCGCGCTCTTCGTGCGCATCGCCGAGCTGCGCAGCATCACCAAGGCCGCCGAGGCGAGCCACATCGCGCTCGCCGCCGCGAGCCGGCGGATCGCCCAGCTCGAGGACCAGTACGGCGTCCAGCTCCTCGTGCGCGGCGCGCGCGGCGTGGACCTCACCCCCGCCGGCAATGCGCTCCTCCTGCACGCGCGGCGCCTGCTCGGCCAGGCCGACGAGCTTCGCGCCGAGCTTTCCGATTACACGAAGGGCGGCAAGGGCGTGGTGCGCATCCATGCCAACGCCTCGGCGCTCTCCCAGCACCTCCCGGAGGACATCGCCTCGTTCTGCGCCGCGCATCCCGCGGTGAAGGTCGCGCTCGAGGAGCATCGCAGCGGCGCGATCGTGCGGGCGCTTCGCGACGGCTCGGCGGACCTGGGCGTCGTCATGGAAGGCCCCTCCACCGAGGGGATCCAGTCCTTCGACTACCGCACCGACATCCTGGTGGCGGTGCTGCCGCGGGGCCATCCCCTGCGCGGCCAGAAGGTCGCTTTCGCGAAGCTGCTCGCCTACGACATCGTGGGCCTCGAGAGCGACACGGTGATCTCAAGGCTCCTCGCCTCGGCGGCGGCCGCCGAAGGAAAGCCCCTGAGGCTGCGCATGCAGCTGAAGGGCTTCGACGTGGTGGCCCGCATGATCCAGGCGGGGCTCGGCATCGGGATCCTCCCCGAGGCCGTGGCGCGGCACTTCGCCCGCTCCATGAAGCTGCGCCTCGTGCCGCTCACGGACCCCTGGGCGCGGCGGCAGATGTGGGTCTGCGTGAAGGACTTCCAGGCGCTTCCCGCCTCGGCGAAACAGCTGGTCGAGCACCTGTCGCGCCCCGTCGCATAGCAGCCTTCGCAATCCGCGAAGGCTCGCTTGCCCAATTAACGATTCTCCGTTGCGGCACCGCAATGCTATTCCTGCGGTCGTACCCCCGATCCCCCGCGCCGGAGCGCCGAAAAATGAGCAAGGAACTCGAAATAGCCCGCATCCGAAGAGACTGGACCGAGAGCCCGCGCTGGCAGGGCGTCGCGCGCGGCTATTCGCCCCAAGACGTCTACCGCCTGCGCGGCAGCCTCCAGGTCGAGCACACCCTCGCCCGGCGCGGCGCCGAGAAGCTCTGGCGCCTCATGCACGAGCGCCCCTTCGTGAACTCCCTGGGCGCGCTCACGGGCAACCAGGCGATGCAGCAGGTGCGCGCCGGCGTCCCGGCCATCTACCTCTCGGGCTGGCAGGTCGCCGCCGACGCCAACGACAGCCTCGCCATGTATCCCGACCAGTCGCTGTATGCCACGACCAGCGTGCCGACGGTGGTGAAGCGCATCAACGCCGCACTGCAACGGTGCGACCAGGTCGACCATGCCGAGGGCAAGTCGGGCATCGACTGGTTCGCGCCGATCGTGGCCGACGCCGAGGCGGGCTTCGGCGGCGTGCTGAACGCCTTCGAGCTCATGAAGGCGATGATCGAGGCGGGCGCCGCGGGCGTGCACTTCGAGGACCAGCTCGCGAGCGTGAAGAAATGCGGGCACATGGGCGGCAAGGTGCTGGTGCCCACCCAGGAAGCGGTGCAGAAGCTCATCGCCGCGCGGCTCGCCGCCGACGTGATGGGCGTGCCCACGGTGCTCCTCGCGCGAACCGACGCGGAGGCCGCCGACCTCGTCACCAGCGACGTGGACGAGAACGACAAGCCCTTCCTCACGGGGGAACGCACCAGCGAAGGCTTCTACCGCACCCGGAAAGGCTTCGACCAGGCCCTCTCGCGCGGCATCGCGTACGCGAAGTACGCGGACCTCGTGTGGTGCGAGACGGGCACGCCGGACCTCGAGTTCGCGCGCCGCTTCGCCGAGGGCGTGCAGAAGGTCCATCCGGGCAAGATGCTCGCGTACAACTGCTCACCTTCCTTCAACTGGAAGAAGAACCTCGACGACGCGACCATCGCGAGATTCCAGCGCGAGCTGGGCGCCATGGGCTACAAGTTCCAGTTCATCACGCTGGCGGGATTCCACGCCCTGAACTACGGCATGTTCGACCTCGCGTGGAACTACGCGCGCGACAACATGAGCGCCTTCGTCGAGCTGCAGCAGAAGGAGTTCGCGGCGGCCGAGCGCGGCTTCACGGCGGTCAAGCACCAGCGCGAGGTGGGCACGGGCTACTTCGACGAGGTGACCCAGGTGATCCAGGCGGGCAAGTCCTCGACGACCGCGCTGCACGGATCTACGGAAGACGAGCAGTTCTTCGTGAACGCGACGCCGCTCCGCCAGGAGCAGGCGGCCGCGGCCGATTGAGGAGACGACCATGAAGCGCGATCCCTTCACCATCCCCGGCATCCAGGTCCCGCCGGAGCAGCCGAACCTCTACGACCGCATCCTCACGCCGCAGGCGCTCGGCTTCGTCGCGCACCTGCACCGCAAGTACGAGCCGCGCCGCCGCGACCTCATGAAGGCGCGCGCCCAGCGCCAGGAGCGCCTGGACAGCGGCAAGGAGACCTTCCACTTCCTGCCCGAGACGCGCTCCATCCGCGAGTCGAGCTGGACCGTGGCGCCGGTGCCTTCCGACCTGCGCGACCGCCGCGTCGAGATCACCGGCCCCGTCGAGCGCAAGATGGTGATCAACGCGCTCAACTCCGGCGCCTCGACCTTCATGGCGGACTTCGAGGATTCCTGCACGCCGACGTGGGACAACATGATCCGCGGCCAGATCAACCTGCGCCAGGCGGTCGACCGCACCCTCGGCTTCAAGTCGCCCGAGGGCAAGTGCTACCAGCTGGGCGAGAAGCTCGCCACGCTCATCGTGCGCCCGCGCGGCTGGCACATGGTGGAGCGCCACGTCCTCGTGGACGGCGACCCGGTCTCGGCTTCCCTCTTCGACTTCGGCCTCTTCTTCTTCCACAACGCCGAGCGCCTGGTCGAGCGCGGGAGCGGCCCCTACTTCTACCTCCCGAAGATCGAGAGCCACCTCGAGGCGCGGCTCTGGGACCACGTCTTCAACGAGGCCGAATGCCGCATGAACCTCGCGCGCGGCACGATCAAGGCCACGGTGCTGATCGAGACGCTCCCCGCCGCCTTCGAGATGGACGAGATCCTCTACGAGCTGCGCGACCACTCCGCGGGCCTGAACTGCGGGCGCTGGGATTACATCTTCAGCTCCATCAAGAAATTGCGCAAAGGCGACTTCGTGCTCGCCGACCGCGGCCAGGTCACGATGACGAGCCCCTTCCTGCGCGCCTATTGCCAGCTCCTGGTGAAGACCTGCCACAAGCGCAACGCCCACGCGATGGGCGGCATGGCCGCGCAGATCCCCATCAAGAACGACGCGAAGGCCAACGAGGCGGCGATCGCCAAGGTCGTGGCCGACAAGGAGCGCGAGGCGAACGACGGCTTCGACGGCACGTGGGTCGCGCACCCCGGGCTCGTGGAGGTCGCGAAGGAGGTGTTCGACCGCATCATGCCGCAGGAGAACCAGGTCGAGCGCAAGCGTGAGGATGTCAGCGTGAAGGCGGAGGAGCTGCTGGCATTCGGCCCCGAGGGCCCGATCACCGAGGCGGGCGTGAGAACCAACATCAACGTGAGCCTGCAGTACATCGGCTCGTGGCTCTCGGGGCAGGGGTGCGTTCCGATCAACAACCTCATGGAAGACGCGGCGACGGCGGAGATCTCGCGCTCGCAGCTCTGGCAGTGGATCCGCAGCCCCCGGGGCGTCCTCGACGACGGCCGCAAGGTGACGCTCGAGCTCTTCCGTGCGCTCCTCGCCGAGGAGCTGCGCAAGGTCTCGGGCCTGCCCGGCGCCTCGGGGCTTCGCTACGACGAGGCCGCGTGGCTCCTCGATCGCCTCGTGTCCAACGACGAGTTCGAGAACTTCCTCACCGACCCGGCCTACGAGATGGTCACCACGGTCACCGCCCTGCCCGAGCTCGCCGCGGCCTGAAGCCTGGCGCCGGGGCCGCGCGATGCGGCCCCGCTTCCCGCGTGGTCTAGAATGCTGCGCACCAACGCGGGAGGGGCCATGACCACGCGCAGGCAATTCCTTCAATCGGCGGGGCTGTGCTTCGTGGGCTGCGGCATCGCGGGCCACGCGCATGCCGAGGCCTCCGCTCCCACGGGCAGGCGCGAGGCGATGGTCGCCGGGAAGCGCGTGCGGACGATCGACATCCACGCCCACTGCCAGGTGCCGGCCGCCATGGCGATCGCGGGCGAGCGCCTTCCCAGGCCTCCCGGCGTGATCCTCGAATACCCGGGGCTGCACGAAGTGGCCGACGCGCGGCTTGCCGCCATGGAGGCGCGCGGCGTCGACATGCAGGTGCTCTCGTGCAATCCCTATTGGTACGGCTTCGAGCGCGACGTGGCGCAGAAGATGCTCGACGTGCAGAACGAGGCCCTCGCGGGGTTCTGCTCGGCTTACCCCAAGCGCTTCGCCGCGTTCGCTTCCCTCGCGCTGCAGTTCCCGGACCTCGCGGTGGAGCAGCTCGAGAAGGCGGTGAAGCGCCTGGGCCTGCGCGGGGTCGCGGTGGGCGGAAGCGTCGCCGGATCCGAGTTCTCGGACCCGAAATTCCACCCGGTCTGGGCGAAGTGCGAGGAGCTGGGCGCGGCGATCTTCATCCATCCCGCGACGCAGCCCCAGCTCGCCGGCCGCTACAAGGGCAACGGCGTCCTCTCCAACGTGATCGGCAACCCGCTCGACACGACGATCGCGCTCTCGCACCTCATCTTCGAAGGCACGCTCGACCGCTTCCCGGGCCTCAAGGTGATCGCCGCCCACGGCGGCGGCTACCTCGGATCGTACGCGCCGCGCAGCGACGAGGGCTGCCGGGTGTTCCCCACCCAATGCGATCCCGGCATCCGGCTGAAGAAGAAGCCCACCGAATACCTTCGCGACATCTACGTGGACAACATCGTCTTCACGCCCGAGGGGATGCGCCACCTCGACGCGGAGATCGGATACGACCGCGTGCTGCTGGGCTCCGACTATCCCTATCCGTGGCAGCCGGGCGCGGTGGACGTGGTGCTCGGAGCCCCCGGCGCGACCGACGCGCAGAAGGTGGCGATGCTGGGCGGGACGGCGGCGCGCCTCCTCGGCCTCGCCGCCTGAAGGCCTAGGCCTCGACGGGCTCCAGCCCGTGGCGGCGCAGCGTCGCCGCCGAATCCCGCGAGGTGATGAAGCGCGTGAGGGCGCGGCCGCCCGGGGCGTTCGCCGCGCCGGCGCGCGTGCCCGCCGAGAAGATCGTGACGAGCTGCATTGCCGCGGGCAGCGGCCCCACCAGCTCGATTCCCTTCACCGGAAGAAGCTCGCTCAGCTGCTGGAAGGCGATCTCGGCCTCGCCGCGCGCCGCGACTTCTCCGGCGGGATGGCCGGGAGCCGTCTGGACAAGCTTTTCCGCCGGAACGCCCCAGCGCTGGAAGATGCCCGCGAGGTAGACGCCGCTCGGGCCGCTCGAGTAGGCGACGCGGCGGGCCCCCATCACCGCCTTGCGCAGCGTCTCTTCGGAGGCGAGGTCGGGGCGCGGCGAGCCTGGCGCCACCGCCACCGCGATGATGGAGCTCGCGAGGTCGACGCGGCTCCCGGCCGCGAGCAGCCCTTCCTTCACGAGGTCGTCGATGGCCGCGGCCGCCATGATCACGAGGTCGGGAGAGGCGCCGGTGCGAAGGCGCTTGGCGATCTCCGCGCCGCCCACCCACGAGGTGCTCACGGTGATCCCGCTTTCGCGCTCGAATCGCGGCACGAGCTCCAGGTATGCCTCCCTTGTCGCGATCGAGGACATCACTTCCACCGTTTTTCGCAATTCCTGCATGGTTCCTCCATGGTGCGGCGCGACAATTTGCCAACGCATCCTTCTTTCCCCCGGATGCGCCGGCCTGAAGGGTACTCCTGGCTTCGGCCATTGCCGCGGCGCAGCGTGCGCCGCGGCTTTTTTTTCGGCGCGCGCGGTTGTGCTGCCGCGTCCCGCCATGCTTATATCCCCCCTCGCGCCCACGAGGCGCGAGCCATAACTAAACCATACGAGGGGGTAGGGATGAAAACCAGAAGAGCCATCGGGCTCGGCGCCGTGCTTTGCGGCGTCGCGCTCGCAGGCGCGGGCAGCGCGCTCGCGCAATCCAAGCAACCGCATTCCGTGAGAGGCGACCAGGTGTTCGCGGTGACCGATCCGTCGTCCGTGGCGCACTTCGGCTGCGAGCTGCGCTCGTTCAGCGGCCCGGGCCTTCCGTGCTACGGGCCCGACGCGATCCGCAAGGCCTACGGGCTGGACTCGATCATCGCGTCCGGCACCGACGGCACGGGGCAGACCATCGTCATCATCGACGCGTACGGAAGCCCCACGTTGGCGGCGGACCTCGCGACGTTCGATTCGGTGTTCGGCCTGCCGGCGCCGCCGTCGCTCCAGCAGATCCGCATGCCGGGCAGCACGCCGTTCGACTTCACCAGCAACAACCAGCTCGGGTGGGCCGAGGAGACCAGCCTCGACGTGCAATGGGCGCACGCCATCGCCCCGGGAGCCAACATCATCCTGGTGGCCGCCGCGACCAACAACGACGACGACATGCTCGCGGCCCAGGAGTACGCCATCAACCAGCAGCTGGGCTCGATCATCTCGGAGAGCTTCGGCGAGTCCGAGCTCGCGCTGATGCAGCTGGGCAACGTGGGCCAGGCGATCTTCGACGCGAACGAGAAGAGCTACAAGAAGGCCGTCGCGAAGCAGATCTCCGTGCTCGTCTCCTCGGGCGACGACGGCTCGGCGGGCTTCGACGTGAACGGCGTGGAGCAGGCCGTCCCGGTCGCGAACTACCCGGCCTCGTCGCCGAACGTCACGACCGTCGGGGGAACCAACCTGTTCTTCGGCGCGAACGGCAAGGCCAATCCCAACGGCGCCTACCTCGGGGAGCTGGTGTGGAACGACGGCTTCGGCGCGGGCGGCGGGGGCGTGAGCCTGCAGTTCTCCGTGCCGGACTACCAGGAAGGCGTGAAGCAGCTCAACCCCACGTCCACGGGCCGGGGCTACCCGGACGTGGCGTACAACGCCGGCGTCTTCGGGGGAGTGATCGTGCGCCTGGGCTTCCTCGGCGGCGCGAGCGGGTTCTATCTCTTCGGCGGCACCAGCGCGAGCGCCCCCCAGTGGGCCGGCATCACGGCGCTCGTCAACCAACGGAGCAAGCATCCCGCGGGCTTCCTCAACAAGTCGCTCTACAAGCTGGGCAAGCTGGGCCAGCTGCAGCCCCTCATGCACGACATCACGCAGGGCGACAACAGCCTGGACGGCGTGCCGGGGTATCCGGCCGCGGCGGGCTGGGACTTCGCGACGGGCTGGGGAACGCCGAGCGCCGGCATGGTGGATGCGCTCGTGCGCGACAACAACGGCAGCAACTGAAGCGCCGCTTCAATTAGGGCGAACGAGGGCGGCTCCGGGAGCGATCCCGGGGCCGCTTTTTTTTGCGCGCCGCGTTGAATTTTTCGCGCGCGCGCCCCAGTTCCAGGTGGATAAGCCGGTAGAATCAAGGGTGCGCTGAGGGACTTATCCACAGCGCTTCCCAATTTCCAATTTCATTGCCGCCGACGCCCCGGAGGTGCCTAGAATGGCCCTTCCGTGCGCCGCATCCGCGCCTCGCGCGAAGCGCCTCCAACACGCCATGAACGACTTGTCCGCGGGCCACGCCGCCGATCCCCATTCCCTCCGCGACGGCGAGGGCGAAGCCATCCGCATCCGCGGCGCGCGCCAGAACAACCTGAAGAACCTCGACGTCGCCATTCCCACGGGCGAGCTGGTCGTGGTGACCGGGCCGTCGGGCTCCGGCAAGTCCTCGCTCGTCTTCGACACGCTCTACGCGGAGGGCCAGCGCCGCTACGTGGAGACGTTCTCGCCGTACGCGCGCCAGTTCCTGGACCGCATGGACAAGCCGCAGGTGGATTCCATCGAGGGAATCCCCCCGGCCATCGCCATCGACCAGACCAACCCGGTGCGCACCTCGCGCTCGACGGTCGGGACGATGACCGAGATCAACGATCACCTGAAGCTGCTCTTCGCGCGCACGGCGCAGCTTTCCTGCCGCCGGTGCCGCCAGCCCGTGCGGCGCGACACGCCCGATTCGATCTTCGCCGAGATGGCGCAGCGCGCCGCCGCGGCGGGAGACCCGCGCCTCGTGATCGCCTTCCCGGTGGACGTGCCCGCCAACTTCACCGAGGAGGAGATCACCAAGCTCCTTCAGGCGCAGGGCTACACGCGCATCCACCAGCGCGAGGGGACGCGCCTGGAAGTTGTGCAGGATCGCGTGAAGATGTCCGGCGCCGAACGCGCGCGCGTGGTCGAAGCGATCGAAGCCGCGCTGCGCGTGGGCCAGGGACGAGTCGATGTCTTCCTCGACGGTCACCCCCGCGAAGGCGGGGGGCCAACCGAGATGACATCGTGGCGCTTCTCCACCGACCTGCACTGCGCCCATTGCGACATCCACTACGCGGATCCCACGCCGGCGCGCTTCTCGTTCAATTCGCCCATCGGCGCGTGCGACACCTGCCGCGGCTTCGGCCGCGTGATCGGCATCGACTACGGCCTCATCATCCCCGACGAATCGAAGTCGCTGCGCGGCGGGGCCGTGAAGCCCTTCCAGACGAAGAGCTACGACGAGTGCCAGGACGACCTCCAGAAACTCGCGCCCAGGCGCGGCGTCCCGCTCGACGTCCCCTACCGCTCGCTCACCGACGCGCAGAAGCGCTGGGTCATGCAGGGCGACGACGACTGGGTGAGCTGGAAGAAATCCGGCAAGACGCACTGGTACGGCGTGAAGCGCTTCTTCGACTGGCTCGAGACCAAGGCGTACAAGATGCACATCCGCGTGCTGCTCTCGCGGTACCGCGCCTACACGCCCTGCACCACCTGCAACGGCACGCGCCTGAAGGAAGAGTCGCTCCTCTGGCGCGTGGACGGCCTCACGCTGCACGACATGATGCTGATGCCCGTGGACAAGCTGCGCGAGCGCTTCATGGCGCTCGAGCTTCCGAAGCCGCTGGACGAGGCGACCGAGCTGCTGCTGGGCGAGATCCGCTCGCGGCTGGGCTACCTGGGCCAGGTGGGGCTGGGCTATCTCACCCTCGACCGCCAGTCGCGCACGCTCTCGGGCGGCGAGGTGCAGCGCATCAACCTCACCACGGCCCTCGGGACCTCGCTCGTGAACACCCTCTTCGTGCTGGACGAGCCTTCGATCGGCCTGCACCCGCGCGACATGGGCCGCGTGATCGACGTGATGAAGCGCCTGCGCGACGCGGGCAATTCCCTCGTCGTGGTGGAGCACGACCCGCAGATCATGCTGGAAGCCGACAAGCTCCTCGACATGGGCCCGGGGCCCGGCGAGCGCGGCGGCGAGATCGTCTTCTTCGGCTCGCCCGCCGCGCTGAAGGACGCCCACACGCTCACCGCCGAGTACCTCTCCGGGCGCAAGCGCGCGGACGACGTGGCCCCCTCGGACGAGCTGCGCGTGCCGGGCGTGGAGGTGCCCAACGACCTCGCGAAGGATCCGCTGCGCGGCGCGAAGATGCTCGGGATCCGCGGGGCCGCGGAGCACAACCTGAAGGGCATCGACATCGACATCCCGCTGCGACGCTTCGTGTGCGTGACGGGCGTCTCGGGCTCGGGCAAGTCCACCCTCGTCCAGGACATCCTGCATCCGGCGCTCCGCAAGCATCTGGGCAAGCCGACCGAGTCGCCCGGCGCCTTCCGCGCGCTGGAGGGCACCGAGCACGTGAACGACATCGTGTTCGTGGACCAGTCGCCCATCGGGCGCACCACGCGCTCCAACCCGGCGAGCTACGTGGGCGCCTTCGACGCGATCCGCGAGCTCTTCTCCAAGGCCCCGGATTCGAAGACGCGCGGCTACACCGCGGGTACGTTCTCGTTCAACTCGGGCAACGGCCGGTGCCCCACGTGCAGCGGCAACGGCTTCGAGCACGTCGAGATGCAGTTCCTTTCGGACGTCTACCTGCGCTGCCCGGATTGCAACGGCAAGCGCTACCGCGACGAAGTGCTCGAGGTGAAGGTAGACGGCCGCAGCATCGCCGACGTGCTCGAGCTCACGGTTTCCGAGGCGCTCGCCGCGTTCTCGCACGACGAGGAGATCGGCCGGCGGCTTCGCCCGCTCGTCGACGTGGGCCTCGACTACCTGCGCCTGGGCCAGCCCGTGCCCACGCTCTCCGGCGGCGAGGCGCAACGCCTGAAGCTCGCGGGCCACCTGGCGGAAGCCGAGGGGCGATCCATCGCCATGCTGCCCCGGCGGCCCGATGAAAGCCGTCACCTCCGCGCAGGAGGGGGCCCAACCGAAGCGCGCACGCGGGTCTTCCTTTTCGATGAGCCGACGACGGGCCTTCACTTCGAGGACGTCTCGAAGCTCCTGAAGTCCTTCCGCAAGCTCCTCGCCGCGGGCCACTCGCTCGTCGTGATCGAGCACAACCTCGACGTGGTCCGCGCCTGCGACTGGATCATCGACCTCGGCCCCGAAGGCGGCGACGCCGGCGGCGAAGTGGTCGCGACCGGCACGCCGAAGCAGGTCATGGGGCATGCGACCTCCCACACCGGTAAGGCGCTTCGCGACTACGAAACGGCACTGTCTCCCGATCGGCGGCAATCGGCGGGCGAATCGGCGCTCATCGGCGCTTCCACAGTCACCGCGGAGCCACGCATTGCTTATCGCGCGCCCAAGACCATCCAGGTCCGCCACGCCCGCGAGCACAACCTGAAGGGAATCGACGTCGCGATCCCCCGCGAGAAGTTCACGGTGGTGACCGGCGTCTCGGGCTCCGGCAAGTCCACGCTCGCCTTCGACATCCTCTTCGCCGAGGGCCAGCGCCGCTACCTCGAGTCCCTGAACGCGTACGCGCGCCAGTTCGTCCAGCCCGCCTCCAAGCCCGACGTGGACGCGATCTTCGGCATCCCGCCCACCGTCGCCATAGAGCAGCGCACGAGCCGCGGCGGCTCCAAGAGCACGGTCGCGACCCAGACGGAGATCCATCACTTCCTGCGGCTGCTCTTCGTGAAGCTGGGCACCCAGTACTGCCCCGAGTGCGACGTGCCCATCGAGCCGCAGAGCGTGGAAGCGATCGTGGCGCGCGTGATGAAGGAGCGCAGGGGCGAGAAGGTCGCCGTGCTCGCCCCGCTCGTCACCAACCGCAAGGGCTTCTATACCGACCTCGCCAAGTGGGCGCTTGCAAAAGCGGTATCGCACCTGCGCGTGGACGGCGAATACCTGCCCACGAAGGGCTGGCCGCGCCTGGACCGCTTCCGCGAGCACACCATCGAGCTGCCCGTGGCCGAGCTGGAGGTGAAGCCGGAGAACGAGAAGGCGCTGCGCGCCGCGGTCGACGCCGCGCTCGAGCTGGGCAAGGGCGTGCTGCACGTCTGCTGCGGCGGATGGGGCGCGCGCGACGTGCAGATCTTCTCGGTGAAGCGCGCGTGCCCGTCGTGCGGGCGCAGCTTCGGCGAGCTCGATCCGCGCCTCTTCTCCTACAACTCGAAGCACGGATGGTGCGCCGGCTGCTACGGCACGGGCCTCAAGATCGACGAGGTCGAGTGGGACGAGGAGCGCTCGAAGACGGGCACCGAGGACCACGTGCTCGATTCCTGGGTCGAGTGGCTCGAGATCGACGAAGCGTGCCCGCAGTGCGAGGGCAAGCGCCTGAACAAGGAGGCGCTCGCGGTGCGCTTCCGCGGGCAGTCGATCGCCGACATGAGCGCCCAGCCCATCTCCCGGGCGGCGACCTTCTTCGAGAAGCTCACGACGGCCGGGCGCGAGCAGGAAATCGCGCGCGACATCCTGGCCGAGCTCGTCTCGCGCCTGGGGTTCCTCGAGCAGGTGGGGCTCGGGTATCTCTCGCTTGACCGCGGCGCGCCGACCCTTTCGGGCGGCGAGGCCCAGCGCATCCGCCTCGCGGCGCAGCTCGGCTCGAACCTGCGCGGCGTCTGCTACATCCTGGACGAGCCCACCATCGGCCTGCATCCGCGCGACAACCAGGTGCTGCTGGACACCCTCGCCCGCCTGAACGCCAAGGGCAACACGCTCGTGGTCGTGGAGCACGACGAGGACACCATCCGGCGCGCCGAGCACGTGATCGACCTCGGCCCGGGCGCGGGGCGCCTGGGCGGCCGGATCGTCGCCGAAGGCACCGCCGAGGAGCTGAAGGCAAACCCCGATTCCCTCACCGGGCACTTCCTGCGCCATCCGCTCCAGCATCCGTTGCAGCCGCGGCGCGAGGTCGCGAAATCCACGCCGTCCGTGCAAGTGGCCGGCGCGCGCCTGCACAACCTGAAGGACATCGACGTGCGCTTCCCCCTGGGGCGGCTCTCGATCGTCACGGGGGTCTCGGGCTCCGGGAAATCCACGCTGGCCCGCGATGTCCTCCATGAAAACCTGGAGCGCCTGGTGGGCGCGGCCCGCGACCGCAAGAAGGAGCCGGGGATTTCCGGCGCGAAGGCGATCAGGGGATGGGAGCAGGTCTCGCGCGTGCTCGAAGTCGACCAGGCGCCCATCGGCAAGACGCCGCGCTCCTGCCCGGCGACCTACGTGGGCTTCTTCGACAACGTCCGCAAGCTGTTCGCCGACACGCAGGAGGCGCGCATCCGGGGCTACACCGCGAGCCGCTTCTCGTTCAACACGGCCGGCGGGCGCTGCGACGGCTGCGAAGGCCAGGGCGTGAAGACCATCGAGATGAGCTTCCTGCCCGACGTGAAGGTCGCCTGCGAGGTCTGCAACGGCGCCCGCTTCAACGAGGAGACGCTCGCCGTGAAGATGCGCGGCAAGAGCGTGGGCGACGTGCTCGCCATGAGCGTGGACGAGGCGGTGCCCTTCTTCGAGAACCATCCTTCGATCCACCATTCGCTGCGGCTCCTGCAGGATGTGGGCCTGGGCTACCTCACCCTCGGCCAGCAGAGCCCGACGCTCTCCGGCGGCGAGGCGCAGCGCATCAAGCTCGTGACCGAGCTCGCGAAAGTCCGGGGCCCGCAAGGGCCACTTCCCCCTCGCGCCTCGCGCCTCGCGTCTCATACCCTGTACGTCCTCGACGAGCCGACCGTGGGCCTGCACATGGCCGACGTGGAGAAGCTGATCCGCGTGCTGCACCGCCTGGTGGACGCAGGCAACACCGTGGTCCTCATCGAGCACAACCTCGACGTGATCGCGGAAGCCGACTGGATCGTGGACCTCGGCCCCGAGGGCGGCGACCAGGGCGGTCGCGTGGTGCTCGCTGCGCCGCCGGAGGAATTCCTCAAGGCGGGGGCGAAGACCCACACCGCGAAGGCGCTGCGGGAGTTCATGCTCACGCACGGCCGGTAACAACCCGGCCGTCCGCCGCCTTGGGGGCGCTGTAGAATTTCCCGATGAGACGAATCCTCGCAGCCGCGCTTTGCGCGGCGGCCGCCGCCAGCTTCGCGCAGGCGCCCGCGTCGCCACAGAGGGTCTTCCGCTACGCGTGGCCGGTCGCCGAGACGAGTTTCGACCCCGAGAAGGTCCAGGACGTGTACTCGGGCATCGCCAACTCGGCGATGTTCGATACCCCGCTAGCCTACGACTACCTGGCGCGGCCATCCCGGCTGGTCCCGAACACGCTCACGTCGATGCCGGAGATCAGCGCCGACGGCATGACCTACACGCTGCACGTGAAGCCGGGCATCTATTTCGCCGATGACCCTGCCTTCGGGGGAAGGAAACGCGAGCTCACGGCCTACGATTATGTCTACAGCATCAAGCGCCTGTTCGACCCCAGGCTCTCGGCGCCGCTGCTCTCGGAAGTCGAGGGCTACATCGTGGGCTCCGAGGAAGCGATCGCCAAGGCGCGCAAGGCGAACAAGCTCGACTACGATGCGCCCATCGAGGGCCTGAAGGCACTCGACCGCTACACGTTCCAGATCAAGCTCAACAAGCCGATCTACGTCTGGATCTACAACCTCGCGGACAACCGCATCTGCGGGGCCGTTGCGCGCGAGGTGGTCGAGAAATACGGCGACGACGTCGGCTCGCATCCCGTGGGGACCGGCCCGTACCGGCTCGCTTTCTGGAAACGGTCCTCCAAGATCGTCTTCGAGCGCAACCCCAATTTCCGCGAGCAGTACTTCGATGGCCAGCCCACGCCCGGCGACACGGAGGCCGAGCAGATCCTCGCGAAGCTGAAGGGCCGAAGGCTGCCGATGGTGGATCGCGTCGAGGTCTCGGTGATCGAGGAATCGCAGCCGCGCTGGCTCGCCTTCCAGAACGAGGAGATGGACCTCATCTTCGGCGTCCCGGGCGAGTTCGCCAACCTGGCGATGCCGAACAACAAGCTCGCGAAGAACCTGGAGCGCCGCGGCATCCGGATGGCGCAGGTGCCGGCGCTCGACCTCACCTACGCCTACTTCAACATGAAGGACCCCATCGTCGGCGGCTACACGCCCGACAAGGTGGCCTTGCGCCGCGCCATGGCGCTCTCGTACAAGACCCGGGACGAAATCGCCATCATCCGCAAGAACCAGGCGATCCCGGCGCAGACGCCGTACAGCCCCGGCGTGGCGGGCTACGATCCCAATTTCCGCACCAACGCCAACGAGTACAACGTCGCGAAGGCGAAGGCTCTCCTGGACATGTTCGGCTACGTCGACCGCAACGGCGACGGCTGGCGCGAGATGCCCGACGGCAGCCCGCTCGTCATCAAATACAACTCCACCCCGGCGGCCGTGGACCTCCAGTTCGACGAGCTCTGGAAGCGCAGCCTGGACGACATCGGGATTCGCCTCGAGATCCGCAAGGCCAAATGGCCCGACCTCATGAAGGAATCCCAGAACGGCAAGCTCATGATGTGGCAGCTGGGCGGCTCGGCCGCCTCGCCCGACGCGGACACGTGGCTTACCTCGCTCTACGGGCCGAACTGCGGATTCAAGGGCAACCAGGCCTGCTTCGAGCTTCCCGAGTACGACCGCCTGTACGAGAAGGCGCACGTGATGCGCGATTCCCCCGAGCGCACGAAGCTCTACGAGGAGATGGCGAAG
>Ga0070713_100000820_pt1 | contig 19932 bp, 20 predicted proteins | sample LARL82metaG_FD_65465 | JGI IMG/M metagenome (GOLD analysis project Ga0070713, IMG submission 65465) | Corn, switchgrass and miscanthus rhizosphere microbial communities from Kellogg Biological Station, Michigan, USA - LAR L8-2 metaG | ecosystem: Host-associated > Plants > Roots > Rhizosphere ...
GAACCACCCCTCGCATCGGCATTACCAAGGCAGCAGGCAGGCCGCTGCGCTTCGTTCTTGCAGGAAATCCCTTCGTTTCGGGGCGAAAACTCGGACCAACGCGTTAAATTCCGGGATTTAACAACCATCAGGTCCAGTAACCGAGGCTGCAAACCCGGTCTGTTTCTTTCCAAAACGTCGAGACGAACCGCAATCGGTTCTCGCGAAACTGGTTGCGCTCTTGGCACGACGGACGTTCCCCAAAAGCATCTTGACAGGCGGGTGTAGACTTGCTTTGGGTCGAGCCGTCCAGAAGCCTTGCTGGCAGCGACCTTTCGCCCGCCTACTTTGCGGAAGAAATTCCCGCAACCCTTGCAGCGGTCCGAATCATCTCATAAGCTAGGAGCTGCAATGCTTCGCCTCGCGCGCAGTTCGATTCTGGTTGCGCTGCTGGTGATCTTAATCACAACTTTTCCTTGCTTCGGCGCCGTCGACGGTTCCGTAATCAGCCGTGCCCCGGCGAACCCGTCCTACATCATTGTGGGTTTTGCGGGCGGCTTTGTGCGGAGAGACAATTCGCGCCACGGCCCGGTTCGCCTGGCGAAATCAATTCGCAAGGACCTTCCCCAGGGCGGCTCGGTGCAGGTCTTTGAAAATCGCCACCGAAAAGCCGCTTACAAAACCATTCTGCGAATGCTCGATCGCAATCATGACGGTATCCTCAGCGATCGCGAGAAATCTCAAGCCCGCATTATTCTGTTCGGTCACAGCTGGGGAGCCTCGGCCGTGGTTTTGTTGTCTCGAGAACTGGCCCGCGCAGGCATTCCCGTCCTGCTAACCGTGCAAGTAGATAGCGTGGCCAAACCCTGGCAGACCGATAGGGTCATCCCCGATAATGTGGCGGAAGCAGCGAATTTTTACCAACCGCACGGCCTGATTCACGGGCGCGCGGAGATTAGCGCTGCCGACGATTCCAAGACTCAAATCCTCGGCAACTACCGCTTCGACTACCAGAAGGAGCCAGTGCAGTGCAAAGGAGCGTCCTGGTTTCAGCGCAAGTTCACTCCCAGCCACATGCAAAGTGATTGCGACCCTCACCTCTGGTCGCAGGTCGAGGTCTTGGTGCGCCAAACCATCCTGAAGTCGGAATCACCCGAAGTAGGCGCGGTCCAACCGTTTTAGGTCTGTCGACAACAGGCTCGGAAGTCCGATTCAGGGTTTGCGTGGTGGTTTGTCGAAAAGGATATTGTCGATCAACCGGGTACTCCCCACGTAGGCCGCCACCGCTGCCAGTGCACCATTGGAAATATCGGTCACTGGGTCCAGCGTATCGGGATCTATGACCTCCAAATAGTCGAGACGGACGGATTCGTCAGCAGAGAATTCCTCGCGTCCCGCAGCTGCTAACATCGGCGCATTCCGTTCTCCCGCATCCACCAACCTTTGAATTCGCATGAGTGCACGCTGCAAGGCCAAAGCCTGCTTGCGCTGTTCGGGATTCAGGTAGGCATTCCGCGAACTCATGGCCAAGCCGTCCGGCTCGCGTACGATGGGACAAACCACGATCTCGACCGGAAGATTCAGATCACATACCATGCGACGGATGATTGCCACCTGCGCGGCATCCTTCTGGCCGAAGAAGGCTGCATCGGGTTGGACAATATGAAGTAACTTGGCAACGACCGTCGTGACGCCGCGAAAATGGCCCGGCCGGGACCGTCCGTCCAGCTTGTCGCTGAGTCCTTCGACCGTAACCCAGGTCATCGCGCCTCGCGGATACATTTCTTCGACCGAAGGCGCAAACAGCAATTCCACGCCCGCGCGTTCCAGCAATTCGCGATCTCGTTCGAACGATCTGGGATATTTCGCCAGATCTTCGGTTGGAGCAAACTGGGTTGGATTTACGAAAATAGATGCCGCCACCTGCTCGCAAGCGGAACGAGCCGTCCGCACCAGGGACAGGTGGCCTTCATGCAGCGCGCCCATCGTCGGAACGAATCCCAATGTTCGCCCCGCAGAGCGGAGGTCGCGAGAGGCATTCCGCATTTCGTGAATTGTGGTGCAGGTTCTCAAAGATGGGTTGTGCAGGTCGAATCGGGCGTCAAGTCGAAGGCACCCATTTGATCGCAATGTGCGCGTTCGCGAGGATTCCGCCCACGATGCCTTTGTTCCGTCGAATGGCAATACCATCCTGCTCGGAATCCTTCGCACTATTCTCTGCGGCAGCTACCACACGGCCATAGGGCCAATTGGAGGCGGGCAAAGCGGCCAAAGCCGGGAGCAACTCGGCGGGCTTCAGCACGATTTCTGCGCTATCGGAAACATCGAACAATGCCACGCCATCCCGTCGCACGATCAGGTACGGATTGCGCCAGGTCTTCATATCCCGGATGCGATCGAACTGGGCGGAATTCGCCGCAGGAATCGCCTGTAACAGAACCTCAGGGGTGGGGGCCGGCGGCGCATTTCGCTCTGTACACCCGACGAGAAAAAAAACCAGCAGCAGCACCAGGCACACTTGCGAGCGAAAATACGTGCCGATCACGGGCCTCTGTTACCTCACCACCGCGGGAATGTCGCTCTTTGCCGCCCAGACTAGCGCGACAACCCACCCAATTACACTCCATCCCAGAAAAAGGTTAAGCAGAAAGATTGCCAGCAGGTCTCGTTTGCTGCGAGCGAGGGCAATGATTGAAGGCAGAAAATACATCACGAACCCAAAACCGAAGAACGGAAAGAATATAAACGTGGATAGGGTCATGACCGTCCTCCCTTTCTATAGCCTAGCATTATCGACGGCGGTACAGCAGTGCGGCCGCCTCCGTTTTTCCATGCGCACCGTCGCGCTGGCTTCTTAAACGTACGCAAGCGCTCGCCGGCGGGTTCCCGATTCTTTTCTCAGAGAACGAATTTACCGTACTGCGCGCATAGCCCGTTTCCGCGAAAGAATCGCATCTAGCTCCGTGCCGGTTTCCTTTGGCAGATGATACGACTCCCCGTCCGCGGGATAGTGATGGGAGCGGACGTCCGCCCGAAACGCCTGCACCGCGTTGGTAATCAACGCTGCCGCATCTCCATAACGACGGACAAATTTTGCCGCCGGTCCGAAGGTCAAGTTCAGGATGTCATGGAACACCAGGACCTGCCCGTCGCACTCAGGCCCGGCACCGATCCCGATCGTCGGGGCGGCAACCTCGGCCGTAATCATTGCAGCCACTTCCCGAGGAATACCTTCGAGAAAAAGGCAAGCCACTCCAACCGAGTCGAGGGCAACCGCATCCCGCATGAGTTGCTCGACGCCGCTCAGGCTCTTCCCTTGCACCTTATATCCGCCCATCACATTGACCGACTGCGGGGTAAGCCCAATATGCCCCGCAACCGGGATCTCCGCGTCGATGATCTGTCGAATCAGGTCGGCGCGTTTTTGCCCGCCCTCGACCTTGACCATCTCCGCGCCACCCTCCTTCACGAAGCGGGCTGCATTGCTGACCGCCGTTTTGGCGTCAATCTGGTACGACCCGTACGGCATGTCGGCCAGCAGCAGGGCGTTCTTCAACCCACGGCGCACGGCCTTCACGTGGTGCAGCATTTCGTCCATGGTGACCGAAAGTGTATTTTCGTAGCCCAACATGGTTTGGGCCAGCGAATCGCCCACCAGCACGATTTCTATGCCTGCCTCATCCACTAGGCGAGCAGCGGCATAGTCATAGGCGGTCAGGCAAGTGATGGGTTCGTGCCGGAGTTTTTGTTCCCGGAGAGTAGCAGTGGTGATCTTGTGACCGGAGCCGTCAAAAAGACGTCCGCCGATTGGAGTCAAACTCATGATGTCCTCCAGTGCCCCTCCGCCGTGGCGGATAGAGCCTGTACACATCGCTTCAACAGCTTGCAGTATTGTAGCCGGAAAAGGGTTGGCCGTCGATGTCCTATGAGCTAATGCTCTCAATGACTTCCGGATGGTTCCCTCTCGAACAGGTCGCTACCCGCACCAAACATCCGTCGATAATGAAATGAGCTCGGCTGACGGTCCGGAGGGCCTGATTTGTACCCAGTCTTACATTAAGCAGTATGGAAAGATTGAGGTATGTCGAAATAGCACCGTCCAGGGATTGATAAAGTCACGTCCCCGCGAGCGTCAGCGCGAAGGAGGAAAGTAGTGAGCCGATCTTGCCGCGCAATCGCCCCGCCGCTACATGCGGGATCCTGACGCCTTCGCCGCCGGGCCGGGCATGGAAAGCGGGGGCATGGTCACAGCCGATCCTGCTTTCCAAACTGGGGAAAAGGCTGTCACTATAACCGTTGTGGCGACACAAAAAGTACCTGCGGCCGAGGCCAATGCCAATGCCATGAACCGTACGGCATGGCACACGCCTGGCGAGGGCACTCATACCCCAACGGCATCCTGTCCCCCGAGCGGCAAAAAATATTGCGTCCCCTTGATGGGTTCCGTGACCTTGCGTAACAGTTCCTGCAGGTCTTCGTTGCGATCGACGAAGTCAATGTCCGAGGTGTTGACGATCAGCAGGTCCGAAGAAGTGTAGTGAAAGAAGAAATGCTCGTAGGCCTTGATTACTTCCGCCAGGTACTCGTCGCTTACCGCCCGCTCGCCGGGCGCATTTTTTTTCTTGAGCCGCTTCTTCAGCACCTCGGGCGTGGCTTGCAAATAAATTACCAAGTCTGGCGTCGGCAACTGGTCGCGAAAATGATTGTAATAACGGTTGTAGGTGTCGAGTTCCTGGTCCGTGAGATTGAGGCAGGCAAATAGCTTGTCTTTTTCGAAGATAAAATCAGAGACGACAGTTTTTTGCGAGCGCGGTCCCAGATCGAGCGCCTGCAACTGCTCAAACCGTCTTACCAGAAACGTGAACTGGGCCTGAAAAGCGGCGCCCCGGTCGCCGTCGTAAAACGAATCCAGAAACGGGTTCGCGTCCGGCTCCATCACCCGCTGCGCATTCAGCCGGTCCGCAAGAATTCGCGCCAAGGTGCTCTTGCCCACTCGGATGGGCCCTTCCACAGCAATGTATCGGGGCAGTTCGAAAAGATTGGCCATGAGTCCGTGCGATGTCTCGGAATTGGCAGGATATCTCGGATAACGCTGAGTGGCAATTGCGGGAAGAGTTAACAGCGCAAATTAGGAATGAAAAATTGGTGATCGAGTACTTTCCACTCGAGGTGAGGCGCGCGGTGTCTTCAATTTCTTACTTGCAGCATTGCCCCTTCGTCGATCCATTACAATCCCTGCATGCTCGTCCTTGCCTTGACCGCCTACGCGACGATCGGCGCTGTTGCCGCGGGATACCAGTCCATGTCGCCAACCGCTCAGTGGTACGGCCGTACGTTCACTGGCGCCCCTGGCACGAAGCGACTGGCGCTTACATACGATGACGGGCCTAACGATCCGCACACTCTGCGTCTGCTCGAAGTTCTCGCCCGGCATGAAGTACACGCAACTTTCTTCCTGATCGGACGCTACGTGAAACAACTCCCCCAGATTGCCCTTGAGATCGTGAAGGCGGGACACGTGGTGGGCAACCACACCTTCACTCATCCGTTGCTAACCTTCCTAAGTTCCACCGGTATTCGGCAGGAACTTTCGGCCTGTCACTCAGTATTGCAGGACGCGGTCGGCGAGCATTCCAATCTCTTTCGGCCACCGTTCGGTGGACGCCGCCCCGCGGTTCTGCGAATCGCACATGAGCTGGGCCTTGAACCTGTGATGTGGAATGTAACCGGGTACGACTGGAGTGCGCCTCCAGCCGAGAGGATTGAAAGGAAAGTCGCAAAACAAATTCGCGGCGGCGACGTCATCCTTCTACATGACGGTGGCCACAAATCCATGGGAGCCGACCGCTCCCAAACCGTTACCGCCACCGATCACCTTGTTGGTCGCTACAAATCGGAAGGCTACGAGTTTGTAACCGTTCCGCAAATGTTGGAAGGGCGAGTTCGACACGCTACTTCGACTAAATCGTAAAGTGTAAACAGGGCCCGGAAGACTAACCTCGCAGCGCAGCGAACGCTTGCTTGGCCACGGCGATCGTCCTACGAACGTCGTCCTGGCTGTGGGTCGTGCCCAGGAATGCCGCTTCGTATTGGGAGGGCGGCAGGTAGACGCCATTGTCGAGCATGTGACGAAAGAATTTTCCGAACTTTACAGTGTCAGACTTCGACGCCGAATCCCAATCCGTCACCTGCCCCGAATTGAAGAACCATGTAAACATCGACCCCACACGATTGTGGCGGAGGGCAACCCCTGCGTCTTGGGCGGCCGCTGCAACGCCCTCCACCAGTTCCGCGCTTAGCTTGTCGAGCCGCGGGTAGATCTCGTCCTTACGATCACGCAACTGTTTCAACATGGCGCATCCCGCAGCCATCGCCAGCGGATTGCCCGACAGCGTTCCTGCCTGGTACATCGGCCCCACCGGCGCCACCAGGTCCATGATTTCTTTGGGCCCTCCGTACGCTCCCACCGGAAGGCCTCCACCAATGATCTTGCCCATCGTGGTCAGGTCGGGGTGAATGTTATAAAGCTCCTGCGCACCGCCGAAAGCAACGCGAAACCCTGTCATCACTTCATCAAAAATCAGAACCGAGCGTTCCCGCTCCGTAATCAGGCGCAGGCCCACCAGATAGTCGTCCGCCGCCGGCACGCAGCCCATGTTGCCGACCACCGGTTCCACAATCACGCAGGCAATCTGGTGCTTGAATTTCTGAAAAGCGTGTTCGACGACCGAGAGATTGTTGAACGGCAACGCCAGTGTGAATTGCGTGAACTCCTCGGGCACGCCTGCCGATCCCGGAATGCCCAGCGTAGCCACGCCTGATCCCGCTTTCACCAGCAAAGCATCCGCATGGCCGTGATAGCAGCCCTCAAACTTCACGATGTACTTCCGCTTGGTATAAGCACGTGCCAAGCGGATGGCTGACATCGTCGCCTCTGTGCCGGAACTGACGAACCGGACCCTCTGCATGTTGGGGAATGCCCCCAGCACCAACTCCGCGAGGTCGGCTTCGGAAGGTGTGGATGCTCCGAAACTGGTCCCATTACACGCCGCAGCCACAATTGCGTCCAGCACATTGGGTTCGGCGTGCCCCAGAATCAACGGCCCCCATGATCCGATGTAATCGATAAACTCGTTCTCGTCGGCGTCCCAAATGTGCGACCCCTTTCCACGCACAATGAATGGCGGATCGCCTCCTACCGAGCGAAACGCACGAACCGGCGAATTCACTCCACCCGGAATCATGCTTTCGGCGCGCTTTTGCAGGCGCTGGGACTGCTCAGTTTTACGCGACGTGGTGGACGGCATCGAAACCTCTCGACATGGAGAAATGAAACATCACGGATTTGAGGCGCGTAACCGACTACTATAGCAGCGCCATCAATTCATCCGATATTCATCGTCCTGCAATCTATTTGCAATATACCGGCAGTACAGTAACACCATCACGTCACCCTTCTAACCGGGAGGGTTCACAAGGACAGTCTCGGGGGCTCCGGACTGTCCTGATTTTTTTGTTAGCCACCTATCTTATGCTCCCGTGATGGCCTTCGGAGGTATGCCACTTTGCCTGTTAACTATACTTAACCCTCCATCGTATAATCATCGCAATGATTACTGTCTCCAAGGAAGACTATCTCAAGTCGATCCTCGAAGCCGAAAGCGAGGGCGAAACAGTTATTTCGGCCCGCCTTGCCGACTTACTGAAAGTTTCTCCCCCGGCCGTGACCATGGCATTGCGCCGCTTAAAGAAAGATGGCCTGGTGAGCGTTGAGAGCCGCGGCGAGGTTCGCTTAACCGCGAGCGGTCGGAAGATTGCCCGCAAACTTACCCTGCGGCACCACCTGATCGAGCGCATGCTTTCTGAAATGTTCGGTATGGAGTGGTGGAAGGTCCACGATGAAGCAGAGCACCTGGAGCATGCAGTGTCACCGGATTTCGAAGCTAAATTGCTGGCAAAGCTCGGCTCCGGGGGCGCCTGCCCGCACGGAAATCTGAGCGAACTGGAGGGACCAGGGAGCCGGCGCCGGCGCGGGTTGGTCCTGCTGGCCGATGCCGAACTGGACACGGCATACACCGTGAGCGGGATTTATGAGCGCGACCGCCAATTGCTGGAGTTTCTCGAACATCGCGGGGTGCGCCCGGGAGCCCGGCTGCGCCTGCTTCAGCGCAACTACGATCAGACCGTGACCCTCGCGACTCCCGCAGGCACGATCTCCCTTGGACCTGCCGCTTCCGAACGAGTTTGGCTGGTGCCCGCCGCCAGCCGCCCCAAACACTAATCTCCATGTTTCTTCGTAAAGAGTTAACTATAGTTCACCTTTTGCTATATACTTCCGCTAACAGATCAGGGCTTGGGTTGTGCCGCATCCCCCTCGGCGTCATCGCTCCTGCCAAATAACTTTCAATGAATGGCCCTAAGACAACGTCGGATCTGGAAGGGGAATTACCCCGCGACCCGGATGCCGAGCGCGCGGTTGCACAAGCCGTTGTCATCACCCACGAGGATATCGACCGGGCCCACGACCGTGAACGCGTCCTGAGCACCCGCGTTCAGCCGGGACTCTGGCCGCGGGCCCGACTACTTTGGCTCCTGATCGGGCCCGGCATTCTCGTCATGTTGGGAGAAAACGACGGGCCCAGCATGCTGTCTTACGCGGCTACGGGCGCTCGTTTCGGCATTGGCTTCTTTCTTCCCTTTGTGGTTCTTACCTTCCTCATGGCCTGCGTCGTTCAGGAAATGACGGTCCGTCTTGGAGCGGCGACGCACCGCGGACACGCCGAACTCATCTTCGACCGCTTTGGACCCTTTTGGGGATGGTTTTCCATGGTTGACCTCATGGTGGGCAACTTCCTTACATTGGTCACCGAATTTATCGCCATCCGTGCTGGGCTCGGATATTTCGGCATACCTCCCGGAATCTCAGTCCTCGGCGCATGGGTCGTGCTTTTCATTGCTCTCATGGCGCACCGCTACTGGACATGGGAGCGCATCACGCTGGTTGCCGCCATGTTCAATCTCATTTTTATCCCGGTGGCCTTGTTAAGCCATCCCCATTGGAGCGCGATTGGAACGGCACTGTTCACATGGAGACCACTGCCTGGCGGTCTCACACCACAGACAGTGTTAATCCTGCTTTCCAATATTGGAGCCACAGTTACCCCTTGGATGCTTTTCTTCCAACAGAGCGCTATTGCCGACAAAGGCCTGACCACTCGCGACATCCGCTTCGGCCGAATAGACACGGTGCTGGGCGCGGCATTGGCGTCGGCGGCCGCGCTGGCCACGATCGTGGCCACGTCGGTGCTGTTCGGCCACGGCATGTCGACCGCAAACTTCGAGGCCGCAGAATTTGCGCAGGCGTTGCAGCCTTTTGTGGGTCATTGGGGCTCCGCACTATTCGCCCTGGGAATGTTTGAAGCCGGGATGGTGGCCGCCGTAACCATCTCGACATCATCGGCATATGCCTTCGGAGAGGTCGCGCACAGGCCGCATAGCCTGAACCTTCCCTTTCAACAGGGCAAGTCTTTTTACCTGGTTTTGATTCTCGAAGCGGCAGCCGCTGCCGGGCTTGTTCTAATTCCCGGCATTCCTCTCGTGTATATCGTGCTCGTGGTCAATGTGATCGCCGTGCTGGCCATGCCGCCCGCGCTTCTGTTCCTGTATATGCTGGTCAACGACCGCGAAATTATGGGCGAATTGGTCAGTCCTCTATGGGCTAATATCCTCGCCCTGGGTGTGGTAATCGTTCTCGTCGCAGCGGGCGTTCTTTTCGGGATTAGTGTGGTGGCACCTCGCGCTTTAGCGCTGATTGGAGGCAGGTGATGGATTCGCGATTCGACTCCGCATCCAGTGATCAGTTGAGCCGGGAGGACTTGGCTTCTGTCGTAGCTTCCCTCGAGCCCGATCAACTCATCTCCGCTAAAGAGAAACACCACTGTCCTCGCCGCGACCTGAGTTGGAAAGAAATGCTTCTATTTTGGGCATTGCGCTTTTATCTGGTATTCATGTTCGGCGTGGTCATCTATCAAGTCTTGACCAGCGTTCGCTAAGCCTCAAGCAGAGCGGTGCGCACAGCTTTCCAACTGGATTCGTCCGGCGCGCAAATCAATCCACCCTCGAAATGGGATGGCGCGTATGGCGTGCCATCGAAGTGCGCGCTGTAGCCTCCGGCTTCGCGGTGCAACAGCCACCCAGCCGCGTGATCCCAAGGCATAAGCCGGCTATACAGCAGGACGTGGCAATAACCTGCAGCAGCCATGCGATACTCGTGCGCCGCGCATCGCAGGTTTGCGCTCGCACCCAGACGCGGCAGGTTCGCAAGCACGGTCCGTCGCAGCGTTGTCGGCAAAAATCCAGTCGGCACCATAGCTTCCATTTTCGAGACTGGCACCGGAGTCGCGACCCGCAGCGGAGTGCGCTGGCCGTCTTCTGCTTCCATCCATGCGCCCCCGTCGCGCAATGCGAAGGCGAAGCTTCGCGAGAATGGGTCGTAGATCGCTGCTGCCACGATCTCACCGCGAATCGCCGCTGCCGCCATGACTCCGAACAGGGGTAGATTCGAGGCAAAATTTTTGGTGCCGTCAATCGGATCGACAAAAAATACAAGTTCGCCGGCTCCCGCCGCCTGCAGCAGAGAAGAATCCTTGTGCGTTCTTTCTTCTCCAACGATCAGGGCATTGGGGAAAGCTGCTAGCAAATCCGCACCAATGGCGGCTTCTGCAGCTTCGTCTGCGTCGGTCACGATATCGAAAATCGAAGTCTTCTGGCGTATCTGATTCACCGCGAGCTTGCCAAATCGCGGCATGATTTCGGTCCGCGCCGCGTCAGCCAGCGCCTCTCCAACCCGATGCAGGTCTGCTTCGGAAAACAGCATGAGATTCTCACTTTCATTGCGATAGGAATGACGAATTTACAGAGTACACGCTGGATCAGGTTTGGAGTCAGCCGCGGGACGCATAACGACGGTCAGATCAGGATGTCGAAGGCGCTTGCTGGTGGCCGGCTTCGCGCAATGCGCCGAACGCCGATGCGAAATCTTCCTGGATCATCACGTAATCCGTGTCGTAGGTTGAGATCGCGAAAATCGGAATTCCACTTCTCGATAGCGGTTCGATGAACGACAGAAGTACTCCGGTCTGCGAAAACGGAAACGGCCCCTCCAGTTGTAGACAGATCCAGCGATGCGGCGAGTGCACGCCCGAAGGGACGGAGTCAGCCGCACAGACGATCGACAGTTCTTCCCTGGTTCGCGTAATCGAAGTGAACTCGCCTTCGTTCGCCCAATCGGGGACGGCTTCTCCTGCGCCAAGTTTCACGACGGCATATTTCACGGCAAGCTCGCGGAACGTAAGCGCATGGCGGTTCGATCCGTCCTTGATCTCAACTTGTATGGCGCGAAACTCCTGGCCGCCCACATTTTCGACGGTGTGCAAGGTAAGCGCTTCCTGCCAGAGTGGAACGTTGAGTCCTGGCTTGTCCTTGATCAGCCTGGTGTCTAGCAGGGTTCGACCATTCTGATCGCGACGTATCAACTCGCTCCACGACTCGATAAAAAGGACGCCCGGCCAGCGATGAGTGTGCGCCGGCACCGACTCGCCGGCTGCGATTCGGGTTTCGAGCACTCGCATCTTTTCGTTCTCGAGCAAAAGAATGTGCTGTTGCGGGGCCGCAGCCAGAGCATCCAATGCACCGGGCCAGCTTTCGTTTTTGTTCTGCCCTGCGGCCATCGCCCCTCCGACCGGGATATTCTATTTTACGAGTTCCGTCCTCTCCTTTGCGTAATCACCGAAAAGGACAACTGAGGAACGAGAAACCGGAGCAATGCCTAACCTGCGATCGCCTTTCGCAGCGCGGACCTGGCGAGAATGCGAGTCGAATCCAACATTGGAAGCGGCGAAGACTCCGCTGTCATCAGCAGCGGGATCTCGGTGCATGCCAGCGCCACGGCATCGCAGCCCTGGTCCTTCAAGCCGCGAATCACTTCCGTCATGTAGGTCTGACTACGCGGCAAGAGAGTCCCCTGCACCAGTTCCTCGAATATGATGTGATGAATGCGCTCGCGCTGCTCGGTCCCCGGCACCCGATATTCAAGGCCCGCTTTCTTGAGCGCGTCGCGGTACACCGGCCCATCCATCAGCGAGCGTGTGCCCAGGACACCCACGCGTTTGTAACCCTGGCGCATGGCCTCCCTGCCAACTTCCGTTGCAATGTGCAGCCACGGGCGCGGCGAACGGTGTTCCACGAGATCGAATGCCTGATGCACGGTGTTCACCGGCGCGATCAGAAAGTCGGCTCCGGCTTTGGCTAACTTCTCCGCCGAAGACAGCATCAGTTCCGCTACCCCGACCCAGTCGTTCACGTCGATGTAATTCTTGTACAGCACAAAGGGATGCCCATGCATGGAGACTTCGGGATGATTGAATGGACCGACCAGTTCGCCGCCTTCGAGGCAGATGGTGCGATAGCAGAGTGCGGCGCCCTCCGCGCTGGATGCGACAATGCCAATGTGTAACATCAGTTTCTGTGCCCGAATAGCATAGGCAGGTCCGTTTCAGGTGACGGCGACCGCGTAGGGACTCGCGGCACGATATCGCTTTTCGAATTCTTCGCGCGTACAAATCGTCTTCACATCGACGATCCGATCGATCGCCAGAATGCCATCGATATGATCGATTTCGTGCTGCAGCAATTCTGATAGATTTCGATCGTCGCCTGCTTCGAATTGATGCGATTCGCCGTCAAGACTTTGATAACGCACCATGATCTGCCGATGCCGTTCGACCTGCATGAAGATGGAAAGAAAACTCAAGCAGGCGTCCCAGACAATGATTTTCTCGGCGCTGCGCTCGATGATCTCCGGGTTGATAAGCGGCCACGGCTCGAAGCCGGGCAGTTGAAGAAAGATTACCCGCTGTAACTCGCCGAGTTGCGGAGCGGCAATGCCGCGCCCGTAGCCAGTTTCCGTACGCCAGTGCGCGAGGGTGTCGGCCAGGTCGCGAACCAACTCCTGGACCTCAGGCGCGCTCGGGTCTTCCACGAGCGCCGCTTTCTGCCGCAGCAGCGGGTCGCCGAGTTGCAGGACAGGACGGATGGACATGGTCAGGACTCAACTCAATTTCAGTTGTTCAACGTGCGGCCGCAGCGTCGAACAGGCTCAGCAGTTCCAGCTTTTTCTCCGCCGGCAGAAACGACGCTTCGAACGAGTTGCGAGCCAATTCACGGAGATGCTCATCCGTGAATCCGAACGTCTCCTGGGCAAGTTGATATTCACGAGATAAAGTCGTGCCAAACAGCGCCGGGTCGTCCGTGTTCAACGTGATCATGACTCCCTGGTCAAAATAGTTCTTTGCAGGATGTTCGGCGACGGATTTGCACACTCCGGTGCCCAAGTTGCTCGTGATGCAAAGCTCGACCGGAATCTGGCGGTAGGCAAGCTCTTCGATCAAGTCCGGATCCTGACCCGCCGTGAAGGCATGGCCGATTCGCTCCGCACGCAAGTTGAGCGCTCCCCAAATCGATTCCGGCGGACCGGTCTCCCCCGCATGCGCGGTCAGGCGCAAGCCATGATCCGCGGCGTAGGCGTAAACGCTGCGAAACAATTCCGGCGGAGCCTTCTGCTCGTCGCCGCCAATGCCGACCGCCACCACATGCCGGTCGCGATAGCGAGCGGCGAGCTCGAAAACTTTTTGTGCCTCCTCGACTCCGAAGTGCCGAGTCGCGTCGAAAATCCACAATAGCGATACGCCGAAATCCCGCGCACCCCGGGCCCGTCCGCGTTCCAAGCCTTCGAAGAGCGCGGCGAAATCCTGCTTGCGATACAGGCAAACCCCCACCGCAACATAAACCTCGGCGTGCAGCACATTTTCTTCTTTCAGCCGCTGCATCAGCCGGTAGGTTGCCAGTTCGTAGTCGTCGGGACCGCGCAGGTGCGCGCTCACTTCCTTGAAAGCCATCAGAAAACTTTGGAAATCATTGAACTTGTACAGCGATTGCACGTCCGCCAGGGTTGTAGCATCGCCGTGCTTCCTGCGCAGTTCGAGAAGCGTCGCTGGTTCGACCGCGCCTTCCAGATGGAGGTGCAGTTCCGCCTTGGGCAGTTGCCGGATGAACGCATTGGGCGGAGGCAGCGGCACGGAACTCATCCACATGATTGTAGATTCTTGACGGCGGATTTGCGAGGGATAGGCGAATCAGCACTTGCGGCTACGCCTTGGGTTCCGTGCCAGGTTTTGGATGGCGCGGAGAGCACAGGATCCTCCTGTTCGTTCAGAAAAACAGGTGTTTTCATGGGGCTGAAGCTGGCCGCGAAGCTGGTTTGTTAGCCGCTACTTCCTGGCAAACTCACTGCGGTGCCGGCTGTAGAACAAGTAAATCAGCAGCCCGAGCACGAGCCACACAATGAACCGCAGCCAGGTAATCACCGTCAGCCCAGTCATGAGCCCGCCACAGAGGATGATTGAGATCAACGGGAACCACGGCACCAGCGGCACTTTGAATACGCGGGGACGGTCGGGCTGCGTGCGCCGCAGAATGATCACCCCGAGCGATACCAGCACGAACGCAAATAAAGTTCCGATGTTCGACAGGTCCGCCGCGTCGCTGATGGCGAATATCCCTGATGGGATGCCAACCACGAATCCGGCGATCCAGGTGGAGATGTGCGGCGTTTTGAATTTTGGATGGACGATGGAAAACATCTTCGGGAACAAACGATCCCGCGACATGGCGTACCAGATCCGCGCCTGCCCGTACTGAAAAACCAGCAGCGACGAGATCATTCCGGTCAATGCTCCAATGACGATAATGGATCGAGACCAGCGACTCGCGCCAAGTACTTTCAGCGCATAAGCCACCGGAGCCTCCGCGGCTTCCCCGGAGACGAAGGTCGTGTACTTCATCATGCCCAACAGAACCACGGAAACTCCGACATAGAGCAGCGTGCAAACGATCAACGACGCAATAATGCCAAATGGCAAATCACGCTGCGGATTGCGCGCCTCCTCGGCCGCGGTGGAGACGGAATCGAAACCGATGTAGGTGAAGAAGACGATGGCGCCCCCAGTGACGATGCCGCCAAATCCGGAAGGCGCAAACGGCTTCCAGTTGCTGGTATGCACCAGCGCCCCGCCAACTACCAGAAAGATCAGGATCGCACCGATTTTGATGGCCACCATGATGTTGTTGGCTTCCGCCGATTCGCGGATTCCCCGCACTAGAAGCACCGTCAAAATGAAGATGATCAAAAACGCAGGAACGTTGAAGTACGCCCCTGTCCAGTGTCCGGACTCCCACACCGGGGTTGACCATCGGTCCGGCAAGTTCAGGCCGAATGAGGAAAGTTGCGCCTTGGTGTAGGCGCTGAATCCAATCGCCACCACGACGTTGCTCACCACGTATTCGAGAATGAGGTCCCACCCGATGATCCAGGCAAAGATCTCGCCCAGCGTCGCATAGGAGTAGGTGTAGGCGCTGCCGGCAATCGGAATCATTGACGCCAGTTCCGCATAGCAAAGTCCGGCGAAGCTGCATGCGAGGGCGACCAGCAAAAACGAAATCGCGATGGAGGGGCCCGCGGGCGGGCGCCCGTGCATGAGCACCGCGCTCGTGCCCCCACCGCGCAGGAAGTTCACAATGATGTCGAGCACCTGCGCGTGCAGGATCGAGGGAGCCTGAAAGAATTCGCCGGCAGCCGCCGTGCCGGTCAGCACGAAGATGCCAGAGCCGATAATCGCGCCGATGCCCAGCGCGGTCAGGGACCACGGACCCAATGTTTTTTGCAGGCGCTGCCCGGGCGATTCCGCCTCCGAGATCAGCTTGTCGATGGACTTGCAGCAGAAAAGCTGGTTGTCGGAAGTGCGAACGACATCACCAGTTTTCGCTGGAGGCTCGCTAGCCGCTGGATGTGCCAAAGGATTGTTTTCTCCTGAACCGTGCGGTCGGCACCTAGCCGGGTTGCGAACCCTCGGCCGACTAAGTGCCTTCCACGCTTGCTTAGCGCTTCGCCTGGCCGCGAGCCAATTTCTTGATCTTGGGCTTCTTCGATCCCCGTGGATAGTCGCGAGCCTTGAGCGGTTTTTCCGCTTTGCGTTTCTTGCGAGCGCTGCGTTTGGCTTTCTTACGTTCTTCTTTGGTCAGTTTTGCTGTATTTGCCATGAATCCTTTTTGAAAGTTGTGTAATTTGGTAATTCAGCAATTGGGAAAGGCCGCCTGGGTTGTGAAACTAACACTTTCCACAATTGGTCAATTTCCCAATAACTCAATTTTCGAATTACAAGGGCCGCTCAGGCCCGCTCCAGTTGGGCGTATTTCTCCACCAGCTTCTTCAAGCCGAAGCGTGGAAATTGTACCGTAATCTTGGCTTCTTCGCCTTCTCCTTCGCGTTGGTAAACGGTGCCCTCGCCATATTTTGGATGCCGGACTCTCTGGCCCGGGCGAAATCCACGCTTGCCGGTGGGTTCTTCGACAGCGGATTTTGGGACCGTGAACTTCTTGCCGCGGCTCGCGAAAAACTCGGCAATGTTCTCGATCGAGTTGTATGGCCGAGCCGGAGACGTCGGCTTTTGCCGGCTTTGCGCCGCGGGCACACCGCGCCCCTTCCACGCAGCGCTCTGATCCTCGTCCTCGTACGAGTAATGAGTCGAACTGTGCTCGTCATACTGGGATCGCCCAGACGAAGCGCTCGCTTCGCGATTCATGCCGGCACGCGTGCTACCGGCTCGTCTCGTGCCCAACTCCTCGATGAGCGGCGCCGGAACTTCTTCCAGGAAACGCGAAGGCACGCTCGCCTCCGGCAGATCGGTGCCGTACCGGCGGCGGTACACGGCCCGCGTCAGGACCAACTGATCCATGGCGCGCGTCATCCCCACGTAGCAAAGCCGCCGCTCCTCTTCAATATCTTCCGGCACCAGCATGGTCCGCGAATGTGGAAAAAGTCCCTCCTCCAATCCGCTGAGAAATACCAGTGGAAACTCCAGCCCCTTCGCGGCGTGCAGGCTCATCAGCGTGATCTGGGCTCGCGCGTCGTAGTCATCGGCATCGGCCACCAGCGCGGCATGATCGAGGAACTGGTCTAAAGTTTCAGCCCGGTCCCGCGAGTCCATGGCCGCATTTACCAGTTCGCGCAAATTTTCAATGCGTGAAAAAGCTTCTGGCGTGTCCTCTTCTTCCAGCAGCTTGATATACCTGGTGCGATCGATCAGGAATTTCAGAACATCGGCAGTGCTCGTCGTAGGAGTCGGAAATGCCTCCGGAACTGCTCCGATCTCGGGCTCCGGCGGTCGTTGCGCCTCCTCAGGCTGCCCCTCTGAAGCGGAAAAGTCCGTACCCGAGCCGTTTTCGCCCTCGCTGTGAGCCGCTCCGAAGTCGAACGAGAAATTTCCGAATTCATTGGGATCGAATGCCGTCGCGTCGTTCTCAGCCGCATGCTCGGAGAGTTCTTCCCGATGTGATTCAGTCGCCGGTTCTCCTCGCGCGCCCACCTGCAACTGCTGGGCAAAGGTCCCGTCCAGCATGGCTCGCGCATCGTCGATCAGCTGCTGAAAACTCTGCAGTGACGACAACGCCCGCTGCGGCAACAACTGGCGGCGGATCGCTTCTCCGATTGCTTCCCATAACGATGAGCCGGTTTCCAGGGCGAGTTGTTCCAGGGTATCGATCGTGCCTTTCCCGATGCCACGTGTAGGCGTGTTGATCACCCGCAGCAGGGAAATCGAATCGTCCGGGTTATAGATCACTTTCAAATACGAGATCATGTCCTTGATCTCGGCGCGCTCATAGAACGAGAAGCCACCCACTACGTGGTACTTCAGCCCGTAGCGGCGCATACCTTCCTCGAACAATCGCGATTGCGAGTTGGTGCGGTAAAGCACGGCGGCGCGGGGCGTCTCGCCGTGGTCATTCGCCTCCCGCACGTAACGGGCAATCCAGTCGGCCGCAAACAACGCTTCATTCTCTCCGTCGGGAGCTTCGTAGTAGCCGATCTTGGCACCGCCCTGGCGTGCCGTCCACAGGTTCTTACCCTTGCGACGAATATTGTTGGAGACCACGGAAGACGCGGCCTGCAGAATGTTCTGTGTGGACCGGTAATTCTGTTCCAGGCGGATGATTTTCGCCTCGGGGAAATCCTGCTCGAATTCGAGAATGTTGCGAATGTCAGCCCCGCGCCAGGAATAGATCGACTGATCTTCGTCGCCGACGGCGCAAACGTTGTGCTGTTCTCCGGCAAGCATGCGCATCAGTTCGTACTGCGGCCGATTCGTATCCTGATATTCGTCGATCAATAGATATTGGAAGCGGCGGTTGTAGTATTCGCGCACCGTGGCCGCGGACTTCAGCAATCGCACCGCTTCCAGCAGCAAATCGTCAAAATCCAGAGCATTCGCCTTGCGTAACTCTTTTCGGTACTCCTCGTAGAGGTGCGCGACACGTTCGGTCTTCGGATCGGCGGATTGTAAATAGAGTTCTTGCGGATCCAGCATGTGATTCTTCGCCCACGAAATCCGCCCCAAAACCGTGCGCGGCGTCAATTGCTTGTCGTCGACACCCAGTCGCCTCATGATGGATTTGACTAGCGATTGCTGATCGCTTTCGTCATAGATCACGAAGTTTTTCGTATGGCCGATCGGAGTCTGGCCGGGAGCGCTTGAGGGGATGCGCATGGCCTCGATGTCGCGGCGCAGAATCCGCACGCAGAACGAGTGAAACGTGGAAATGACCGGCTTGGCGATGCTCAACCCACCGACCAGCTTTTCCACACGCTCGCCCATCTCCGCAGCCGCTTTGTTGGTGAATGTCATAGCCAGAATGGATTCCGGCATTACACCCTTGTGCTCGATGAGATAAGCGATGCGGTATGTGATCACGCGGGTCTTGCCGCTGCCCGCACCGGCCAGGATCAGAACCGGACCGTCGGTGGTTTCGACAGCCTCGCGCTGTTGCGGATTCAGTTGGTCGAGAAAAGACAATGCGGAAGTGGCTCCAGAGTCGATCTATCAATTTTACAGTGGAATTGCAGCCGACGGGATCGCGGGCTCTCGATTCCAGTTCCGAGCGTCCCAAAAAGGACGTCATCGCTGCATGCTTCACGTCAAATTTTCGCCGCAAGCCGAACCAACGCTTTCGTTCTTCCCAAGGAATGGGATCGGCAACGCGCCTTGAAATGCGGCTTTGAAGCGCTTCCGGGCAAAGCGGCAGGAACGTGTCTTGTTGGCGCGTTTATCCGGATCGGGAGGAGCCTTCTATGAGTCCGAAGATTTGCTTGGCGTTGGCGCTATTTGTGACGGTGGCCGGGTTAGTCGTAGTGGACCAGCGAGACGCACTCGCGGGCGAGATTACCCCGGCGCCGGGCTATAAGGTGCTGGAACCCCTCCAGCACGGCAACCTCACCATATTCCCCGTGGTCGCGGCCAAAAGCTATGCCACCGGCGGATTTCTCACCCTCGACGAGGGTCTGCGCTCCGGAGAGGTCATCGTCACCGAAGCCGGCAATGTGCAGGGCCTGATTCGCGGGCATTCGACACCCTTGATGCGCCACGACGGCGCCCAAGTGAATCGGCTTGTCCTGGTCAACAATTCCAAGCGGCCGCTGCTGTTGCTCGCTGGTGAAATGGTCACTGGCGGCAAACAGGATCGCGTGATCGGCAAAGACCGCATCGTTCCCGCGGAGAGCGATCCGGTGGACCTGAGCGTATTCTGCGTGGAACCGGGACGCTGGGTAGCAACCAGCGAACACTTCGGCGCCTCGGGCGCAATGTATGGAACCGGTTCTGGAGGTGGCGCCGGGCTATCCGTTCCCTCGACCATGATGGCTCAACCTTCTGTGCGAGCCAAAGCTATGGGCGATAAGGACCAGGGAGAGGTATGGGCGGAAGTGCGGAAGCAACGGGCCGCCGTCTCCGCCGAAATGGCGCCAGCCGCCCCCTCGCTCGCCACCGAGTTGGCAAACAACAGTTC
>Ga0070713_100000823_pt1 | contig 19892 bp, 8 predicted proteins | sample LARL82metaG_FD_65465 | JGI IMG/M metagenome (GOLD analysis project Ga0070713, IMG submission 65465) | Corn, switchgrass and miscanthus rhizosphere microbial communities from Kellogg Biological Station, Michigan, USA - LAR L8-2 metaG | ecosystem: Host-associated > Plants > Roots > Rhizosphere ...
GCCGCAATTGAATACTACCGACGCCAGCACGGGCCAGACCATGAGGAACGAAGTGTACACGTCGCTGCCGTTACAGATGGGTAATGCACCTCGAGATCCCACGGCCTTTACTCAACTAATGCCTGGCGTCTCATCCAGCCCGGCCACGGGGAACACATCCGGCAACGTGCTCGGCGCCCAGGATCATTCGCAGGAAATCTATGTCGAAGGTTTGGCCACCACCAGCCCGGTTGCCCAGGGTGAGAGCCGCAATCTTGGCCTCGGTGTCTCGGTCGAAGCCGTGGACCAGTTCCAGATGGAGACCGCCGGAACAGCCGTCATGTACAACGGACAAGGCGCGGCCAATTTTGTGCTGAAGTCGGGAACCAATCAGTTCCACGGCGCGGCCTACGAATACTTCCGCAACACCGATCTGGACGCGCGCGGCTTTTTTGCGCCCACAACGCCCATCGAGCACCAGAATGAATTCGGCGTCAACATCGGCGGCCCGATCAAGAAGAATCGTCTGTTCTTCTTCAGCAACTATGACGGATTCCGCTTCACCCAAAGCCCCCGGCCAAGCTTGATGACCATACCGACGCTGGCGGAACGAAGCGGGAATTTCAGCGGGCTTCCGGTAACGATCTACGATCCGCGCTCTACCGACTGCTCCCACGGCCCGTGCACGCGCCAACCGTTCAACGGCAATATGATTCCTGCCGATCAGATCTCTCAAATTTCGAAATATTTTCAATCCTTCCTGCCGACTCCAACCAACGGAAATATTCAAAGCAATTATCTAGGCACTGTTCCAGTCGGATATCACGACAACAGCACGACGGACAAAGTGGACTATACGCTCAACGACAAAAACACCTTCTACGTTTTATTCAGCAACGGGCACCGCAGCCAGACCACCGCCTATCGCGGCAACACGCTGCCACTGCCTTATGCAAGCACGAGATTCGTGGATGAATATCCGACCACGGCCCAAACGAAATACACCTATGTCGCGACTCCAAACTTGGTAAACCAACTCAGTTACGGATTTTCGCGTTTCGCTGTGCCGATCACCAACGCTACGATCGCTGGAAACTATCCCGTGAAGGCTGGATTAACCGGGCTGCCTCCGGGAGAGGCGTCCGGCGCGTTTCCTGAAATCTCCTGGAGCGGTCCCAATCCGCCGGATGCCTGGCGCGCCAATGGAGGCGCGCGCGCGTTTGACGACATATCGAACACTTTCACATTGCAGGACAATATGCAGTGGACGCACGGCAAACATGCCATCACGGCCGGCTTCCAGATTCAATGGCTCCAGATCAATGAGAAACAGCGGAGCTACGGCAGCCTCGCCACGTGGACCTTCAGCAATTTGCAAACAGCCGGTTTCAACTCCGCCGGAACGCTCCTCGCCACCACCGGCAACGCTTACGCCAGCTATCTGCTGGGCTTAGTGAATAGCGCGAATGTCGTGCAGGACTCCGTGGTCGAGACGGGCGGCCGGTATCGGGATTACTCCTGGTGGCTGCAGGACAACTTCCGCGTAACTCCGCGTCTGACTCTGAACCTCGGGCTGCGCCATGACATCTGGCTGCCCTACGTCGAGGTGCTCAATCGTGAATCGTTCTTCAATCCCACGGCTCCGAATCCAGCCGCGGGAGGGCGTCCGGGAATCCTCGAGTTCTACGGTAACGGTCCGGACAGCTGCCACTGCCGGACTACCGTCGATACCCAATACAAGAACTTCGGGCCGCGTTTAGGTCTAGCGTTCAGCATCACGGACAAAACCGTGATCCGTGCCGGCTACTCGATCATGTACACGCATCGCGGCGCAGTTGGAGGACGGAATGGCGGCCGGTTCGGTACCGACGTTCTGGGCTACTCCGCCAATCCTTCCTTCACGAGTCCAGATCAGGGCATCAGCCCGACCTTCAACTGGAACAGCGGCGTGCCACCTTATCAGCAGCCGCCGTTCTTCGATCCGACGTTCGGCACCGCCTTCAACGGGACATCCTTGCCCGCCGCCAGTCCTACCTATGGCGATCCTTCTATTGGAGGCATTCCGCCCCGTTATCAAAACTGGAACATCAACGTCGAGCGCGCGCTGACCCACAGTCTGATGGTGGGCGCGGCTTATGTCGGCAGCAACGGCCACTTCTTGGGTGGCGGGGGCCGCGGCCTCTGGTCTGATCAGATAGATCCGAGGTATCTGGCGTTAGGAAACCTGCTGCAGCAGCCAGCCACTGCGGCTAACCTCGCTGCTGCGAACAAAATTCTTCCAGGAATCGGTCTTCCTTATCCAACATTCACCGGCTCCATTTCTCAAATGCTACGACCCTTCCCGCAGTACAGCGGGCTGAGCGACATCTGGGGCGACGTCGGCAATTCCAATTACAATTCACTCCAGATCACCGCGACGCAAAGGCTTTCGCATGGCTTGACGTTCAACTTCAATTACACATACGCCAAGGCGTTCGACGACACCGGCGCGAATACGATCGCCGCGCAAACCTTCACACTGGGTAGCGCCTACAACTGGAAAAACGAGAAGGCCCTTAGCCAGTTGCCACCTCACGCGCTCAACTTTCTGTTCGCTTATGAACTTCCTTTCGGCAAAGGGAAGAAGTTCGCAAGCGGCGCCGGCATCTTGGACACGCTGGTGGGCAACTGGCAAGTGTCCGGCATCACCACGTACCGCGCCGGCGTCCCCATCGGGACCATCGGAGCAGCCTGTAATCTGCCGAACGCCGGTGGATGCTATGCGAACTACAACCCGGATTTTCAAGGACCAGTCCGCATCAACGGCGGTTATGGCTCCGGCGATCTGCTGGGACCGAATCCGCCGGCCTTCCTCGATAAGAATGCATTTCTTTCCCCGCCTTCGTTTACCTACGGAAATACGCCTCGTTCCGCTGCATTGGGCATCTACAATCCGGGATCGTTCGGCCAGGATGTAAGCTTACGACGTATTTTCCCGATTCACGAGAGCGTCAAGCTGACGTTCCAAGCTGATGCGTTCAACGTGTTCAACCTGGTGATGTTCTCGGCCCCGGCCACCAATATCACAAGCGCGAATTTCGGTAGGATTACCTCCCAATCCAATGGTCCGCGTTCGCTGCAGCTCAGCGCGCGAATCACGTTCTGAACCGATCCTGTTTAATTGGCCTTCGCCACTTCTACGGCAAACACATAAGTCGGGCCAAACATGTTCGATCGAAACACGACCCATTTCTCATCGGGCGTGAAGCTCACATTCGGTTCCAGCCGGTACTGGTGCTTCGCCATGTTCACCAGGCGCTCGGCGCGCAGGACACCCGGGCGGATAAGAGCCTCATCCTTCACGCCACGATTTTCCATCAGCTCCGGACGGAAGAGATAAATCCATTTGCCATCGGGTGCGTGCGCCACTTGCCGCTCATCGCCGCCATCGCCACAAAACAGCTTGCCATCGCGAGTCACATTGAAGTGAATCGACCATTCATCGCGCTGTAAGTGGTACCACGTCTTCTCTCCATTGATAACGTTGTAGCCGGCCAGCCAGAAATCCTCGCCGCGCGGCGTCTGCAGATCGTACCAGATGATCTTGCCATCGGCGCTCCAGAACTCATGCCCGGCGATTTCCATGAACATCGTACGAGTGTGAACTTTAGTGATCTGGCTGCCGTCCGTCCGAATGGTCCATATGCGATCTACTTTGTGCCACGGTCCCTCGTGACAAAACATGAGCAGCGTCGGATCGGTGGGGGAAAATTCCAGATGATTCAGCCAATCCGTGCTTTTGAGAATGGTTCTTGCTTCGCCGGTCTTCACGTCTACGATGAAAAGACCCATCGGCAGATGAGCCGCCAGCCGCTGTTCCATCATTTGTCCTTTGTTAACGGGCTGGTCAAGCTGTTGAGGCTGCAGCGCTCGGTTGCGCCCGCCATAATCTTCGCCGTCACCCTCGATGTAAGTGCCTGCCAGCAACGTTTCGTCGGCGTTGACGGTGGCCACCGAGCCACGAGGCGGAACCTTTGCGATTTCGCGCGTCAGGCCGGTGTCGACGTCGGTAGAGAAGACAGCACCGTCCTTCAGATAATAAACATTCTGCGTTTTTCGGCCGGCCACGATCACCCGCAAGCGTCCCTCCACTACAGACTTGGTGGCGTGAGTATTCAGATCAAGCGCAGAAATACCCTCCCGCGTGGTGTAGATCATCTTCTGACCGTCCGCGGTGTAGCCATTCTGATTGAAATAAAGGCTGGCGCTGCCGGGCTCGCGTGTCAGTCGAACGAGACGGTGACCAGTGTCGGGATCGATCCAAGTTGTGGGAGGTTGGCCGCCAGCGGGGCCGGAAAGACTTTGGGAGTACGAGCAGCAGCCTGCTGCAAAAATGGGGATGAACCCCAGAAGACCGCGGCGCATCAGCGTTTGAGCTCCTAACTAGGATTATCTTCCAAAGTGTGCCAGGGGTATTCAACTGTAGGCGACGTTCAATTCTGGTGCCCTGTCCTTCGCCAAAAGTATGTCTGTGCCGGTCGCCGTTCTTATGGAGGACCGGTCGGTAGCCCAAGCAGCGGGAGAACGAAGTCCCGAAGTGCCGCGCCTTGCACGCGATTCATCGTTCGCACGGAAACAGTACTTCCGGTTGGCAGAACACCCAGCACGCCCAGGAGAAAGTTCAGCAGAGGAGCTCCCGAGCCGTCGACCAACTGCAACAGCATCGTGTCCAGGGCGGGAAGCACATAGAGTACTTTTCTGAGATGTAGGATCTCCAAGTAAAACATCTGCGGAGCGAGGAACGCGTTGGCCGGAACGGAAGGAAGAATCTCCTGCTGCATCGCGATCAGCCGGCGATTCCAGGCCGGTGGGGCGGGTGGAGCTGCTGCGCCGGAAACTGCGACGTTCGCCAGGAATAGCCCGGATAGAAAATCCACCAAGGCCGACAGATCCGCCGGACGAATCCGGCCCATGATATCCGGGATGTTGAGATCCACAAATTCCCACGAGCGCCGATCGCATGGGCCGAAGCTCTGGCGGTTAGCGTCCACTACCACATCGAAAACTAACGGCCAGCCGAAAGTGATCGTCCCGGTGGTTTTGACGTTAAAGGCTAATTCCCAAGCGCCGAAAAGCGTCTGGGAACCATCGCTGCCGCTCCGTGGATTCGGGATTTCGAAGCACGCACGAACATCATCAAAAAAAACCAGCAGAGGCCGCACGCCGCCCGCAATTTCTGTCGGCATAGTCTCGATGCGCGGCGGAGACGCTGGCCACATGTGTACCCGGGACGGGAAGCGTTGAAACAAGTTCGGCGGAGCGAGGTTCAGTATCCGTTGGATTACATTGGGATCACTGCTGGTTACCTCGAACCGTTTTTGCACCCATTGCGAGAAAATATAGTAGTTGAGCACATTTTGGCTGAGGCCCAAGCCAATGTAAGTTCCCACCGCGATGATTGGCAAAGCCGGCGGTGGCGCGGGTTGGGGATTTAGGCCTCTGCGCATGTCCAGATGCAGGTGGGTCAGCTCGGTATCGATCTGGTTTGACGTGCTGGTTTGGGTGATAAACGGTTGCGCCGCCACGTTGCTCACGGGCTGAACATCGGCTCTCAGTTCCAGCAGAGCGCTGGGATTGCTGGAAGCGCCGCCGCCCACGGCAGTAAAGCCGGTTTGCTGGCCGGCCACCGGGAGTTGAAGACCGGAATCGCGAAGAGCCTGCTGAATGCCTTTGGCCGCCTGCTGGGCCAGAGGAGCAAGCCACGCATTAAAGAGATTTCCGATTCCAACCACCAGCGAATCGAATATATTCGCGATGATGTTGGGTGTAACCCAAGTGGTTGTGACCGTCACCGTCCCGGTGGAACCCAAAACAGTCACAAAAGGATCAACGCGCTGCGTACCACTGTCGAAGCCCCACTGAACGTTCAGCGTAAGAGTGACGCCTGTACAAACGGCCGCCACCGCCGTGACATTGTTCATGATAAATGCCGTGACGGTCGCCAGAACCACGGCCATCGGGCAAATAAAAGGAAATGCAAAACAGAGTCCCACCGCGCCGGCCGCCAGAACGAATCCACCAAACGTAGTGATGGAACGAGTAACCGTAGCCGCCAGGGCGATGCGCGGCAATCGCAAACCGAATACGACGTTCCCGGAGGATCCGATTGTGGCGGTCGTGATCAGTGGTCCGAATCCCAGCGTGCCGAAATTTACGGTCCCGGTAATTGCGGTGATTCCCACGTTCATCAGCGACGGCGTGTTCCCCCCTGCGATCTGGATCGAACCGAAGGAGAAGGGCCCTTGCGTGGTCGGCATTCCCGTTAAGCGAAAGACGCCCAGCTCCGCCGTCTCGTAGGCTTCCACCAGCGCGATTTGAGAATCCAGGGGAAGCGGCCTGAGATCTCCGGAACTATTGTTGAGCTGCGCTGCCACCAGACCAGGAACGGGAATGCCCCACCTCGTCAGCGTCGCACTCAGGGTTCCGGCGGTAAACTCCCGCTGGGTGCGAGTCAACCCGCTTCCATCGACCTGCGTGAGATCGCGCCAAGCCACGCGATCCAACAGACCAAGTCCTCCGGAAGGTCCGCCGGGCGCGGTGGTAGGGACCCGAGGATTCCGAAGAAAAGAGAAAATGCCGCTTCCTGGCGACGTGCTGCTAGCCGTGTTGATAGCGGCCAACGAGGCAAGCCAGGGGATGGTCCACACTCCGCCGGCAATCGTGGTGTTCCCCAGTAGCGGCGCAATGGTGTTGGTGACCGAAGACAGATGGTCGAAGAGATCCTGGTGGATAGTGGCCGTGATCGAGCCGAAACGGGTGCTCCCCAGGCAATCGGGGGTTAAGTCCTGTTTAAAATCGAGCGCCTGAGAGAACCTGGTTCCTGAATTTTTGTCATCCAGCGCCTGCCGTATCGTTCCGGCGGAGGGATCGGATGAACCCTCGTCGCCAGCGACGTTCACTTTACGATCTCTCGGCTTGGTAACCTTCAACAAAGATTCGTATCCCCTGGGCGGTTGGAAGGCGCTTCGGTCTACACGGGTTATTTCGCCTACATCAATGTGAAGCTCGGTGAAGGCCTGCTCCGAGTCTTTGAGAAATGTACGTTCGGCGATCAGAAAGCCCAGCGACGAGAGCTCGTCATACGGCAAACCAGATCCTTCATGGCACTTGGGTCCGCAGTGCAGGATGCGAAAGAGAGCAGCGCCGAAAGGGCCCAGCTCCTTTTTGCGGCTGAAGGTAAGCTCGTGGCGAAGCGATCCTAGAATCGGATCCTCCATCTGAATCTCCGCGCGAACAAACTCCCGATCTTCCTGCTTGCGAATATGCAATCGGCCGGCGGGAGAGACTTTTGTCCGCGGCATTTCATGGGAGGCAATCTCGGCGGATGCCTTGAGCTGATGATCCCAAAAGCCGGCGCCATCGGGTCCGCGATGGACGATTGTGAATGCCGGTTTTGAGTCCTCGATCACCGTGACAATCTGCGCGGCCTCCGAAATCAAGAGGTCCAGGTCGAGGCCGTCGCGGTCTTTCAGGATGGAGCCGAGAATGCCAGGAGAAATTTCTGTCAAACCGATTTGTCCAATACCTTGCAGTGACAATCGCGCCTTAGCCCGCACGGCTGACTGTCTGGTACCTTGAACCGCCTTGTTCGTCTTTCTTGCGGGAGCCTGCCGAACGTTCTTTTTGACCATACTGGATCTCCTTGGCTGTGGTAAGAGTAAACCTCGAACAGCCATTAGTTCTATTGCTTATTACCTCTCCTCGTGACAGAAGCCGCAACCGGTGTCCACATTTTTGTCGCGGTGGCACTCCATGCAGCCATCCATCGTCGTGACCTTGGTCACCTTGGACATGACGTCCATTTGAGATACCTGCCCGTGACAAGCGTCGCACTCGATCCCGGCTTTCAAATGGGATCGATGGTTCCAGAAGACAAAGGCCGGGACGGTGTAGACGCGAGTCCACGGGATTGGATCGTTGGACTTGGCGAATTCGGCCAGCTTTTGGATGGCAGGTTTGTCTTTGGCGATCGTGATGTGACAGGTCATGCAGCGGGCGGTGGCGGGTAGCGTCATGTGATCGCCAGGATCGGGATTCGGATGGCATTCGGCGCACTTGAGGCCGGTTGCCACGTGCGTCTTGTGGCTGAACGGAAGCGGCTGGGCTGGCGCCTTCGGAGGTGTTGCCTGCTGGGCGAGAGCCCCGAGCGCGACGAATAAAAATGCTATGTGTCTGAGAGGTAGCAAGCTAAGTCAGACCCTGGAGCACGAACAATTCTTCTACCGCGCGATTGGCTTCGTCGATGGCCTGATTGGTGAAGGCGGCGGCGCCGGCGTCGGAATTGGCGATAGTCACACGGCCGAAGCGCTGCCGGCCGATCACATGCGGGCGCTCCTCTTGCGGAACGTCAGGATCGGCGAGCGTGTCATATGTATAGGCGTAGCCGTAGGGCCAGCGATTCACTGTGATGGCGGCGATGTCCTGGGCGGGATCGAAGCCACCCGGCGCCAGCATGCGCGCGAGCTGTTGCCGGATCTTCACTTCGAAATCTTCGAAGGTCATCGACAGCAGTTCTTGCTGGCCGGCTCGATTCTGTTCTTTGCGCGGCAGTCCCGGCTTATTCGGATTCCGAACCATATGCACGATGATGGGCTGGTCGGGTGTGGTGACGCCATGGTAACCGCCGACCGTCGAGCCCGGATCGAGATTCGAATTGGGATGATACATGCCCGGCGCGCTGAGGCGCGAGACGCCGAGCTTCTGCCAGGCGGTCCAGCGGCGGATGAGGACATTGGTGTACATCATCGGCACTTTCACCGGATAGGCGAGCGCTTGTTTCTGGCGATCGGGAATCTCCGGCATGAGCGCGGGGATCAGGGCGTTGTAGCAGGCCAGAATACAATGGCGTCCACGGACGGCGGATATCTTGCTGCCATTGCGATATGCGATTCGCACCGAGCGCGCGTTCTCAGCAGGACCATCGTGCTGCACGCGAACCACCGGACTGCTTAGCCGGATGCGCATGTTCGAACTCGGTTCATCCAGCCGCTCGTAGGCGACGGGGGCGTCCAGAATCGTGTTCATCGACTGTTTTCCCGTCACCGCGGCGGGGATTAACTTGGCGACCAGGAGTCGCGCTAAAGAGGCGTTGCCATCCGGAAAATGGAAACGGTAAGAAGCTTCGCTGAAGCGCTCTTCGAGCTTTAGCCCGAGGCCGTTGAAACCTACGGAGCCATGCTCGGCCGCTTCCAGCGCAGGTGTCGTATCCACACGCTTGTTGTTACGTCCGCCCATACCGAGGAAGAACGGAATTGCGTCGGGAGTTATCTTGGCGACGTTCAGCAGATAATCCTGATAGCTCATCTTGGCCAGTTTGGCGCGCTTTTCGTGATCGCTCATGCCGGCCAAGTAGTCGGGATTCTTGCCGTGCAGGCGGATCAGATCTTTTCGGGCAGCCTCCGACAGGGGCGCTTTGGCGAAGAAATCCGGAAGGCGGGGATTGCCGGGGACGACGCGGTCCACACCGAAGTGCTCCTTGTCGAAAAATGTTCCGGCGGCGAGGCTGTATTTCTCTTCGAGATCGTGATTGAAGAACTCGGCGTTGCGCTCCACCTCGATGCCCAGGTCCTTCACCAGCGCCTTCGCGCCGTAGCTGTAAGGAAAAGGCGTCGCGATGCCTAAGGTCCCGCCGCAGCCGATGAAGGTCTTGCCCTGGTAGTGAAACTCGTTGCGCTTAGCATGGCCGCCGAAATCGTCATGATTATCGAGGATCAGAATTCGCTGGTTGGTCCCGAGCGCGAGACGATAGAAATGCGCCGCGGCCAGACCCGAGATGCCGCCGCCCACGATCACCAGGTCGTACTCTTCGTGGATGTCGCCGTCGGAAACAGGGAACTGGGTATACTGCGCCGCGCGAATCCGATCGAACTCGTCAACGGCGGCGGGGTAATTGCCGCGCAATCCCGCGCGCGTGGGCGGATAGTTGACTGCGGAAGCGGCGGTGGCCTGCGCTCGCGCGATGTTGGGCGCACCCAGAGCTGCGCCGGCAACTCCGATGGCGATACCGTTCAGAAAATCGCGGCGCGCGATCGGCCGATCCATTCCGAGCTCACGATATTCTTTGGATGCACTCATATCGTCCTCCACTCAAGACAGAAATGGCATGGATCGCCGGTCCAGGATGTCGCCAACCGCGCGCCAAGCCTCCCAGATGGCGGTGTCAGTGTGAGGGCTGGCTCCGGCGTCCGAGTTGGCGATTGAAATCAATCCATAAGGCTGCCGTGCAATAACGTTGGGCCGGTTCTCGGAATTTGTGTACACCCATTCCATCGGCTCATAGAGGCTGTTGTAGGTGTAGGCGTAGCCGTGCGGCCAGCGATTCACGGTGATGGCCACGATGTCGCGCGCCGGATCGAATCCGCCGGCCCCCAGGCTGCGCGCGAGCTGATCGCGGATCTTGCGCTCAAATGTCTCGAAAGATGTAGCCAGCAGCTCGGCTCGTCCCAGCCGATGTTGTTCCTGGCGATGCTTGCCTGGGGCCGAGGGCACCTTCGTAAGATGCAGGGCGATCGGTTCGTTGGGCGTCTGGGGATGCTGGAGTTCCCCGAGCGTCGACGCTTCTGTTAACGCCACGCTGGGGTGAAACATGCTGGGCGCGTTAATGTTCGAAATGCCGAGTTTTTGCCAGGCGGTCCAGTTCTTGACGCCGACGCTGGTGTACACGATGGGGCCCTTCACCGCATAGGCCAGCGCTTCTTTTTGCTTAGCGGGAAGATCCGGCACCAAGTACGGGATGAACATGTTCCAACAGGCCATCACGCAGCCACGGGCGCGCACGTCGTACAGCTTGCCTCCGCGCGAATAGGTGACCACCACTTCCTTGGCGCGATCAGGAGCTCCATCGTGGCGGACATGCATCACGGTGCTGTTGAGGCGAATGCGCGCCGGTTGGTTGGCACGGTCGAGCACGGCGTAATTTACCCTTGCCGCGCCGGAGTCTTCCTGCGTCTTGCCGGGAAGAGCATCGGGAATCATCCACCGGACCAGGAGTCTTGCGACCGTCGCGTTGCCATCCGGAAAATGGACCGCGGGACCGCCTCCTTCCACCTGCCGCCCATGCTGCGTGCCCGGCAGTTGCTCCAGCACTCCGCTAGGCGGGGTTTCCAGCCCCAAGCCGCTGAACCCGGGCTGGCCTTGCGTCCATGCAAAGAAGGCCGGCGTGGCATCTGCTCCCACACAGAAATTTCCCTCGCCATAGTGCTGGAAGAACCAAGCCACCTGTTTGTCGACTTTCGCCACGTTCAGCAGGAAGTCCTGGTAACTCATCTTGGCGAGTTTGAGCTTCTTCTCCGCCGACGTTTGGCCGGACATATAGTCCGGCTGGTCTTTGCTGTAAATGCGCAGCAAGTCCTGGCGCGCCTGCTCGGACAGCGGCATTTTAGAAACATACTCAGGCGTCATGCCGAAGCGGCCGCGTCCACCGCGACCCTCGCCGCCCGTGGGAGCTTCGCGCACGACCAGTTTGTCGGCGCCCCAGGTTTCCTTGTCGAAAAAGTACGCGGAACTCAGGCCCAGCGAACGGTAGAGATCGCGGTTGCCGGTGTTGTTCTTGGTATAGCGCTCGGTGTCGATGCCGACTTCGTGAAAGAGCCCCTTCACCACTTCGTTGTAGCGACCGATGTTCTCGATATTGAGCGTCCCGCCGTTGATGGCCATCAGCCGGCCATCGTGACGAAATTCGTTGCGCTTGGCATGGCCGCCGAAATCGTCGTGGTTGTCGAGAATCAGGATGCGCGCCGTTCGCCCGGCGTTCTTCAGAAAAAAGTATCCAGCACCAAGGCCGCTCAAACCGCCGCCGACCACCACCAGATCGTAAGTTTCATTCGTGTGCGCGACGCTCGACAAATCCACGGCGCGCCGATCGCGCAGCTCGTGGGCCGCTTCGAAAGACCCGACGTGATCGCCGCGCATTCCAGTCCGAGCGGGTGGATAATAATCCGGGGCTTGTTCGGGAGCAAATTCCTGCGCCTGTCCCATTTTCGGGAGCAGCATCGCTCCGGCCGCAGTCGCGCTGACCCCATTGACAAAGTCGCGGCGCGTGATCTTGCGGCCCATTCCGAGATTGCGATCGTTGCTGTCCATGCTGCCTCCAATCAGAACTGAAACTTAACACCTATTCTCGCAATGCGCGGAGCCGTAATGGCGGACGGGCGCAGGAAAGAGCTTCCCGAACTGGTGGCCACAGCCTGCTCAGCATTGGTATTGAAGATGTTGTAGACGTCGAAGAATCCGGTAAGCAGCATGCGCTCGCCGGCGTGGAACTGCTTTTCGGTCCGCACGTCGAACAGCCCGATGTTCGAGGTCCGCTCTTTGCCGAACGGCTCGGAGAGTATCGTCGTGCTGCCATAGTTGAGCGAACTGACGAACGTTCGCCCGAACGGGACTCCGGATTGAGCGCGAATGATGGGCGTCATCAGAATGCCCCACTTCAATCTCAACGTGGTGTTTATCTTGGCCTGCCAATTGGTGTAGTGATTCAGCCCGTCGATGGTGTTGATCAGTTGATTCGGAGTAAAAGACGAGCCAGTACCGAGGGGCGTCTCGTAGTTCCACGTCTTTGCGAAGCTACCGAGCAGCGACCAACGGCCGCCCGTGTCGCGCTTCGTCGCCGTGATTTCCCAGGTGTAGTAGTTGCTGTTCTCTGGCAGGTTGGTGGTTATATTGACCGGAAGCAGGCTGGCGAAGGCGGCCGACAATCCGTACGCAGTGAATGTAGGGCCGTCGTCCGCTGTGCCAGTCTTTCCGTCGGGTCCGGGATCGCGTACGGTAGTCGCAACTGAATATCCTCCCAACGGCCGGTTGACATTGATGTTGCCGCGAACCTCGCGGCGTCCGTTCCACACGAACCCGCTGCGAATGGCGAAGTTGGGCGCGACCTCGTGTTCCACATACGCAGTGCTTTGCAGCGTGTAGGTATTGCGCACGTGCGGATCGATGGTCGTGGACGCAGTACCACCAGAAACAGCAATCTGCCGTCCTTCCTCGCCAGGATCCCAATGGCCGTTGGCATTCGTGTCCGTCCAAATGTACTCTTTGAACCATCCCGGAGGGTTGGGGTTGAGATTGGCTGCAAAGTCGGCGCCAGGATATAGGAAGAACTGGCCGAAGCTGGCCTTCACGAGCGTCTTGCCCCGACCGGTTACGTCGTACGCTACGCCCACGCGCGGCCCCCAATTGTTCCACGCTACGGCAGCGTCGACTGTCGAGAACGATTGGCCGCCGGGCCCAGTTTGCGAAGGAAGAAATACACGCTCGCGGTCGAACCGAATGCCAATATTCAGCGTCAACCGGCGATTTAGCTGCCAGGTGTCGTTTACGTACAGGCCAGTTGTCGCCAGGCCGTTCTTCGAGGTGTTGCTCTGGTAGAGGTAGACGTTAAGCGGAGCGCCGTTGTTCAGGATCGACACGCAGTTGCAGGAATTAGGGAATGGACCGAAGGGCTGCGTGAGAAGATCCTGCATATACTCGCCGCCGAATTTGAAATTGTGAGTGCCCAGCCAGCCGCTCTTGGTGTAACTCAGTGAGCCATTCACTTGTGGACGGCTGCGATCCAGATTCGTCGCGTAGACACCACCGGCGACGAAGTTATTGCCGAGATCTTCGACGCGCGGATCGGGGCTCTTGCCGGTGCGCGTCCAGTTGGAATGATACTGGCCGGTGCGGAGTTCGAGCAATAGCGAGGGGCTGATCACCCAATCATACTCGGCCTTCCACACGAACAGTGGAAACACGGAACTCCAGACCGAGTCTTTGTTCATAAGCGCCGAGGTCGCGCGGCCACCAGCAATGAAGATCGCACCCAGGTAATCGGGCTGGCTCTTGTTCTCGTGCTGATAGTAGCCGATCAGCCGATGCTTGACGTTGAAATTGTACGTGACCTTGCCGGTATAAACCGGAGCCCAGGTGTGCTGGACATCATCAAGCAGCGTCGGATAGCGTTGGTCAGTGACAGTGTAGCGGTACGCGCCGTACCACCACAGTTTGTCTTTGATCAGGTACCCGCCGGTGTCGGCGTTGAAGTCGTGAAAGACACTGAGGCGATTCAGATCGTAAACGGAGAAGTTCTTGCCGCCCGCTAAACCGGTTGCAATCTGCTTGGCGTCGATATTGGTCGCCTCCATGGAATCGTTTTCATAATCGAAATAAACATTGCCGTGGTACTGGTTGCCTCCCGACTTGGTGATGAACTGCGTGAGCACGCCGGGATTGGGCATCTGCGCGGTGTTACCGACCGCATTGACCGAGACGGCCGCCATGGAGCCGTAGTCGGTGTAATAGAAATCGCTGCCGCCGCCACCCGCGCCTTCGTTCACCATGATGCCTTCCACTTCGCCGCGATTAACTCCGCCGGCGCTGGTGAGGCCGTACGCCGTGTAAGGCTGCTGGGTCAACGCGGTGCTTCCGCCGACATCCATTCGACCGAGTGCGACCGCGGGCACCTGCGCCACCACCGCCCAGAAATCGCGCGACCCGGGCAAATTGGCCATCTTGCCGGCATCCAGGCTGGTACTGATGCTGTTGGATTGCACGTCGATCACAGGCGACTCACCAGTGACTGTTATGTTTTCAGAAACCGCGCCCGGTTTCATTTCGACATTCACCGCGGCAGTGAAGCCCAGCGTGATGCGGATGCCTTCGCGGGTGACAGTGCCGAAGCCCGGGTGCTCGAAGACCAGTTTGTAGTCGCCAGGCAGCAGCGCCGGGAAGCGATAAGCGCCGCTCTGATCGGTGGTAGTGGCCGGAGTTCCCATTACCGCAGGCCCGAAGAGCGTGATTTTCACGCCGGGAAGCACCGCTCCACTGCTGTCCGCGACGGTGCCGTTGATCGTGCCTTCGGTTGTGCTGGCGGTTTGAGCCGAGGCGGAGGCGGCGAGCAATAGGGCCAAGAGGGCGTAAACCAGTGCGCTGTGTTGAGAATTCATGGATTCCTGTAAGTCTACCAACATGCCGACGCACCTGGTGATAAAGTTAGGAAAGGGCCGAGAACAGGGAAACTTATGAAGCTTTTGAAGCTATGTCCTTTTCTGATTGCAGGCGCCTTGGCATCGGGCCAGGACAGCTCCGATCTGTTTGAAAAAGCTCCTCCTCCCATCGATGAAGCTCTGCGCGCCAGAGTGACTCAGTTTTACGGGGCTTATACTTCCGGGAAGTTTCGCGACGCTTATCCATTAGTGGCCGATGACTCGCAGGATGCGTTTTTCGCCCTTTCCAAGGAAACTGTCAAGAGCTGCGAGATTCTCCGGATCAAGTACGCGGAAGATTTCACCAAGGCCGATGTCGTAGAAGCCTGCAAGGGCGAGTGGAATTATCATGGGACCAAGACAGCGACTTCGTTCCCGCTCACCAGCCACTGGAAGATCGTCGAGGGGCAATGGTATTGGTATTACGTTAAGCCGACCACGGCGCCCAGCCCATTCTCGCCCACCGGATTCGCATCGATTGGTCCGGACTCCCAAGCCGATGGCCCGGTGAAACCTCTGCCCGCCATACCGGCCAACCCGCTGGAAGCGGCGCGAAATATTCTGTCTCGAGTGAAGGTGGACAAGAACACCATCAAGCTGCGCGGCTATGAAACGTCGAAAGATGAGCTGCACGTGACCAACGAAATGCCCGGGCAGATCACGCTGAGCATCGATCCCATCGCTTTTCCAGGACTGAAGATCACTCCCGGAAAGACCGAGCTTCAAGCCAACGAGCAGACCACCATCGTTTTTGAGTACCGGCTGGACGACGCGACTATCGAGTGCGGAGACTGTGCCAAGCGGGTCAAGTCCACGCTGACGGCTCAATTGCACGTACAGCCGACGGGCCAGATTTTCCCGATCACCGTGATTTTTGGAATTCCTCCGGAACTCGAGAAACAGATACCCAAACAATAGCGCGCTCCGGGCAAGTCCGTCTTGGTCTCAAGAATGCTTAAGCCTCGGTGGAGGCTTATCACCGAATGAACCATCTCACGGTCAGGCAGGCGGGGGCGGCCCACCATATCGCCGCAGTATCCGCCGGCAAGAAAACCTTATCGGTTGCAACTCAATCATTTGCGAACCAGATGTCACGCGCGTTTGCCGCAACGCTTTCAAAGGTTCGTAGCGATTCCAATAGCGGGAAGCAGACAATTGCAGACACAGCCAGTCAAATCAATGTCGCACGGCAAAATTCTGTCACGGCAAGCAAAGCTCCCATGAAGGCGCCAGTCGGATTTACTGCGCTTATCCCGCCTACCAACACAACGCCGCCGCCCACTCCTCCGCCAACGTCGCCAATTAACGCGCCGCAATCCACGGACGACGTATATTGGGCCAGACAACCAGCCGCCGTCCAGCAGCTGCGCAATATCGGCGACTACGGTCAACGCTCCCAGATGGCCGGACAACTGGCCGCGGAAGGCTACTCCATAGACACGCCGGTAATGGTTTGGGGTTGGGATGCCAGCAAGACCACTCAGCTCCGGCAAGGATTTGGATATACCTGGATCCCGTCGGCGATGCAGGCGGCGGTAACCGCTGCGCCGGGTCTCAGTGGTGGATCAATGACTGCCTATAATCCGTTAAATCCACCGCCGGGCTCAATTCCCGTTTAGGACGGGGCAGGTTGCGGCCTGCCCCATGTTTGCGGGCTACTGAATCGGAATATATGAACCTTGCGCGAAGTAAGTGTTGCCCGCGGCGTCGTATGCTATTACCCCGATCGGTTGAGCCGGTCCGGTCTGCGTATCGGATGGAATCTGTATCGCTATGGCATAGACGCCCACCATACCGGGAGCGTAACTGGCCGTGAAGGGGACGCCGCCATTGTTGACGCCGATCACCAAGGTCCCAGCGACCGACTGGCCCGGCACTCCCGCGCTACCAGTAGCCGTGGCTGGCGTCGTTTGCCCCAGCCCGTTGACATAGATCAGGATGGTTTCGCCCGGATGAGCGGGATTCGACGGACTGATATAGCTGCCATTCGGCCGCAACGCGACAGCGAACTTCTGGCCGCCAATCGTGGTCTCGAAGATGCCAGGAGCGTAAGGCGCCACCTGCACCGTGAAAGTCCCCGAGCCGCCACCCGCCGAGTTGATAAGCACACTTGCCGAGCCGGGCTGCGTCTCGAATGGAACCTGTACGACGACTTGATCGAGTTGGCCGGTAGCGGTCAGGACGTAGTAGATTGGAGCGTTCACCCCGTTGAAGGTCACGCTGATGCCCGCGAGCGAAAGCTGCGGCTCGCCCAGGATGTTGTAGGCGGTCACTAATCCTTGGACGCCTGGAGCGATGCCGTTGCCGCTGATGATAACGATCTCACCTGGCGAGACCGGCATCGGGGGGTTGGCTCCCAGGAAGCTGGCTGCGTTGGCGAACGTCACGTTGGTTGGGCCCGGGAGGCGAGAGGTCAGCGTGAAATTCGTGCTAAACGTGGAAGTCGCCGCCGTAACGACGATGGTCCCGGCATTTGGTCCGGCAGTGACGTTGGTAGAAGCTTGCCCGTTGGCCCCTGTCGGCACTGACGCCGAGCCGAGGGACGCGCTCCCGCTGGTTACCGTGAAGGTCACGGTTGCCCCCTGGACACCATTTCCGTTGGTGTCCACCACCTTCACTACCAGCGGCGAGCCGAAAGCCGTGCTGATCAGCGTGACTTGCCCATCGCCTGACACCTTTTGAATAGCGGCAGATGGAATGTTGACGGTCACGGTAAATATCGTAGAAACACTTCCAGCCGTCACCTTCACCTGCGCACTTCCGGCGATGCTACCGAGCGTCACTAGGGCGGAGGCATTTCCATTCGGATCCGTAGCGCTCGAGACGCTGCTCAGTGTCACAGTGCCGGGCGTTAGAACAGACCACGTCACTGGGACACCGCCCAAAAGATTTCCAAACGCATCGCTGACCTGAACCAGCAGAGCCAGCGGTAATCGCTGACCTGGCGTACCGGATTGATTGTTGCCTTGAACAATCTTGACTACGCCAGGAGGTCCCGCTGTAATCTTGACCGTGAAATTCGACGTAGATTGGAAATATCCGACGTTCGCTGTCAAATTAGCGGTTCCGATTTTTCCGTTAAAGACCAAGTCGCATGTTGCGACACCCAACTTCGCCGGATCGCTGATCTGGGTCAGAACTCCTGTGCCCATCGGGTCGGCACAAGTGGCGCCCGGTAGAGTGGGATCGCCGGTGCCGGAAAGCACCATACCAACATTCGGAATGGGCTGGCCGTGACCGGAGACGACGATGACCTCAACGGCATCAGGCAGCGTGGTCCCGGCCTGGCCTGTCAAGATAGTACCCTGATCAGGCTTGATCAACCTGATGGTCGGGGAATTACTCAATGTAATCGGCACCGTTGTGACGTACATATTCAGACTGTTCGTGCCAGGACTACTGACTGTAACAGTCGTTTGCGTGAAATCAGTTCCAAGCGGAAGGATGGATGCCAGGAAATCAACCTGAGCATAGCCTGAGGCGTCGGTATTCACAACGGCGGAGCCGCTGTTCTGGCCAGCGCTTGTAATGCTGCCGCCATTGCCTTGCGTGACGGAGAAAGTAACAGCCGCGTTAGCGACCGGGTTACCGCTGGCATCGGTGGCCTGAACTTTGAGCGGCGTTCCCGCTCCGGCATTAGTGCTGGAGGATTCGCGGATCATCTGACCTTGACCGGCGATGATCTTGAGCACGCCGGCATTGGTCCCACCGCCGCTACCCGACCCCACAGTCAAGGTGTAAGCAACGGTCTGCGTGCCGGCCGTGGCGGTGGCTGTCAAGGGCCCGGACGTGGATTGAGCCGTTACGTAAGTCAGCGCGTAGCCATCGGTCCCCGTTGTTGCGCTGGTGGGGGATACTGAAGCCGCGGAATTATTGGTCCCAAAAGTAATCGTGATACCACTGACTGGATTACCGTTGTTATCGAGAACTCGCACGACTATTGGGAGCGAAACACCTCCTGGAGCGATGGTTTGATTATTGCCGTATTCAAGCAGCGTCGTGGGCAGAGTACCGGTAATAGCCGCGCCCGCGAAGGACAAAGCGCCGGCCGACGCCGCCAAAGGAAACTGGCCGCTCAGTGAGTTGCTAGGTACATCGGTCCGGTACAACGTCCCAGGAGTGGTCGTGTACAAATATTGCGGGCTAGAACGTCCGCCGATCGGCACTTCATTCGAGAACACAGCTCCCGATACGTTAACGCTGCCCACTCCCGGGATCGAATACCCGGTGATGTTGAGATTGCCGTTGGTAGCGAGACTGATCTGATAGAGGCTCTGATTCTGAGAGGCGTACGCTAAGAACGTGGTAGAGTTCAACACCAGCAGCCGATCAAGGATTACTTGAAAAGGTTGGACCGTATTGACAACCGCGTGGCTGGAGAGCCCGATCAGAAGCGCTGACGAGCCGGTGGTCGGAGTCTGGTTCGGCACCAGGGCATACAGACCGTCCGGAGTAAATACGGCTTTCCCGGGTTTGGCGTTCATCCCGATCGACACACCATTGGCGGTAACGGTGAAGGTATTCGGATTCACTTCTATCACTTGATTCGGAGCGCTAACGTAAACGAGACCATTGGGGCCTACTGCCACGGCGATGGTCGGGCCCGTGATTGGGAGGGACGCGCTCACTTGACCGGTGCTGGTCTCCACCCTGGCAAGCACGCTGCCGCCCGAAGTATTTGAACCGAGCGCGAAGAAATATTTCCCATCCAGACTCGCGGCAACATCGATTGCCGTCACACCGGCGCCAAGCACGACGCCGTTGGGAAGAAGATCAGTATCGGTGCTGGTATCGAAGAGGTGCAATGCGCCGGCCGCCACCGCGACTCGTTTGCCATCCTCGGAAATAGCAGCGGCGGTGGCTTGCGCGCCAAGGTTGATCGACTTGGGATTAGTGAAGCTGTTGGGAACTATC
>Ga0070713_100000825_pt1 | contig 19864 bp, 19 predicted proteins | sample LARL82metaG_FD_65465 | JGI IMG/M metagenome (GOLD analysis project Ga0070713, IMG submission 65465) | Corn, switchgrass and miscanthus rhizosphere microbial communities from Kellogg Biological Station, Michigan, USA - LAR L8-2 metaG | ecosystem: Host-associated > Plants > Roots > Rhizosphere ...
GGCGTAAACGATCGCGTTGGACTTGACGTGCTTGCAGACCTTCCAGGCGAAGAGAAGGCTTCGGACTTCTTCGGGAGTAGGCGGTCGCTTGGTGACAACCTTAAGGTCGGAGTCTTGTAGCGGGCGGACATCTGCATCTTGCACGAGCATGCCGCCGGAGACGTTCTTCAGGATCCACTTCTGATTGGCTTGGTTCACTTCGACCAGGCGGAGATTTTTCTTCGAGGCGAACTTCGCTTTGGCCGGCTCGTCAAATCCTGGGGCAGCGATCACTTCCAAAAAGAGCTTGTGCATTTCTTCGGCAGCTTCGCCGTCGACGGGTCGATTGACGCCGATGACTCCGCCGAAAGCTGAGACGGGATCGCATTCCAGCGCGCGCTTATAGGCTTCGGCGAGGGTCTTTCCGGTTGCCGTCCCGCACGGATTGGTGTGCTTGATGATCGCGACAACGGGTTCGTCGAATTCCTGGGCGAGATCCCACGCGGCTTGCAGGTCGACGATGTTGTTGTAAGAGAGCTCCTTGCCCTGTAGTTGGCGAGCGTTGGCAACGCCCACGCCCGAGCCGTCGGAATACATCGCGGCTTTCTGGTGCGGGTTCTCTCCGTATCGCAGGTCGAGCGTTTTGTGAAAGGAGAAACGAAGCGTTGCCGGGAAGCCGGCTTCCGGCTGCAAGTTCTCTGGTGTGATTCGTTCCAACGTTGAGGCAATTGCGGAATCGTAAGCTGCCGTCGTTGCGAAGGCTTTTTGCGCGAGACGCCACTTCGTCGGGTGAGAGAGCTGGCCTTTTTCGCGTTCGAGTTCGGCAGCGATTGCTTCGTAGTCCGCGGGCGAGGTGACGATGGCGACATCGTGGAAATTCTTCGCGGCCGAGCGGATCATCGAAGGACCGCCAATGTCGATGTTCTCGATCAGTTCTTCGAAAGCGGCCCCGGGCTTGCCGGCGGTTTTCTCGAAAGCGTAGAGATTGACTACCACCATATCGACGGGCTGGATGCCGTGCTCTTTCACGGCTGCTACGTGCTTCGGGTCTTCGCGTCGATGCAAGATTCCGCCGTGGACCTTTGGGTGCAGCGTTTTGACGCGGCCGTCGAGCATTTCGGGGAAGCCGGTGAGGTCAGAGATGTCCTTGACGGTGATACCGGAATCGCGAAGGAGCTTGGCTGTTCCTCCGGTGGAGATGAGTTCGATACCGAGGGCGGAGAGCCGGCGGGCGAAATCGACCAGCCCGGTTTTATCGGTGACGGAAAGGATTGCGCGCTGAATGCGAGACATGAAAGGCCTTCTTCTTTATGGAATTGGCTGAATGGCGACCGAAGATTTTATCAGTTGCGGGCGCGTGGTCGCATGACGACGTTGTAGGTGAAAGTGGTGTAGCTCTTGTGGCGTCATCCCGACCGGAGCTGCCGGGCAGGCGAAGGGAGGGATCTCACCGGAAATTGCTCTGCTCGGAGATCCTTCGCTCCGCCTGAACTGCGGCTGCGCTCAGGATGACGCCACAACTAAAGGCAGAGGAAGGGTAGTCAGTCTTGATTTTGGCCGAGGGCTGACGACCGACGACTAACGACGGTCTTTACGTCTTCGCTTTGGCTTTCAGCTTGACCTGTCCGTCGGCGAGTTCGACCGAGTATTCGACGTTATCGCATTTGTACTGCTTGCGGATTTGCTCGGTCTTTTTCTGAACGAAAGTCGTAAAAGAGTCGATGGTGCCGGTGACATTTTCGCCGGCCTTTTTCTTGGCGGCGACCAGTGTGTTGTAGAGGCGCTCGACCTGCTCGCGCTCGGTTTGATCGACGCTGTGGAGTGTAAATGCCGATGAGGTTGCATCGGTGGAAGCGTGACCGACTCCGTAGGCGTGGTGATGCTGCGGCTTGTGTTCTTCTCCGTCGAGTCGGACTCCCTGCACGGAAAGCAGAGCATCCTGCGGGCGGCGGTATCCTTCCTCGCGAATGCGACATTTTTTGCGCCACAAGTCGCTGTAGACCGCGTAGCGTTGGGCCATTTCGTTGTAACGGTAGCGCTGCGAGAAATTCATGCGGCCGCCGTCGGAGAACTTCCGCAACAAAGCGAGCACCTTCCACTCGATATCAGTGGGAGGACGCTTGGTCGGATTGCTGAAGAAAATCTCGTACTCGATCTTGAGCCGTCGCAACTGCGTGTCGAGTACGTTTAATTCCTCGTCGGTGGTCACGAGAGTCTCCAGGCGTTAGTTTAGTGAAGATGGCGTGCGGCGGGGAGGTTCCCGTCGGTCACCGAAGGGTATAGAACGAAAGTAAGGGGGGAACACCGTCGTACGTCGTTGGTCGTTAGCGAAAACCTTGCTCTCGCTAACGAACGACGACTGGCGACCAACGACGGTTTCCTTATTCCACCGGATAGCGCAGGATCGTCCGCAGGCGTTGCGGCGGCACGCGATTGGGATCGGAGAGATAGATCTCGTGGTGCGGACCGCGCAGATGGACACCGCTGCCTTCAGCCAGTTCCTGCATCTTGTCGATCGTGACCTTCTCTTCGCCGTATGGACCGATGTGCAGCATCTGCACGCATCGTCCTTCGGTCAGTTCTTCCAGTTTGACGTTATTGGCGACCGCTGACTTGCCTTTCTCGATGACTGTCTTGATGGCGGAGTCCAGGTGCGACTGGGTGATGAATTCGGGGACCCGAATTAGCAGGCGCCATTGCCATTCTTTAGGCTGGTGAGTGTGAAAGTCTGAGCCGTCATCAGCCCACCACTGGCCCTCAAGATGGCAAACTTTGTAATCGTGACCGGCGAACTTTTCTGCCATCTTCAAAGTGAAGGCGATCGCATAGAGCGCGGCGATGTGAGCACGAAACCGTTCTCCCCCGGGAGCACCTTGGCCGGTGATCGCCAGATACTTCGCGGGTCCGACCATGACGAAAGCGGGCTGCCTGGGAGTGACGTATTCCGATTTGAATTTCTCATGAAGATCCAGCTTGGTTTTCTTTGGCATGGCGGTTACCTCGTGAGACGAAGCGTGATGAATGGAAGAATCAGGAAGCTTGAATAAAGATAGAAAGAAAGTGAGGAAGTGTCAGTGATGAGAGTCACAGGAAAACAGCTCCTAGCTATTAGCTGTTAGCTCCTAGCTTATCGTTGCGCTGCAAGCTGCTATGGAACGCGCTTCTGCTTTTCTTGAGTGATGGTTGCTAGAGTCCGGGAGATTCGCTAGTAGCCAGGAGCGAGAAGCTACTTCGAAGAATTCGCCGCCATCTTCTTGACCATGGCGAGCACGAGCTTGCGGTCGCTGTCGTTAAGGCTGGTGGAATAGCGGCGGATCTGGCTCAGGAAGCGGACTTCATCGTCGGAGAGCTGCGGCAAGCCTTTCGAACCATTGCTGTGATTGGGATCGCTGAAAAATTGCGAAAGGGGCAACTCCATCGCTCCGGCAATTTTCGAGAGCGTATCCAAGGACGGAATCGTGTGGCCGTTTTCGACGCGTGAAAGGTAGCAGCGCAGAAGGCCGGTGCGCTTTTCGATGTCGCCCTGAGACATGCCTTTTTGAAGCCGGTAGTTGCGGATGGTCTCGCCGATATTCATGGTTGGGAGCATTTCAGGATGGGCCATAGTAACCAGAGCGGCAACTTCTGGCAAGGGGAAATTTGTGCCATACGTCGGACATTCGTGCTATGTGGAAAACCGATGCGAGTGATGCGAAATGCGTGCAGATCAAAATGATTATTTATACGCTGTGTAACTAAACGCCGTGAGCGTAATCACGGACGAGCCCCTTCAGATCAGGCTTGTGGCGCCCGTTTCCGCCTGTCGCATCCTCAGGATTTTTTCAGAGTGATTGCCAGGAAATCGAGTGTGCGCTTCCATGCGTCGGCAGCATCGGCTGCGCGATATCCGTCTTTGTTGTTTGGATTTTCAAATGCATGTCCGGCGTCGTCGTAAATTTTGATGTCGATCTTCTTTCCCATCTGATTCAGGGTGTGTTCGAATTTCTGTACGTCTGCCGGAGGGATACCACGATCCTGCGCTCCGAATAGCCCAAGGATTGGTGCAGTGATCTTCTTTAGAGCCTCGGGATCGGTGGCGAGATGGCCATAATTGATGATGGCGGCGGCGAGGGCGGGCTCCTGCAGAGCAACATCGAGCGAATAGCCACCGCCCATGCACCATCCGATGGAGCCGATGCGATCTTTCTTCACGTTCGATTGTGAGGCAAGGAATTCGAAGGCTGCATGCAGGTCGCGCTTGGCGCGGTCTTCCGGGACTCCGCGCATGATCTCGTGTGCTTCATCCGGAGTCTTCGCCACTTTTCCCCGATAGAGATCAACCGCGAGCGCGGCATAGCCTTCATCGGCAAACTTCGACGCTTGCTCGTTCACCCAGTCGTTCAGGCCCCACCATTCGTGGATCACGATGAGCGCGGGGAATGGGCCTTTGCCTTGCGGCGTATAGAGAATTCCCTGCACGGTTTCGTCGCCGCTTTTGTAAGAGACGGTCTTTTTGTCGGAGGCGAGAGCGGAAGGTGTCAATGACATCAGTGCGAGAAAAAGCAGAATGTTTTTCATGCGAGGTCCTCTCTCCGTTGCCTGTGCGGCTGCATGTACAAAATCCCCACTTCTGGCAAACCCGGCCAGAAGTGGGGCACCCATTTTGGATTAAGTAGCGACGGAATTACAACTCCAGTTCCATGTACAGAGTGCCGGCATTGGGATTCGAACGGTAGGGCTCAATTTCCTTGAAGCCGAGTTTGCGATACATGGCCACGGCATCTTTCATGACGGGTTCGACGGTATCGAGTCGCATGCGGTGGTAACCGATCTGGCGGGCCTCGGCGATGATGCGGTCGGCGAGAATACGTCCCAGTCCTTTGCCACGGAACTGCGGGCGCAGATAGAGACGCTTCATCTCGCAGACGTCGGCCTCGAGCCTATGCAGGGCGACGCAGGCGGCGAGTTGGCCCTCGTACTCGGCGAGAAGCAGGCGGCCTTTGGGCGGGGCGTAGTCGCCAGGAAGGTTCGCGAGTTCCTTGTCGAAATTCTGGAAGCAGAGACTGAAGCCTAGTGACTGCGCGTACTCGAGGAAGAGTTCTCGGGCTTGGGCGATCTGTTGCTGGGATTCTACTTGGGAGAGAACAAAATCTTTAACCACAGAGGGTACGGGGAACACAGAAGATGATCTCACGTCATTTGCACCTGATTTCATTTTTCCCTGTGGACCTCTGTGTTCTCTGTGGTGAGGGCTCTTATCCCATCAGCATGCCGCCGTTCACGCTGAGCGTGTGGCCGGTGATGTAGGACGCGTTATCGGAGGCGAGAAATGCTACCGCGCTCGCGATATCGTCCGTCGTTCCCACACGCCCCAAGGGGATCTGCTTGACCGCGCTCTGCTTGAACTCATCGCTCAGAACCTCGGTCATAGCTGTTTCGATGAACCCGGGAGCGACGGCGTTACAAGTAATGTTGCGCGAACCGACTTCGCGGGCGATGGCCATGGTCAGGCCGATGAGTCCGGCCTTGGAGGCAGCGTAGTTGGCCTGTCCGGCCTGGCCCATTTGCCCGAAGACGCTCGTGATGTTGATGATGCGTCCCCATCGCTGCTTGAGCATGTTGGGAATGACCTGCTGAATACAGAGATAAGCAGAGGTGAGATTCGTTTGGAGGACGGCGTCCCAATCGGCGCGCTTCATCCGCATGACCAGCTGGTCGCGGGTAATGCCTGCATTATTGACGAGTATATCAACTTTGCCGAATTGGGCAGTTGCGGCTTTGACTGTGGCTTTGATTTGTTCTTCGTCGGCAACATCGAGCGGGAACGCAGTCGCCTTGCCCTCCGCTGCGGTGATCTCATTCACCAGTTCATTGAGCTTCTCCTGATTGCGCGCGGCCACAGCGACCGCCGCTCCTTCTTTGGCCAGGCGGAGGGCGCAGGTACGTCCGATACCCTGCGAGGCCCCCGTGACGAAAGCTACGTGTCCTGAGAGGGACATGAGGTCTCCGGTGTTTGTAAGAATCCAACGAAAGGCCAAATTATACGCGGGTATCCCTGTAACTCTGTGTCGATCGAAAATCCCCACTTCTGGCAAAACCGGCCAGAAGTGGGGCAGCCATCGGGATGGAGCGTCGAAGCGGGCATGAGATCATGCCGATATGGAACGCCCCATCGACGAAATCAAACGGGCTGAGGCTGCCATGCAGGAACTGCTGAAGGCTGCGATGGAGCTGCGTCGGCAGATAGACCTCGCCTGCGCGCAGAATCCCGAAGAGACTGCCGCGTTGACCAAAGCGGCGGCTGCGCTCGAGGCGGAAGTTCAACGAATCAAAGACCATTTGCAGCAGTGGCGACAGAGTATCCAGTAGGTACGCACGAATTCATTGCTTATCCACAACCGTGGCGCGTACCATTCCAGCACTCTCATGTCGCAAGCAAACAACGTCATCACCATGCCTGATCCTTCAAACAAGAGCTCGGCCGAGTCTTCCGCCGGACACCGATCGACGCACCGGTCGTCGGCAGTGCCGGCGGTGAAGCCTGAGACTCAGCCGGTCAGCGCGAACGCCGCTGCGCCTTCGACCGAGGTGTTCGCCGTGTTTGGCGTCGAGCCGGAGATTCAGGCTTACGCCATGGCAAAGTATTCGCGGTCGGCGCTGTCGATGAAGGAATCCCTGAAAGAGATCAGCACGCAGAAGGCGGAGAAATTTCTCAACACTTTCTACTTTCAGTACGGGCATCGGTCGATTGCCGACCTGGCGCATATTGCGCTGGCGATCGAGAGGCTGTCGATCTTGGCTGCGATCGAACTGGCGGACGAGCAGCGGTGGGATGGGCAGGAACGGTCGACGAGGTATCAGGATTTTCGCAAGAGCGGCTACTACACCCCGGATTTCGCGGGTGATGACGAAGCCAAGAAGCTATACCGCGAGACGGTCGATTTTCTGTTTGCCGAGTACGACGCGATGTCGGCCGTGATGACCGACTATCTGATCAGCATCACGCCCAAGCCTGCAGATCTGAAGCAGGACGCATATGAGCGCACGCTGAAGGCGCGGGCGTTCGACATTACTCGCTACCTGCTGCCGCTGGCGACCAATACGTCGCTGGGAGAGATCGTTAATGCACGGACTTTAGAGAACCAGGTCGCGCACCTGCTGTCGCACACGCATAAAGAGGTGCGGACGCTGGGCGAGTCTCTCAAGAAAGCTGCGACGGGGGCGGCCTATAACGTCAATTCAGACTCGCTGCGCGCTTTGGTAGAGGAGATTCGGGCAGCGAATCCGGAATTGGGTGCGCGGGCAGAGGCGGAGTTGCTGCGCGAGGTGCGGGTGGCGCCGACTTTGGTGAAGTATGCCGATCCGAATGTGTATGAAATGGAGACGCGCAAAGAATTGCGGCAGGCGGCGCGCGAGTTGATGGCCGACGAGCCGCTGGCGCCGTGCAAGGCAATCGTGGATCTGATCGATGAGGAGCCGCTGGAAATCGAGATTGCCACGACTTTGTTGTACGAGCACTCGCATCATTCTTATCGGCAGATTCGGCAGGCGGTGCAGGTGGCAGGAGAGCGGCGGCGGCGCGAGATCATCGATCTGGGACTGCGGCATCGTGGCAGGCACGATGAACTGTTGCGCGGATTCCGTGCTGGACAGCAGTTCCGCTTCGACATCCTCATGGATACGGGTGGTTTCCGCGACATGCATCGGCATCGGCGTTGCATCCAGGTCATGCAGGGATTCACCACCGTGCACGGCTACGAGATGCTGCTCGACATGGAAGATGCCGGAGTGCGTGGGCGGTTTGATGCGGCCATGCGGCGGGTGCAAACCGCGGTGCAGACTCTGTCGGCTCTGGGTGCGGGCAAGAATTCCGAGGCGGAAGAAAATTCGCAATATGCGATCCCGCTGGCGTTCAAGAAGAGAGCGCTGTTCAAGATGGATTTTGCCGAGGCGGTCTATATTTCTGAATTGCGTACGACTCCGGCGGGGCACATTTCTTATCGCAACGTGGCGTATGCGATGTATGAGGCCGTGGCGCGGAAGTATCCGGCGCTGGCGAAGTATTTCCGAGTCCATGATGTGACGGCGCCGGTGGATTTGCTGCAGAGGTAAGTTCTGGCTCGACACAGCCCACAAGATCTGTGACGCAGGTTCAAATGCGGGCTAGACGACTCTTCCTTGCAGGAGTGGCAGGAATTGGATTCACGTCGTTGCTGGCTCTGCTACTCAACGTTCTATCCCAATCCATCTTGTATCTGGCTGCCCTGTTGCTTTTCCCTGGGGGCATCGTTGAGTCGGTGCTGTTTAGGTTCTCTTGGCTGGGTTCGCCTGTTCCGATTCTGGTCATCAACTCAGTGATCTATTCCGCAGTTGCGTATTTGGTTTTCTATCGTCTTAAGTACCATCCTTCCGCGAGAAGGACCGCAATCGTGGCCGTCGTAGCTGTTTTGCTTCCATGCTTGGCATGTGTGCCATCTCTCGACCCGCTCTGGCCGCGGAAAATGTCAGAATTGGACGAAAAGGAACACCTTCTTCGGGAGGGTCTACAGGTTGGGTCGGATCTGCACTCAGTGCGGGCTTTCCTACGAGGCCAAGGTATCGAGGCCTATGAATACGAGCCGAAGGCGGAAGAGATTGTTCTGCAAAGGACCGACCTCCAGATCGTTGCTGAGCCCGGTGAACGCGTACTCTCAGCCCGGGTGGACACTGAAGCACAGAGGTATATCGCCCGATCTCCTCTCTGTCCATGAGCCCACACTCTTAGATTTTGTGGAAGAAGGCTGAATATGCGATCCGATCGCATATTATGCTTTGCTCGCCATCGATCCCATTTCGGAACGCTTTCCACAGTTATCTTCTTGATTCGCCTTTTCTTCGCTTTCATTCCTGTGTATAATCCGGCCAGACTTAGAGAGCACTCATAATTTCTCGCGGTACCAAGGAGCCATTTCCATGGCGGATGACAAGGCAAAGGCGATTGACCTGGCGGTTTCTCAGATTGAAAAGCAGTTCGGCAAGGGATCGATTATGCGGTTGGGGTCGAAGGACGCGATCCTGCCGATTTCGGTGATTTCGACCGGTTCGATTTCGTTTGATGCGGCGCTGGGCGTGGGCGGATTTCCCCGCGGGCGCGTGATTGAGGTGTTCGGGCCTGAGTCTTCTGGTAAGACCACCATCACTCTGCAAGTCATTGCCGAGGCGCAAAAGACCGGTGGAATGGCTGCTTTCGTCGACGCCGAGCATGCTCTCGATCCTGCATACGCAAAGAAGTTGGGCGTGGATGTCGACAATCTACTGGTTTCGCAGCCGGATTATGGCGAACAAGCGCTGGAGATCACTGAAGCGCTGGTGCGCTCGAACGCTATGGATGTGCTGGTAGTTGATTCGGTGGCGGCACTGGTGCCCAAGGCCGAACTCGATGGTGAGATGGGCGATAGCCACATGGGACTACAGGCGCGGTTGATGTCGCAAGCGCTGCGGAAGCTGACGGGAACCGTGGCCAAGTCGCGCACTTGCCTGATCTTCATCAACCAGATCCGCGAGAAGATTGGCGTGATGTTCGGGAATCCGGAGACTACGACGGGAGGCAAGGCGCTGAAGTTCTACTCGTCGGTGCGCATTGATATCCGGCGGATTGCGGCGGTAAAGGAAGGAGACGTTGTCATCGGGTCACGGACGAAGGTGAAGATCGTCAAGAACAAGGTTGCGCCACCGTTCCGCGACGCGGAGTTCGATATCCTTTATGGAGAGGGTATTTCGCGCGAAGGCGATCTGCTCGACTTGGCTTCGAACAACAACATCGTCGAAAAATCCGGCTCCTGGTACAGCTATAAAGGCGAGCGCATCGGCCAGGGGCGCGAGAATGCTCGGCAGTTTTTGAAGGACAACAAGGACGTCATGGCCAAGCTGGATACCGAGGTGCGAAAGGCGCTGGGCTTGATTGCGGCTCCGGCCAAGCCTGCGGAGGCTCCGGCTACATCTGGGGCCAAAGTCGCGACCATGCCAACCGGGAGCGAAACCGCGAAGGCGCCGATTGTCGCGGCACGGCGATAGGCTCGTTTCTACCGGGCGCACCGCGATTGGCCTGCGCCCGGGTCTCCCTTTCGAACTGTAGGGGCGGACGCCTCGTCCGCCCCGAGCGAAGCGAGTCCGACGTGATCCACACTCCATGAACGCATCGGCAGCCGCATTGCGCTTCGCGCAACCCCGGACGAAGGCGTCCGGGGCTACACAATCTGAGCAGCAATCCCACATTGCATTGCCATTCGCACTTCCACCCGCATAGAATCTTTTATTGCTCCATGCTCCTCGCGATGCTAAGCGGGTGGCATTCCACTGAGGACGATTGAACAAGGGCATAGCTCTCTATCCGGGATCGTTTGATCCGCCCACCAACGGGCACCTCGATCTGATTCAGCGGGGGAGCAAGATCTTTGAAGAACTGGTGGTCGCGATCCTGCGGAACACGGAGAAGAGTCCCATGTTCAGCGTAGCGGAACGGTCCGAGATGCTGCGGACGCTAACGGCCGATCTACCGAACGTCCGGATCGCGACGTTCGACGGCCTGATGGTTGAATATGCGAAATCGATCGAGGCCACTTGCGTTCTGCGCGGGATTCGGGCAATCAGCGACTACGAATATGAACTCCAGATGGCGCTGATGAACCGCAAGCTGGAGCCCACTTTGGAGACGGTTTTTATGATGCCGGCCGACAAGTACTCCTATGTGAGTTCGCGGCTGGTGCGGGAAGTGGCGCAGGCGGGCGGTCCGGTCAAGGACCTGGTTCCGGAGATCGTGGAGCAGAAGGTGCGAGAGAAACTGGACCCGGCATACAAGCTGGGCGAGACGCAACTCATGGAAGTGCCCAGGAGAAGGAAGAAAAAAGCATGACCACGGCAACGCTGGAAGCTGTAAAACTCGCGGAAAGGATCAACCGGATCGAACCTTCGGCCACGATGGCGGCTGTGGCGGAGGCGGACAAGTTGCGCCAGCAGGGCATCGATGTCGTCGATTGCACGGCGGGCGAGCCGCATTTTGCAACGCCGCAGCACATCAAGGATGCTGCCATCGCGGCGATCCAGGGAAACTTCACGAAGTACACAGCCGTCGCAGGCACAGCCGAATTGCGCGACGCGATCGCACACCGTCATAACGTCGATTTTGATTCCGATTATCGTCGCGAAGAGATCATTGCTTCCGTTGGCGGCAAGCACGCACTTTTTAATGCTCTCCAGGTTCTCGTCGACCACGGGGATGAAGTCATTCTGCCGGTTCCGTACTGGGTTTCGTTCAAAGACATCATCAACTATGCGGGCGGAAACTGCGTCCTGCTGCAGTCGGACGAGTCGCAGGGATTCCGAGTGGCCGCGGAAATGGTCACCCGTTTGATCACGCCTCGGACAAAAGCCATCATCCTGAACTCGCCGTCGAACCCCTCCGGGGCGGTCATGAAACCCGAGGACATGACGGAGGTGATCCGACTGGCGCACCAGCGCGGCATCTGGGTTCTATCGGATGAGTGCTACGTCTATCTGAACTATTCGGGGAAGAACTTCTCCGTTGGATCGCTGCGCGAATACAAAGAACGATTCGTTGTGCTCGGCTCACTCTCGAAGACATATGCCATGACGGGATGGCGGCTGGGCTATGCGATGGCCCCGGCGGCGGTAACCAGTGCGATGGCGAAACTGCAGAGCCAGTGCACTTCGAATCCGACGTCGGTTGTTCAGAAAGCGGCCGTCGCGGCGCTGAAAGGCTCGCAGCAGTGCGTCGAGGACATGCGGCAAGAGTACATACAGTTGCGTGACCACGTTATCAAGGGGTTGCGTTCCATCCCGGGTATCACCTGCACTATGCCCGAAGGCGCCTTCTACGCCTTTCCGAATATTTCATCTTTTCTTGGACGCGGAGGGGTGAAATCTGCATCTGATGTGGCCGGACGCCTGCTGCGCGAAGCGCATGTGGCCACGGTGCCAGGTGAGGGATTTGGAACCAACGAACACATCCGCATTTCGTACGCGACCTCGAAGGCCGAACTGGATCGCGGTCTCGAGCGCATGCGGAAGTTCTTCGCGGCACTGTAATTCTGGCCCTGTGTTCCTCTGTGCACCCTGTGGTGAGAATTCAGGTTCGTTCACCACAGAGTACACAGGGAACACAGGGAAAAGCTTGAACGATCATGCTTTTCTAACGGCCGTTCTAGTGAGCGGCCTTTTTTTATCGATTCAAATCTAATGGGAAATTTGTATCCCTTACTCATGCAGCCGGGATTTGATCCTCGTCCGTGGGGGACGCAGGATTTGTCGCCCATCTATCCGAACCACCGGTTTGAAGAGAAAATTGGTGAATCTTGGCTTACAGGAGATGACTGCAAAGTTGCGAACGGCCCACTTCGGGGCAAGAGTCTTGCTCAGCTGAGCGAAGAGAATCAGCGGGAACTAGTGGGCGAAGCTGCCCGCGATCCAAAACGTTTTCCGTTGCTGGCAAAGTTTCTCTTTCCTCACGAGAAGTTGTCGGTGCAGGTGCATCCGGACGACGCGCAGGCGCTGCGTGTCGGACAACCTTGGGGGAAAACCGAATGCTGGTATGTTGCGCACGCGAAGCCGGGTTCGCAGATCGCGCTGGGCCTCAAAGCTGGAGTCACGACCGCGCAGCTCGAAGAGGCAATTCATCAGAACCGCGCCGAGGAGGTCCTTAACTGGATCAACGTTTACGCTGGCGACATGATCTATGTTGCCGGAGGCACGGTGCACACGCTGGGGCCGGGATCGATCATCGTGGAGACGCAACAGCAATCGGACATGACATACCGTCTTTATGATTACGGGCGCCCTCGAGAACTTCATCTCAGAGACGGCATGGCGGCCGTTAGGGAAAAAGTGAAGTCGGGCAAGGTCCTGCGTCCTGCGCCGGAACAGATCAGCAGTAAGACTCGCCGTGCCCCGTTGGTTGCCGCCCCGTACTTTGTGGTGGAGATGTACGAGGCGAAAGATTCGCTGGATCTCTCGGTGCGCGACGATTCTGGAAAGAGTTCAGCGCAGATTCTGGTCGCGGTCGAGGGATGCGGGGCCATAGAGGCTCCCGGATTCGAGCCGGTCACATTGGCGAAAGGCGACGCCGTTGTCGTTCCGGCCTCGGTGCCGAATTTCTGTGTGCGTCCGCAGTGGTCATTGGAGTTCTTGCGCGCATACGTGCCGGGAAAATCACTTCCCGAGCCTGAGACTCGGATGTAGTTCTGCTTGGAAGGCATGACGAAGAACCCCAATTTCTATCCAGTGATTCTCGCTGGCGGGCGCGGCACGCGTTTCTGGCCGCTCAGCAGGAAGAAACGCGCCAAGCAGTTGCTCGCGCTCGACGGGAAGCAAACCATGATTCAGCAGACGGTGTCTCGTCTGTCTCCTCTGGCTCCCGCGAAGAATTTCTGGATCATTACGAATGAAGACTTGCGGCCGGCGATTATGCAGCAGCTTCCAAAGCTGCCGAAAGCTCAAGTGCTGGCGGAACCTGTGGGACGAAATACTGCCCCCGCCATCGGGTTGGCGGCGTTTCTGCTTCTGCGCGATGATCCCGATGCTGTCATCGGAATGTTTCCTTCCGACCATGTCATCGGCGACCAGAAGCGCTACCACGAGACACTGGAACGCGGAATTGAGCTTGCGGCGGCCGGCGCGAACATCATTGTTCTCGGCATTCGGCCGAACCGCGCCGAAACCGGCTATGGATACATCGAAGCGGGCGCCCTCTATCAGGGTGAAGCGCTTCGCGTCCGCCGCTTCACGGAAAAGCCAAACGCCGATACAGCTGCGGAATTTGTGGCTGCCGGAAACTACTTCTGGAACAGTGGGATGTTCCTGTGGAGTGCTCGTACTCTGACTGACGCTCTGCGCGAGCATTTGCCGAAGACGGCTCCGATCCTGGAAGAGATTGCTGCAAAGTTCGGAACGACGAAATTCGCATCTACTTTTCGCAAACGGTATCCGGATAGCGAAAATATCAGTGTGGACTATGCGGTGCTCGAGCCGCGCTCAGCCAAAGGCGAACAAAAGAACAACATCTTCTGCTTGCCGGCGGATTTTGGTTGGAACGATCTCGGTTCGTGGACGGCGCTGCACGAACACCACATTGCGAAAATCACGACACCTGAAGCGAACCTGATCAACGCCTCTGGGACCTTTGTTCTAAATTCGCGTGGGAACTATGTGCACGCCCCGGGGAAGTTCGTAGCTGCTGTAGGCGTGAACGATGTAGTGGTGGTCGAGACTCCGGACGCTCTGCTGATCACCACTCGCGAGCATGCTCAAGATGTGGGTAAGGTCGTAAAGTACTTGGACGAGCGCAAGATGAACAAACTCGTCTAGTGGTGGCAAGATGCCGCCCCGACAGCCGCCGAGACAGCGGCGCTACTGAAGATGCCACAAGAAATCAAATTTGGGACCGACGGCTGGCGCGGGCTGATCGCGGAAGACTTTACATTCGAGAACGTTCGGCGTGTGGCGGGGGCGATTGCAGGCTACGTGTTGAACCATGAGCAGCCTCAGCGTGGAGTAATTGTCGGATACGACGCCCGCTTTGCATCGCCTGCGGCTGCGAAGATTGTGTCCGAGGTTTTGGCTGGAGCAGGAATTCCGGTGAAGTTGGCCAACGATTACACCCCTACCCCTGCGGTGTCGTATGCCGTCAAGCAGCAGGGTGCGGCTGGCGGCGTAATGGTTACATCCAGCCATAATCCCTGGAACTGGAATGGGGTGAAGTTCAAAGGGAACTTCGGCGGTTCGGCCACGCCGGCGATTATGAAGAAGATCGAGGCGGAACTGGCGGCTGGCGCGATGCCCAAGGGGTACAGGGCTGCGATCGAAGAAGTAGATCTGAAGCGGGAATACGTGAAGGCCGTCTGCGCTTTCGCAGACATGGATCTGATCGCCAGAACGAAATTCAAGTTCGCTGTCGACGCGATGTACGGTTCCGGGCGGGGCGTGCTTAACGCCATACTTGCCGACCGTGGAGTGCAGGTTGTCGCCATCCGTCAGGAATTGAATCCGCTGTTTCCAGGAATCAATCCTGAACCCATTGAGCCACACACCCAAATGTTGCAAGACTCCGTGGTTCACGAGAAGTGCGATGCCGGCCTGGCCACTGATGGAGACGCCGATCGCATCGGAGCGGTCGCAGAAGATGGCAGCTTCGTTGACGCACACAAGATCTTTTCCGTGCTATTGCGCTGGTTGCTCGAGCGAAAGAAATGGCCAGGCGAAATAACCCGAGCGTTTAACACAACGCGCATGATCGATCGCATCGCGGCGAAATATGGCCGCAAGGTGCACGAGACGCCTATCGGATTCAAATATGCCGCCGACCTGATGATGGAACGCGAGATCCTGATGGGCGGCGAAGAGTCGGGCGGCATCGGCTATTCCAGATTCCTTCCCGAGCGTGATGGCGTACTGAATAGCCTTCTGCTTGCCAATGCGATGGCAGAAGAAGGAAAGACGCTCGGACAACTCGTTGCCGATCTGCAGCGTGAGTTCGGTCCGCATTATTATGGACGGCGCGACCTGCACATTCCCGATGATATGAAGAAGAGCGCGGTCGAGCGTGCGCGCTCCGAGAGCACCCAGAGCCTTGGAAAATATAAGGTGCTTAAGAAGGAGTATATGGACGGCGTGAAGTTCTTCCTCGACGCGCCCACGGACGGAAACGGCGCCGGGGCTTGGGCTCTGTTCCGTGCTTCGGGCACCGAGCGCTTGCTTCGACTGTATGTCGAGGCTTCCTCGAAAGAACTCGTGGACGAATTACTCATGGCCGGAGAGCAATTTGTGAGAAACGGCGCGTAATCATCGGCGATAATGGAAAGAATGGTAGACGAGCTCACGACAGCCCAGCACGATTCGCCAGAAGCGCGCCGTTATAACCGCATCCGGCGCTGGCTGGGGATCACCGATTTTGCAGTCGGACTCGTGTTCCTGATCGTGCTGCTGGCTACACGATGGTCCGATTCACTGCGGGACCTGGCATATCGGGTGGGATTCCAGAACTATTCGTTCTCGCTATTCATTTATGTGGTGCTGCTGCTTGGCATCAGTAAGGTGATCGGAATCGGACTCGAGTACTACGGATTCCGCCTGGAACGCCGCTTCAAGCTCTCGAACCAGCGATTTGGCTCATGGCTGTGGGATGAAGCCAAAGGATTTCTTGTCGGCCTGGTGTTGGGCAGTATCGTTGTCGAATTGCTGTATTTCACGATCCGGCAATGGCCGCAGAATTGGTGGGTGTTGGCGTGGGCCTTGGTCCTCGGTCTCTTCGTCTTGCTGGCGCAGCTGGCTCCCGTTGTCCTGTTTCCTATCTTCTACAAATTCGAACCGCTGGAAGACGAAGATCTGAAACGCCGCTTGATCATGCTGAGCCAACGCGCCGGCACGCATGTTCGGGGAGTGTATCGGTGGAGATTATCCGAGAAGAGCAAGAAGGCCAACGCAGCGTTGACGGGGCTCGGGAATACCCGGCGCATCATCCTGGCCGATACCCTGCTCGACAACTACAGTGGAGACGAGATCGAGGCTGTGCTGGCGCACGAGCTGGGACATCACGTCCACCGGCATATCTTCAAGAGCATCCTGGTACAAGCGGGGATCACCTTCGTTGGATTCTGGGCGGCAAATTGGACACTGCACTACGCCGTTGACCATCACATGTTTGAGGAGCTGTCGGACTTTGCCAACCTGCCGCTGCTGGCGCTAGTGTCAGTCGTACTGTCATTGCTGCTGATGCCCGCACTCAATGCTTACTCGCGCTACAACGAGCGGCAGGCTGACCGTTACGCATTCGAATCGATTGCCAGTATCGATCCATTCGTTTCGTCGATGAATAAGCTGGCGGAACAGAACCTGGCGGAGCGAACCCCCGCAAAGTGGGTGGAGTGGTTCTTCCATTCGCATCCTTCCATTTCGCGGCGGCTGGCAGCCGCCGAGTCTTGGAGAGAGTCTCAAGGCGCAATTCCAACCGCATGAGCTGGAATGCTATCAAGCACAGTCTGTTCGGATGCATTCTTGCCGTGGCTTACTGCTCGGTAGCTTTCGGGCAAAAAACCGCCTGCCCAAATTGCGATGCATTGAATAAGAAGCAGTCCCCGTTCCGGATTTTCGGCGATACCTACTACGTGGGTACTCACGGATTGAGCTCGGTGTTGATCACGTCTTCGGCCGGCCACGTGTTGATCGATGGGGACTTGCCTGAGTCCGCTGGACTGATCGCCGACAATATTCAATCCCTCGGCTTTCGTATCGAAGACGTAAAGCTGATTGTGAATTCGCATGTGCATTACGATCATGCGGGCGGCATCGCCGAGCTGCAGAGGCGGAGCGGAGCCCATGTGGTGGCGAGCCAGTGGAGTGCAGAGGTGCTGCGAACAGGAGGAGTTGGGAAGGGCGATCCCCAACGCGCCACCCTGATCCCAATCGCAGCAGTGAAGAATGTGAGCCCATTCCACGATGGGGAGAGCCTACATGTCGGCGACATTGCGCTGACACCACACCTGACACCGGGTCACACTCCCGGCGGCACGAGCTGGACGTGGAAGTCTTGCGAGGACAAAGTCTGCCGCGACCTCGTATACGCCGACAGCTTGACTCCTATTTCTTCGCCCGGGTTTCACTTCAGCAGTCAGCGCGATTATCCGAATGCCGTGGCAGATTTTGAAAAGAGTTTTGCTTTTCTCGATTCGGTACCCTGCGACATTCTGATCACTGCTCACCCGGAGCTTTCTGGTTTATGGAATCGGCTTGAGCAGCGAGAAAAGGGGGTGAAGCCAGATCCGATGGTGGAGGCCGGAGCATGCCGGAGACTAGCCGATGACTTTCGGGCAAGACTGAAGCAACGCTTAGCGGAAGAAAATAAACAGTAAGCAGAGTTCGCCTCAGCGGTTTTTCAGAATCTCGACAACCCTCTTAAGGTCCTCTTCGGTATCTACACCTACCGAATCGTAGGGGGTCTCGCCGCAGTAGATCGAAATTCCATTCTCAAGAAATCGAAGCTGCTCCAGCCGTTCACTTTTCTCGAGTGACGATTCGGGGAGAGTCACAAACCGGTCGAGCGCGGGTTTGCGATAGGCGTACAGGCCAAGGTGCTTGTAATGATGCGGACTCGTTTTGTCCCGGTCGAAGGGAATCGTAGCGCGCGAGAAATAGAGCGCGCGGCCGGAGAGGTCGGTGACGACTTTCACCGCATTGGGATTCGGAATATCGACTGCAACCGCGGGGGTCATTAGCGTGCCGACTTGGGCGAGGGGATTCTCCATGACCTGGAGCAACGCAGCGATTTGCTCCGCACGAACCATAGGCTCGTCGCCCTGCACGTTGATGTAGACATCGGCAGACTCACGGACGGAAACCTCATGCACGCGCTCTGTCCCGCTTTTGTGCGTGGACGCTGTCATCTGCGCCTTCCAGCCATGCTGACGGCAGGCGGCCATGATTTCGTCTGAATCGGTCGCTACAATTACATCTGCCAGCAGCGGCGAGGAGCGCACCGCCTCATATACGACTCCAATCAGGGGTTTGCCCGCGATCTCGCGCAGCATCTTGCGAGGCAGGCGCGTCGAGGCGAGTCGCGCCGGTATGACTGCGATGGCTTTCATGTGCGTTTCGATTATTCCAGATCGCGGCTACTTCGATTTCAAATTCAGCGCTGTCTCGTGCCTCGGCTGGTACAGGCCAATCGAGCGGCCGCTAGGCATTGGGATCGTCGTGCCGCTTCCCCATGGAGCTTGCTGGATCTCGCTGCAGGGAACGCCCCTCTGTTTCAGAATCGCGATCTCTGCATGCAGGTCGTCACACATCAGGTAGAGCACTGCGCCCATAAACTGTTGCTCGGCATGCGTCTGGCTGAACTCTCCATCAGCGGGATGAATGGCAGCTTCCGCGGGCGGCAGGGCGAAGATGAGCCAGCCGCGTCCAACATCCACATATCCGAGCCTGAGGACATTGGTAAAGAAGGCTCGGTCGGCCTCGGGGTTCTGGCTGTAGAAAAGAATGTGAGCGCCGAAAATCATGAGGCGAAGCATACGCCTGGAAAAGGATGCTGTTTCTCTACTCTAGTGCGACGACCAGTCAAAGTCTGCTCTGATGCTCGGCGTAAAAAGATAAAATAATAGCGCTCCGGCCACGATGACTCCAACCGCGCCTCGTTGCCAATCGCCTCGCAGAAGATTGACTAGATCGCCTATGACTTGGAAGGAGATAATAACGACCGCAAGTATCCATCCCCAGCGTCGGCGGTGAAACCATCCGACTGCCGAGAATATGAGAAGAAGGCTTAGTAATAAGAAAAGCAGTCCCGCAATGCTCCCCATAGAGCTGAGTTGCTGATACGCGCCGGGATTCAACGCCCAAGCTCTATCCAAGGTGGTGCCGGGCACAAGAAGGGTCGACCCGGCGAGAGCTGCCATGGTTGCTCCGAAGCACAGGAATATCCCAACCAAGACGGACCCGAATGATCTGGGGTTAGCTGCCAAGTCGTTGTTCTTGAGCTTCGAGGGAGATCATGCCACACCGACCGCCGAAAAGGGCCGCAACAATTGCGACCTCAGTTGCGAGTTTGACCTATTTCCGCAGCGATTCTAAAATCAGGTATTGGGACGCAGCGCACCGAGACCGCGTTGCTCCTGCCTCGGAAGCGCCGGTTCCGTATCGGCCGCGGTTTCCTTTCGCATCCTTCCTGTTTCAAGGCAAGTGGCGGTGTAGCTCAGGTGGTTAGAGCGACGGTCTCATAATCCGTAGGTCGTTGGTTCGAGTCCAACCGCCGCCACCAGACTTCGCATGTCCGTTCCGGAGACATAGGTAACAGAACGTACCGGAGACATGGGTTACACTTTCGGCCCGAAGGGGTTCTGCAAGGGCTGCAAGGTTTTTTCCT
>Ga0070713_100000827_pt1 | contig 19828 bp, 17 predicted proteins | sample LARL82metaG_FD_65465 | JGI IMG/M metagenome (GOLD analysis project Ga0070713, IMG submission 65465) | Corn, switchgrass and miscanthus rhizosphere microbial communities from Kellogg Biological Station, Michigan, USA - LAR L8-2 metaG | ecosystem: Host-associated > Plants > Roots > Rhizosphere ...
TCCTGTGGAATGGCCGCTCCCTCGTGCTCCTTCTTGAGGCGTTGAAAGATGGCCAGCTCACGCGCCGCTTCCTGACCGCGCCCGGACTGCCGATACAGATTGTAGAGCTGAAAGTGTGGCGCTTCCATTTCCGCATCCAACCGTTCCGCTGCTTCCAGCTGTTTCTGCGCGTCGGCGAGCCGCCCGGCCTGCCGGTAAAGCACGCCCAGGTTGTAGCGCGACACCGGTTCAGTGGGCGCCAACTCCGTCATCTTTTCGAGTTGAGAAATAGCGCGCTCGAACTCGCCGCTCTTCCGGAAAGTAATTCCGAGATTGAACCAGGTGTGCGGCAGCGAGGGATCCTGTTTCTGGACCCTCTCCAGCTCCGCGATGCCTTCTTGGGTCTTTCCGGCGCGCAGCAGAGCCAACCCGAAATTCAGCCTCTCTCGAACCGAGGTCGGCGCGATCTGTAGCGCTTTCCGAAACTCGTCAACGGCCTGCATCTGCGTGGTCGGATTTTCGTAAAACGCTTTACCCAGATTGCGATGCTGCCACAAGCTCTCTTGCACTTGGACGCTCGTCTGGGCGCCCAGCAGACATAAGCAGAACAATAGGTAGAAACGTTTCATGCGGGCGAGTCAACCGATTTTAGCGCATGGCACAGACCGAGAATCGCGCCGACCCAACCTCTTCGTGTCCGACGCCGTATACTCAAACGGGAACTCCGCATGGATCCGCAAGCCAAGGCGCCGGTCACTCCAGACCAGCCGAAACCCAACAACGAACTTCCCGCCTACACGCCCGGATTTGGCCGTCGGCTATTGATGTTTCTGCTGTGCCTGCTGGGGCTGATTGTAGTGTGGACGTTCGTCTGGTTCGACAGCAAGAAATAAACGCCTAGCCCCGTTCTTTGGCGGCGGTCTTCAACTTCCCCATCACGTCCACCACCAGTTCCTTGGCGTCGGTCAGGCATTTGGAAATAATCTGGATGTCCATGGCCGGCTTGCCGGGTTGGCGAGCGCTCTGGCAATAGACGCCGTGCTGTCCCACCAATACTAGCGCGTCCGTCAACAGGTCTAAGGTCACTGACAGCCGCCCGCGTTCGGTACCCATCATAAACTCTTGTTTTTCCAGCTCTTCGCGGCGTTCGTCGTAGACTGACATGCTTAATCCATTGTAGGAGCGTCCCGAGCCTAAAGGATGGGCGAGACGCAGCCGATAGTACTCCCAAGGAGACGTACTACATGTCCGCATTCCGTCAGATCCTGCTTTCGATGATCATCTTTGCGCTGCTTCCCCCGGCCGTCGTGCGAGGTTCATCCGACACCGCTACCTATGTCGGCGGATCGGTGAAGACCATCCCGATCGACCTAGTTGGAGTTCTGGACGTCAGCGACAAAGGCGAGCTGCGGTTTGACTACGCCACCGCGACCTACAAGCTGCCGTGCACTCAGATCACCAGCACCGCGATTACTCAGGCTGAAACCCGTCATCTTTTTCACCGGATTCCTGTTCCTTCCCTGACGCCTAACAGGAGAAAAGAAACCCTCACCATTAATTACAAAGATGCCGCCGGGGTCAATGGGACGCTCAACTTCGAACTCGCCGCGAGCCAAGCCTCCATGCTGCTTGAGATTATTGCGATCAAGAAAGCCACACCGGCGACAGCCGCGTCCGGCCAGAGCGGTGATGACTGGTGGGGCGACAAATATTGGAAGACCACTCGAAACCGAACCGATTGGGAAGGCGGGGCCAATACGGCTTCCCAGACCGCCCAAACGCTCCCGGGCGCGAACAAGTAACCGAGCAATCATCCAACGAAGCGTTATCGCGGCATGGGGCAACCACCTGTGCCGCGTTCTTTTTTTCACCCTAGCCCCACGCTCACCTGGAACTTTCCCCGGCGCCTCATCCTTTAGCTTTCCAATGCTAGCCTATAGGTGGCCGGAGGAAAGCATGTCGACTACGCCAGCACCTCCTCGAGTCCTTTGCCAGCGCATGGAGTCCGCGCGAGCCCGCACGGACGAGCTGTTTGCGCTGCTGAGCCCGCAAGCCGTCTATTCCCGCCCTGTGCCGGAACGCCATCGGCTCATCTTTTACCTGGGGCATCTCGAGGCATTCGATTGGAACCTGATCTGCCGCAAGTCCCTGGGCATTCCGTCTTTTCATCCGCAATTCGACAAGTTGTTCGAGTTCGGTATCGATCCACCGGTGGGCCAAGCCGCCCAGGATCAGCCAGCCGATTGGCCGTCCGTCGAAGAGGTGGCCGCCTACAACCAACGGGTCCGGTGCATCATCGACGACAGCCTGGGTCAAGCCCCCGAACAGATCGCGCACGTTGCGATCGAACACCGGCTGATGCATGCGGAAACTTTCGCCTACTTGATACACAATCTCGCTTACAACCAAAAATCCGCGCCCACCTCCCACGCCGCGCCAGCGCATCGCAATCACCCGTTGGCTGGCGGAATGATCGAAATCCCCGCCGGCTACGCGACGCTCGGCCAAGAAGCCGGAGCATTTGGCTGGGATAACGAATTCGACGAGCACCGGGTCCATGTTCCGGCCTTCGCCGTCGACAAACATAAAGTCACCAACGGTAAATATCTGAAGTTCGTCGAAGCCGGGCTCGGGCAAGCTCCGCACTTCTGGACCCGGCGCGGCAGCGAATGGCTCTATCGCGGGATGTTCTCGGAAATCCCATTGCCGCTGAACGCCCCGGTCTACGTTACGCATCGCCAAGCTACGGCCTATGCTCGCTGGCGAGGAAAGGAGTTACTCACCGAAGCGCAATTCCATCGCGCCGCGTACGAAACTTCCGCGCAAGAAGAGCATCCTTATCCATGGGGAAACAATCTGGGGGGAGCGTCTGTGCCTGATGCGGCTCATGGAAATTTCGATTTTCACCACTGGGATCCGGTGGATGTCGACGCCACACCGGCAGGCGACAGCGCCTTCGGTGTTTCACAGCTCCTGGGCAACGGCTGGGAGTGGACCCGGACACTATTCGGTCCTTTCCAGGGATTCGAGCCCTTCCCCTTCTATCCCGGTTACTCGCAGAACTTCTTCGATGAAGAACATTATGTGATGAAAGGCGCATCGCCCCGAACGGCCGCTTGCTTCCTGCGCCGCTCCTTCCGGAATTGGTTCCGGCCCGACTACCCCCATGTCTATGCCAGCTTCCGCCTTACCGATAACTAGCGCTTCCCCTGACGAGTGCACGCGAGAGTTTGCCGCCGACGTGCGTACCGACCTGAGCAAGGCGCAAAAGGAGATGCACTCCAAGTATCTCTATGACGAGCTGGGAAGCGCGCTTTTTGACGCTATCACGCACCTGCCCGAATATGGCGTAACACGTGCCGATGAGCGATTGCTGTGCAAACACGCGCGCGATATCGCGGGCTTTATTCCAGAGCACGCGAGCGTGATCGAGCTAGGCAGCGGTACGGGCCGAAAGACGCGCCATGTTTTGGTGGCACTTCAAAGGCCCGATCGGGTGCGGCGTTATTTTCCGATCGATGTCTCCCACGAGGCGCTCGCGCGGTGTCAACGCCAGCTTGTCGACGTCGCCGACGTCCGGCCGCTCCAATATTCCTATCTGGACGGAATGGCCGTGGCTGCAACGCACGGCTTCCCCCGCCGGGAGCCTTGGCTAGTCCTGTTTCTCGGCAGCACCATCGGAAATTTCGAACCGGAGCGCGCGATCGAATTTTTGCGCGATCTGCGAGAATGGCTGATTCCGGGAGATATGCTGCTGATCGGCGCCGACCTGGTGAAAGACCGCAAGCGCATGCTGCTCGCCTATGACGATCCCACCGGCGTTACCGCCGCGTTTAACTTGAATGTGCTGGGCCGGATCAATCGTGAACTGGGCGCAAATTTCGACCTAGCTAAGTTCCAGCACGAGGCCCGCTGGAATGAGACGGAGCGCCGCATCGAAATGCACCTCCGCTCACGCGTCGATCAGTCGGTTTTCATTCCCGGGGCCGATTTCAGCGCGCGGTTCCAGGCCGGCGAAACCATCTGGACCGAGTCTTCCCATAAATTTCATCCCCAGGAAATGTTCGAAATTGCCGCCAAGACCGGTTTTTGCGTCAAGGCGCAGTGGGTGGATCAGGAGTGGCCCTTCGTCGAGAGCTTGTGGATGGTTCGTTAATGCCGGCAGCCGGCGGCACGGCAACAGTTGAATTCCGGCAGGTTAGTTATCGCATCGGCGGCAATCTCGTTCTCGACAATTTGAGTTTCTCGATTGAGCCGGGCGAAACCGTGGTGCTTCTGGGCCGCAGCGGCTCGGGAAAAACAACAGCGCTGAAGATGGTGAATGGCCTGCTGTTTCCAACCTCGGGTGAGGTGCGCGTCGATGGCTGTCCGACGAGGGAATGGGACCTGATCGCGTTGCGGCGCGGCATCGGCTACGTCATCCAAGAAGTCGGCCTGTTTCCGCATTTCACTATCGCGCAGAACGTCGGCCTCGTGCCACGGCTGGAGGACTGGCCAACCGAGCGCATCGCCGCCAGGTCCAAAGATCTGCTCGAGCAAGTGGGGCTCGAACCACAACAGTTCCTCGAGCGCCATCCCCGCGAGCTTTCCGGCGGCCAGCGCCAGCGGGTCGGCGTCGCACGAGCCCTGGCTGCCGATCCACGGCTGCTGCTTTTCGACGAACCGTTCGGAGCGCTCGACCCGGTGACGCGTTTGGAATTGCAAGATCAATTCCTGGCCTTGCGCAATCAACTTCAGAAGACGTCCATCTTCGTGACCCATGATGTGCGCGAAGCCCTGCGCCTCGGCACTCGCATTGCTCTGCTCGATCGTGGCAGACTGGAAGTTCTAGCAACACCGCAGGAGTTTTTGCAATCGCAGGGGCCGGTGACGCGCGCGTTCCTGGCCGTTCTGGATAATGGACCGCCCATGACCGCACATGATCGCCCGTAGGGATGAATGAATAGGCCGGGCCTGTTCGACGACATTCTTCAGTTAACATCCGAGCATTTTGTGCTGGTCCTGGTGTCCATGGCGATCGCGGCGGCAATCGGAATTCCGCTCGGCATTCTGCTTACACGCCGCGCCGGTCTGCAGGGCTGGGTCCTGGGCCTCGCTAACGTGCTACAGACGGTGCCGAGCCTGGCTCTGTTTGGATTCCTGATTCCGATTCCTTTGATCGGAGGCATCGGCAAGCGGACTGCAATCGTCGCTCTGGTTCTGTACGCGCTGTTGCCGATTCTGCGTAATACTCTGGTTGGGATTCTTGGCGTCGACCCGGCCGTGCGTGAATCGGCGGTCGCGATGGGCATGACCGGACGCCAGTTGTTGTGGCAGGTGGAACTGCCGCTGGCGGCGCGCACAATCCTCGCCGGCGTTCGCGTCGCCACAGTAACCACGGTCGGAACTGCTACTATTGCTGCGGCGATCGGCGGCGGCGGACTGGGCGTTTTCATCTTCCGCGGCATCGCCTCGGTGGATACCACGCAAATATTAGCCGGAGCCGTTCCGGCTGCCGTGCTGGCACTATTGTCTGATGGAGGATTAGGTTGGATCGAAAGACGATTCTCGGCTGCCTGACGGCGTTGCTTCTGCTGCTCGGCGGATGCTCTTCGACGCACCGCGTCGTAGTTGGATCGAAGAACTTCACCGAACAGGTGATCCTGGGCGAAATGATCGCGCAGCATCTGGAAAATCGCCTCCATTTGCCGGTAGTGCGAAAGCTGAACCTGGGTGGGACTCTGTTGGCTCACCAGGCCATGCTCGCGAGGGACATCGATTTGTATCCGGAGTATACCGGCACCGCGTTTACCAATATCCTCAAGCGCAGCGGCGTTACCGATCCGGTGGTGGTTCTTGACCGCGTGCGCACCGAGTATGCCACCGGGATGAACGTGACCTGGCTCGATCCGCTTGGTTTCGCGAGCACCTTCGCTATGACTGTGCGCGGCGACGATGCGCGCTCGCGCCATCTGGAAACGTTAAGTGACGCGGCTGCCGATCCTGACGGGTTTACTCTCGGCGCAGGCTACGAATTCCTGACGCGTCCCGACGGCTATCCGCTGCTGGCCACAACCTATCCCATCAAGTGGCGTGCCGCGCCGAAAAGCATGGACCTCGGGCTGGTGTATACCGCGCTTACTCAGAAACAGGTGAGCATGGTTGCGGCCAACAGCACCGATGGATTGCTGAACAAGCTGGATGTGAAAGTCCTGAAAGATGACAAACAGGCTTTCCCGCCCTATCAAGCCTGCATCGTGGTGCGATCGGATACGCTCGCCGCCAATCCCGACGTTCGTAAGACTCTCTCCGAATTATCGGGCAAAATCACGGATGACGCGATGCGGACCATGAATTACGCCGTAGATGTGGACCATAAACAAGTGCGCGATGTGGCGCGAGAGTTCCTGCAAAAAGCCGGGCTGTTGTAAGGAAATCGCTTGCTTACGCGCGCGGCTCAGTTTCCGTTGCCGAGCCGTGACCGTGAGGGAGCGGTGCGCGCGGCTCAGTCTCTGCCTTCTGCCTCACCCGTGAAATCGCACGCACCAGCTTCCGGTAAGGCACCTCATCCCAACCGTGGAAGCCGATCCATTCGCCATCGCTCCAGCTGGAATAATGCCAGCGCGCCAGCAACGCCAGGTGTTCCTGCTTTTCCAATAATGGCGTTGCAAACGGCTCGATCGATGCCACTAGTTCACGCAGCCTGGTATCGAGTGACACGCTGGACGTGAGCGAGAACTGCATAGGGCGCTGCCATGAGCCTTGGCAGACGAACCACAGCAGTACGCTATCGGCATCCGTGGATGGCGCCACCGCCACGCCGTACAACCGGTCGACGTCCCCCACCAGGTCGTCGCGCAGCGCGAGCACTTCCTGAATTCGCTCCAGGCGCTGATGCTGCCTTGCGGCTTCTTCAAAATTCATTTCCTGACTGAGCCGATCGCGCGCGGCCGTTGTGATGCTCAGCAGTCCGGCGCCGTTCCCGGTCAAAAACTCCTCGACGCGATTCACCTCACTCTGATAGTCTTCCGGGCCCACAATCTTCTGGCAGGGACGCAGGCATTTGTTCATCTCGCCATAGATACAGCCCGGGTGCTGCGGGCTTGGCTCCAGGTTTTCCTGACAACGTCGCATTTGAAACAGATCCAGGAACTGATTCTCGAAAAGCTCGGCGCCGGCGCGCGTCCGGAAGGGCCCATAGTAGATGGCTTGTCCGCCGGTCAAGCGCGCGGTCACCTGCGTACGAGGAAATTCGTTCGCGAGAATCAACTTCACGTAGGCCGGCATGCGCAGCTTGATCAGCCGCAGATAATCTTCCGGAAAATCCCGCCGCGCCAGCGCATAATGCAGTAGCATCGATTCGAAGCGCGACGCGGTTGGCCAGTATTCCACGCGCGTCACCACCTCGCGTAGATTCAACGACCGGCGCGTCCCCTCGGCCGGCCTAAGAATGCGCAGCAGCCGCCGTCGCAGCATACTGGTCTTGGCGAGATAAGCCGAGCGCTCGCCCGCCCGAACCAGGAATACCGCGTCGCTGTTCGGAAGTGCGGCGATCCCTTCATCCAACTCGCCCACTTCGATGACCGCAGGATCGGGAACCAGCATCCGTTTCTACTTACCAGTGTGTCACCATAGGATGACTCCCCCGAGCGCGGCATAAAAGAAACCAGGAACTAGAAACCAGAAACTGAAGCATGGATTTCGCCGAGCAGCTCAAGTCTTCCGTCGATATCGTCAAGACCATTGGCGAGTACGTGCGTCTGAAGCGCACCGGCACCACGGGCCGCTATATGGGCCTGTGTCCTTTCCACACCGAGAAGACGCCGTCCTTCAACGTCAACGCCACCATGCAGCGCTTCAAGTGCTTCGGCTGCGGTTTGGGCGGCGACGTCTTTACGTTCGTCATGGAGATAGAGCGCAGCAGTTTTGTCGAGGCGATGAAGCTGCTGGCCGAGCGCAACGGCATCGCCATGCCCCGGCGCGAATACTCCGATCCCGATTCCAAACTGCGCGGCGGGCTGATGGAGATGCACGAAATCGCCGCTAGCACGTTCCAGGCCAATCTCAATGGGCCGATGGGTGCGGAAGCTCGCAACTATCTCGCCGGACGCGCCGTCAATCCAGAACAGATCGCCGAATTCGGACTGGGCATTTCAGACTCGGGCGGGCAACAGTTGGTTCGCAAGTTTGGCGAACGATTTGCTCCTGAACATCTGGAGCAGTCGGGCTTGGTGATGAAACGCCAGGATGGCAGCGGATGGTTCGATCGGTTTCGCGGCAGGCTGATGTTTCCGATTCACAACGAATCGGGCAAGGTGATCGGCTTCGGCGGTCGTGCCCTGCGCTCCGGCGACGAGCCGAAGTATCTGAACTCGCCGGAGACGCCGCTGTACCGGAAAAGTTACGTGCTCTACAATCTGCATCGCGCCAAAGACGCCATTCGCAAGACCGACTATTCGGTTCTCGTCGAAGGTTACATGGATGTGATCGGCGTCTACTCGGCCGGCGTTCGCAATGTTGTCGCCAGTTGCGGCACTGCCCTTACGAATACACAGGTGCGCGCGCTCAAGCGTCACTCCGATCGAATCGTGGTCAATTTCGATCCGGATGCCGCGGGCGCCAACGCGGCCGAGCGCTCGATTCAGATGCTGCTCGATGAGAGCCTGCAGGTGCGCGTGCTGGAGCTCGAAGGCGAGCTTGATCCCGATGAATACGTGAAGCAAACCGGAGCGGAAGCTTATCGAGCCCGACTGGAAAAAGCTCCGGCCTATTTCCATTGGCTGGCCGACCGCGCGCGCAAGAAATTCGACATGCGGACCGTGGAAGGGCGAATGCAAGCCTTCAAGTTTGTCGCGCCTGCCATCCAGCGCATCTCCGACCGGCTGGAGCGATTCGCCGTCGCCAACGATGTCGCCGACTATCTCGGGGTCGACGAAAAGCTGGTTCGCGACCACTTCAGCAAGGGCACGGCCGAGCGCCGGGTGGTGAATCGTGGGCCGGAAGTGCCGCCCAACGAACGGCTGTTCCTCAATTCCCTGCTGGCCAGTGAAGAGGCCCGAAACCAGGTCATCCCTACGTTGCGGGAGATGCCCGCGGTGGACCGTTTTGTCACGAAAAACGTATTTAACGCCCTATTTTCATTACATGCGGACGGTGCTCCCTTCCGCTTGGCCGATCTGGAGGGCCGCTTGGCGGAGGCGGATAAGGATCTATTGTCCACTGTAATCTTTGCCGATGAAGTACTTGGGGAGGAGAAGGCGGCAGAACAGGCCTCAGCTTGTTTGCGCAGCCTGAAGGCTCAGAATCCAAAATCTGAAGTCGCTGCCTTGCGGGCGCAGATCAAGGCCGCGGAACGCGATGGTAATCTTCAGGAAGTCATGCGGCTCAATGCACTGGTGGTTGAACTCGATCAGCAACGCAAACTGAGCCGTGCTGCAGAGAGTGATGTTGTACACTAAATGGAATCAGGGTTAGGATTTCGCTGGGTAGCGGGGTACTAGTGGCTACGGACGAAAAGTACGGACGGCTAAAGCAACTCATGGAAGTCGGCAAGGAGAAGGGCTTCGTCTTATACGACGAAGTGAATGAGGTGCTCGCCGAGGATTTTCATTCCGGCCGCGAGTTCGAAGACCTGCTCACCGATCTCGACAGCGCGGGTGTCGAGATTCTCGAAGAACCCAAGCTCGATTTCGAGAAAAAAGACGAAGCCGAAGACTTCGGCGATCTCGAACTGGCGCAGGACGTCGGCGACAAGACCAACGATCCGGTGCGCATGTACCTGCGCGAAATGGGTACCGTCCCGCTGCTGACGCGCGAGGGCGAAATCGAGCTGGCTAAACGTAACGAGCGCGGCCAGTGGGCAGTCCGTAAGGCGCTTTCCCGCTCGCCTCTGGTGATTCGCGAAATCATCCAGTTGGTGGAAGATCTGCAGGGCGGAGTCACATCCGTTCGAGACGTTCTGGTGCTGCCGGAGTTCGTGATCACCGACGAAGACTTCACCGTTCAGCACGAAGATCTCATCGCCAAGATCGCCGAAATCGAAAAATATTACAAGAAGACGCAACAGTATCGGCAGAAGCTGCAAGCCGTCTCGCGTCAAATGAAGCCCAAGCAGCATCGCAGTCTGCGCTACGGCCTGGCGCGGAATATGGTGCAGATCTCGCGCATCATCCGCAATATCGCGTTCAGCACCCTGGTCCGCCGCAGTCTGGCAGGGCGGCTGCGTACCGCCGTCGATGAATTGAAGCCGCTCGAACGCGAAATCGCAAGAATCCAGCGCAAGCTCGAAGAGCCCAACCATGTCGGGCACGGGCATCCCTCGCGAGATCTACGGAAAGAATTGCGGCAATCCAGCCAGCGCATCCAGCAGCTGGAAGAGGAATGCGGCGCCAGCTCCACCGAGCTTCGCCGTACGCTTCAGATCGTCGAGCGGGGCGAACAAGAGGCCGAGTCGGCCAAGAAACAGCTGATTGAGGCCAACCTCCGGCTGGTGGTTTCAATCGCCAAGCGTTACACCAACCGCGGATTGCAGTTCCTGGACCTGATTCAAGAAGGCAATATCGGGTTGATGAAAGCCGTCGACAAATTCGATTATCGGCGCGGCTACAAGTTTTCCACCTACGCCACCTGGTGGGTGCGGCAAGCCATCACGCGCGCCATCGCCGATCAGGCGCGTACCATTCGCATCCCGGTGCACATGATCGAGACCATCAACAAGCTGGTCCGCACGCAGCGCCAGCTTCAGCAGGAGCTCGGCCGCGAACCTACCACCGAGGAACTCTCGGTCAAGATGGAGCTGCCGGTCGGTAAGGTGCGAAAGGTGCTGCGCATCGCGCAGGAGCCGATTTCGCTCGAAACCCCTGTAGGCGAGGAAGAAGAATCGCACTTGGGTGACTTCATCGTCGACCGGCGCGTAGTTTCGCCTTCCGAAGCCGTCATCAATCTCAACCTGCGCGAGCAAACCGCCGAGGTCCTCAAGACCCTAAGCCCTCGCGAAGAGAAAATCATTAAGATGCGTTTCGGACTGCAGGACGGCAGCGAACATACTCTCGAAGAAGTCGGCCAACACTTCGCCGTCACCCGCGAGCGCATCCGGCAGATCGAAGCCAAGGCCCTTCGCAAACTGCGTCATCCCAGCCGCAGTCACCGCCTCCGTGCTTTCTTAGACACCAGTCTTCACGAGTAAATTTCCCTAACCCGCTCCACGATTTCCCGCGGCACCAGGTGCTCCCACGGGTCGCCCCGCGCAATCCGCTCTCGCACCTCGGTGGAAGAAACGTGGTCGTGCGCTGCCCGCAAACCCAGCGGATGAACGCGATGTTGGAATTCAGCCGGTGGCCGGAACTCCCCGCCACGCGCCGCCACCAACAGTTCAAACTCCTGGAGCATCTCCTCCACCACGCCGGGCCGGCCGTAGTCCCACGTGAGGATGCGTTCCGCTGCATCCCGTCCACAGACAAAGTAGAGCCGCGTATCGGCGCCGTAATACTCCCGGCACTCACGCGCAATGTCGATGAATAGTCCCTTTTCGCTGACAGCGATCGAGGCAGGCTCCGACAGGTCGGCCGCAGCCAGCATCTCCAGCCGCTGTTCCAGCGTAGCTCCGACGAATTCCTTATGAGGGAAAACACTCGGTACCACGCACAGCACTTCATCCACCTGGAAGGCTGCCGCATGAACCAGTTCCGCATGGGCGACGGTAGGCGGGTTAAAGCTACCTGCGATGACGCCTAGTTTTTTTGGCTTACCCAACGATCGCCGATGGAATCTCACTGCTTTCAGTATAGTTTTGCCGCGGACTTGCCCTTTAGGTGCAGTGATTTAGCAACATAAGGTCGGTACTTAGGGGCGCATAGGGTAACTCACTTACAGATCCAAAACGACTTTGGTTCTAAAGTATAGGTATGCTGTACTGGATTTGCCCTGAATGCGGGGGCGAATGCTCACCTGCGGTGCGGGAGTGTCCGGCTTGTGCCGGGGCCGTGGTGACTTCTCCCGCTGCTGCCAGTCCGGCTCCTCGAAAACTAGCAGTAACTGAAGAAGTTCTTGCGCTGGTTCAGAACCTTCAGCCGGCGCCCAGCATGCCGCTCCCAGGGCTCAACGGGCTCGCCTCCGGCAATGGCCATTCGGCGTCCACGGCGATTCTAGAGTTGCCGGACCCGCCCAAGGAGGCAATCGAGTCACTGGTTCGTCCGCTGGTCGAATCCACAGCTTTAGCTGCGCCCGCCTTATCGCCGCCCCCGCCGGAGGCCCCAGTAAAGAACGCGCCCATCGAGAAGGCAACACCGCCCGCTCTGCCGGAACCCGAGCCGCCTGCGGTATCTGCCATCCGCGGCATCGTCGCCTCGTTTAAGGAATCCAAGACCAACCTGCTCGCGCCACCTCCCGAAGTTGTTACCGCGCCGGCGCCTCCGTGCCTGCAATGGATGCGCATTCCGAGGCCGCGACTCTCTCCCGTGGCTCCGAAGGACGTCAATCCCCGCGACCTGATGTCTGGACTTCAGTCACCGCCGCTGGCAGGTCCAGTGGTTCCGCAACAGCTGCGCAACCTGACGGAACAGCACGGTGGCACTCGCGGCCAAGCGCGCAAGAAGGCAGGTCTACCGGCCTGGACCGTTAGCTTCCTGGTGGCGCTCACGCTTTTTCTAGGCGTGGGCAGCCTGCTTCAGTACCTGGCTGCGAATCGCGACGCGAAAGCAGCGGGCCCCACCGCCACGCCGTCAGAACAATCCAGTTCACCTGTGAGCACTAGTGAGCAGCCCGCATCGAAGCTAGTCGAAGTTACCGGCCTGCGCGTCGCATCCGGTCCGAACCATAAACCGCAACTCGCATTCATCGTGGTCAATCATTCCGGGAACCAGCTTTCCGGCGTGGGCCTCCAAATCGCCGTGAGATCCGCAACCTCGTCGGCCGGGGTCGCGCCCTTGTTCCGGATCGCGACCACGATCCCTGCTCTGGGCCCCTATCAATCGCGAGAGTTCCGCGCCGACCTGGATCCGGAATTACACGCGACCGAGCTTCCCGACTGGCAATCGCTCCGCGCGGACGTGCGCGTCAATACTCAATAATCAATTTCCTCTTAGAGCGGCCGATTGTTCGGCGCTGTAGCGGCATTCCGGCGACGGAGACTTCGAGATTCCCAGACGTAATAGATTCAGCCGGGCGTCGAATTGACAGGGATCGATGGCTAAGGCTCGTTCGAAGTCGGCACGCGCCGCTTCTTTTTGATTGAGCGCCAGCAATGCTACCCCGCGATTGTTCATCGCCTCGACGCTGTGCGGCGAAAGGGCCAGCGCCCGGCCGAACTCTGGCAGCGCTTGGCCGGGTCTCCCGAGGCTCAGGTAGATCCTACCCTCCTCCGCTGGAATCCGTGGATCATCTGGTGCGATGCCCTTGGCCTGCTCAAGAACCAGAAGAGCGCGCTCGGCCTCAACCGCTCGGGCGAGCTGGATTCTAGGACGTATCTTCGCGGGCGCCTTGGCGACTGCATCCGTCCAAAGCGACTCCTCACTTCGCCATGTGGACGTGCGGGCGATGCTGACTCCGGTGAGCAGAGTCAGCACCACGGCGAGGTAGATCGGCCGCACTTTCGCCAGCAGTAGTCCCGCGCAAGACGCAAACCCGATCATCGGCAGATACATTCTACGGTCCGCGGCCAGATCCGTTGCCGGAAATATCGAAGAGCTCGGCAACAGCAGGACCAGGCCTGCGAGAAACCAGAAACCTGCGCGAGCCCGACTGAAATGGAACGCGGCGATGCTTGCCAATGCGGCCACGCCGATCCACGCCAGCACTGCCAACCAAAGCACAGGCTTTTGAATATCCGCATCCACCGTGAATCCAAGTGGAACCAGCAACATTCGCAGGTAGCGCAGAATCACCGCGCCTTCGGTAAGCAAATACGATTGCCACGATATCTCTGCTTGAGCCCCGGCGCCAGATCCCGGCGTGCTTTGGGCCGCCAGCAACACGCGAATACCGGCGGCCGCCGACATAGCGAACATTACGCCGATCGGTTTCAGTTCCTTCGCGTCGCGGGATCGCGAGAAATGAAGCAACAGCAAGAATGCTGGGAACGCGACGCATTCTTCCTTAGCGAGCAGCGCCGCCGCAAACCAGGCGGCCGCCCACCACACGTGTCCTCGCACCCAACTGGCCAGCGCCGCCAGGCATAGAACCGTCGCGAGCACCGTGCTGCGCGCGAAAATGTAATTCACCGGCTCGGCTTGAAAAGGATGTACCGCGAAGATCGCCGCGGCGATGAAGGCGGCCCGAGTGGAAATGATCCGCTTCAGTGTTTCGAACAGCAGAACAATCGCGGCGAGATGCAAAAGCAAGTTGACAGCGTGATAGCCGGCGGGATTCCGGCCACCCAGCCATTGATTAAGCCAGAAGGTGATATAAGTGAGCGGACGAATTTCAAGCGGGCGCCACAGGCCGCTCGAAAACAGCGAGTAATCGTCGAAATGAAATGAGCCCCACCAACAGCCGCCAAATGCGATGATAGCGGCGAGAAGGAGAACCACGGTCTGGCGAGAAACGAGAAGCCTCCTAAACGGGTCGTCCGTCCCAAGAATGCCGCCGAGCGCGCGGCGCGGATCAAGAATATTCTGACACGGCTGGATGAAATGTACCCTAAGCCGACGGTGCCTCTGCTGCATCGCGATGCCTGGCAGCTCCTGGTCGCGACTATTCTGTCCGCACAATGCACCGACAAACGCGTCAATGAAGTGACACCTGGGTTGTTCAAGAAATATCCAACAATCAGGGACTTGGCCAACGCCAATCAACCCGAGCTCGCGCAGGACATTCGCTCCACGGGTTTCTTCAACAACAAATCCAAATCGCTCATCGGCGCAGCCCGCAAGATCCTCACGGACTTCGGCGGTGTCGTCCCGAACACAATGGATCAGCTGCTCACTGTTCCGGGCGCCGCGCGCAAGACTGCCAACGTCGTTCTAGGCGCGGCTTTTCATCTCGCGGCCGGTGTCGTGGTGGATACGCATGTGCTGCGACTGTCGCGGCGGCTGGACCTGACCAAACAGGCCGAACCCGTCAAGATCGAGCAGGACCTCATGAAGATCATCCCCAAGGAAAAGTGGATCGAATTCCCGCTGCAGCTCATTTACCATGGCCGAGCCCTGTGCGTGGCCCGGAAGCCTCGCTGCGTCGAATGCAAGCTCAATCTGCTGTGCTACGCCAGGGACAAAACCGCCTAAATCTGAGATACTGGCTTGCTATGGGCCGCTCAATCGCCGTTGTATTCGCTGCTTTCACAACGCTGACCCTCAGCGCTCAACCCGAATCCCGCCAGACCATGAAACCGTTGGTCCGCGGCACTGAATACGCCGCCTCCTCGATGGCGCCGCAGGCCACCCTGGTCGCCGAGCATGTGCTGCGAAACGGCGGCAATGCCTTCGACGCCATCGTTGCCGGACAAGCGGTACTAGGCATCATGCTGCCCGCCCTGAATGGACTCGGCAGCGACGCTGAACTCCTGGTATACGACGCGAAACTCAAGAAAGTCTTTTCGTTGAACGCCGAAGGACCGGCGCCCAAGCTGGCCACCATCGAGTGGTACAAGACCAACCGCGACGGCAAGATCCCGGTCAACGATTCGCTGCTCTCGGCCACCGTGCCCGGTGTTGTCGACGCCTGGTACATCCTGTTATCGAAGTGGGGAACTAAAAACTTCGCCGAGCTTTTGGCCCCGGCCATCGAACTCGCCGAACGCGGCGCACCCATCGGAGCGACGCTCAACTCCAAGATCCTGTCCAAGTACCCCAGCACTGCGCGCGTCTTCGCCCCCGAAGGCAAAGTCTGGAAAGACGGCGAGCTCTGGAGAAATCCGGACTTGGCCCGCACGCTACGCCGGCTGGTCGAGGCCGAGAAGGAAGCCGCTCCCAAGGGCCGCCAAGCGGGACTGAAAGCCGCGCGCGATCGCTTTTATAAGGGCGACATTGCGCACGAGATGGCCGACTTCTCCCAGGAAAACGGCGGCCTGTTCCGCTACGAAGACTTCGCCACTTATACCGCCAAACTGGAAGAGCCCGTTTCGACGACTTATCGCGGATACACGGTTTACAAGAATGCTTCGGCCAGCCAGGGTCCCGCCGAGCTCTTCGCTCTTAATATTTTGGAAGGGTACAACCTCAAGTCGATGGGACTGAATTCCGCCGACTATATCCACACCTCGGTCGAAGCCATGAAACTCGCCATGGCCGATCGCGACACCTATCTCGGCGATACAGACTTCATCAAGATCCCCTACTCTGGCCTGCTTTCGAAGGAATACGCCTCCGAACGCCGCAAGCTGATCGATCCAGCAGTGGCATCGCTCGAGTTTCGACCTGGCGACGTGTGGAAATTCGCGCCCGGCTTTGAACCGGTGAATCGTCCGCGCGACGTCGACATGCGCGGCCATGCAGATCACGAAGGCGATACCAGTTACATCGCCGTGGTTGACAAAGAGCGCAACATGATCTCGTTCACGCCCAGTCTCCACAGTGGATTCGGTACCAAGGTGGTGATGGGAAACCTGGGATTCATCCTCAATTGCCGCGGCGATTACTACTCGCTCGTGCCTGGCCACGCCAACGCGCTCGAACCCGGCAAGCGACCCCGCAGCACCCTGCAAGGCACGCTGGTTTTGAAAGAGGGCAAGCCTTTCCTGATCACCGGCAGCCCCGGCGCCGACGACCAGTGCATGCGAACCATCCAGACCTTCCTCAATGTCGTCGACTTCGGCATGAACGCCCAACAGGCCATCGAAGCTCCGCGATGGACCACCCGCGGATTCCCTGCCTCGCCGTTCCCGCACACCATGTACCCGGGCGATCTCTCGCTGGAAGGCCGCATTCCGGATTCGGTGCGCGCCGAACTGGCCAAGCGTGGACACAAGGTAGCGATGCGCGGTCCCTGGTCGATGAACGCCAGCGCGGCCGTCATGGTGGATTGGGAAACCGGGACCTTGAGCGCCGCCGCCGATCCGCGTACAACCGCGCTCGCCTTAGCCTGGTAGCTAGTCAAAAGCCCGCTCTCGACTCAAGCCAGCCTGTCCTTTGAAATGAGACAAGTTGGCGCACCTTGTCCTAAGGTTTCCAATCGCTAAGTAGCTGTATTTACATCAAAGTGAGCCAATTAACTCACCTGGCAAGTGAGTTGCATCACCTAGGCTTGCCATGCCAGCTATTTCTGTAGCCTTTAGACGGCTTTCGCGATACGCCGTTGTCGCTGTTTTAGCAATCGGCCTGTTATTTGGGGACAACTCAAAGATTTCACCGGATCTCCTCCCGTTGCTATCGAACAGCTCCAGTTCTTTCAACGTAATCGTGCAGTACAATTCGCCCCCACAGACTTGCACCAGCGGCGGTCTCCTGGGTGGACTCATTTGCACCACGGTTAATCTCCTCGGCGGTTTAGTTAAAGTCGTCTTTTCACTCCTCAATGCCGTCGCTGCGACTTTGACTGGAAGCGAAGTGATCAACCTCTCGAACCAATCGAACGTCAACTACATCTCGCTCGACCGGACGGTTGCCGGATCGCTCGACTATACAGCCGCCGCCGTGAACGCGCCCTATGCATGGAGCTCTGGTCTGGATGGCAGCGGAGTTGGCGTCGCCATCATCGACAGCGGAATCTATTCTCATCCCGATCTCACCACCCGCTCGGGTTGGGGCTCACGCGTGGTCTACCGGCAGAGCTTCATCGGCGGATCGAAATACGACGACTTCGGCCACGGAACACACGTCGCGGGAATCGTGGGCGGCAATGGGGCTACCTCCTCGAAACCCGGCTCGTTCCGCCTGCTCAAAGGAATCGCTCCTAACGCCAACCTGGTCGATCTGCGAGTGCTCGATCTGAACGGAGCCAGCACCGACAGCGTTGTGATCGCGGCCATCGAAAAGGCCGTCAAACTCAAGAGCCAATACAATATTCGGGTCATCAATCTTTCACTCGGCCGCCCGATTCACGAGAGCTGCGCGAAGGATCCGCTTTGCCAGGCTGTGGAAGCGGCCTGGGCCAACGGAATCGTGGTAGTCACGGCGGCCGGCAATCTGGGGCGCAACGGATATGCCACGGTGCTCTCGCCCGGTAACAGCCCGCACGCCATCACCGTCGGCGCGATGAAGACCGAAGCGACTATGAGCACCAGCGATGACCTGATCGCCAGCTATAGCTCAAAAGGCCCGACCTTCATCGATCTCACAGCTAAACCGGACGTGGTGGCGCCTGGAAATCTGGTGGTTTCGCTGCTGGCTCCCGGATCGACTCTGGCGAATGAGTTTCCTGCCAACGTGATCGCTCCGTCGTACTACACGACTTCCACGTATGGCAACTCTCCTGCCTATTTCCGGCTGAGTGGCACCAGCATGGCGACTCCCGTTGTTTCGGGCGCCGTCGCTCTCATGCTGCAGAAAGATCCGACGCTGAATCCGGACACCGTCAAAGCCCGGATCATGAAGACCGCCGGCAAACAATTTCCGCTCACCAGCGTGGCCGTGGATCCGACTACTGGCATCGCTTATCCGAGCACTTACGACATGTTCACCGTGGGTGCGGGATATCTGAATATCGCAGCAGCTCTGCAAAACTACGACCGGGCTTACGGCTCGTCTGCGTCACCGCAAGTCATCTACAATTCGCTGCAGCAGACTGCCTATCTGGTCGCCAATCCGGCGCTGATTTGGTTCAGCAGCCCGACATGGAATAGTTCCGTTGCCTGGGGCAGCACGGTTCTGCAGAGCACTTCGGCCGGTACGACGATCTGGGATAGCTCGGTGGCTTGGGGATCATCCGTTGCCTGGGGCACCAGCGTAGCATGGGGTAGCAGCGTCGCCTGGGGCAGCAGCGTGGCTTGGGGCAGCAGCGTCGCCTGGGGTACTTCGGGCCAGGGTGAGAAGTAGGAAGGAAGCAGAGGGCCTCCCGCATGCGAGAGAATCGTGTCCTCCCCCGCGTGCGCGAGGCTTTTGCCTCCATCCATCTCCTGGCGCATCTCGCCCTCGGCTCAGCCATCATTGCCTGGGCGTTGCTGAACTGGCAGTCGCACAATCAGTTGCGGTTTCTCTCGTTCTTCGCCGCAACGATGTTGGCGTCGGTCCTAAAAGTTCGCCTGCCTGGCGTCACCGGCACCGTCTCAGTGAACGCCCTCTTCATCCTGGTCGCGATCGTGAACCTGAGTCTTCCGGAAGCGGTGGTCCTGGGGGCCGCCTCCATCCTCTTGCAATGCACCTGGCGTCCCAAGAACCCGCTCAAGTCCATCCAGGTCGCTTTCAACGTGTGCAGTCTCGCGACTGCTGTCTACGTGACCGCGCGGGTTTATGAGTATTCGCACTCGCGTCTTCCTGAGCCGGCCAGCCTGGCATTGCTGGCTCTCAGCTACTTCTTCGCCAATAGCTTTCCGATCGCCGGCGTGATCGGGCTCAGCGAGGGCAAGAGCGTCTTTGCGGTGTGGGCCGGTTGCCGTTGGCTTCTACCGTATTACGTGGTGGGAGCTTCGATGGCCTGGTTGATTGATACTGTTCCGGACGCGATCCAGTGGGAGTTGCCGATCATCTGCCTGCCGTTGGTCTACCTGGTTCATCGCTCCAACCGTACACACATGACGCAGGTGGAGCAGGAAAACAAGCACGTGGTGGAGATGAACAGCCTGCACTTGCGCACCATCGAAGCGTTAGCGCTCGCCATCGATGCCAAAGACCATACCACGCACGATCACTTGCAGAGGGTCCAGCTCTACGCGCTCGAGATAGGAAAGGATTTGGGTCTTACCGAAATTGAGCTGGATGCGCTGCGCGCCGCAGCAGTCTTGCACGACATCGGCAAACTGGCGGTGCCCGAGCACATCATCTCCAAGCCCGGCAAACTGACG
>Ga0070713_100000829_pt1 | contig 19766 bp, 19 predicted proteins | sample LARL82metaG_FD_65465 | JGI IMG/M metagenome (GOLD analysis project Ga0070713, IMG submission 65465) | Corn, switchgrass and miscanthus rhizosphere microbial communities from Kellogg Biological Station, Michigan, USA - LAR L8-2 metaG | ecosystem: Host-associated > Plants > Roots > Rhizosphere ...
CGGGCGACGGGCGGCGGGCGACGGGCGACGGGCGACGGGCGACGGGCGACGGGCGACGGGCGACGGGCGACGGGCGACGGGTAATCGGAATGAAGCATTGATGAGGGCCGAACTTCAAATATCCGACACCCGATCAGCGTTTCGTTCCGAATCTCGCCCGCCGCCCGTCGCCCGTCGCCCGTCGCCGATCGTTTAGCTTTCAAGGCGCTACTTGCCAAAGCTGACTATGTCAGACTCTCCATTCATCGCCCGCGGGTTCCACGCCAAACGCGCACCGGCCAAGCCAGATCGGCTGCCGCCTGGACAGTATGAGACACGGGACTTTCCCGTTCTCTCCGCCGGACCGACCCCGCACACGCCACTCGCGAAGTGGAGCTTCACGATCGAGGATTGGGCCGGGCACTCCCTTCGCTGGAGCTGGGACGAGTTCCAGGCGCTCCCACATCAGACGCCGACCGTCGACATCCACTGTGTGACCAAGTGGTCCAAGTTCGACACGAAATGGGAAGGCGTCTCGTTGGACACGCTCCTCGATGCGGCGCGGGCGGCTGGCGTCGTCGAAGGCGACCACGTCATGGCGTTCTCCGATGGCGGCTACACGACGAACCTGCCGCTCGCGGACGTCAGAGGCGGCAAGGCTTGGGTCGCGTACGGTTACGACGGCGCGCCGCTGCCTGCCGAACATGGTGGGCCGGCGCGGCTTCTCGTGCCGCATCTTTATTTCTGGAAGAGCGCGAAGTGGGTTCGCGGGCTGCGCATGTTGCAGGGCGACGAGCCGGGATTCTGGGAGCAGCTCGGTTATCACGATCGCGGCGACCCATGGCGTGAGCAGCGCTACCAAGGCGACCCCTGAGGTGACGTCGGCGCGCAGTACCCCGGTGCGGCTGGAGTGGCGCGTGGCGAAAGTGAAGGCGGTGCGCGACGAGACGCGACACGTTCGCACACTCGTGCTGGACGTACCGGAATGGCCCGGTCACCGCCCGGGCCAGCATGTGGATGTACGGCTCGTCGCCGAAGATGGCTACCAGGCGCAGCGATCGTACTCCATCGCGTCGCCGCCGGAGGTGCCCTCCGTCGAGCTCACCATCGAACGCCTCGACGACGGCGAGGTCTCGCCGTATCTCTGCGATATGCTCGCTCCAGGCGCCGGACTCGAGGTACGCGGACCCATCGGCGGCTACTTCGTTTGGGATGTTTCGTTAGGTGGTCCCCTGCTGCTCGTCGCCGGCGGATCGGGAATTGTGCCACTGATGGCGATGCTCCGTCACTACGCCGCCGCCGACGCCGCATCGCGAGCGACCGTTCCCGCGAGGCTCCTCTACTCGGCGCGCAGTGCCGATGACGTGATCTACCGCGACGAACTGGCGCGGCTCGCCACGGCCGCCGAAATCGACGTGCGCTTCACGCTCACTCGCGGCGCGCCACCCCAGTGGAGCGGCTATCGGCGGCGGATCGACCGGGCGATGCTCGCCGAGGTGGGCTGGCCGCCGCCGACGGGTGCGCAGTCGTACGTGTGTGGTCCGACTCCGCTGGTGGAGTCGGTAGCGAACATCCTCGTCGAGCTCGGACACGATCCGTCGCACGTACGCACGGAGCGCTTTGGCCCGACCGGCTAAGACTCTCTCGCACCAGCTGCAAGGAGACTCGTATGCAGACGGAAGAGATGCGCCTCGATGGAAACGCGGCTGCGGGAATCCTGCGCGAGCTATTCGCTCGCGACATGACAACCGCGATGGCCACCTGTCGCGGCTGCGGCAGCAGCGAGCCGCTGGGCAAACTGCTCGACTATGGGCATGGGATGGGGGCAATCCTCCGCTGCCTGAAGTGTGAGGCGGTCCTGCTCCGCGTCGTGCATGTACGGGACACTATTCGTCTCGACGCGTCCGGCACGGCAGTGCTATCGATTGGCGTGGGCACGGTCGTGGGTTGACCCACTCGCCGCGGACGCCATAATTCGAACCGGCGCGCCGCCGAGCGCGCCTAACGATGACGGCCTTCCAGGAGACATGAGCGATGTGGCGACACGTATGGCTTCTACCCGCGATTCTGCTCTCGACGCCGTCGATGACGGCATCCCTGATCACACATCCCGCCCCTTCGATCATTACGCAATCACCCACCGCTGATGAGCCGCTGCTCGGGCGGTGGGACATCACCATTCACACGCCCGACGGGGACCGGCCATCGTGGCTCGAGCTCTGGCTTTCGGGCCGGGATGCCCTCGTCGGCCAGCTCGTGGGCATCGTTGGCAGCGCGCGGCCGATCTCGCTCGTGCAGGTGCACGGCGATTCCATTCATTTCTCGATCCCTCATCAGTGGGAGGGAGGCGACGGAGAGCTGACGGTGGACGGCCGCCTAACGAACGGAAAGCTCGGGGGCAGCATGACCTTCCCCGATGCCAAGACGTTCGACTGGGTGGCAGTGCGCGCTCCCGCGCTGCGTCCCGACCACGCTCCAACCTGGGGTGCCCCCATCGATCTGCTTCACAACAGCGATCTTGGAGGATGGAAGGCTGTCGGTGGTCAGAACCAGTGGGTGGTTTCGGGCGGAGTCCTTCGCAGTCCACATTCGGGCGCGAACATCCAGACCGTACAGACCTTCCGCGACTTCAAGCTGCACATCGAATTTCGCTACCCAGCCGAGAGCAACAGCGGCGTGTACCTGCGCGGCCGCTACGAGGTCCAGATCCAGGACGACTATGGTCTGCCGCCCCTCAACGACCGGTTCAGTGGCATCTATGGCTTCATCTCACCGAGCGCGATCACGGCAAAGAAGGCCGGCGAATGGCAGACGTATGACGTCACCCTCATCGGCCGAATGGTGACCGTTGTCGCCAATGGCAAGCGAGTGATCTGCGATCAGGAAATCCCTGGCATCACCGGCGGCGCAATCGACAGCAACGAAGGCGCCCCTGGCCCGTTGCTGCTTCAGGGAGATCATGGTCCGGTGGAGTTTCGAAATATTGTAATTACCCCCGCGCGGTGATCTGCTCTTTCGAACGTCGCATGGCTCGTACGATATGAAACCACAGAGATCACAGGGGGCACAGAGGAAACCCAAAACACGACCAAAAAAACTATGATTTGGGTGGGACTCTCGTGAACGCTAGTGGTCCTCTGTGTCCTCTGTGTCCTCTGTGTCCTCTGTGTTTTGCTTTTTCTAAACTCGCCCGAGACTTGCCTGGTAAGCGCCCCGTTCTGAGCTTTCCATGCAATCCGTGACCGTTTTTCATAGGTCTGAGTGGCCGACGTGCCACACGGGCTGCAGTCGGATATGATTGAATGCAGACCCGAGAGCCAAGCCGACATGCCAAGCGATAACTACCGTGCGCCGCTCGAGCGAGCGGCTTCGCACGCCGTCGCCTTTCTCGAGACGCTCGATACCGCTCCCGTCGCCGCGACCGCAACGCTCGCCGAGTTGCGCGAGCGGCTCGACCGGCCGCTTACCGATGAAGGGATCGAAGCAACACGAGTGATCGACGATCTCGCGGCTGACGTCGACGGTGGGCTCATCGGCAATGCAAGCGGACGCTTCTTCGCCTGGGTCATTGGGGGCACGATGCCCGTGGCGCTGGCCGCGGATTGGCTCACGTCGGCCTGGGACCAGAATGCGGCGATCTACGCATGCAGTCCGGCCGGCGGTGTGATCGAGGAAGTCTGCGGCGGATATCTCAAGGACCTCCTTGGCCTCCCGCCTGGCGCGAGCTTCGCCTTCGTTACCGGGACGCAGATGGCGCACGTCATCTCGCTCGCGGCGGCGCGGCACGCGCTGTTGTCGCGGCGCGGCTGGGACGTGGAGCAGCGCGGCCTGACGAGTGCACCGCCCTTGCGCGTGCTCGTCGGCGCCGAGCGGCACGGGACGGTCGACCGCGCCGTTCGACTCCTCGGCATCGGCAGCGACAACATGCGGCCCCTGCCCCTCGACGACCGCGGCAGCATGCACGTGGACGCGCTGCGTGAGGCGCTCGCTGTGGAGCCCGATCGACCGACGATCGTCGTCCTGCAAGCGGGAGAGCTCAACACCGGCACGTTCGATCACTTCAGCGAGCTCATTCCCGTCGCGCACGAGCGAGGCGCGTGGGTGCACGTCGACGGTGCATTCGGTCTGTGGGCGGCGGCGAGTCCAGCTCATCGCCAGCTCATGAATGGCGCGTCGCGCGCGGACTCGTGGTCCACGGACGGCCACAAATGGCTCAACGTTCCGTACGACAGCGGCTTCGCCTTCGTCGCCGACTCGTCCGCGCACTTCGCGTCGATGACGCACCGCTCGAGCTACATGATGCACGAGGGGGATGCTCGTGATCAGGTCGATTTCAATCCGGAGTGGTCCCGTCGCGCGCGCGGCGTCGCGACATATGCAGCGCTCCGCCACCTCGGCCGCAGCGGCGTCGCCGACCTCGTGAGCCGCTGCTGCCGCCATGCAGCTGCACTCGCCCGCCGCATCGGCGAGCTACCCGGTGCCGAAGTGATTTCGCAGCCGATCATCAACCAGGGGCTCGTCCGCTTCTGCGACGAGCGGTCCGAGGCAACCGAAATGGATCATGATGCGAGAACCGATCGCGTGATCGAGCAGATTCTCGCCGATGGCGAAGCGTTCTTCGGCGGTGTGACATTTCGGGGCCGCCGCTGCATGCGCATTTCGGTCTCGAACTGGCAGACGAGCGAGGACGATGTCGAGCGAGCCGTCGCCGCTGTCGCTCGGGCGATCGCCGAGACGGGGAGCATGACCACGAGTCGTTGAACGGCGTTGGGCGTTGGGCGTTGGGCGTTGGGCGTTGCGGCTTTAGCTGATCGCGCGCGCGATGGCAAAGGCGGCCGCCGCGGCGAGGCCGCCAATGACCACCGTCTGTACGGCACTCCGCAGCGCGCCGGCGCCGGTAAAGCGCCCTTTCACGAAGCCAAAGAGGAAGAGCGCGGCGAGGGTCAACCCGATCGAGATGCCTAACGCCTCGCGCACCGTCGTGACGGCTATGTACGGGATCAGTGGCACCAGGCCCCCAGCGACATAGGACGCGGCAATCGTTAGCGCGCTGCGCAGGGCGCGTTTCGGATCGGGGGCCTCGAGCCCGAGCTCGAAGCGCATCATGAAGTCGCGCCACGCATCGGGCCGCTGCCGCATCGCGCTGACGACGGTCGCCGCGTCGTTTGAAGTCACGCCGTAGGACTCCAAAATCTCCCGCACCTCGTCTGCTTCGGCCTCCGGCTTCTCCACGATCTCGCGCTCCTCGCGCGCGAGCTCGCTCGCGTAATGCTCGGCGTCGCTGCGCGCGGCAAGGTAGCCACCGAGTCCCATCGCAATCGAGCCAGCTGCGACCTCGGCAAGTCCCGCGGTGACGACGATGCGTGACGCGGCCACCGCACCCGAGAGACCGGCGGCCAACGCAAAGGGAACCGTGAGACCATCGGACATGCCGATGACGACATCGCGGACCGTCTCGCCAGCCGTGAAGTGGTGCTCGATGTGAGGTGTCTGCGGCATGTCGCGCTCCGGTGAGTGTCCGCTGTTCAGGCAGGTATCGCACTCACCGGATCAGTGCGCAAGCGTGGGCCGGTCACTCGCGACGTCGGCATTCCCCGCACATCGCGTCGCCACTCCCCCGACGGAGTTGCGCGCCGACATTCGTAACTTTTGACGATGACTCACACACCGGCACTCGAACTCGACGCTCGCGGTCCTGGGCCGAGTCTCGTCGCCGCGCTGCGCGCGCCTCGCGGATTGCTGGCGGCCACCGCACTGCTCGTCATCGCCGCCGGGCTGACGCTACAACCGCTCGCGCCGCAATGGAGCGAGCGCCTCTGGCTGGGCGGCCTCGTGGTCACTGGCGCGCCGATTGTCCTCACGACGATTCGTGATGCTCGTGAAGGACACTGGGCCACCGACGTCGTGGCGGTGCTGGCGATAGTCGGTGCGGTCTTCCTGCGGCAACCGGTCGCGGGGCTGGTGATCGTGGTCATGCGCTCTGGTGGCGAGGCGCTGGAGGATTATGCCGCGGCACGAGCGTCGTCGGCGCTTCGTGAGCTCGAGGACGCCGCTCCTCGCCTCGCCCATCGGCTGCGCGACGATGGAACAACCGTCGAGGACATCGCGGTCGGCGCCATTGCCATCGGCGACCGGTTACTCGTTAGGCCTGGCGATATCGTCCCCTGCAACTGCGCTGTCGTCGATGGCCATTCCCTCGTCGACGTCTCCCGGCTCACTGGCGAACCGGTCCCGATCAGTGCCGCCGCCGGATCCGCGCTGTTGAGTGGAAGCGTGAATGGCGACGGCGTCCTCACCGCCGTGGCAACGGCGCGCGCCGCGGAGAGCGAGTACGCGAAGATCGTCGAGCTCGTTCGCAGTGCGCAGGCGACAAAGGCGCCGCTGGCAAGGCTCGCTGATCGCTACGCGGTCTGGTTCACCCCAGTGACGTTGCTCGTCTGTCTCGCCACGTATCTCGCCACGCGCGACGCGACGCGCGTGCTCGCGGTGCTCGTCGTCGCCACGCCCTGTCCCCTAATTCTCGCCACACCGATCGCGATCGTCGGCGGGATCTCTCGCGCGGCGCGGCAACGCATCATTGTCCGACATGGCGGCGCGCTGGAGGCACTCAGCGCTGTCGACACCGCGGTGTTCGACAAGACAGGAACTCTCACCATCGGCAGGCCCGCGGTGAGCCGCGTACTCACGATCGGCCCTGTCACCGATCGCGATCTGCTCCGCCTGGCGGGGGCGGTCGAACAGGGCTCCAGCCACCTGCTCGCACGCACACTGGTCGACGCCGCGCTCGCGTTAGGCACCGAGCTGCCGCCCGCGCGGCATCATATCGAGTCAGCGGGACGCGGAGTGACCGCCGAGGTCGAGGGCCACGACGTGGCAGTCGGGGCGCGCGCCTATGTCCTCGAACGCGCACGGTACACGACAGCGGAATTGACGACGCTCGAGCGTAATGAGGTCGGCCTGCGCGCATATGTCGCCGTGGACGGGCGGCTTGCCGGCGTCGTCGAGTACGAGGACCGTCTTCGGCCAGACGTCCCCGAGGTGCTCGCGCGCCTCACCCGTCTCGACATTCGGCGCACGCTGCTGCTTTCCGGTGACCACACGCCTAACGTCAAATCCGTTGCCGCCGAGGCCGGCATTCGCGAGGCGCATGGTGATCTGCTGCCCGACGACAAGGTGAGCATCGTCCGGCAGCTGACGCGCGAGGGTGCCTCGGTGCTGATGGTCGGCGACGGCACGAACGACGCGCCGGCGCTGTCGGCCGCTCAGGTCGGCGTCGCCATCGCGAGTCACGGCGGCGGCATCTCGGCCGAGGCGGCCGACGTCGTCGTCCTCGCGGACGACCTCTCGCGTGTACCAGATGCGATCGTCATCGGCCGACGCACCCTTGCCATCGCGCGGCAGAGCATCTGGCTCGGACTGGGATTGAGCGCGGTCGCCATGGTAGCCGCCTCGGCCGGGTCGCTCGCGCCGACGGCTGGCGCCCTGCTCCAGGAAGTGATCGATATCGCGGCGATCCTCAACGCGCTGCGCGCCAGCCGCCACTGAGCGGCGACGCGGGCACGACAGGTGCCTTGCCCAACGCAGCTAGGGGTACGCAAGCCATTGCGTGTCCCCATGCCAAGAAGACGCTTTCCTCAGTCCCCTCAGATAGCGAACAGCAGGATCATGGATCACATCAACGCAGCGGCCGATTGCCGATCGTGCGGCACGACCGAGTCGCAGCTCCTCGCTGCCGGGAATGGCGCGGACAGCGCGATCGGCAGGCGAACCTTCCTCGTACAGAGCGGCATTCTCGCGGCCATCGCCGCCCTCAACGCGTGCGGAAGTCTCGGCGGCAGCGACGTCACCGCGCCGAACCTCCCGTCGAACGCGACGATCAACGTCAACAACTACTCATCGCTGTCGAGCGTCGGTGGTGTCGCCATGGTCACGCTGGGCACCGCGCCAGTCGCCATCGTACGCACCGGCACGTCCTCGTTCATCGCGTTATCGCGCGTCTGCCCGCACCAGGGCGGCATCGTCCAGCTGTCCGGCAACGACTTCGTGTGTCCGGTGCATGGCGCGACGTACAATCTCTCGGGTCAGTGGATTGGAGGACAGCGGGCGTCGAGCCTGCATCAGTACGCCACTTCGTACGACGCCACGACTGGCACGCTGACGATCAGTTGACGACCGAGGAGAGCACATGATTGGCTCGATACTGCTGCTGGCGATGTTGCAGGCGCCGCGGGCGGACGCCGTGCGCCCTCCGGAGTTTCCCGCCGCCGTGACGGGTGCCGCCGTGGCGCCGGAGTCGATCAGGGTGACGCGCCTCGTCGCCGCCGCGGACACGCCAGTCGTGCGGCCGCGGGCGATCGAATACAGCGACCTGTATTACACGCGCCTGACGATACATCGCTGGGGAAGCTACGCGATGATTCCGCTGTTCGCGGCGGAGTACTCGTTAGGCCAGAATCTCGTGCAGGACGCATCGCCGCCGACATGGATGAAGCCCGCGCATGGCGTCGTGGCCGGCGGAGTGGGCGTGTTGTTCGGCGTGAACACGATCACCGGTGTCTGGAATCTCTGGGAGTCCCGCGACGATCCAAGTGGTCGCACACGACGGATCGTGCACTCGGTGATGATGATCGTCTCCGACGCGGGTTTCCTCGCGACCGGCCTCACGGCGCCGGGTCACCACCACGGGTTCACGACGTATGGGGATTACCTGCATCGCGAGCATGTTCACCGCGGCATTGCGATCGGGTCCATCGCACTGTCGACGATCGGCGGCGGGATGATGTGGTTCTGGAAGTAGACGCGTCCGGCTTCGCCCCATTCGCATGAGTCCGATGAACCTCTCTGCCTGCCACCGGGTATGATGATCGCGACTTTCCTTTAACTCTTTTGCCGTGATCGATAGATGAGCGGACAGATCAGTGGATCCGAATTGGAGGGTGCGCCAGGCGACGAATGTCAGGCGTGCCCCGTAGCGACGCGGCGCGAGTTTCTGCGCGATGCCGCGCTCGCTGTGGCGGGCATCGCCGCGACCCTTGGCTTCGCGCGAAGCGCGAGCGCCCTTCCCGAGCACTTCACCATTGGTACGACCCGCGCGCTGCGCCGACTGGGCGACGTGCTCACCTATCCGATTCCGGCGGCGGATGGCGCGCAGATCGACCGCAACACGCAGGTGATTCTCGTACGCTGGCAGAACGCGGTGTACGCGTTCAACCTTTCCTGTCCCCACCAGAACACGGCCTTGAGATGGGACGACACCGATCATCGGTTTCGGTGTCCTAAACACCACTCGCAGTATCAGCCGGACGGTGAGTTCATTACGGGCCGCGCAACGCGGGGGATGGATCGATTCACGATCCATCGCGATGGCGACAAGGTCGTCGTCGACGTGAACCAGATGCACAAGCAGGACGACGACCCCACGGGCTGGAACGCCGCCGTCGTGAAGCTCGCCTGACGAGCGGCCTGCTCGCCTAACCAGCGTTGGCCGGTGCCGGGGCGACGAGCACGCCGCAGTGCGCGCCGCGCACCAGCGCGTTCGCGACACTGCCGAAGAGAATCCGGTCCATCGCGCTCCGACTGTGTTGGCCGACGGCCACGAGCTCCGCGCCAACTTCGTTGATGTAGTCGAGGAGCGTCGGCGGAGTGTGGCCGCGCCGGATCTCTGCGCGGGTACGGAGTCCGGGATGGTCGCGGTGAAGCTCGTCGGCGAGCTGAGTGAGCAGTGAGCGTGCTCCCGACTCGTAAATCGAGGACCACGCCTCCGGATCAGTCGCCGGCAAATCGATTTCCGGCCGAACGTGGACGAGATGGAGCACTCCCGTGCAGACGATCGCGGCCGCCGCCCGGGCGGCGTTGAGGCTCGCGGGGCCGAAGTCGACGGCGGCGATTCCAACGCGCGGCATCCGGTCGCACTCCGGCGGGACGGCGATCACCGGCGCCGGCGCATGGCGCATCACGCGGACCACGGTGTCACCGGCGATCATGCGTTCGAGCGCGCCGTGCCTCCCTGCCCCCAGGACGATGTACTCGGCCCGCCAGTCTCGCGCGGACTCGGCGATCGTGCTCCCGACGGTCCCGACGAGCATCGACGTCGTCACCGCGTCTCGCAGGCCGTCGGCCGCCAACTCCTCGCGCACCATGTTGAGTATACGCTCACCACGCTCCATCTCGACGCCGAAATGGTAGGCCCCGCCGGCCGGCTGGGAAGGAAGGGCGGGCAATGGCTCCAGGACGGTGAGAACGCGCAACGGGAGTTTGATGCGGCGCGCGAGTGCCGTCGCGAAGTGCAGCGCCGCTTCGGCTTCCCGGCTGCCATTCGTCGCGAATAGGATGCAGTGTTGCGTGCCGGCTGGAGGAACTCCGCCATCGCACGCCACCGGCGCCTCGACAGCGATTTCGTCTGACTGGTGATTGATGGTGGTCATGGTTCCTCCAGCGCGTGAGTCGCGGCCTCTGGTGTAGCATGCACCGCCCGGTGACGGGATGCCGTCGGCGAAATCCGGAGCGGTGGTCGGTCTTTTCCGCACGTGTCCTTCCTCTCCCGCCCGACTGAAAGCGGTTGGACCGATCGTTACACTGCGGCAGAATGGGCCGGCGGGCCGTTAGGCGCCGCCACGTGAGGGGAAAGGGAGGAACCATGGCAACGCTGATTGAAACCGAGTCCGCCGCATCGAGCGCCGTCGCGCTGGGTCCGATCGTCATCGCCACTGACGGCGAGGATCATTCGCTGGGAGCGCTGTCGGTGGGGCGTGCGCTGGCCGGCACACTTGGCGTCAGGGCGGAGGTCGTCGCCGTTCAACCGCTCGTCAACTTCATCGTGCCGGATGCGTCGCTGCTCATCGAGCCGGGCGCGCTGGCGAGCCTGACGGCGGATCTCAGGACTCGAGTCAACACTCAATGCGCACTCGCGTCGGCCGGCGCCGGTGGTCCCGACCTCGGCAATGCACGCGTCGAGCAAGGTCAACCCGACCGCGTCATCTCGCGCATTGCCGAAGAGCTCAATGCACAGCTGGTTGTCGTCGGCATCGGTCGACACGACATCGCCGACCGGATCTTCGGTAGCGAGACAGCGGTAAAACTCGCGCAGCGGAGCCACGCGGCGGTGCTGGCCGTGCCGGAGCGTTGCAAGAACATTCCACGGGTGGCGGTGGTGGCGACGGATTTCAGCGAGCAGAGCTTCGACGCGGCATCTGCCGTCGTGCGACTCTTGCCCGAGAGCGCCGCGCTCCACCTCGTCCATGTGGCACCGCGCGAGCGGATGATGCTCGATCCCTGGCTCTCCAATAGCGAGTATCAGCGCGCGGTACGCCACCGCTTCGAGCGGCTCCGGGCACGCATGAAGCTGCCGCCTAACGTGACCATCGACGAGACCATCCAGTCCGGCGACATCGCGCGCCAGCTGATTCGCTCCGCGGCGGAGGTGGACGCGGACGTGATTGCCGCGGGCAGCCACGGCCATGGGTTCGTCGCGCGCGTCCTGCTGGGGAGCGTGAGCACGTCCCTCTTGCGCGGCGCGCAATGCATGGTGCTCGTCGTGCCGCCGAGTCGCGCCACCGCTGGTGGCGGCGAGAGCGGCTACACGACGCACGCCGAGCCCGGTCGCTGGGGCGCATTGCTCGACGACGTCTCGCGGGCGAACGCCGGCCGCCGCGTTCGCCTCGAGGTCGACGACCCCGAGCTCGGCGCCCAGGCACAGGAGAATGACTATCCGCTGCGCGGAATCGCCTACGATCCGCACGACGAACACGTCGCGATCATGCTCGGCGTCGCGCGCAGTGGCGCATCGCATCTCTCGCGGAGCATCGGCAACATCAGCTCGATCGATGTGTTGACGGACAGCGAGGGCCACGATCTCGCCGTTAGGCTGCGGCACGGCGAGGGTCAGACTCTGCTCAGCTTCATGGGCTGACCTCGGGACCGACACATCATTGCCGTGCTCGGCAGGCATCGCCGCCTAACGTGCCGCGTACGGATTTCCCTCACCGCGCCTCGGCATGTTTGCCGACTACCCCGGCGCGGTGGCAAGAGCGCATTCTCCAGATGGGGAATGGGTGTCGGAGGGAGGGCATCATGGCGCGGAAATCCATTGCGAGGAGCAACACCGAAATAGCGAACCTGCTTGCGGCAGTCGCGCAGTTGCTGGAGGACCAGGCAGCGCGTGACACGCGGGTGCGCGAGTGGCGGGACGCCGCCGACGCGATCCGGACGCTGCATCGACCAGTCGCGGAGATCCTGCGCGAGGAAGGGGTCGAGGCCCTGGATCACATCGGCGGCATCAGCCACACACTCGCCGACGAGATCTGTGAGATCGTCGAGACCGGACGGTTGGCGCTCTACGAACGGCTGCGCGGCGACACCGACTCGGTGGCGCGGATCGCGGCCGTGCCGGGCATGGGACGAAAGCTGGCGCATCGCGTCCATGTCACGTTAGGCATCGAATCGATATCGGAGCTCGGGCGGGCGGCGGCGGACGGGCGGTTGCGGAAGGTCACCGGTTTTGGTCCGAAGCGCGCGGCGGCGATTCGCGAGGTGCTCGCGGCCCGCAGACGACGCCGCCGCGCGTCAACCGCCATCGAGCCAACGCCGATTGGCGAACTGCTCGACGTGGACCGTGAGTATCGCGACCGTGTCGCCGCGCACGACCTGCCCTTCATCGCGCTGAGACGTGCCCTCGCGGAAGCCGGCGGCATTCCCGTGCTCCACACGATGCGCGGGAATCGTCAGTACACCGCGATGTACTCACACACTTCGATTGCGACGAGGCTCGGCCGTGGCAATGATTGGGTGGTGATCTACTACGACGATCCGGACGGCGAGCATCAGTACACGATCGTCACGGCGCAGCGTGGGCCGCTCGCGGGCCGACGTATCGTGAGAGGACGCGAGGCACAGTGCGTACTGCACTACCATCTCACGTCATCGCGCCTCGGTGCCTATGCAATGACAGGTTCATGAGCAATCATGCGCCGCGGGCCAATCCCTCGTCTCCTGACGAGTCGTCAACGAGAAGGCGGAGCCGGAGCGCGAGGCGGACGTACTCCGGTCGCGTGGAGAGACCGAGCTTCTCGTTGATCCGCTGCTTGTATGTGTCGACCGTCTTTGGGCTGATCTCGAGCAGCGCGCCGATGTCCGGCGCGCTGTAGCCGCTGGCGACGAGCCGCAGCACGTCGCGCTCACGGCCGGTGAGTCGCTCGAAACGGGCGCGATCGTTGGATGTCGCCGTGCTCGTTCGCATTCGCTTCGCCAGAACCTGCGCCGCGGCCGGACGAACGTAAATCTCGCCGTACGCCACGGCGCGCACCGCACTCACGAGCTCCTGGTGAGCCGCGCTCTTCACGAGATATCCGACGGCGCCCGCCTTCAACGCTTCCGCGAGGTATTCCTCTTCGTCGTGCATCGTGAGGATGAGCACTCGTGGACGTGGCTCGCCCGTCAACACCTGGCGTGTCGCCTCGAGGCCGTCGGTCTGGCCCATCGAGACGTCCATCACGATCACATCGGGGTGCACCCGCTGCGCGAGCGCGATCGCTTCGTCACCGTCGCCGGCTTCCGCAACGACGACGATGTCCTTCGCCGCACTCAACACCGCACGGAGTCCAGTGCGGAGTACCTGGTGGTCGTCGGCGAGCATTACGCGGATCATTTCGCCTTCCATACGCTCTCCTCGTGTTGGTGCAGGAACGCTGCTTGAGCATAGGAGGCACGGAAGGGAGCGGTTATCAGGTCCTGCTTGAAACTCAGTAGGGTGATTGCTTACAAAGCTGGCGGTTTTTCCTCTCTTTTCTCCATTGCCATTTGATACCATGTCCCAGGCGCGGGCGGCGGGCGGCGGGCGATGGGCGATGGGCGATGGGCGATGGGGTGCCGAGCACTCGAGCTCAGGCACCCCATCAATGCTTCATTCCGAATTCGTCCATCGTCCAGCGTCCAGCGCCCAATCAGGCTGCTGAAGCTGCCAATTCCTCGGCGTCCTGAATGAGAATCACGCCGCTCAGCGGCGCGCCGCCCGCGAGCTCCCCAAGGTCGCCGGCGTGATAGGCTTCTTCGCCGTGATCGCTCGCATCGAGGCCGGCGAGTTCGTCATGCAGGGTCGCGCGGATCGACATCACGGCTCGCAGCGCCACGATGATTCCCGCGGTGAGACCGCCCGAGAGCGCCATCGTCGCAAGCACGGCGATCGCCTGCACTCCGAGCTGCGCCGGATTGCCCGCGAGGAGACCGTTTGCGCCGGCCGCGTTGACGGTCGTCGTGGCAAAGACGCCGGTGAGCATCGCGCCGATGATGCCCGCAACACCATGGCAGGCGAAGACGTCGAGGGCATCGTCGATCCGCGTGCGCGCGCGCAGGTGCATTGCCGCGTAGCTGCTCGCGGCGGCGAGCGCGCCGATCGCGAGAGCGGCGCGTGGTGTCACGAACCCGGCAGCGGGTGTGATCGCGACGAGGCCGACGACAGCACCGGTGGCGGCACCGACGGCCGTCGTGCGACCATTGCGCCAGAGATCGATGAGCAACCAGGTCGTGAGCGCCGCCGCCGCGGCGGCGTGCGTCGTCATGAACGCGTTCACCGCGACCGCCGACGCGCCTAACGCCGAGCCGGCATTGAAGCCGAACCAGCCGAACCAGAGCAGGCCCGCGCCGAGCAGGGTGAAGGGTACGTTGTGCGGGACGAGCGCGCCGCGCCCGATTGCTCGGCGCTGGCCGAGCATGATGGCGGCGACGAGCGCCGCCGTGCCCGCGCTCACGTGCACGACCGTGCCGCCGGCAAAGTCGAGCGCACCTAACGAGTGAAGCCAGCCGTTATCCCCCCACACCCAATGCGCGAGCGGATCGTACACCAGCGTCGTCCAGGCGAGCACGAACAGCAGATACGCCGAAAACCGAACACGCTCGACGACGGCGCCGGAGATGAGCGCGACCGTGATGGCGGCGAACATCGCCTGGAATGCCGCGAAGGCGAGATGTGGAATCGTGCTCGCGTACGCCGCGTTTGGCACCGCGCCGACGCCGGCCAGCCCCCACCACGCAAGGCTGCCGAGCCAGGGCGTGCCCGGGCCGAAGGCCAGCGAATAGCCGCCGAGCACCCACTGCACCGACACGATGCCGAGCGCGCTCAGGCTCATCATGAACGTGTTCAGCGCATTCTTCTGCCGGACCAATCCACCGTAAAAGAGCGCGAGGCCCGGGACCATCAGCATCACGAGCGCGGTACTGATCAGCACCCAGGCGGTATCGCCCGCGGAGATTGTCGCGGTCATGAGACTTCCTCGAGCTGTGCCTGGCGCGCGCGCGCCTGCACCACGTCCGCCGTCACCGGCGTGAGGGCCGCGACATCGCACTCGCCCGTGCGAATGCGGATCACGCGATCGAGATCCTGGACGAAGATCTTGCCATCGCCCACTTCGCCGGTGCGGGCCGCGGAGATGATCGCGCGAATCGTCGGCTCGACGAAGGGCTCGGAGACTGCCGCTTCGATCTTGATTTTTTCGCGGAACTCCACGACGAGGGCCGAACCGCGATAATGTTCTATGATCTCCCGTTCGCCGCCGTGCCCGCTGACGCGCGACAGCGTCATCCCCGTCACGCCAACCCTGAACAGCGCTTCCTTGACCTCCCGCAACCGGTCAGGGCGAATGAGTGCGGTAATGAGCTTCATGCTCCTCAATAGCTGGGGTGGGGCAGCCCGAGAAAAACACGGGTTGAAAGCTGCCGATGCAGTTTCAGTCTGTCAAGCAAAAAGTGCAACGTTTGCACGAATCTGGAGACATTTTATCGAAATCCGTGCCACGGAGCCAGCTTAACCGCCGAAGTCTTGCGCACGATGCACTAATCCCACTACACTCCGCCGACCAATAACCGAGGACCTCATGCCACCCAGCGCTGTGCCCGATGTCGTTGTGTCTCGTGGCGTCTCCGCCGCCTCTCCCGCCCCAGCCCATCCGCTAGACCAGGTTTCCCTCGGCAAGATCGTTCAGATCCGCGAGCGGCTGCTCGTCGCGCAGGCCGCGGGGAAGCGCGTTTATCGCTTCGAGTCGGGTGATCCGAGCTTTGCCCCGCCCGCACACGTCCTCGACGCCATCACGCAGGCGGCACTCGCCGGGAAGACGCACTACGTCCCCAACAACGGCATTCCCGAGTTGCGGCGCGCGCTCGCGCAGAAGGTCGTCACCAAGAACCACCTCACGAATACCACCGCCGACGACATCTTCGTCACGAATGGCGCGATGCACGCGCTGTATGTCGCGTTCGGCTCGCTCCTCGGTCAGGGCGATGAAGTGATCATCCCCGATCCGATGTGGACGGAAGTCGCCGAGAACATCCGCCTCGCCGGCGGGGTGCCCGTGGGTGTGCCGCTCCGAGCCGATGCCGATTATGCGTACCGGGTCGAGGACATCGAATCCGCGATCACGCCGCGCACCACGACGATCTTTCTCAACACGCCGCACAACCCGACGGGCGCGGTCCTGCCGCGTGAAGTGCTGGGCCAGATTCTGGAGCTCGCGCGCCGCCGGAATCTCTGGGTCGTGTCCGACGAAGCGTACGAGGACGTCATCTACGCGCCGCACATCCATCACTCTATTGGTTCCCTCGCCGCACCCGGTGAGACGCGCGTCGTGAGCATCTTCTCATTCTCGAAGAGCCACGCGATGGCCGGCCTGCGAACTGGCTACATCGTCACGCGCGATCGCGCGCTTCACGACCGGATTCCGAAGCTGCTTCGCTGCACGATCAATGGCGTGAACAGCGTCGCGCAGTGGGCCGCGCTCGCCGCGGTCACGGGCAGCGACAAGCACATCGTCGAGATGCGCGATGTGTATCACGAGCGCCGCGACATCCTGTTGCGGGCACTGACGGGAATTCCCGGTGTGCGCCCGTTCGTGCCGCGTGGCGCGTTCTATATCTGGGCGGAGCTGGACCCGTCGGTCTACGAGCGGCTCGAGGTGAAGGATGCGGATGCACTTGCCACACTCCTCGCCGATCAGGGACTCGGCAGCGCGCCGGGCGAAGCGTTCGGTGAGACTTGCGCCGACGCGTTGCGCTTCGCGTACAGCTGCGATTCCACGATGGTGCGCGAGGGAAGCGTGCTTTTGAGAGAAGCCTTGGTGGGGTAGAGGGTTGGGCGCGCGGGCGCGGGGCGCGGGGCGAGGAACTGCTGTGTCGCCCGTCGCCCGTCGCCCGCCGCCCTCGTCAGGCGCCACCCGTCAGTATTTCGTCGATTCGCTTCAGCTCATCCTTGCTCAGCGCCGGGGCCGTAATGGCATCGAGGTTGTCATCGAGCTGGGAGACTTTACTTGCCCCGACCAACGCCGACGTGACGACCGGGTGGCGCAACACCCAGGTGATCGCCAGCTGCGCCAGACTCTGGCCACGATCGGCGGCGATCTCGTTCAACGCCACGATCTGGGACCGGCGCTCGGCAGTGATCTCGTTAGGCCGGAGGAAGCCGTGTGGCTTGCCCGCCCGTGAGTCGGGTGGAATGTCGCGCAGATAGCGGTTCGTCAACAACCCCTGCGCGAGGGGCGAGAAGACGATGCACCCAATGCCCCGCTTGCCGAGCACGTCGATGAGATCTTTTTCGATCCACCGGTCGAACATGCTGTAGCGCGGCTGGTGAATGAGACAGGGTGTGCCGAGCTCGTTCAGGATGTCCGCGGCGCGGCGCGTCTCGTCAGCCGAATAACTCGAAATGCCGGCATACAGTGCGCGCCCGCTGCGCACGGCGAAGTCGAGCGCGCCCATCGTCTCCTCGAACGGCGTGTCGGGATCCGGCCGATGCGAGTAGAAGATGTCCACATATGGTATACCCATCCGCTTCAGACTCTGATCGAGGCTCGCGATGAGATACTTCCGCGAGCCAAATTCACCGTACGGGCCGGGCCACATCCGCCAGCCGGCCTTCGTCGAGATGATCAACTCGTCGCGATGATCGCGAAGGTCGCGCGTGAGGATGCGACCGAAGGTTTCCTCGGCCGATCCCGGCTCCGGTCCGTAATTGTTCGCGAGATCGAAATGGGTGACGCCTCGATCGAAGGCCCGTAGCACCATCGCGCGTGATTCCTCGAACGGGTCGACGCTCCCGAAATTGTGCCACAGCCCGAGTGAGACGATGGGCAGGAGAATGCCGCTCCGACCGCAGCGGCGATACGTCATCGCGTCATACCGACTCGGCGTCGTCATTCAGCTCTCCGTAAAGGAACCCTCACGATTGCGTGAACCGCACCCGAACGCAAGCTTACCTACCCACTCGGCAGCGCGCAGCAGGGGAATGCGGCAGGACATCACGAGCCTAACGATGAAATCGACCGATCCGGGACAATACGCCAGCGTCAACGGACTCCAGCTGTATTATGAGGTCCATGGTGTGCCGCACGGTAAGGTGCCGCTCGTGCTGTTGCATGGCGGCGTGGGCGGCATCGCGATGTTCGGGCCCAATCTCGGGACGCTCGCGCAGGGGCGTCGCATCATCGCCGTCGAGCTTCAGGGACATGGACGAACGGCCGACATCGATCGCCCGATCCGCTATGAGCACATGGCCGACGACATTGCGGCGTTGCTCGCGTCTCTGGAGATCGAGCGCGCCGACATCATGGGGTACTCGCTCGGCGGTGGCGTAGCCCTGCAGACGGCGATCCGGCACCCCGAAAAGGTGCGACGGCTCGTCGTCGTCTCGCGACAGTTCAAGAGCAGTGGCTTCTTTCCCGATCTCCAGGCAGCGTTCGAGCACATGGGCCCGGAGACCGGTGCGCCGCTCGAGCGTTCGCCACTCGCTCAGATGTATCCGCGAGTGAACTGGCGAACGCTCTTCGCGAAGATTGGTGAGATGGAGCGCGCGAAATACGACTGGTCGGCCGACGTCGCGAAGCTCTCCATGCCCGTCCTCCTCGTCTTCGCGGACGCCGACTCGATCACGCCAGCGCACATGATCGAGTTCTGGCAACTACTGGGCGGCGGTCTCCGTGATGCGGGTCTCGACGGTTCACTCCGCCCTGCCGGTCGAGAACTGGCAGTCGTGCCGGGGACGACCCATTACAACGTGCTCGCGACAGACGCCGTCGCGCGCCTTGCCATTCCCTTTCTCGACTCGCCGTGAGCGGTTGCCTCGCCCAACGCTCAACGTTCAACGCTCAACGCTCAACGCTCAACGTCAAAACTGGGCGGTACGCCGCGGCCTGAATGCCGTAGAGCTCCGCATAGGTGCCGCGGCGCGCCATCAGCTCCTCGTGCGATCCAATCTCCGCCACCCGGGCACCCTGGAGCACGACGATCAGATCGGCCATGCGCACCGTGGAGAAACGATGCGACACGAGAATCGTTAGGCGGCCGTCGCCATCTCGCGCCGCCGTCGCGTAACGCTCGAACAGCGCGTGCTCCGTCTCCGAGTCGAGCGCCGCCGTTGGCTCGTCGAGCGCGAGCAGGAGAGGACGCTCACGCATGAAGCCGCGCGAGAGCGCGAGCTTCTGCCACTGGCCGAAGCTGACGTCCACCCCACCGGGCCAGGTTGGGCCGAGCTGCGTCTCGAGGCCGCTGCCTAACCGCGCAATGACGTCTTCGGCACCGGCGCGACCGACAGCGGCCGTCACCGCGGGAACGTCATCGAGACGGGGAACGTCGCCGAGTCCGACCGTCTGTTGCGCACGCAGCTCGAAGCGGAAGAAATCCTGGAAGGCGCCAGCAAGCCTCGTTCGCCATGATTCGGCGGTGATGCGCGCCAATGGTGTATCATCGATCAGGATCTGACCAGCGGTCGGCTCGTACATTTTCGCGAGAAGCTTGACGAGCGTGCTCTTCCC
>Ga0070713_100000830_pt1 | contig 19766 bp, 20 predicted proteins | sample LARL82metaG_FD_65465 | JGI IMG/M metagenome (GOLD analysis project Ga0070713, IMG submission 65465) | Corn, switchgrass and miscanthus rhizosphere microbial communities from Kellogg Biological Station, Michigan, USA - LAR L8-2 metaG | ecosystem: Host-associated > Plants > Roots > Rhizosphere ...
TTGATGACGATGGCGTCCTTGCCGATCAGGTCGATGCGGCTGATGTGACTATCCAGATTGACGCGCACGCATGGCCAGTTCAACCGCGCCGCCACTTGCTCGATATGGGTCGACTTGCCCGTGCCGTGGTAGCCGGTGACCATCACGCGCCGATTTTTCGCAAAGCCGGCGAGAATGGCGAGCGTGGTCGGCCGGTCAAATCGATAGTCCGAATCAACATCGGGCACATGCTCATCAGCCTTGGAATAGGCCGGCACTTCCATATCGCTGTCGATACCAAACACCTGCCGGACCGACACTTTCATGTCTGGCAGGCCGGCAACTTCTTGTACTGCGGCAGTCATTGATCCTCCGTGGCTTCGGATTGCCGAAGCCCTCTAGTGCGGTCCGACTCGTACGGTCCGGCTGATGGCGGCGGCAACTTAGCAGAGGCCACGGCAGCGAAAAACCCGCCGTGTCCGAATGGCACCATCAATTATTTCAATGAGATAGGTATGCCCAGCCCTGTGCGGAAGGCGGGGCTGGGTTGTTCGGCGGCCGCGGCGGCCCGGTCAGCCGAAACCGACCGATTTCAGGTAATTGTAGGCTTTAATGACTTCGACCAACCGGTCTTCCGTGGAGCGGTCGCCACCGTTGGCGTCCGGGTGATGACGTTTCACAAGATCCTTGAAACGCGTTTTTACCTGTTGCGGAGTGGCCTCGACATCGAGCCCAAGTGTGTCGAGCGCTTTACGTTCTGCATTGCGAATTTGCCGCGTCTCGGCGCGCGCTTTCTGTTCCGCCTTCACACCCTCGCCAAATAGGCTGAATGGGTCTGACTGGCTGCCGAAATTGCGCATGTCCGGCCGGACCTTTGATTTGCCAGTCCCCATCTTCCAGGTCGGGCGGTGTCCGGTCAGTGCATCCTTCTGATAGGCCATCACCGCGGCATCATTCATGCCGGAGAAGAAATTGTACGACTGATTGTACGCACGTGCATGCGCGAGGCAGAACCGCCAATACTCGTTTTCGCGCCCCCGGCCTTTCGGCGCACGATGGTCGGCCTTCTCCTTGCAGCCATGCCATTCGCAGACAGGCCCGCCGGTTTTGGGCCGGCGATCCTTTTCCGGTTTGACGCGGATACGATCAAATAGCGGTGAGTCGAATTTCATGACCGATCATTATGCGCTTTTGCTGGTGATGCCTTCAAGACTTGTTCATGGTGCCAGGCACGATTTCAACCATTGACCGCTGCGCCGCCCTCTCCTAAGCGGGGCAGGATGCGGACCGCCGATCTCATCACAAAAAAGTTGTCAGAGGCTTTCACGCCGCAAAGCCTGAAGGTGCTTGACGAATCCCACCAGCATGAAGGCCATGGCGGGCACCGGCCAGGCGGGCAGACTCACTACCGGGTTTATATCGTGTCGGAAGCGTTCAAAGGAAAGACCCGGCTCGAACGTCACCGCATGATTAATCAACTGCTTTCGGCCGAGCTTGCCGGCAATGTGCACGCGCTAGCCATTCACGCGTCCGCGCCGGGCGAAGACGGCGCCTAGGCCTTATCGTGCCGGCTGTGTGCGCGTCAACGGCTGGATGCGCAGTGCAGTGATGCGGTTACGCGCGCGTCGTAACACGCGGAAGCGGAACCCATGGAAAGTGAAGCTCTGGCCGACTTCCGGTATCGAGCGCGCCTCGTGGATCACAAGGCCGGCAATCGTGGTCGCTTCCTCGTCGGGCAAATTCCAATCCATGACTCGGTTTAAGTCGCGGATCGGCACAGCGCCATCAACGTTCACGGACCCATCGGGCTGACGCCGCACGCCCGGCACGGCGACATCGTGCTCGTCGGTGATATCGCCGACAATTTCCTCCAGAATATCTTCCAGTGTCACCAGGCCTTCGACTTCACCGTATTCGTCCACAACCAGAGCGAATGGCGTTTTGCGGCGGCGGAAGGCCTTGAGTTGTTCCGACACCGAGCGCGTGTCGGGCACGAACCAGGGTGGGGTCATCAAGGCTGCGATGTCGACCTTGGCGGCATCGCCATCGACCGCGTGCAAGGCGCGCAGCAAATCCTTCACATGCAGGATACCGACGATATTTTCCGGATGCTCGCGCCACAAAGGCAACCGCGTCACCGGAGACGCGATGACAGCATTAACGACGTCCTCAGGTGAATTGTCGGCATCGAGCGTGATCATGTTCGTGCGATGGATCATCACATCCGAGACCGCGAGATCGCGCAAATCGAGCACCCCGCCGAACATATCGCGGTCGAGCGTTTCAACATCGCCTTCCCGATGCAGGAGGTCGACGGCGCCACGCAACTCCTCGCGCGCCGAGAGCACCTGCTGGTCGTCGCCGACGGTCATGCCGACATGCTTGAGCAACCAGCGCACCAGCGCCTCGACGGCCATCAGCACGGGTCCGAACAATTTGACAAACAGATAGATCGGCCGTGCAACCGCCAGCGCAATGCGGTCGGGCGCGTTGAAAGCCGCTGTCTTCGGCAAAATTTCGGAAAAGACGACGACGATGACCGTCATCACCACGGTCGCATAGACCACGCCGGCAGTTCCGAACCAGGTCAACAGCACGCCGGTCGCCAGCGCCGAAGCAGCAATGTTGACCGCGTTGTTGCCAAACAGGAGCGCACCGAGCAGACGCTCGCGCTGTTCCAGCAGGCGATTGACGATGCCGGCTCGGCGGTTTCCGTGTTTTTCCAACCGCGCCATACTGGCGCGCGACGACGCAGTCAGCGCCGTTTCACTGCCGGCAAAGAAGGCTGAAAGCAGCAGGCAGATCAGAACGATGACAAGGGAAAGCCAGTCGTTCGTGGTCATCGGGCCCTAATATGGCGCATCAGCGCGTCCGCAAACCGAATCGTTTCTCTGGGATCATGCGCCAGCGACTTTGTGATCAAGGAAACTGCGCACTTCGTCGGCACTGACATTGTTTTCGATGAACGCCCGGCCAATGGCACGCACCAATATGAATGTCAGCGTGCCGCGTTTTACTTTTTTGTCTTGAGCGATCAGGTCCATCAATATGTCAACGGATGGCACGCCACCACGGACATCCTTCACATGGGTGGGCAAGCCGACCGCTGCAAGATGCGCGGTGGCGCGCGCCGCCTCCGCAGACGTGAGCAGCCCCTTTTGAGCAGAGAATTCGAAAGCGAGCGCCATGCCGAGCGACACTGCCTCCCCGTGCAGCAGCCGATCGGAGAAGCCGCAGCCTGCTTCCAGCGCGTGGCCGAACGTATGCCCAAGATTGAGCAGCGCCCGTTCGCCGGTCTCGCGCTCATCGCGCGCCACAATATCGGCTTTCGCACGGCAGCAAACCGCAATTGCATGCTCGCGCGCGGAACCACCGGCGAAAACATCCTGCCAGTTCTTTTCAAGCCAAGCGAAGAACGCGGCATCGCCGAGTAACCCGTATTTGGCGACTTCGGCATAGCCGGCGCGGAAATCGCGCTTGGGTAGCGTGTCGAGCAAGGCGGTGTCGGCAATGACGAGAACCGGCTGATGAAAAGCGCCGATCAGATTTTTGCCCCGGCGCGAATTGATTCCGGTTTTGCCGCCCACCGAGGAATCGACCTGCGCCAGAAGCGTGGTCGGTACCTGCACAAAATCAAGTCCGCGCCGCACGCACGAGGCGGCGAAGCCGGCAAGATCGCCAATCACACCGCCGCCAAGCGCAACGACAAGGTCGTTACGTTCGACGCGCGCGTCGATGATCGCCTCACAGACCTTCTCGAATGTTGCGTAATTTTTCGAACCTTCGCCGGCCGGCACGACAATACGTGCGCAATCAATGCCGGCCGACTTGAGCGCGGCTTCAACCGCGCCTGAATGAAGTTGGGCGACCGTTTCGTCGCTTACGATCGCCACGCGCGCGCCGGGCCGAAGCGTCTTGATCCGCTCACCCAGCGAAGCAATGAGCCCGCGCCCGATGACGATGTCGTAAGCGCGCGCACCCAGCGCCACCGGCACCTGGATAGGCTCAATCTGTCGCAAAGGCGCGGTCATATCGGCTTCTCAGTGCCAAGGGAGAGACCAAGGCCAAGACAATTCGGCAGCTTGCCGATAATTTCATCGATTATAGTCTCGTGAGGTTCGTCACGCGATCGCACGACGATGTCGGACAATGAATAGACCGGCTCCCGCTGCGGAAGCAGATCCTTGATCTGCTCCACCAGAGGCCGGTCGTTGCGGCGTTTCGTTCGCTTGATCAGCACTTCAAGGTCGGCCTTCAGCCAGACCGATATGCCTTTGATGTGAATAAGGTCACGCGTGTTCTGATCCATCACAGCGCCGCCGCCGGTTGCCAACACCTGGGGACCATTGTCGAGCAGGCGCGCGATCACGCGTTTCTCGCCCGCACGAAAATAGGGCTCGCCGTGCTTGTCGAAGATTTCCGGAATGGTCATTCCCGCGGCGTTTTCGATCTCGGTATCGGCATCAATGAACGGAATCCCAAGTCGGGCCGCAAGTCTTCGGCCGATCGACGACTTGCCGGCACCCATCATGCCGACGAGCACGATCGAGCGGCTGCCCAGCGCGCGGACGATCGCCGACTCCAGGCCATTTTCCGCCGGTTTTTGAACAGCACCGTTAACCATGCTATGGTTCCGAAGCGAATCCACGGTTCCATATACCAGCAATCGGGCCAACCGCGAGAGCCGGTCTTGTCAGCGGTTCCGGAACGTGGTCGTAACTCGCCTGAAATCGCCGGGTGCCGGTACACGGACAACTGCCAGGTTTGATCGATGCCGAGTCTATTCAGATTTCTGGTTTTTATCGGCCTGCTCGGCGGGCTGGCTTACGGCGCGGTTTTTTCGCTTGCCACGTTCGTCAAATACCAGCCGCGCGAGATCATCGTGACTGTTCCGCCCGACAAGTTTATCAAGAACCATTGACGCCGGAGGCAGGCAAGGCGATGGGCCGCCGGCCAAAAGCATCCGACGAAGTGCTGGTCGAATTGTTTCTCGACATGCTCGCGGCCGAACGCGGCGCCGGCGAGAACACGCTTGCCGCCTACCGCAACGATCTCGACGACCTGTCGGCGCATTTGCGCGCAGCGAAACGCGCCCTCGTCGACGCGACCACGGACGACCTCCGCGAATTTATCGCTAGTCTTGACGAACGAGGCTTCAAGGCGTCTTCGCTGGCGCGGCGCTTGTCGGCGGTGCGCCAGCTCTACAAGTTTCTCTACGCGGAGGGTAAGCGCACCGATGATCCGGCCGCGGTCCTTGAGGGACCGAAACGCACGCGCGCGCTGCCAAAAGTTCTTTCCATCGCTGACGTCGACGGGCTTCTTGCGCAGGCGCGCACGAACAGTGAGAACACCAACCAGCCACCGGCTCAGCGTCTGCGCGCCGCACGACTGCTGTGTTTGCTCGAGGTCGTTTATGCCACCGGATTACGTGTGTCCGAGTTGGTGTCGCTGCCTGCATCGTCCGCGCGGCGCGATCAACGGATGTTGGTGGTGCGCGGCAAAGGCGGCAAGGAGCGACTTGTGCCGCTCAACAGCCAGGCCAAACGGGCGATGGCTGAGTATCTTGAGCTGCGCGCAAGCGCCGACAACGATGCCCAGTCAAAGTGGCTGTTCCCGTCATTCGGCGAACAGGGCCACCTGACCCGCCAGCATTTTGCACGCGAGCTCAAGTTGCTCGGCCAGGCCTGCGGCATTCAACCGGCGCGCTTGAGCCCGCACGTTCTGCGCCATGCCTTCGCAAGCCACCTTTTGCACAATGGGGCCGATTTGCGCGTGGTCCAGACGTTGCTCGGCCATGCCGATATTTCGACCACGCAGATCTATACGCATGTATTGGAAGAACGCCTGAAAACGCTGGTGCGCGATCTGCACCCACTGGCGGATAGCTAGCCAAGGGCCGGCGTAAAAGCGAAATTAACCCGTTTTGCTTGACTTAGAGGGCTCGCCCGCGTCAGTTCGCCCCGAAAAACACACATCACCCGGACCCAATGCGCAGCTATCTCGACTTCGAAAAGCCGGTGGCCGAACTGGAGGCCAAGGTCGAGGAATTGCGCGCAATGGGCGAGAGCGACACCGCGGTCGCTGTTGGTGAGGAAATCTCCCGGCTCGAGGCGAAGGCTGCCACGGCGTTGAAGGAGCTCTATGCGGAGCTCACACCATGGCAGAAAACTCAAGTCGCCCGTCATCCCCAGCGACCACATTGCCTCGATTACATCGCCGGCCTCATCAGCAATTTCATCCCGTTGGCCGGCGACCGCAAATTCGGCGATGACGACGCCATTGTCGGTGGCTTCGGCCGATTCCACGGTGAAAGCGTCTGCGTCATCGGTCATGAAAAGGGCTCCGACACCGAAAGCCGGCTCAAACACAATTTCGGCATGGCCCGCCCGGAAGGATATCGGAAAGCCGTCCGACTCATGGAGATGGCTGACCGTTTCGACATCCCCGTCATCACTTTGGTGGACACGGCGGGTGCCTACCCTGGCATTGGAGCGGAAGAACGCGGCCAGGCTGAAGCAATTGCCCGCTCGACGGACGCGTGCCTGTCATTGGGCGTGCCGAATGTCGCGGTGATCCTGGGCGAAGGCGGCTCGGGCGGCGCAATCGCCGTTGCCACGGCCAACCGCGTCCTGATGTTGGAGCATGCCATCTACAGCGTGATCTCCCCGGAAGGGGCGGCATCGATCCTGTGGCGCGACACGGCCAAAGCCCAGGAGGCGGCGACCAGCATGAAGATCACCGCCCAGGATATGGTGCGGTTCGGGATCATCGATAGCATCGTGACTGAGCCGACAGGTGGCGCGCACCGCGATCCCCAGGGAGCCATTGCCGCAACCGGTGGGGCCATCGCCAACGCTTTTTCCGAACTGCGCGGGCTCGACCGTGATGCCGTCCGAAAACAGCGACGTGAGAAGTTCCTCACAATGGGCCGCGATACCGTTTAACGGCGCGGCGATTTACTTTTGCTTTACCATAGGCTTAGCGGTAGTCTGGGAGGGCGTTGAGCGCCTTGCAGATGCCACATCTTAAGGATAACGATTGCTCAATGAGGGCCCGCCTCCTCGGGGAGTATCAGGTTTGAATCGACGCTTTGCTCGCGCCCTGTTGGCGTCTGCGGCTATTGCCGCGGCGATTGCCCTTGCCGGTTGTGACGCTGACAGCATCACGCCCACCGGGCGCTCGCAGGCCCCGATTTCCGATAAGACGCTCGCCGAGATCGCGGCGAAAAATATGGACAAGGAATCTCCGATCCTCGCCCGCATCTTCAAGGAAGAAGCGGAGCTCGAGATCTGGAAGAAGAACCGTAACGGCGAATACGCCTTGCTTAAGACCTTCCCGATCTGTCGCTGGTCGGGCGATCTCGGGCCAAAGAAGAAGGAAGGCGATCGGCAGGCGCCGGAAGGTTTCTACACCATCACGCCGGGGCAGATGAATCCGAATTCGAACTACTACCTTGCCTTCAACACCGGCTTTCCGAACGCCTATGACCGCGCGATGGGCTACACCGGCTCGGAGCTGATGGTCCACGGCGACTGCTCGTCGCGCGGCTGCTACGCGATGACCGACGAGCAAATCCAGGAAATCTATGCGCTGGCGCGCGAGTCATTCTTCGGTGGGCAGAAGTCGTTTCAGTTGCAAGCCTATCCGTTCCACATGACCGCACTGAACATGGCCAAGCACCGCAACAACCCGAACTTCGCGTTCTGGAAAATGCTGAAAGAGGGTTACGACCATTTCGATGCGACGCATCAGGAGCCCAAAGTCGCAGTTTGCGAACGGCATTATGTGTTCGATCCAGCCGCACCTGACGATTCGACCAAACCGCTGTCATTCAATCCGAAAGCTGCGTGTCCCGCCTATCAACTCGACAAGACCGTCGCCGACGCGGTCCTTGAGCAGCGCCGCCAGGAACAATTCAAAATGGCCGAGTACATCGCGAGCGGTGTCTCGACCGTTCCCTCGCGCGAAGGCATCGACGGCGGTATGAACCCCGCGTTTGCCGACAAGCTCGGCACGCAAGAGGGCTATGACAGCAAGGGCCGGCTGATCCGCGTCGCAACCGCGCCAGGTTCCCTGCCGCGCACGGCCGACAAGCCGGCTCCGGCGCCAACCATTTCGGTCCCCGAAGCCGCGCCGCAACATGAAAGCGCTCAAGTGGTGATGGCAAGCGTGCCGATGCCACGACCGGCGCCGCAACCCAAGCAGGGCGAAGCACCCGCCGGCGAGCATCCGACGACGATTACCGGCTTGATCGGCAATCTGTTTGGCGGCTCGAAGGCTGAAGCGTCGACGGTGACGGCATCGGCCGACAAGGAACAAGTCCCGGTGCGTAGCGCCAGTACCGATCTGGCGGCAAAGCCGAAACGCGCAACGCCGATGCAACCAGCCGCTCAGGCGCCAATGCGCACGGCATCGACATCATCCGCGTCCGCGCCAAAGCCGCGCGATGCCACACCTGCCGCAGCGCCTGACAACATCAGCCGTCCGGTCACAAAGCCGCCCGCGCAACAAACGGCGAAAGCCGAAGCGCCACGCGCGCCCGAGCCGGAAATTCGCGCCGCTTATGCCACGCCGCCCGCCAGCAACAGCGGCTTGCTGACCGGTGCACAGCCGGTTGTCCCAGCCGGCACATTCAACAGCTTCCGTTAACAGGCCTCAACGCGCTCCGGCGGAACGAAACATGGACTGCTATGTCTATGTTCTCGGCACCCTGACCAAGAGCCGGCACCTGACCTATGTCGGCTGGACCGATGACGTCGCGCGCCGCCTGGCACAGCACAATTCCGGAAAGGGCGCGCGTACGACGCGCGGCCGCACCTGGGTCCTGCTCTACACCGAACGCTGCGCGAGCCGGCGTCACGCCATGAGCCGCGAGTGGCATCTCAAGCGCGACCGCGCCTTCCGAAAAAAACTGGCACTCAGCCAATTCGACAAATAGCGCCCACGGGCTATTTCTCGGGGGCCTGCATTTTGGAGGCGATCGATCCGATATCCCCGTGGTCGGTCAACCTGTCTTTGTATTTGGCGAGGCGTCGCTCGGCGATGCGAAAGGCTTCGTTGATGGCATTGTGAAGATCAGGCGTCTGGTATTTTCGCTGCAGATGATCCGCCTCATGCGCGACAACAATGTCTTTGTGCCCCGGCACGGAGATATCGATGTGCACGACCGGCGGCATACTCTCATTGGCGTTCTGATTACGCTGATCGACCCGCACGTGGCACGCGGTCATGCGGCCATAAATACGCTCCAGCCGCGCCACGTGATCGTGGATAGCCGTCTCGGCCACCTCCGACGATTCAATATTGCGAAAGGCGATCTCGACTGGCTTTTGCATAGGCACACTCCGCATGGATCATGATCGATAATGTCTCGACCGGTAGTTTGGTTGCGGAGGGGTTCGACGACCTTGATCTCGGTCAATCATGGCGATTTGCGCGCGGACCAGCGGGTGCGCCAATCGCGCTAAAATGAAGCTTCAGGAGCCTGTTTCGCGGTGTCTCAGGCGAACTTACCGTGGCAATGCTTGAATTTCTTGCCTGACCCACACGGACAAAGCTCGTTGCGCCCGACCTTGCCCCAGCTCGCCGGATCATCCGGCTTGCGTTCCGGCTGTACGCCATTGCCGTTACCGGCCAATGCCGGTGCGAGGGCCGGCGCCATCTCGTCCTCGCCCGTTGTCGGATCGACCTTGTGCGCTTCCATATAAGGAAGCGTAGCAGCCTCCTCAGCCGGTGGCTGTTGCACGATTTCCACGCGCATGAGCTGCGCGGTCACAGCTTCACGCAGGTGCGCGATCATAGCCTCGAACAATGAGAACGCTTCCGCCTTGTATTCGTTGAGCGGGTCGCGTTGGCCGTAACCACGCAGGCCGATAACCTGACGCAAGTGCTCGAGCATGACGAGATGCTCGCGCCAGAGGTGGTCGAGTGTTTGCAGCAATATTGATTTCTCGACATAGCGCATGACGTCGGGGCCCCATTTAGCCACCTTCCCCGCCATCCACTCATCAGCGCGCCGCGTGATGCGTTCGCGCACATCCTCGTCGGTAATGCCTTCCTCTTTCGCCCAATCCTTGACCGGCAGTTCCAATGTCAGCATTTCGCGCAGACTGGTTTCGAGGCCCGTAACGTCCCACTGTTCGGGATAGGCGTTGGGCGGAACGTGCTTGGCGACCAGATCTTCAATCATCGAATGACGCATGTCGGCGATAGTTTCATCGACCGTTTCGTCACGCATGAGCTCGAGCCGCTGCTCGAAAATCACCTTGCGCTGATCGTTCATGACGTTGTCGAACTTCAGCAAATTCTTGCGGATGTCGAAGTTGCGCGCTTCGACTTTCTGCTGCGCCTTTTCTAGCGCTTTGTTGATCCAGGGGTGAACGATCGCCTCATTCTCCTTCAGCCCCAGCTTCTGCAGCATGCCGTCGAGTTTGTCGGAGCCGAAGATGCGCATGAGATCGTCTTCGAGCGACAGGAAGAACTTTGAATGGCCCGGATCGCCCTGGCGGCCAGAGCGGCCGCGCAGCTGGTTATCGATGCGGCGGCTTTCATGCCGCTCAGTGCCCAGAACGTAGAGACCACCGGCGGCGAGCGCCTTTTCCTTCAGCCGTGCGACTTGCTTCCGGATTTCATCGGCGCGCGGGTTTTTTTCACGCTCGCGCGGATCGGTAATGTCGGTGATCTCCTGGCGAATACGCATGTCGGCATTGCCGCCGAGCTGGATGTCGGTGCCCCGGCCGGCCATGTTGGTCGCGATCGTGATTGCGCCGGGCACGCCCGCCTGCGAAACGATATAGGCTTCCTGTTCGTGATAGCGGGCGTTGAGGATGGCGAAGACTTTGGTCTTGGTGGCGCCGTCATCGCCCGAATAAAGCGCAGCGAAGGCGTTAGGATCGGAGAAGTCGTGCGACTCCCACCCGGCCTCGCGCAGCATGTCGGCGAGCTGCTCCGATTTTTCGATTGACGTCGTACCAACCAGCACCGGCTGTCCGCGCAGCTTGCAATCCTCGATCAGCGCGATGATTGAGCGGTATTTCTCCTTGGCCGTACGATAGACCTCGTCGTCATCGTCGAGCCGCACCAGAGGCATGTTGGTCGGCACCTCGAGCACTTCGAGGCCGTAGATGTCCATGAACTCGTCGGCCTCGGTGAGCGCCGTGCCAGTCATGCCGGCGAGCTTTTCGTACATGCGGAAATAATTCTGGAAGGTGATCGAAGCGAGCGTCTGGTTCTCGGGCTGGATCGGCTGATGCTCTTTGGCTTCCAGCGCCTGGTGCAGGCCTTCCGAATAGCGGCGCCCTGGCATCATGCGGCCGGTGAATTCGTCGATGATGACCACTTCGCCATTGCGGACGATGTAATCCTTGTCACGCTGGAACAGCTTGTGAGCCCGCAGCGCCTGGTTGACGTGGTGGACGACCGACACGTTTTCGACGTCGTAGAGGGACTCGCCCTTGAGCTGGCCAGCGGCGCGCAACCGCTGCTCGAGCTTTTCCATGCCGGCTTCGGTCAGCGTGACCGTGCGCTGCTTTTCGTCGACTTCATAGTCGGCTTTGTCGAGCGCCGGGATATAACTGTCGATGGTGTTGTAGAATTCGGAGCGATCGTCGAGCGGACCGGAAATGATCAGCGGCGTGCGCGCTTCGTCGACCAGAATTGAGTCGACTTCGTCGACGATGGCGTAGACGTGGCCACGCTGGACCATGTCCTCCATGCGGTACTTCATGTTGTCGCGCAGATAGTCGAAGCCCAGTTCATTGTTGGTGCCGTAGGTGATGTCGCAGTCGTAGGCTTTCTTGCGTTGCTCATCGTCGATCCCGTGCACGATGACGCCGACCGAAAGTCCGAGGAAATTATAGATCTGCCCCATCCATTCGGCGTCACGCTTGGCCAGGTAGTCGTTGACCGTAACCACGTGAACGCCGCGGCCGGAGAGCGCATTGAGATAGACCGGAAGAGTTGCGACCAGCGTTTTGCCTTCGCCGGTTTTCATTTCGGCGATCTTGCCTTCATGCAGAATCATCCCGCCGATCAGCTGAACATCGAAATGACGTTGGCCGAGGGTCCGCTTGGCAGCCTCACGGACTGTGGCGAATGCAGGTACCAGGATGTCGTCGAGCGAAGCGCCGTCTGCGACTTGCTTCTTGAACTCGTCGGTGCGCGCTTTCAGCGCGTCGTCGGAAAGCGCCTCGAGCTCCTTTTCGAGCTCGTTGATCGCGCTGACCCGCGGCTGATAGCTGCGGATCCGCCTTTCATTGGCGGAACCAAACAGCTTGCGGGCAACAGCGCCGATCATGCGGAGAGCTCCTCAGGTGGGCCGGGCGCTTATATCACGCCGCCGCGGCCGGATTTGCTTCCGGCGCTCCGGAATGCGGCACTTTTCGGGCAAATTCGACGCGAAACGCGCCGGCGATTGGCGAATAGCCAATACAGGGCGAGAGATATGAGGGGGTCGGATTGTTGTCAATCGGCGGCTTACAGAGGTTTAACGATCATCCGGTCACGCGGACGTTAAATGGTGCACGGCAGTCCGCCATTGCAAAGCCACCGTTGTTGGGCGAATAGTCCCGCCACCGCCTGCTCCCGAGCCGGCGGGCCCTTCCACGCCCCCAGGATAGCGCCAAGGATAACACCATGATGATCTCAGCTCTCGCCGGCATTCCGACCCGACCAAAATCTGGGGGCTTACTCGCAGCCAGCCTGGCGCTGCTGATCGTCTCAACGGCTCCTCTTTATGCCCAGGACAAGGACCCGCTGGTGGCCAAGGTCAATGGTGTTGAGGTCCATCAAAGCGACCTCACAGTGGCCGAAGAAGAAGCCGGGCAGCTCCCGCCGATGTCGCCCGAAGCCAAGCAGGACTATCTCGTCCAGTTTGTCGCCGACATGATCCTGGTGTCGAAAGCCGCTGAGGACAAGAAATTCGGCGACACGCCCGAGTTCAAGCGCAAGGTCGAATTTGCCCGCAAGAAATTGCTCATGGAAGGACTGTTGCAATCGATCGGAAAAGACGCCCTGACCGACGAGGCGATGCACAAAGTCTATGATGAGGCCGTGAAGCAGATCGGCGATGAAAAGGAAGTCCATGCCCGTCACATTCTGTTCCGGGCTGCGGCTGGCGACGAGAAGGCCAGCAAGGAAGCCGAAGAGAAGCTCAAGGCCGTGATCGCCCGACTGAAGAAGGGCGAAGACTTCGCCAAGGTTGCGGGCGAGGTGACCGAAGATCCGTCCGGAAAAGCCAATGGCGGTGACCTCGGCTATTTCAGCAAGGACCAGATGGTCCCGGAATTCTCCGAAGCCGCCTTCAAGCTGGAGCAAGGGCAGCTCTCCGAGCCGGTGAAGACCCAGTTCGGCTGGCATGTCATCAAGGTCGAAGACAAGCGCGTGAAGCCGGCCCCCAAGTTTGAAGAAGTTAAGCCGCAAATCGAGAATTTCGTGGTTCGCAAGGCGCAAGCTGAGCTGGTCACCAAATTGCGCGCCGATGCCAAGATCGAGCGAATGGACAAGCCGGCGAAGACCGACGACAAGCCCGCCGCATCGACGCCGGCTCCAGCTCCGGCGAAGAAGTAGAGATCGATCAACCTGATCCACTTTGTGATTGCATGGCCGACACTCGGGTCCGGCCTTCGGCCGGCCCGAGCACAAGCCTTGTGCCGGCCATCTCGCTTAGGTAGGCAGTGGTGTGCCCGATTGATCGGGATCGCCGCGACATAGGCGTGCGAAAGCGCGCCCCGCGATGACAAATTGCTTGGTGTCTCATCATGAGTATCGCCATCTCCCCCCTCGCCCCACTTCACGTTCCGGACATGCCGGCCATCGCAGGCGTACGCCTGGCGACAGCGGCAGCGGGTATCCGCTATGCGGGCCGCACGGACGTGCTGCTCACACTGTTTGAACCTGGTACGACAGCCGCCGGCGTGTTCACACGTTCGAAATGCCCGTCAGCGCCGGTCGAATGGTGCCGTGCGCATCTAAACGCAGGTAAGGCACGCGCGCTCGTGGTCAACTCCGGCAACGCCAATGCATTTACCGGCAAGAGCGGACGCGACGCCTGCAAATTTACCGCGCAGATCGCTGCCCGTGCCATTGGCTGCAAACCAGCAGATATCTTTCTCGCCTCAACCGGCGTGATCGGTGAACCACTGAAAGCGCAGGCTTTCGACGGCGTGATGGAGGGACTTGTCGCGCGTGCGCAGGCCGGCGACTTCCTCGCCGCGGCGCGCGCGATCATGACCACCGATACATTTCCAAAAGTTGCGACCGCCACCGCGAAAATCGGCAAGGCCAAGGTGACGATCAACGGCATTGCCAAGGGTGCGGGCATGATTGCGCCCGACATGGCCACGATGCTGTCCTTTATTTTTACCGACGCGGCCATTTCCGCGGCCGCGTTGCAGGCTCTGCTCAAGGACGGCGTCGCCGATACGTTCAACGCCGTGACGATTGACGGTGATACCTCAACGTCCGACACACTGATGATGTTCGCGACAGGCAAGGCCGCCGGTGCACCACGTATCGCACGAGCCGCCGATCCGCGTCTAAAGGCTTTCAAAAAGGCGCTGCACGCCGTGCTGGCGGACTTGTCCGAGCAGATCGCACGTGACGGCGAAGGCGCGCGCAAGCTGGTTGAGATCGTGGTCGAAGGCGCGGTGTCGAAAGCCTCCGCCCGCCGTATCGCCATGTCGATCGCCAATTCGCCGCTGGTGAAGACCGCGATCGCCGGCGAAGACGCCAATTGGGGTCGCGTTGTGATGGCCGTCGGCAAGGCCGGCGAGCCGGCCGACCGCGACCGGCTCTCCATCTGGTTCGGCGGCATTCGGGTGGCGCACAAAGGCACGCGCGACCCCGACTATGACGAGGCCACCGTCAGCGCGGCGATGAAAAAGCCTGAGATCAGCCTGCGCGTGGCGCTCGGCATGGGCAAAGGCCGCGACCGGGTCCTGACCTGCGATTTGACCAAGGAATACATCGCCATTAATGGCGACTATCGTTCCTAAGAGCTCACGAGGCTGAAGGGCTGTGCCTGCCAAAATCGTCCTTGTTGCCGCCTGCGCCCTCGTCGACGCCGATGGCCGTGTGCTGCTCGCGCAAAGGCCCGAGGGCAAATCGATGGCGGGTCTATGGGAATTTCCCGGCGGCAAGATCGAGCACGGGGAAAGGCCCGAAGAGACTTTGATACGCGAACTGAAGGAAGAACTCGGAATAACCGTCAGCGAGGAATGCCTCGCGCCGCTCACATTCGCCAGCCACAGCTATCCGGATTTCCATCTCCTGATGCCGCTGTATGTTTGCAGGCGTTGGGGAGGAATAGTTGCTCCAACCGAAGGCCAGCGTATTACATGGGTAAAGCCAAACCGGCTGCGCGATTATGAAATGCCGCCGGCGGACATTCCGCTGGTGTCCCACCTGATGTCGCTGCTCTAGCTCAACGCTCAGGCTTTTCGCCGGCCGGTATTTCGCGCGTGCCGAGCGCATCGGCCAGGCGTTGCGCGGCGGAGCCAGGCTTGAGGGGCTTCTGCTGGCTTTCATGGGGGGCCCAGCCTGACAGCCAGATGATTTCAAAACTTGCGCGCAGGCGGCCGTCCGTATCAGCGAAGCGACCGGCATAAATCGCTTCCAGACGGCGCAAGGTTGCGCGCTTGAGCGGCCTGCGCCGGCGCTCCTGCATCACATTGGTCGCGCCCATGCGGCGCAGGTCGTGCATCAACGCCAGGGCCGAGTCATAGCGCACGGTCAGCCGTTCGGAATCGACCACCGGCAGCGCAAAACCGGCGCGTTGCAACAGTGCACCAAAGTCCCGTACGTCGGCGAATGGCGCGACATGCGGCGACAGGCCGCCCTCGACCTCGCTTTCGGCGTCGGCAAAAGCGGTGCGCAATTCATTGAGGCTGTCACCACCGACTATTGCCGCCATGAACAATCCGTCCGGCCGCAGCGCGCGGCGGATCTGAATCAATGTCCCCGGAAGGTCATTGACGAATTGCAGAGTGAGCACCGAGACCACCAGGTCGAGCGAGGCATCGGCAAACGGTAGCTCTTCTTCATCGGACACAATGCGCAGGAAAGATTTATCGAGCGCGCCCGCGTCAAAACCAGCTGCAACAATCGTCTTGACCTTCCCGCTCGCGGCCAACGCATATGTTACCGCGTCGCTGGACGCGCCCAGGTCGACCGCCACGTCGAATTGGCGCAGCACCGCGGAAAGCCGCTCCGCCAGTTCGGTGGCGGCATGATCGAGCAGGAACGTTGCGGGCCCAAGGGCGCGCACACGCCGCTGCCGCACACGCAGCAAGGATCGATCGAACAGCAGTGGTGTCATGGAGGATGCTTATACGACGGCCGCGCCGCCAACACGCCCCCTTTTGCGGTCAGAGCGGCAACATTTTGCCGTTGGTCTTGATGTCCGGCGCATCCTTATTGTTCACGATCTTGAGCTCGAGTTCGCCGCCAGTGCCTTCCTGCCATTGACCACCGACGAGCGGGGTGGTCGCCACATTGGGGACCGGACCTTTCTTCCACTGCACCGGCCCGACGATCGATTCATAGGAGGTGTCGGCGATCGCCTGCCGGATTGCCCCAGGTTCCAGCGCGCTGGAGCGCTTGAGGACGTCAGCCGCGACCTCGAATAGCGCATGCTTGAATCCAAGCGGCATGGTCCATGTCTTTTTGGTCGCCGCCGTATAAGCCGCCGCGAGGTCTGCCGAGGATTGTCCGGTCAGATGCGAAGAGAACGGATGGTATGGCGACCACCAGATCTCGATCCCGATGTTCTTGCCGAGCGGCCCGAGCGCTTTTACCGCAGCCGGGAATTCTGCCGATTTACCCGGCGTGACGATCTTCGGCCTGAAACCCTGCTGCGCGGCTTGCGTCCAGAAATTCGCAAAGGTCGGTGGTGGCAATACCGACGTAACGATCTCGACACCTGCCGATTTGAATGCCGCAATCTGCGACGTGAAGTTCTCCGCAAAGGGGTCGAAGCTGCCGGTATTGATGACCTTGTACCCGCGCTTTTCCAATACTGGCGGCATGCCCCGCTGCGGATCACTGAAGGCGTTGCCGTCAGAATCGTTCGGCCATAGCGCCCCGACAACATGATTCGTCGAGACATCGTCATAGAGATTGATGAACGTCGAGATGAGGGCCTCCGCGCCCCAGAAGAAGTGATAGGTCCATTTGAATCCCTTGGCCGGATCGCCCTTGCGGCCAAAGAAATAAGGCTGCCACGGCGCATCGGTGGAAACGCAGGGCACTTCATTGATCTCGCATTGATCGGCCACTGGGTTGACGGTGTCCGGCGTATGCGCGGTCACCATGAGGTCAACCTTGCTGGAGAGGATCAGCTCATTCGCAACTTCGGCGGCGCGATTGGGATTGGATTGACTGTCCTTAACGATAACGTCAACCGCATGGGTCTGGCTGCCAATCTTTATGCCTGCGCCGACAGCTTTCTTGAATTCCGCGAGGACGAAGGCGTCGGGCTCCGCAAAAATCGCGAGTGGTCCTGTCGCCGGGGTCACCAGGCCGATCTTGATTGCGCGCCCTTGAGCGCGAACCACCGCTGGCGCCATAACAAAGGCGGCAGCCGCCGCCCCTGTCTTGAGAATCCTGCGACGGCTCAACGGTGACTTGATTGTTTGAGTACCAACCATTCTGCCCCTCCCACTTTTGGATGATAAATTTATCGCGCGCTCCTTTCACCAATGGCAAGACAAACCATTGCCGCTATGCAGCACTGATGCACCGTTGAGGTGCGCTTGTCGCGCGGATAGCCTGTACTCATGCCAATGTTTTCGGCGGTCTCGCCAATTCGGGCACCGGTCGTGCGCGCCACCGCGGCATTGCGCCGCGCGGGACGCCTGGCGCTCGACTTTGCCCTGCCACCGCTGTGTCCGTCGTGCCGCGAGCCGCTCGCTGATGGCGCCGGCCTGTGCGCGTCCTGTTGGTCGAAACTGTCCCTGATTGAACCACCCTATTGTGCACGGCTCGGCATCCCATTCGTCTTTGACCCGGGTGCGGGCTTGTTATCGATGGAGGCGATTGCCAATCCACCGGCCTATGATCGGGCTCGCGCGGCGGTGCGCTACGATGACGTCGCGAGCGCGCTGGTGCATCAATTTAAATATGGCGACCGGCTCGATCTCGCGCCGATGATGGGCCGATGGATGGCGCGCGCCGGCCGGGAACTGTTGGCCGACGCCGATGCGTTCATCCCCGTGCCGCTGCATTGGCGACGGCTGTGGGCACGCCGTTTCAATCAATCGGCGACGCTCGCCGGCGCGATATCGGCCTTGTGCGGCGTCCAGGTTGTCTACGGCGGGCTAAAGCGTATCCGCGCAACGCCGCAGCAGGTCGGCCTCTCGAAGACCGAGCGCGCCGACAACGTCCAGGGTGTTTTCCGGGTGCCCGGCGAAAATAAGCCCGAAATCGTGGGGCGTCGGCTGGTGCTGGTCGACGACGTGCTCACGTCGGGCGCCACCGTCGATGCCTGCGCCCGCGCGCTCTTGCGGGCCGGAGCCGCGCATGTCGATGTGCTGGTTTTTGCCCGGGTTGTGGCAAACGGCCGTAGCCCCATATAAATGGGACCGGTCAAACCAGAACGTCGCATGCCGCCCGTCGAAATCTACACCACCCGCTACTGTCCCTATTGCCACGCCGCCAAGGCTTTGCTGAAGAAGAAAGGCGTCAACTTCAGCGAGATCGACGTTGGCCGCGACTGGGAGCGCCGTGAAGAGATGATTCAGCGCGCGAATGGACGCACGACCGTGCCGCAGATATTCATCGGCGCGGTGCATATTGGCGGCTGCGACGAACTGCACGACCTCGAGCGCGCCGGCAAACTCGATCCGATATTGGCGGACGGCAAGGCATCCCCATGAACGCCGGCACATTTAAAGCCGCGATGATCCAGATGCGTTCGGGGCTTAGCCCCGCCGCCAACCTCGATGATGCCGCACGCATGATCGGCGAAGCTAAATCGGCCGGCGCTGACTATGTGCTTACGCCCGAAATGACCAATATCCTTGCGGCAAAACGCGAGCAGTTGTTTGCCGTCGTCGTCGAGGAAGAGAAAGATGCCTCGCTCGCAGCTATGCGCGAACTGGCGCGCAAGCTTGGAATTTATGTCCATATCGGCTCGCTTGCGATCAGGATTTCAAACGACAGAGCCGCTAACCGTTCGTTCCTGATCGATCCAAAAGGCGATATCGCCGCACGCTACGACAAAATCCATATGTTCGATGTCGACCTCGCGGATGGCGAGAGTTATCGCGAGTCGCGGAATTACCGGCCGGGTGAGCTCGCCGTGTTGGCTGATCTGCCGTGGGGCCGCCTGGGCCTGACGGTCTGTTACGACCTGCGCTTTCCTGCGCTATTTCGCGCGTTGGCCGAAGCCGGCGCCACGATGCTGGCAATCCCGTCCGCTTTCACCAAGCAGACAGGCGAAGCCCACTGGCACGTTCTCATGCGTAGCCGCGCCATAGAAAATGGCTCGTTCGTTTTCGCGGCCGCACAGGGCGGTAAGCACGAAAACGGCCGCGAGACCTATGGCCATTCACTGGTCGTTGACCCTTGGGGCCGTATTATCGCGGAAGGTGGCACCGAGCCTGGGATCGTCATGGCGGAGATCGATCTTGCCGAAGTGGCCAAGGCGCGCTCGCGAATTCCATCGTTGCAGCACGGGCGGCGTTTTGAACTCGTCGAGCCGATGGCCGAACCGACCCATTTGCATGCTGTGCGGAGCGCGGAATGATCCGTTACGCACTCATCTGCGAAAAGGGCCATGATTTCGAAAG
>Ga0070713_100000831_pt1 | contig 19733 bp, 21 predicted proteins | sample LARL82metaG_FD_65465 | JGI IMG/M metagenome (GOLD analysis project Ga0070713, IMG submission 65465) | Corn, switchgrass and miscanthus rhizosphere microbial communities from Kellogg Biological Station, Michigan, USA - LAR L8-2 metaG | ecosystem: Host-associated > Plants > Roots > Rhizosphere ...
ACGGCGGACCCTGTCCATGGACCTCAGGCGCAGGGACCCTGACTTCTAACCAGTGCCCAACTCCAACCGACCGTTCCACACCGCCCCTTTAAGGCTATTTGGGCTTTACTAATAGCAGCATATACATTTATAGCGCGACATTCCAGTACCTGCGTTCCCACGTATGGGGCCAGGTCATCGGATGGCTGCGCCGCAAACACCGCTTCCCACGTTCACCATTGACCGGTCGATGAGCGTGCCGCCCAGCTCTACCCCGGCAGCATCGCCATGCCTACGCCGCGGGCATTCAGCATGGCCTTCTCACTGGCGACGGAACACCAGCTCCGAAGTCGCCGCCATCGGGCAGCGGCGTGCACGTGCGGTGCGCTTAGGAGGCGGTGGAGGTGGCGCTGGCGCAGCGCCGGCCTCCCGCCTGAGATGACGACTGGCATGAGCCCGGCCAGTAGCGCCTGCGGGGTCACGGTCATCCCGGCACCCCTCGCAGCCCCTCTTTCAGCGTGATCTTCGGCGGGCAGAACGTGCGCAGTCGCAGCGGGTCGGCGACTAGGTAGCACGGGCCCTCCGGCTTGCCTGGTAAGAGAACGATGTCTGCGTCCGGCCGGATCATGCGGACGAGCTCAGTCAGGGTTGTGGCGTGGCCGGTGCCGACGTTCACTGGCCCGTCGATGCCCTTGGTGATAGCAGCAGCCACAGTGGCGGCGACGTCAGTGACGTGGACGTAGTCGCGTTGCTGCGTGCCGGTGCCCCAGATCTCGATGCACGGGCCCGCCTGTGCCTGTTTGATGAAGGACCGGACGGCGAACCCCTCGGCCATACCCGGCCCATACACCGAGAACGGGCGGATCACCGTCGTGGGAATGCTGTCCTCGGCGAGCGCGGATGCCAGCTGCTCGCCCGTGAGTTTTGCCCAGCCGTACAGGCCGTCCGGCCACAATGGGTTACAAAGGTCGATCTGCGACTCGCGGAACGGCGCGGGCGGGAGCCCAAGAGGGTAGGCGCAGCTGGATGAGAAGTAGATGACCCGGCCCGGGCGCGTCTGCGCTGCCCAGCCGAAGAACGCGGCGTCGATCTCCAGGTTGGCGGCAAGGACTGCCTGCGGGCCCGCCTTCGCCGCGGGGGACACTACGGCGGCAGCGCAGTGCACCGCCACGTCGTAGCGGACATCAAGCTGAGGCAGTTGCTTCCGGCAGTCATTACCGTCTGCCAGATCCATCCCGTGAACGGCATAGCCGGTGCCGCTGAGTACGCGGGCGACGTGGGCACCGATGAACCCGGCCGACCCGGTGACTAAGGCCTTCATGCGGGGTCGCTATCAAGCGTCTTGCCACCGAACCGAACGTTGACGACCCCGGGGATATCGAGGAGGACCGGTCCGGCCCTTTCCGCGTCATCTTGCGACCTGAAGATCACGGTCATCGCATACTTGCTGCTCAGCATGGCGTCCATATCTCGATCAATGTCAAGGCTGCCGCCTGGGTTGTCCTGCTGCTGCTCCTCGAACTGGTCGATAATGCCCTTCCAGTCCGCGAGGATACGTTCCCGTGGATCGCGTCGCCACTCCTCCTGCGCGGCATCATGCTGGATCCGGACGCCGCCAACGGCACTCGACCTTGACGCCTGCATCGACGGCAGTCAGGTCGGCCACGACGACCGGCACCATCTTCAGGCCGGGACTGCGCGCAGCTTGGTGACGGGTGTGGCCGGCGACAGGCACCATGTCCGCGTCGACCACGAGGGGCTGCTGCCACCCGAACGTCTTGATCGACTCGGCGCACTGCTCGATGGCCTTCGCTGGGATCTTCCGCGGGTGCCGGCTGTACGGCTTAACGTCACTGATCGGAACGACCTGCACGTTGCCTAGCGGCTGGACTTCGGCGGCCTTGGTCTCGGCTCCATTTGCAGCGGTACACCTCCGGTATCGGGCAGAGCCCGATCCGGACATCCATCCGGAGCTAACTCTTGACAAGCCGAACGTACTGGGTGCATCTTTAGGGATATTCCGGGCAGAAGGGACCGTGTTATGGCCAGTTCCAAGCTCGCGAAGGGCTGGAACCAGAGCTTCGTTGATATCAACTTAAGTGACCAGGACGTGCCCGTTGCGGCGGCGAGCGGGCTCAAGGCTGGCATTAATTCGCTCTATGAGAGCCAGGCTGGCTGGTCGACGAAGGGGGAACTCTGGAACTGGGGGCTGTGCGACCAGGGGGTGGCAGAGGATATAGAGGACCTGATACCAGGATTCAGCCGGTTCGACACAGACACTTTTTCCGAGCAGCTATATATGCTGACGGTGCGTGAGCTGCCATTGTCCTATGAAGATTATGCGACAAGGCAGGTGCTGGAGGTCGGCTCCGGGCTGGGGGAGGGATTGAACTTTCTGTCACGCGCCATCGGTCCCCGACGGATGGTCGGTGTCGACCTGTCGCAAAATGCTGTCGACCGGGCGAACTCGTCGCTGTCCCGCCGGGACACCCTGAGCTTCGTGCATGGCGATGCGGAAAACCTGCCGTTCGAGGAGGGGGAATTCGACGTTGTCATCAATGTGGAGAGCTCCCACAGTTACCCTAACCTCAAGCGGTTCATCGAAGAGGTAGCACGCGTGCTCAAACCAGGAGGCTACTTCTCCCACGTCGATTTCCTTACTGACCAGCGGCTCGCCGAGTTCCGTCGCATCAAGGCCGAGAGTACTGCTTTTGATTGGCTCGAGGAGCGGGACATCTCAGAGAATGTGCGGACCGCGATCCGACGGCGCATGGTCCGGGGTAGCGCTTACCGCAGGATGTATGCGGAGAAGAAGAAGCGCCTCCCCTTCGGCATCCGCCGAGCGGCCGGCCCAGGCGGCACCTGGATCTGCGGTGCCGATTTCGTCAGGGACCGCGGCTCCGTTCTTTATCGTACGTCGAGCAAACTATATCGTCGGCCCGCACCGGTGCGCGACACGACTTTTTGCCTGACGACCGCCCGCAAGCTCGAGATCTCCGGTAGTTAGGGTCCCGGGCCTATGACGTGGGGATTTCCGCAAAGCGCTGGTCTGCAAAATAAGGTGATTTGCGCCAGGATCGAAGTACGTAATCCGTGGTTGCTCTAATGCTGGGCGGCTCTCGGAGGTGTTCGGGCTGAGGCCGACATGTTCATCGCGGCGCCAGTTCTGGAGGAACGAGCGATGAAGCTGCGGATCTTCGCTGAGCCACAGCAAGGCGCCCATTACTCGGAGCTTCGCGCGATGGCCGTCGCCGCCGAGGAACTGGGCTTCGATGCCTTCTTCCGTTCTGACCACTACCTGCCGTTCAGCGGCCCGTCCCAACTGCCAGGGCCGACGGATGCCTGGATCTCGCTGGCGGGCCTTGCCGTGGAGACCACACGTATCCGCCTCGGCACACTCATGTCACCGGTGACGTTCCGGCTCCCCGGACCGTTTGCGGTCGCTGTAGCCCAGGCCGACCAGATGAGCGGGGGCAGGGTCGAAGTCGGGATCGGCGCCGGCTGGTTCGAGAGAGAGCATGCAGCCTTTGGGATACCGTTTCCCTCGCAGCGAGAGCGTTTCGACCGGCTTGAGGAACAACTTGCCGTGATCACGGGTCTCTGGAACACCCCCGAGGGACAGAGCTTCTCCTTCGACGGTAGGTACTACCAGCTCAGCGATTCGCCTGGACTGCCGAAGCCCGCTCAGCGCCCGCGCCCGCCACTGTTGCTCGGCGGGAAGGGGCCACGCCGTACCCCTGACCTTGCCGCCCGGTACGCCGACGAGTTCAATGTGCCGATCAGCGGATTGCAGGAGTCGGCAAAAATTTTTGACCAGGTCCGTGAGGCGTGCGAGGCCGTGGGGCGTAGCCCTGTCACGATGACGTTCTCCGTGCTCCAGGCGGTGTGTTGCGGAAGGAACGAGGCGGAGTTCCGAAGCAGGGCGGCAGCCGGCGGTTGGAACCCGGACGAACTGCGCGGGAGCGGCCTTGCCGGCACGCCCGGCGAGGTGGCGAACAAGATCGCTGAGTTCGCGGAGGTCGGAGCGGAACGGGTCTACCTGTTCATGCCTGACCTGCGCGACCTGGAACACCTAGAGCTCATCGCTTCCGCTGTCGCGCCGCAGGTTGCAGCTGTCGATCCTCCGACCCAGGTCTGAGCCGTTGAGTGGTCAGGAGCCCGCCAACAAGCCGACCATAAGCGTTGCCGTGATGACTCATCCGCAGCGTCTTAGTCTTGCTCACGCGCTGGTCAATTCCCTGAAATGCAACGCAAATCTGGTGGTCGACAGCCAACCCGATGGGCCACCAAGTCCACTGCGGGCTGCCATCGGTGCGTGGTCACGCTGTCCAGATAATACTACTCATCATATGGTACTGCAGGATGATATACGACCTTCAGCTAACTTCTTCGAGCTGGCGTATGACGCAGTTTGCCGGCGCCCCGAGTCGTTGATCAGTCTTTACGCTAATTCCGTCAGCTGGAACGGCGCAGCCGCACGAGTTGCGCTTCTGGCAGGGTATCAATGGGTTACCCCGCCAGCGGGAGACTACTTTCCGACCCTGGCTACTATCATGCCGTGCTTCATAGCTCACAGCTTCGCGGAGTATGCCCGTTCTTTCGCAGACATTGAGCGAGATGACGATCTGCTCCTGGCCAGGTTCGTCTCGAAGTATGGTCATAAAACTGCGCTGAGAATTCCGAACCTTGTAGAACACGACGAACATCCCAGCATTAGCGGGCACGACAACCATGGGATACGCCGGTCGGTGGCGTTTCAAGGCGAACGTTCATGGAGTGAGAATAGCCGGCAACTGGCCTCATTTTTCGCATTGCCCGCGCTCTTTCAGCGCCAGGCTCTCATTCGCGTTCCGGTGAGTCCGCTTGGAGATCGCTGGCACACATTGACTAGAGTTCAACACCTGCGGCTAGTCGACGCTAGCTGGCCGAGTGTATGTGATGCAGCTGAAGAAGCGATTCTGGCTATCCCTGACATGCCTGAACGAATGGCGTCTGCCCGCCGATACCTGCGACAGCTATATCTGGCTGGATTCAGTCTTGGATGGGTCGTGGCGACGATTTCCCGAGAGCAGGGATCGACGCCCATACGCGGTATATGGAGGGATCTAGCGCTGAGAACATACGTCGAGGCGGGATTCCTCTGGGATGCTGCGAGGATCAAGTGGATCAATCACGTTGAGCACCTCGTTGAGCTCTGCTCAGCAGCGGTGATAGCCGGAGAGGTTGCCGTGGCCCGAAAAAATGCTAGTGGTTTGTAAGCTCCTTACACGCCACTACGGAAGATCGGGGACCGTCCCCGCCCGAACACCAGCGAACGGGAAGCGTTATGCTCGCGTTCCTTCGGTGAAATGCCAGTAGGTCTGCGGGTCCCGGGGTGTCAGCTGCGCCCGGACCGCCCGCCGTAGCAGGCCGATCGGGGTGAAGACGAGGTAGTACAGGGCGATTGTCATCCCAGCTCTCCTAGTCAAATGGAATGGCTTTGCGCCAGTCATCCTGCTCAGCCCAGTCCGGCTGGTCGGCCTTGACCAGCAAGTGGTGGCCGAGGACAAGCAAGTCGATGTTCGTGCGCATGAAGCAGACGTAGGCCTCATGTGGCGACTGGACGATCGGCTCTCCGCGGACATTGAACGAGGTGTTCACCAGCACCGGGCAGCCGGTCTGCTCCTTGAATGCTGTCAGCAATCGGTGATAGGGCAGGTTGCTGTGCTCGGTTACCGTCTGGACCCTGGCGGAGGAGTCCACATGGGTCACAGCGGGGATCGTGGAGCGGGGGACCTTGAGCAAGTCGAGCCCAGTGGTGCCCACCGGCGCCTGGAGCATCGTGCGCTGCTCGGGGGCGATCCCCGACACCAGGAGCATGTAGGGGCTGTCCTGGGTGAGTTCGAAGTAGTCCTTCGTGTCTTCCTGCAGGACAGACGGTGCGAAGGGCCGGAACGACTCCCGGAACTTGATTTTCAGGTTCATCGTGGTCTGCATGTCCGGATCGCGCGGGTCACCGAGGATGGACCGGGCGCCGAGCGCGCGGGGGCCGAACTCCATCCGCCCCTGGAACCAGCCTACGATGTCGCCTTGCACGAGCCGCTCGGCCACGCAGGCCGGCATCTCCTCAGGAGTGAGCCGGACATGCGGGATGCCACGCTCTGTGAGGTACGTGCTGATCTCATCGTCGGTATAGGACGGCCCGAGCAGGGAACCTGCCATGCCATCCTGGCCGGTGCCCAGGTGGATCCGGGAGGCTCCGCGCTCCAGCGCCACAGCGAGTGCAGCCCCCAGGGCTCCGCCGGCGTCGCCCGCAGCAGGCTGAATCCACAGCTCGTCGAACACGCCAGCCTCGGCGAGCTTGCCGTTGGCGACGCAGTTCAAGGCGACGCCGCCAGCAAGGCAGAGCTTCCGCTCGCCAGTAAGCTTCGCCACCTGCTTCGCGAGCAGCAGGACGACCTCCTCGGTGACCTGCTGCACCGAGGCCGCGAGATCAAATTCCCTCTCGGTGAGGGGGCTCTCCGGTGTCCGGCGCGGGCCGCCAAAGAGCCGCTCGAAGCCGTCCCCGGTCATGACCTGGCCCCGCATGAACTCGAAATGTTGCATGGTGAGGCGGAACGAACCGTCGGGCTTTATGTCGATCAGCTTGTCGCGGATGAGTTCCGCATACCGGGGCTTGCCATAGGGGGCCAGGCCCATGAGCTTATATTCACCCGAGTCGACCTTGAATCCGCAGAAATAGGTAAACGCTGAGTACAGCAGGCCCAGAGAGTGCGGAAAGCGGAGCTCCGCGAGCTGTGTGAGGCTGGTGCCCTGGCCGCGCCACAGGGTGGTCGTGGCCCATTCGCCCACCCCGTCGACGCACAGCACGGCGGCTGACGCGTAGGGGCTCGGGAAGAAGGCCGATGCTGCGTGCGACTCGTGGTGGCGGCGCACGTCGATCTGAGGGACCGAGCCCAGGACCGACAGCTCTCTGCGGACCTTTTCCGTGGCCTTGCGCTTCCAGGAAAGCCATTGAGGGAAGGTGTCGCGAAACGCTGGGTAGCCATGCGGGGCGGACTCCAGAAATGTACTGACGACCCGGCGAAACTTGATCTTGGGATCCTCATAGTAGGCCACTGCGGAGACGTCGGTGAGCGTGATGCCCGCCTGCCTGAGGCAGTACCCGGCGGCTTGGGCCGGGAAGGTGGAATCGTGCCGGATCCGGCTGAACCGCTCCTCCTGGGCCGCCGCGACAGGGACACCATCGGCGACGAGAGCGGCTGCACTGTCGTGGTAGAAGGCCGATATTCCTAAGACGAAATCGGTCATCAGTGAAACTCCTTTGCACTTATGAGGCTCGGGTCGCGGCGCGGCGGCCGCGGCGCTCCGCCCTGCGTGCCGCAGAGCTTGTGGGCGGATTAAGAGAGCGATATCCGATGCGGACCCGCTCCCAGGCCTGCGCCCTCGGCTCCGGCCCGCTCAACGCGACCAGGTAGCTGTCGATAGCGTCAGCTGCCCATGCCGAGTGGCCCGTGGCGACGTTGTCGATGGTGTTGTGAATATCGACGAACCGGGTGCTGAAGCCGTACTTCTTCAGGCCGATCCGGGCCCGGCGGTAACTGCCCCCGACTCCTGAAAGTTCCATCGCCAGATTCAGGCCGAGCACCTCAGGCAGGAACGTCCTGGGAAAGCGCCCGATGCTCAGCCAGTAGACCGGAAGCTCAAAGGATTCATCCCGGAACCCCGGCCAGTGGGCGAACTCCCAGGAACCTGTCGGCGGGAGATCCGCTGCCATCTCCATCGCGAGCTGCCGGTAGATCAGCGGATGATTCAGTGCGAGTTGCCCATTGCCCAGCTCGTCCCAGTATGTGGAGAACAGGGAAAACCCGATATCGGAGGCCGCGAGTTCGTAGTCCGTGAAGCCCTGCAGCCAGGCCCCGTCGATCATGGTGAGCGGGGCGAGCTGGATGGATGAGTCGACCACCGCTTCGCGGGTAGGCAGCGCCAGGTCAGCGCCTTCCTCGAACTCGGCGGCGTGCTGGTCGTGCTGATCGGCCAGCCACGGGTGCAGGCCCTCCATTGACCACTCCGTGGGCAGCGATGACTGCGCGCGGCCGAGCTCATGGCCGGACCGGCTGAGCCACCCGCGCACGTAGGTGCGAGCGAAGTCGAGGACGGCAGGGCTCACCGTCCGCCGCTGTAGATGGAAGTAGGCTTCGCGCAGGCTGCCCGGTGCTGTGCCCAGATCGGCCTTCCCGGTCAGGGAAGTGAACAGCGGTGTCAGGCTGGGGCCCGCACCCTTGCCCGATGGTCGTTGCTGCGGCTCAGGGCCGTCCAGCGCGGTGATCCACCGTGAGATCACCTGGACCTCCGCGGGCGAGAAGACCCGGAACATCGGCCCGCTTTTCGCGATTAATTCGTTGATGAGCGAGCTGCGCTCTGGGTGGCCTGGCCGGACCTGGCGGCTGGAGGCCAGGGCGCCGAGCAGCGGCCAGGGGTCCTGCCTGGCCTCCTTAAGCCACTGCGACAGTGGCTGGCCCGCGATGGTGTGGTCTTGGTGGTATACGGCGCCCTCTCGTGCTCTGGTCTGGACTAGCTCGGCCATTTCCCAGGCCGGATCCAGCGCTGCCTGGAGTTCGGTATGCAGCGCCTCACTCCAGGCGCGGAGCGCGGCGAGTGCCCACTGGAACCCGGTGACCGCCTCCTGCTCTAGGTCTGGCCATGCAGCGAAGAGATCCTCGGAGCGGGCCAGCTCGTTCTGCCCGAGGTCGAGACCGGTCGCCTCCGTGCCGTCCGGCAGCACCTCTGCCAGGCCCAGCATCGGCGGCAGCCCGGTCACACGCAGGCACAGGTCGGCGCCCAGGATGGCGGGGCGGAAGTCCTCCGGAATGCGGCTCATGAGCAGCAGCAGCGACGGAAGGTAGAAGGCCTCATCAGCTATCGCGGGATGAAGTGCCAGCTGGGCGACAGGCCGCGCATGCTCAGCCAGCCGGAGCCTGCGCAGGAGGGCGAAGTAGGCGGAGCCACGCGAGGCATGCGGCTGCCCGGCACCGACGTCCGACGCATACAGTTCCAGGATCTTGAGCATCAGCGGATCGTCAGCTTCAGCCATGTTGCTGAGCCACTGGAGCCAGGAGCCTGAGACGAGGGCAAGCGGAGCGCTACCGAGGGCAGCGCGGCGGATTAGCACGCCGATGCTCTCGGTGTTCTGGTCTACGAGGAGGGCGCGGTACCGCCCGGTCTCCTCGGCCGTCCAGTGCTCGGCCTCCGCCCGCAGCGCCTCAAGGGAGTCCCCCGGCTGCCCCGTGCCGAACCGATGTAGTTCGGACTCGATGGGCAGTGACCTGTCCGGAAGGAACTCTGGATCCAAAGCCGTGAGATAGATCTGGCGAATGAATTCAGAACATTGGGTAGATGGAGGCATCATTCTTCTCCTTCTGCCTGCGCCTGCGCTTGCGTCCGAAGAAACGGTCAAAGAAGTTTTTGAAGAAAGCCATTACATTCTCCTCCTATGATAGTGAGAGTTCGGTGGCCAGAAGTGACGAGACAATGTCATGTCCCTCGTCAGTGAAATGGATTCGGTCGACGAAGACCCAGTCGTTCTCCTTGATGGCTTCGCCGAGGACCGGATTCATGTCCAGAAACTGGACGCCAAGCTTGTCGCAGCCGGCTCGGAGTTCTTCCGCATAGCGGCGGCCGACGTCCATGCGGGCGATCTCGCCGTAAGCGCGATCGAAGTTGGCGAGGTGATCGAGTTCTGCGAACAGGAGCCGCTCCTGCGGTGCTGGCTCTGCCCTGACCCACTGCGCCAGCGGCTGCAGGACGAACGTGAGCCGGGCACCAGCCGCGGAGGCAAGAGCCCTCCATGTGTCGAGGTGCCGCAACGTGAGATCAGTGCCAGCGGCGATCTGCCCGGGCAGGTCAGGGACGTACAGCTCCTCCGATGAGCGGCTGGCTGGGCGGCGGCCGGCCCACCAGGGCTTAGCTGCGTCCTTGCCGTTGAGCTCCTCGAGCAGGTCGAAGTACTTCACCGAGAAGAAGAAGGCTCCGTGGTCGCCCTGCAACCATTGCGGCAGCCAGGCGAGCGCGAGCGCGTTGAATCCAGTGAAGAGGACGATCTCATCGATCTCCGGGAGAAGGTGCCGGTAGAGGACGAACAGCAGCAGCTCCTGCGTGGGGTTGTAGCTGCGCCCGCCGCAGTTGAGCCAGGGCCGCCCGGGCGCGTGCTCCGTCCAAAGGCGTGAGGCGAGCGTCGTCTCGTCGCGAGTCGCACCCATGCCGAATACCGTCGAGCTCCCCACTATCAGCCGTACTGGCCCGCCTGAGGGCGGTCCGCCGACCGAGGCCAGCTGTCCGTTGCCGTGTGAGACCCGGAAACCGAGGTGGTCAGTGTTCACTACGTCGGAGACATGGGCGGTGGGGTGGAAGTACTGCAGATATGGCTGCCAGCGGAACCATCTGATCTCGCCGCCGTCCGCGGACTTATCTGCGTAGTGCAGCATCTGGGGAGTCAGTTCTGCGCGATAAGACTTCATGACTGCGCCTTCTCCGAATGATTGGAGGGGTAGGCAGGCCCGGGCGCGCGAATAAGTTCGGGTTGTGCGAGGCGCCGGCGGACAGGTTCGAGCACGTCCAGGCTCACCGGGGAGGCGGCCCACGGGCGGTGTAGCCGATCCCCCGCGTATCTGGGCACGACGTGGACATGCAGGTGGAAAACGTCCTGCCAGCCGGCCGCGCGGTTGGCCTGGAAGAGTGTGAGCCCGTCGGGAGCGAGGACTTCGCGCACACGGGTCGCCATGCGGTGGACCGAGCGCATCACCGCCGCCGCGCCGGCCTCGTCGATCTCCCAGAGGTCGGCTGAGTGCCGGCGAGGGATCACGAGAGTGTGGCCCGGAATGACGGCGGTGATGTCCAGGAACGCCACGGTATGTTCATCCTCGGCGACGAGCGCGGCGGGCCGCTTCCCGGAGACGATCTCGCAGAACGCGCACGCTGTGCCGTTCTCAGGCATCCGGGTTCCGCGCATCTTCGTCCGCCGCGCCGTGCGATACGGTGCTCACTGCCCCGGCTAGCAGGTCACTGGCCGCCTGGAGATTCACAAATCCAGCGCCGTAGGCGGCGATGAAAGGGCCCTGGCTCAATCCGGCGTCGTCGGGCATGCCTACCGCGACAAGGATCGCGTCCGGCCTCGCCGCGCACGTCTTGAGTGCGAACTCCCGCTGCCACGGAGTACGGTACGCGTCGCGCACCGCGAGCACGAGCGGCCCTTGAGGCAGGTCGGGGAAGTCGGGCAACGCTGAGATGTCCGCTTCCGACGTGATCTGGATGGTGCGCGCCACGAGGCCGTGGGAGGACAGTGATCCGGCCAGGCTCCAGTAGGCCTCCCCGGTGGCGGCGTTTCCGGCCGGCCGGAGTTCGACGACTGTCGCCGGTCCTCGAAGCGCGACCGTGCCGCGGGCGCGGACAGCGCGGCGCGCGGCGGTCAGCCCGATGGCGGCGCGCTGCCGCGTCCCGGTGCTCCCGGGCTGGCCCGGTTTGCCCGTGGTGTCCGCGGGAATCCGGAATTGCTGGCGCATCCGGGCGATCCGCGCCTGCGAGGCCTCGAGCGCCGCCTGTGAGACCTGCCCGGACCGCAATGCCGTGGCGATGGCATCGCAGATGGCAGCATAGATGTGGCCAGTCACCGCGGGGCCGAGCAAGAGCAGGTCCGAGCCTGCGGCCAGGGTCGCGACCGCGGCCTCGCAAGCGCGCTCCGTCCCGTACCCGGCCTCGATTGCCACCGCGGTGCTGAGCACCACGCCCGGGTATCCGAGCTCTGCGCGCAGCAATGTCTGGAGAATATGCGGGCTGCAGGTCGCGGGGTAATTCTCGTCCAGCGCTGAATAGAGTGCATGGGCCACCATCAGGCTGGCGACGCCGGCCTCAGCGGCCGCAGCGAACGGCGCGAGCTCCCGGCGGTGCAGCGTGGTCGCGTCGGCTTCGACCTTCGGCATCGTCAGGTGCGGGTCGGTGACCGTGTCGCCATGGCCGGGGAAGTGCTTGGCGGCGACCGCGACGCCGCCCGCCTGCATCGCCTCGAGGAACGCGACGCCGTGCCGGGTTACCTTGTGGGCCTCCGCGCCGAACGACCGGACACCGATGATCGGGTTGCGCGGGTCGCTGTTCACGTCGAGGGAGGGCGCGAGGTTGTAGTTCACACCCGCCGCCACCAGGTCCTGCGCCATCGCAGCGGCGGTCCGGCGGGTCAGGTCGAGGTCGTCCGCCTCGCCTAAGGCCAGGTTCCCCGGGTACGAACTGCCGACGGCGTACTCGAGCCGGGTGACATCGCCACCCTCCTCATCCAGCGAGACCAGTGCCTCGGGATCGACGGCCCGCGCCTGCGCTGCGACGGCCGCGACGGCCCCCCGATCGGCGAGGTGCGGCCCGGGGAAGATGGTGATCCCGGCCAGGCCCGCGCGCAGCCCTTCGGCCAGCCACTCGGGCAGTGCGGGCCCGCTCACCCCTGCCAGCATGCAGGAGTTGATCAAACGCTCGAGTTCATCCATGAACTGAATCCTCCTTGGAGTGACTGGTTACTGGCCCGGCCGGGAAGTACCGGTCGAGCACCTGCGCGACGGCGTCTTCGTCGTTGCTGCCGATGACCTCGTCCACAGCGGCCAGGACGCTCGGGTGCGCGTTGGCGACGGCATAGGAGCGGCCGGCCCAGGCAAGCATCGGCAGGTCGTTAGGCATGTCACCGAAGGCGGCGACCTCGGCCGCGCTAATGTCGCGCTGCTCGGCGAGGGCGGCCAGGGCGGCCGCCTTGCTCACCCCGGGTGCGATGGCCTCGAGCAGCCGCGAGCCGTTCGAGTGATAAACGGAGACCAGCCCGCTGAGCTTCGGCGCGGCCAGGTCGACCAGCTCGTCGGGGCTGAGGGTCGGGTGACGGCCGAGGAGTTTGGGTGCGGGGCGGCTGAAAAGGGTCTCGTCGCTTTCCCGCCGTACCGTCACGTCGGCGTCCCACTCCCAGGGCTCGTACCAAGGGTCTGCGGCGAGCTCGTGCGCGTATTCGACGGCGATGCCGATGCCGGGGATGAGTGCGCGAAGCAGGCGGGCAGCTTCGGCCACTATTTCCGGGGCGATGAACCGGCCGGTGGCACATTGGCCGGTGTGCAGGTCGTAGACGATGGCGCCGTTGGAGCAGATCGCCGTGCCGTATCCGCCGAAGGATTCGATGATGTCGGTCATCTTGCGCGGCGGGCGCCCAGTGACGAAGACGACCTCGACATCCCGGTCCATCACGCGGCGCACCGCGGCGATGGTGCGCGGGGAGATCGTGTGGTCGTCGCGGACGAGGGTGCCATCGAGGTCGGTGGCGATGAGGCGGGGAGGAGTTTCGTGCGAGGTCATGATTCAGTCACGTGGTGAGGGAGGCGGATAGCTCGGTGAGCAGGCGGGCGGTCTGTGACAGCGGGAACCGGGCGGCGTTGACCAGTCCCTGCTCGCGCAGGTCTGCGAGAGCGTGCGGGTCGCGCCGCAGTCGCTGGACCGCCGCGGGTATCGAGCCGCCGCCGTTCGCGCTGACCGCTTGCGCCGAGACGCCCAGCACCTCGGTCAGCCCGTCCACCGGCCGGTAGAGCACAGGCAGCCCGCGCGCCTGTGCCTCGACGGCCACCAGTCCGAATGCCTCGAGCCGAGTGGACGGGACGACGAGCAGATCATGCCGGTCGAACTCGCTCCACAGCTGGGGCCGGGAGAGCCAGCCCAGGTGGTGCACACGGCTGAGATCGGCCCGCGCGGTCAGTGCGGCGTACTCGGACTCCGGCGCGGCTAACGTAAGTTCGACGCCGTCGAGTTCTGCCAGGGCCTGGAAGAGTTCTGCCGGAGCCTTCTCCGCGGTGAGCCGGCCCGCGTACAGCACGCGGAATGTGCCCTGGCGGCCGGGTTGCCGGTCGGCCGGGGCGGTCAGCAGGTGGTCGGGGATGCCCCAGGGGATGTGCGCGATCCGTTTGGCCGGGATGTCGGTGAACCGGCGCAGCCGCGCTGACATCGCCGTCGTCGGAACGACCACCATGTCAGCCGTCTCGGCGGTCTGCCGCAGCACCTCAGCCTGGGTGGGGTGATCGGCGGCGAAGAGCACGTCAGTGCCGTGGACCAGCGCCACGCAGGGATGCCCGGGAAAGGCGCGCAGGAGGGCGGGAGTGGCGCCGAACGTGAGGTGCTGCAGGTGGAGCACATCGTAGTCGGCCGCTGTGAAACGGTGGCCGACGACTTTGGCGAGGTCCGCGACGTAGTTCCAGAAGCCTTCGCCGTCGAGCTGCTTTCCCGGCACATCGAGCAGGATCGGAGCGGCGCCCGCCCGCTCCGGCGAGGTGGCGGGCACTGGCGTGGCGGGGGCGAGCATGAAGGCGTCAGCGTCGACTAAGGGCGCAGTGCCCAGATACAGGTCAGCGAGCAGTTCGACGCTGCCGCCGGGGCTGCCGGCCGGAAGATCAAGCCCGGTGAGCGCTCTCATGCCAGCTCCTCGTGCAGCCGGGACCTGTCGATACCCACGGTCTGCGTGTACTTGAGGCCCATCTGCTGGTAGCTGACCGTGGCACCGTGCGCCACAACGAAGACGATCTTGCCGAAGGTCATCAACGGGTAGATCCGCACTGGGCGCACCGCGCGGATCTCCAGCGTCCAGCGGATGTCGTGGCCCATGTGCCCGAGCGGGGCCGAGACGTGTACCCAGACGCCCAGCGATCCGAGGGAGCGATCTCCGTTAATCATCTGGGCGAACCGCTCCGAGTGAGTGCGCTCGTGGGTGACCCCGAGATAGAGCACGCGGGGGCGCAGCACGTAGCCCTCGGGCGGGATGACGACGTGCTCGAACTCCGCGGGCCGGGCGGAGTCGAGGTCCGCCTCGCACACCCATAGGTCCTCACCGAGCCGCCAGTCGTAGGCGTTGGTCGAGACGCGCTGATCCTGGTAAGGCTCGATGACGATCTCCCCGCGCTCGACCGCCGTGATGATCGCCTGCCGGGTGAGGATCACGCTACGGGCGCCTTTGGCTGTGCCGAATCGGGCTGCAGCCCCTGGTCACGCCAGTAACGGGATTCCTGTGGGCCCTGCGAAAACTGGTATTTGCCGCTGTAGAGCTCGATCGCTCCGACCGAGACGAAGAACATGATCTGGCCGATCTTCATCCCGGGGTAGACGCGCAGCGGGCGGACCGGGGAGAGCATCAGCGTCCATTGACCGTGGAAGCCGATGTCCCCGATAGGCGCGGTGATTTCCACGAAAAGGCCGAGCCGGCCCACCGAGGAACGGCCGAATAGCAGTGGGACGTACACGTCCGAGCCGATCTCCTCCGCGGTGTGACCGAGGTAGAGCTCGTTCGGGCACAGCACGTAGCCTTCCGGCCCCATCTTGATGGCCTCGGTGGAGTTCGGCTGGTAGGGATCGATGACCTCGCACGCGTACGTGACCAGGGTCTCGCCGAGGCAGACGTTGTAGCTGTTCGGGTTGACCTGGTCGTGGCTGAACGGGGAGATCTCGACGCGCCCGTCGTGAGCTGCCTCGATGATTTCGGGGCCGGTGAGAATCATGGCGCCCCGTCCTGCGCCGTCGCCGCGCGCGGCGAGACATGGGTGAAGTCATAGTCGACCTCGTCCTCGATGCCCAGGTCCCGGACGAGGCGGTGGACGGTGGCGAAATCCGTGAGCAGCAGTCCGGTTCCGGGCGCGGAGCGGGTATCGGCGATGATCTCCTCGGCATGCTCGATCCCGGCCGCAGCGAACAGGTCCGGCCACAGTTCGTAGTCCTCGGCGCCGAAGGCCTCGATCGCTGTCGGCAGGGTCCTGGTGAACAGTGCCCGCTGCTCCTTGTTCAGGTGGACGAAGACCTCCTTGATGACACTCGCCAGGACCGGGCCGTGCGCCGCCTCGTCGCGGGCGTGCAGCCGGGCGACGAGCGCGTGTGCGGGCTGCACCTCCTTCTCGCGCGCGAACAGCTCGAGGAAGGCATTGAAGCTGACCTCGCCGACCACCGTCCAGAGCAGGAACAGCATGTCCCGCTCCCACTTCTCGGCGGCCTGCCCGGCGAGCCGGAACAGCCGCCGGTTCGTGACCGGGTACGAGTAGTCGGGCTCGTCGGTGAGGCCCCGGGCCGCCTGGGTGCGGTTCATCGCGGTCATGTGCATGTAGGTGTGCCAGACCTCGTCGATGTGCGACTGCTGGATCGCTTCCCTGACCGTGTAGCGCTCCGTGCCGGGGAACACCCCGTGCGCGAGCATTTCGAAGGTCGGGTTGGCCACGAGTTCCTCTGCCGCGATGACGCGCGCGTTGAACGCCTGCCAGGCGAGCGTGCCCAGGAGCCGGCGCCGCTCCTCGGGCGCCTCGGCGTAGCGGGGGTGGGCGGTGAAGGGGATCAGCTGCTCGGGGTAGTCCGGCAGATCCGGGTCGTACGCTGCCGGTTCCAGGTACGCGGCCATGTCAGTGCGGATGGTGGCGCGCCGGGGCCAGGCGGCGACGAGACGCTTCAGCGTGTCGGAGCCGACGGGCATGTCGGCTTCCTCGAGGGCCGCAAGTGAGCTTCCTGTCACTGTGATCTCCAGATGCATGGATGGGTCGTCGAAGGGCCAACGGACGCTCGGATGGCATGGTGGGACGCTCGCTGCCGAAAGCACCGATATGCGGGGGCGACGGAGAGCGGAGTGGCCGGGAGCGCTGCCACGGTCGCCGGGCGGTTTCGCTCAGCGCCGCGAGCTCTGCGGTGGCCGGCGCCGTCGGCGCCGAACTCCCGGGTCGCCGAATCGATGAACGAGATGCTGCAGCCTGCGGCCGTCCAGGCTGCGCCCGTGTCAAGCATGACCTTTCCCGTCTGCAAAATGGACCTGGCGGATTCGCTGCCGCATGGTCGAGCAGGCACTCCGGCCAGACGACTACGAGTGAACGTCAACCCTGGCTGGTCACCCCCGCGGACTCGGGCTCAGCTGCAGGACCGCCCGGGGTGCCTGTGCCCGGCGCGGCGCGGAACGCCCGGGCTCCGACCGTCATCCCAGCTAGCAGCACCGTGATGAGACCGAAGGAGACGGGCAGGGAACTCGCTCCTGCGATCGCCCCTACTGCGATGGGCGCGATGAGGTTGGACAGGTAGGTGATCGTGGCGACGCTGGCCACGGAGCGGTTCACGTCCCCGCCTCTGCGGCCGGCGGCGGCGAAGGCGAGGGGCAGGATCACCGCGATCCCGATGCCCAGCAGCGCGATCCCGGTCATGGCCATCGCCGCGTTCCTGGCCACGGTCAGCAGGGCGCAGCCAAGTACGGCGAGCACGCCACAGCCGGCGGTCGTCCGCACCGGGCCCCAGCGCCGGGTGATCAGGTCGCCGAAGAGCCGCATGATGAGCATCGCCAGAGTGAAGACGGAGAGGCTGAGGGTGGCCACCGCGGCGCTGGCGTCCACGACGGAGCGCAGGTAGACCGCGCTCCAGGTCGCTGCGGCGCCCTCAGCGAACTGGGCGCAGAAGGCGACCATGCCGATGGCCAGCACTGCCCGCTCCGGGAGAGCGAACCGCGCGGACGGACCTTCATTCGGGCCCGGGCGTGGGTCTAGCAGGCCGCGTCCCGCCCAAGCCGAGACCGCCACGAGCGCGAGCCCGATCACAGCGAACTGGGCGCGCGGATCCATTCCCGCGTACACCCCCAGGGCGCCCAGCGCGGATCCCGCCAGGGCGCCGACGCTCCAGGATGCGTGCAGTCCGGACATGATCGAGCGGCCGTAGAGCCGTTCCACCTCGGAGCCGTTCGCGTTCATCACCACGTCTGCGATCCCCCCGGCCCCGCCGAGCAGCAGGAGGGCGAGCCAGAGCAGGGGCAGCGAGGGCGCCAGCACTGGCAGGACCAGGCAGCCGGCGAATAAGGCGGTCAGGCCCCACACCGCTCGGCGAGCGCCGAGCCACCGGGTTACCCGGCCGGCCAGCGGCATGGTGAAACAGGCCGAGACGGCCGGCACGACCAGCGCCGCACCGAGCGCGGTCGGGCTGAGATGCAGCCGTTCCTGAATCCACAGAATGCGGGTGGCGAACACTCCCACCACCGCCCCCTGAACGGCGAAGATCACCGTTACGCGGTGTCGGGCACGACGCATGTCCCCGCCCCGGTTTCCAGAGTGCACGCTATTATCCTAAATCGCACTGGTCCGGTATACCGGTTTTCCGCGGGCCCCGTGGATCCCGGGCAGCCCGGGCGCCCTGTGCCCCACGATGATCCCTGGCCGCCACCATTTACCCGCGACGCCAGCGACCACCATCCGGATAGGGCGGCAGTGAACCAAGCCGCCTACTGATGCCTGCAAATGCCATAGCCTGAGAACTATGACGCAAATGCCTACGTATTGCGGTATTGCCTGGTCAGCGGACGGCTTCGCCGTCGAGATCCTTGATGGCCAGGGCTTCCCGGCCGCGCCCCCTTCGGTCATCAAAGGTGGTGACGTCGAGGCCCTGGCCGGGACGCTGGCAGGGCTCGCCGGCGAGGTGCGGGCCGTGGTGGACAGCACGAACGGCGCGGTCGACGGCACGTTGCTGGCGGCCGGGATCAGCGTGTTCCGCGCTGACCCCCCAGAACTCGGGCGGCGGCCGGCGTTCGGCTCCGTGAGCGCCCGTGAGCTCGCTGACCTGGCGCGGCTGCGGCCGGACGTGGTGACGCCGGTACAGCTGGAGGAGGGCAGCCTCACCGGCCGGTCGCTCGGGTGTGCCGCGGGCGCGAGCGTGACCGCGTGCTGGAACGGCAGCCGGGATGAGCCGCGGATCGCGCTCACCTTCGACGATGGGCCGCATCCCCGGTTCACCGGCGAGGTGCTCGATGTGCTGAGCCGTTACGGCATCCCGGCAACGTTCTTCTGCGTCGGGATCCATGCGGTGAGCCAGCCGCGCGTGCTCGCCCGGATAGCGGACCTGGGGCATTGCGTGGCGAACCACACCTGGTCGCATCCGTTCCTGCCCGACCTGTCAGCCGCCGAGGTCCGCGAGCAGATCGAGCGGACCAGGGAGGTCATCGGCGACCAGTCGCTGCTGATGCGGCCTCCGTACGGGGTCCGGGTACCGTCACTGCCAGATTCCGGCGAGAAGGTCATCCTCTGGGATGTTGAGGCCCACGACTGGGCCCTGCCGGGAACGGAGTACATCGCCGAGTCCGTCCTCGCCGCGACACAGCCCGGCTCCATCATCGTGCTGCATGACGGCGGCGGGGACAGGTCGCAGACGGTGGCCGCGCTCCCGGCGATCATCGAGGGCTGCCTTGCGCGGGGCCTGGTCTTCGGGACGGTTCCCGAGGTGATCGCCGCGTGACCGGCGTCCACTTCCGGGTCCTCCGGCGCAACCGCGCAGGAGGCGTGATTCATGAATATCGCCTGGTGGCCTAGGTTTCGGCACACACAGTGGCAAAGAGATAGCAAAAGGACCAGTTCAATACGGGTGCGCCGCCAGGGACTCGAACCCCGAACCCGCGGATTAAGAGTCCGCTGCTCTGCCAATTGAGCTAGCGGCGCTAGGAACGCTGCGAAGCTTAGCAGCATCAGGCAGACCGCGCGAAACGCTCATGATCACGCGGGCGGCCGGGTGGTGCAGGAGTCCCGTCAGTGCCCGAGGAACCGCCCGAACAGGTCCGCGGCCCGGGACGGGCGCCCCGTGCGGGCCTCCTGGCGGTCGGCGAAATGCATCAGCTGGAGCCCGGCGTTGGCCCCCAGCCAGCGCAGCGGCTCGGTCTCCCAGCGCGGCGACCGGTGGCCGACCCACGGCAGGCGGGTCAGCGGGGTGTCCTGGCCCAGGACCAGGTC
>Ga0070713_100000836_pt1 | contig 19666 bp, 17 predicted proteins | sample LARL82metaG_FD_65465 | JGI IMG/M metagenome (GOLD analysis project Ga0070713, IMG submission 65465) | Corn, switchgrass and miscanthus rhizosphere microbial communities from Kellogg Biological Station, Michigan, USA - LAR L8-2 metaG | ecosystem: Host-associated > Plants > Roots > Rhizosphere ...
TATCGTCCCCCTCCTCAGCCGTGCCCATGTGCTTTACACGCCGGAAGCGGAAATTCTGCTTGGCCCCGGCGACGAGAAGCTCATGAACGAACGGCAGGCGGCGTATCTGTTTTTGTCAGGACGAGATTCGAACTGGCTTGACTCGCAGCTTTCGAAGCATTTGCTTCCTTACGCTGTACTGACGCTCGGCCAGCGTTTCCAGCTGCAATACCAGCACCGTCCAAACCTATTGGAGCGAGAAGTTCGCCAGAACGTCTTGCCGGAACTCCAAATGTTGGATAGCGGAGTCAAGCCACCCGTGTTCGCCGGCTCGCGTCGAGTGATAATCCTCGACGATATTGACCATCCGACCTTTGACGATTCCCACGTCAACCGACTGTTGACCATATCTGAGCATTACTGGATGGGCCGAATCCGCGTGCGGGTCGGTTCAGCAGTTCCAACCAATAGGTGACTACGGCAATCAAAAAATAGCGGAGCACTGTGAACGCAAGCTGAAGCGGAACCGGTTTTCCAGAAAGATCTGCGCAGAACCTTGCACGAGGGAAGCGTCAGATCTCCACCAGCACGTCGCCATTCTCAACCTTGATTGGGTAAACGTCGATTCTGGTCTTAGGATCGCCTTCCAGGCTGCCGGTGGCCGGGTCGTATTCCCAGCCATGCCACGGGCAGACGACCTTGCCGTTCTCGATGTATCCCTGGCCGAGCGGCCCACCCATGTGCAGGCAGGCATTGTCGATAGCTGTGCAGGTGCCGTTCACGTTCGCCACGCAGATGGTTTTGCCGGCAACCTCGAATTCCTTGGCCTCGCCCGGAGCGGGGAGATCCGCCTGAACCGCAATTTTTGTGTATGCCATGGTTGTTGTGAGTCGCCGCTAGTGTAGGGACGGCGCGCGGCGCGTGTCAATGCTCGGCTCCGGAGCGGCGGCAGTGCTGATGTACAGCCAAGAGCCAATAGGCAAGAGCCCAGAGCCAACAGCCTAGAGCCAAAAGCACCTCCGCCTATTTACACAGCGACTCCGGCTCCACGCTCAACTGCGGCGGAGGCGGCATTGGGACATGTCGCGCGCCCGCAACTCCTTCCAGCATGTCCGGTGCGGGAGGCAGGCTCAGGTCGGTTGAGGAGCGATAAAACTCATCGCTTTCCGCCTGCTGAAGGGTCACAAACTGGAAGCCACGCGATTTGTAGAGATCCAGAAGGCGCGGCAACATCTCCGCGTCCAGAGCGCCGATATGCATCAGCAGAACGTAGGGAATATCGCGTCCGTACAAGCGATGGGACAGCTCGCGATAATAGTCGATGCTCTTGTCAGCGGCTTCCAGATACGTCTCTTTAAGCGTTTCAATGGCCTGTGCGTCGCCCTTGGCCTTGCAGCGAGCGTACGGCTCCGTCCAACGATAGTCGCCGAAGCTCATGGTTACGTCGGCGATGCGGTACCCATGCTGCAGAAAGAACTTCCGCGTTTGTCCGCGCTTTTCCGGAGTGTCGCCCTCCGCGAGGAACGGATAGCGAAACCAGTGCCAGTCCTCGCCTTTCATCAGCGGAGCGAGAGCCGGCTCGTCGCGCAGCACATCAGCCTCCCATTCTTCCGCCGTGTGCTGGTTCAGGTTCATGTGGGACCAAGCGTGATTACCCAGCGGGAATCCCGCTTCTCGCCACGCTTTCAGAACCTCAATGTCCGAAGGATTGTTTTGCAGATCCGCGGCGTTCACGAAGCCATAGACATCCGGTACGCGTGCGGCGCGCAGTGCCGCAATGATCTTGTTTGCGATTTCCAGACGTGTGGTGCCCACGGGCAGGGAGCCGTGTGCGGGCAGATCGTCGAATGTGAAGGCAATTTGTGGCGCCGGTTCCGGCGCGAACCACGACAGCGGCACCGCATCACCCATGGCGGCGTATCCCGCTGGCGAAGGATGCAGATGATCACCGCTATCGTACTTCGCCGCAAGCCGATCGGGATGCTCCGGATCGCGCGTGAGTTTGTCGAAATCAACCACAGCATCGAAATGACCAGGCGTCCTGATCCACTCGTTAATGGCCTGCCGATCCGCCTCGGTCTCGGGCCCGGGATGATAGAAAGCGGAGCCAACAAACGGCATGATGGTTGCGCCGAAAACGCGAATGCCATGCGCATGAGCCCGCGCAATCATCTGCTCATAGGCGCCGATAATCCGGTGCACTTCTTGCTGATGCTCGGCGGCGGGCATAGCGCCATCTTTCGTGAACATTCCGAGATCGTTCACGCCTTCCAGCACAATCAGGTATTTGGCTCCCGGCTGCGCGAGCACGTCATGATCAAAGCGTGCCAGGGCGTTTGGCCCCAGGCTGTCGAGGAGCAACCGATTCCCGCCAATGCCGTGGTTAAGCACCGCGACATTCTTCGTGTCCGGCTGCGACTGCAGTCGTCTCGCGAGAATATCTGGCCAGCGGTCGTTGCCGTTGGTGGTTGCACCATGACCGTCGGTGATGGAGTCGCCGAGTGTTACGACGGCCGCAGAGTAAGAGGTTGCGTCCACATCAACGCGGGCGATGAAGTACCAGTGTTCGATCTTCTTCGCGTCAGGAAGATCGGCTGCGGAAAGCTGATCCCCATGAACAACGTACGAGGTGGCTCGCGAGCCAGGGTGTCCGGTTTGCTGAGCAGGCGGGATATCGATGTGCAGTGTGATCGCGAGATCGGTGAGCGGCGTAACAGGGAAGTGGACGGCATCGGAAACGTAATCGGCGCCCGCAGGGACGATTACATCCGGTGCGCCGGAAAAGGTTAGCGCCTTGTCGGTTCCCGCGAAAATCTTCGCAGATACCGGCGACTCCGGCCGCGCAACGTGTACGCCGCTGAAGTGTAGCGGCGCTGTGCCGAAGCGATTGGAAATTGTCACGCGCAGTGTTGACCCACCGAGCGATAGGTGAACAATCTGTCGCAACGTGCCATCGCGGAGATCGTCTGCCGCCAACGAGTTATGCGGCTCAACCAATTGCTGCGAGGCCGCCCAGGAGCCGACCCAATGAGTTTGAGCGTTTAGGGAACCAAACGCTACCGCTCCTATCGCAATGGATACGAGCAGCCGAACAAGCTTCAGGCCAAACTTCCGAGCGATCACCATCATTCCTTATCCGGTGATCCTCTTGTTGGCAGCATCCCACACGGCGGGCTTGTTGTTGAAGTACGAATAATTCGCCAGGTGGCAGCCAATGGCCGCGTGATTGCCAAACTCCTCGTTCTCGACGACCTTGTTGCGCGTGCGGACCGCGCTGAAGAAGTGGGCCTGGTGATCAACCAGATCGCTGTACCCCTGCGGCACGCCGAAGACCTCAGTGGCTTCGTTGATGGTCACGTTTGAAAGCGGGTTCTGCTTCTCAAATTCCGCGAGATACTGGTCGCGCAGTTTCGCCGGCCAGCCGTAGATCGAATACGCTTCTGGTTGGGGACGCGTGTCCTGCGGGGTGAAGGTCAGCGTCGCGCCGCGAATGATGGCCGTGCCTTCGGTGCCGTAGAAGCCAATGAACTCGCCTTGATCGTTGTTCAAATTGCAGCGCAGGTAGACTCTGAAATTCGGATAGTCGTACAGAGTCTCGATCAAGTCGGGGAAGTCACGGCCATCTTTGAAGTGGTACAGGCCGCCCGTCGACTGTGCGCGCGATGCCACGATGTCGTTGGTCTTGTCGCCGCCAGTGATGAAGTGAATCCCGGAGATCAGGTGGACGAACAGGTCGCCTGCCAGGCCCTCGCCGTAATCGGTGAAGCAGCGCCAGCGGAAGAACCGCTCTTTGCTGAACGGGCGCTTGGGCGCGTCACCGAGGAAAGTGTTCCAGTCGATGGTTTCCGGACTGGCGTCCGGCGGGATCGGATATACCCATGCGCCGCTAGGCGAATTGCGGTCCCAATAGGCCTCGATGCTGTAAACATCTCCGAGCTTGCCCGATTGCAGCAATTCCTTGGCCTGCGCATAAACGATGGACGACACGCGCTGGCTGCCGATTTGGGCGATGCGGTTGTACTTCTGCGCCGCGGCGATCATCGCAAGCCCATCCTCGACCTTGTGCGACATGGGCTTCTCGCAGTAAATGTCCTTTCCCGCCGCGCAGGCGTCTTCGAAAATCTTGCGATGCCAATGGTCAGGCACGGCAATGATGACGGCGTCCACATCCTTGCGATCGAGAATCTCCTGGTATTTGCGGGTGGTGGGAAGGCTGGGGTTCTTGACGGACTCCTGGGCTGCGATGTGGCGCGAATCGTAAAGGTCGCATGCTGCCACGCACTGCACGCCTGGCACATGGAGCGAGGCCTGCAGCAGTTCGCATCCGCGAACGCCTGTTCCGATCGAGGCAAAGCGGACCGTGTCGCTCGGAGCTACCGGGTTGGGTGATGCCCAAAGGGGCTTGGGTTCCAGGAGAGTGAATTTGGCGGCTACCCCAGCAGCGGTGGCTCCGGTGCCTACTCGAATAAAGTCGCGGCGAGTCCATGGATGTTTCATGACAGCCTCCCAGGATAAGTACGTGCGCCCGATTTGAAGAAAATCGTTGCGGCGAGATTATCGCACAGTGAGCAAGGTGGATGAGTGAGCCGTCCATCCTCCACGGTATAGAAGCAGGTCAGCGACAAATGTCCTCGGTCCTTGGCCAAGCCGGTACAAAGCGGCCGTGCGTTTGGCCAACCACCAAGGACCAAGGACAGAGAGCTCAAATGCCGCAATCCGCACAATCCATTTATACTTGCGCCCGACGCTCTTCTTTTGCGAGGCGCTATGAAATCTCTATTGATTCTGGTGAGCGCTCTAATCCTGACCGCAGCTGTTGAGGCACAGACCATGTCCGCGAACAAAAGCTCCGGTAATCCCAAGTTTCTAGCCCTTTGCGACCAGTTTGTGAAGGAGTCCCTGGCGCTTTCCCCTGTCGGCGCGTCGCAGGCTGGATATCACAAGCATATTGATCCCAAAACTAAGAAGACCATCGAACTCGATGCCGAACTCGACGATGTCAGCGCCAAAGGATTTGACGAACAACTACGCTTCTACCGTGAGTGGCGCCAGCGTTTTCAGAAAGAAACGCCGATTGCATCCCTCAACCCCGAAGACGCCGCCGATTATCGCCTAATCGATGATCAGATCTCACTGGGACTTCTTGAACTGGAGAAGATCCAGAACTACAAACACAATCCCACGGTTTACGTTGAGCTGTTAGGCAACGGACTTTTCCTTCCGCTCACCCAGGACTACGCACCCAAAGACGTCCGTGTCGGCCACGTGATCTCGCGAATCGGGCAGATTCCGCGGTTTCTGGATCAAGCGAAATCGCAGCTCGCCGACGCCGATCCGGTATTTATCTCGACTGCAGTCGACGAGAACGACGGCAATACTGGCCAAGTTGACGACGTAGCCAAGGAAATTCCCGCCGGCTCACCGCTCAAGACCAAATATGACGCGGTCGCTCCTGCCGCCAAAAAGGCGCTCGCAGACTTCAACGACTGGATGAAGAACGATCTTGCCAAGCGTCCCGCGAATGGGCGCACGTGGCGCCTCGGCTCCGAATGGTACGCGCAAAAATTCCGCTACGTGATGGAGACGTCTGTCGATCCAGCACAACTCCTTAAGGACGCCGAAGCTGAACTGGCCCGCAATCGCGCGGAAATGTTGCAACTGGCACTGCCGCTCTACAAACAGCTGTTCCCTGGACAAGACGACTCTGGCCTTTCCGAGCATGACCGTGAGAACAAGGTCCTCAAGGCCGTGTTGGACAAGATCAGCCAGGAGCATCCCGAGCGCGGCGACCTGCAGAAGGCGATTGAGGCGGACCTCGAAAATATCAAGCAATTCATCCGCGAGAAGAAGATTGTGGCGCTCAGCTCGCGCGACAATCTGAAGGTTATTCCCACGCCGGAGTTCATGCGTGGCATTTATTCAGTGGCGGGTTTCCACAACGCGCCGCCACTCGAGCCCACGGCAGAAGCGCAGTATTGGGTGACGCCGATCGATCCTAAAATGCCTGACGCAAAGGCCGAGAGCAAGCTGCGCGAGTACAACAATTACACGCTGAAGTGGCTCACCATTCACGAAGCCCTGCCCGGTCACTACATTCAGTTCGAGCACGCCGACGATGTGCAGCCTGTCACCCGCCGCCTGGTGCGCAATCTCTTCGGCAATGGTCCCTACGTCGAGGGGTGGGCGGAGTACATCGCGGACGTGATGACGCAGGCTGGCTTCATGGACTCCAGCCCCAAGTTCCGGCTGATGCGCATGAAGGTATGGCTGCGCGCGACTGCGAACACCATCCTCGACATTCGCCTGCAGACCATGAACATGACTGACCAGCAGGCGCTCGACCTCATGATGCAGGATTGTTTTCAGACCCAAGCCGAGGCTGATGGCAAGCTTCTGCGAGCCAAGTTGAGCTCAACACAGTTGCCCACGTATTTCCTCGGGAACCGCCAATGGTGGGATTTGCGCAAGAAGTACGAAGCAGCAAAGGGAAGCGCATTCAATCTGGAAGAATTCCACAACCGCGCGCTCGATCAGGGGCCGTTGCCGATCGAGTACCTGGAGAAAATTATCGTCCCCTAGGGCCTGTTTGGTTGCGTCCAGCAAGCGCTGAGGTTACTCTCGCGGGCTCTTGTGGGCGGCATCGGCCCAACGACCTCACTCCATAATCCGCCCCGTGCTAGACTCCAGCTATTGCGGGCATGCGGATTCTCAGGCGCTACATTCTCGGCGAAGTCACCTCGCACGCGCTCATCGGCACCGCGATCTTCACGTTTGTCATCTTCACTAAGGAATTAGGTCAGATTCTTGAGCTCGTGGTGCGCAACAGTGCACCATTGCCTAGTGCGATCGAGCTTTTTCTTTTGATCATTCCAGGCGCTCTCACGATCACCCTGCCGGCCGGTGTGCTCATTGGCGTCCTGCTGGGATTGAGCCGCCTCGCTGCCGATAGTGAAATCACCGCAATGAAAGCCTGCGGTATCAGCCTGAGCAAATTCCTGCAAACCCTTTCGATCTTCTTTCTAGGCGCTTGGATCCTGGCCCTTGCAAACAGCGTGTATCTTGCCCCGCGATCGCAACAGGCGCTTTCGCATCTGCAGGATCGGCTCAAGGGATCGCAGGTTTCCTTCGAGATCCAGCCACGAGTCTTCTACGAAGGGTTTCCGAAATTGGTTCTCTATGTTCACGACGTGAAGAGCGCGCAAGGCGCTGCGATCTGGAAAGGCGTATTTATCGCCGATATCAGCGATCCCGCAGCCCCACGCATCACTCTTGCGGAGCGCGGAATCCTGGTCAGCGAAGGCAAGAACCTTCTGCATCTTCACCTGATCAACGGCTCGTCGCATGAAACCGTACCGAACGAACCCGACAAATACCAGATTTCCACGTTCCAGGAAACCGACTTGCCGATCACGTTGCCAGAGAGCAGCGCGGCCAAAGATCAGCCGCCGTCTGCGATCGGCGAGGTCCCTACCTGGCAACTACCGGGATTGGCACGTACCCGCAAGAATCCTGCCGTCGCGCGCTGGTATTGGATCGAATTCCAGCGCCGCTTTGCGCTGCCCACAGCGTGTCTCGTCCTCGGGCTTGTCGGGTTCCCGCTGGGCATGTCCGCCAAAAAAGGAGGGAAGTCGACCGGGTTTGTCCTCACCGTGGTTCTCGTCTTCGCTTACTACTTCGTTTCGTTGCTTGGCGTGTCGCTGGCTCGGCAGGGAAAGCTCTCACCTTTTGCCGGTGTCTGGCTGGCGGACTTTGCATGCCTTGCCCTCGGTGTGTTCCTGATCTGGCGATCGGAAAAACGCCCATTTGAAATTACCGCGCTCAAGGGCATCTGGACCTCTTTGAAGGCGCGCTTCCAGCAAGGTGAGCTGCTGTTGCCCACATCCGGGCAGAATGCTTTTCACCGCGCGGCAACCCGAACCCGCTTTTTCGCCAGCGGTTTCCCCATGATCCTGGACGACTACGTTCTGCGCGATTTCGTCTTCAATTTCGCGCTGATCCTGGGATCCATCACCGTGCTCTCGCTGATCTTTACGGTGTTCGAACTGATCGGCGACATTTTAAAGAACCAAGTATCGCCCTGGGTGGTAGGCGAGTACCTACTGAATGTCACGCCATTTTTTCTGTACAACACGGCGCAATACGGTGTGCTGCTCTCGGTACTCATTACGCTCGGGCTGATGCAGCGCTCGAATGAAGTCACCGCCATGAAAGCGACGGGCATCAGCATTTATCGGATTATCGTTCCGGTGTTGGTCGCGGCTGTTCTGGTTTCTGCGGGCCTATTTCTGTCCGACCAGTTTTACCTGCCGCATACCAACAAACGGCAGGACGCGCTCCTAAACAAGATCAAAGGCAGGCCGGCGCAAACCTACCTGAATCCATCACGGAAATGGATCTTTGGCGCGAATTCCACCATTTACTACTACCAGGTGTTTGATTCCGACCGGAACCAGTTCGGCGATCTTTCGGTATTCCAATTCAAGCCCAGCACGTTCGAGCTCGTGAACCGCATCTACGCGAATCGCGCCCAATGGGACGCCAGTCTGAAACGCTGGGTGTGCACGCAGGGCTGGGAGCGATCGTTCCAGGGATCGGCCATCAGCGACTACCGGACTTATGACGCCTCAACCTTCGCCTCCGTTTCCGAGCCGCCGGAATACTTCAAAAAAGAGGTGCGGCAATCGCTCGAGATGAACTACGAACAGCTTCGCCGCTACATTCATGACCTGCAGCAGAGCGGGTTCGAGGTGGTGAAGCTCAAAGTTCAGCTGCAGAAGAAGATCGCCTTTCCGATAGTCACGTTTGTGATGGGGGTTCTTGCCATCCCGTTCGCGCTCTCTGCCCGGAAACGTGGGGCCGTGGCGGGTGTTGCAACTGCCATCGGGATTGCCGTGGTTTATACCGTGGTTTCCGGCCTCTTCGAGTCGATGGGGAACATCAGCTCATTGCCGCCGGTTCTGGCCGCCTGGTCGCCAGACGTAATCTTCGCCCTGGTCGGGGGATACCTGATTCTGAAGGTCCCAACGTAACGTAAAAGAAGACAAGCACCTGCTGCCTCTGTGGCGTTCCTCTGTGGAACTCTGTGTCCTCTGTGGTAAAGGCTCTTTCCGCCTGTAACCTTCTTAGCTCCCAACGCTCTATCATTGAAACACCATGCTGATGACGGTCGCGGACAAGAACCTGCTGGAAGTGATGCCTGACGAGGAGGTCGTGCGCCGGGTACTCGACGGCGAGACAGCTCTGTTTGAGCTGATCATGCGCCGCTACAACCAGCGCTTGTATCGCGTGGCGCGAGCCATCCTTCGCGACGACGCCGAGGCCGAAGACGTGATGCAGGACGCTTACGTCCGCGCCTACGGGCATCTTTCGCAGTTTGCCGGACGTTCGCAGTTCGCCACCTGGCTAACCCGTATTGCCATCCACGAGGCGCTAGCACGCGTTCAGCGCCGCAAGAAGACCGATCAGTTGGGAGCGAATGAGTGGCACGATGGAGAAGGGGAGATGAACATTCCAGCGACAGCGCTGAATCCGGAAGAACAATTGTCCGCCTCGGAATTGGGGCGTGCGCTGGAGAGTGCGATCCTCTCCATCCCTGAGCAGTACCGCCTGGTACTGATGATGCGCGACGTCGAACAGCTGAGCACGACCGAAACCGCGTCAGCGCTTGACCTCAGCGAGGAGAACGTTAAAGTGCGCCTGCACCGAGCCCGTGCTATGGTTCGCAAAAACCTGTTTACGCAGGCAGGATCAGAGGCCCCGCGCGCCTTCGGTTTTATGGGCGAGCGCTGCGACCGCGTGGTGGCAAGGGTGATGGCCAGGATTTGTGCCGCAGGCAAATGAGGGGCTTTCGTTTCAAGTTCCCAGTTGCCAGCTCTCAGTTCCCGATGTTGATCGCTATTATTGGGAACTGGCAACTGATAACTGGCAACTGCCTTTAGGCTTTTGCTCCCGCATGCCTGTCCACCGTGCTCCACGTCTTGTCTTCGGCGTGGCAGATGTTCTCAAGCGGGCAATCCGCGCACTTCGGGGAGCGTGCGAAACACAGCTTACGCCCATGCCAAATGACCTGATGTGAGAAGAGGATCCACTTTTCTTTCGGAATGATCCGCATCAGATCTTCTTCAATCTTTTTGGGATCGTCGTTCTTGGTGAGTTCCAGGCGCCGCGAGATGCGATGAACGTGTGTGTCCACCACCACGCCATCGGCAGTTTTGAACCATGTCCCCAGAACGACATTGGCGGTCTTGCGAGCGACTCCCGGCAAAGTAAGCAAATCGGCCATGTTCTCGGGAACCTGTCCGCCGTAATCGTTGACAATCTTTTTCGCTGCCCCGACCACCGACTTTGATTTATTTCGAAAGAATCCGGTCGAGCGGATGTCCGGCTCAAGCTGCTGAGGTTCGAGCCGCGCGAACTCCTGCACCGTGGGATATTTCTTGAACAACTCCGGCGTCACCATGTTCACGCGAACGTCGGTGGATTGTGCCGACAGAATCGTCGCCACCAGCAGTTCCCATGCGCTCTTGTGTGTCAGCGCGCACGTGACGTCGGGATAAAGTTGGTCCAAGCGACTCAAGATCTCCGTTACTCGCTCTGGTGTGGCTGGGTTGTAACCCTTGGCGGGTTTTGCAGTTTTGTTTGCAGTTGCCGATTGGACGCCGGCCTGGCGTTTGGTTCCACTAAACGGTTTCGTTTTGGAGCCAAAAGAGGTCATTCCAGGAACTTTCGTCGCGGCGCGCAATCCTTCGTGTCGACCGCTCTTCGCTGGTCTTCTGGGAGTGATTCCTCTAGGCATGGATTCTCCAGGAATGGAAATCTTAGCAAAACGTTGTCAGTTCTCAGTTCTCAGTTGTCAGTATTTCGCGCACAACGTGTTCGCCCAACCTGGAACAGGGAACTGGCAACTGAGAACTAGGAACTGACAACTGACAACTGAAGTTCACTCCCCTCCGTGCCCCCGCGGCAATTGACGCGTTCCAGCCATGCCTTTACTCTGGAAGCGAGGGAATGCGATGGCCGTAAAACTCGTGCAAATGGGACAGGTCTGGCGCAAGGACGATGACGGCCAGGATTATCTCGTCACCAAGGTTTACAACGAAGTGTTCTCGCAATACGCGTTGCTGCGTCCCGCTGAGGTCACTGCTCCCGACGCGCCGACCGTGAAAGTGAAAGTGGCGAAAGCCGCCGTTGGAGTCGCGTTACCCGGGTTCACATTCACGCAAGACGGATCGTTCTGAAACAAACACTCAGCAAAGCAGCCGGCGCTTAGCAGAGGTCGGCTCATCGCTCGCTGCTGGGCGCTCGAAGCTCTCCATGACTGAAAAGATTCTTGCGGTTCTCTTCGTCTTCATCAAATCGCTCATGTCGTGGGGCGGTTACGGCGGTATTGTAATTCTGATGGGGATCGAGTCGGCTTGCATCCCGCTCCCTTCGGAATTGATCATGCCGTTCGCCGGCTACCTCGTCTTTGAAGGCACGATGAAGTTGTTCTGGGTGGCTACGGCGGGCGCGATCGGGTGCAATGTTGGGTCTCTTGTGGCGTACGAGATCGGCTGCTACGGAGGCCGCCCCTTGGTCGAGCGTTACGGCCACTGGATCCTGATGGGACGTCGCGAACTCGACTGGGCCGACCGCTTCTTTGCGCGTTGGGGATACCTGGCCGTCTTCTTTGGCCGCCTCCTCCCGGTAATCCGCACGTTTATCGCTCTTCCGGCCGGCATCGCGCGCATGCCGCGCGGCCGCTTTCACATCTACACGTTCCTTGGATCGTGGCCCTGGTGTTTCGCTCTGGCGTGGTTTGGGATGAAGCTGGGCGAAAACTGGCGCGGCCTAGGGAAGTACTTCCACAAGTTCGACGCCGTGATCTTCGTGGTGCTGGCAGTGGGGCTTATCTGGTTCATCTGGTCGCACTGGCAGAACCGCATCCGAACCGCACAATAATTCTGGATCCCCGCCTTGCCCTTGGCGTTGTTTCGGAGTAGATTGCTTTGCACTCATGTCATCGCGGCCCGAGAACGAAACCTTACGCCCTTTGCGCTGGCGGAATGTCTATCGCGAAGCCGAGCTCTACAAGGCCGCGGTTCGGGTGTACACCAAGCCGCTGTTCCTCTGGCGCAAGGCGCTGAATGTTTCCACGGACGGCAAAACGTTGTATGACCTGGCCGCACACGGCCTCAAAGGGCTGGCTACGGTCCACGAGCAGTTGCGAGCCGAGCGATTTCATTTCCGCCCCGCGGTCGGCCTCAAATACAACTTCAACGGCAAGCGACGGACGCTCTACATTCCTCCGTGGGAAGAACGAATTGTCGATCTGCTGATCTACCGCGTTTTAAGCCGAAAGCTGCATCACTGGTTTTCGTCTTTTTCTTACGCATATCGCGACCACACTTATGGGCTGGATCGCTGCCAGTCGCGAATCGCCGCCGTACTACGTTCGGCGCAGTCGCCGATGTATGTTGTGAAGCGAGACATCTCGGACTATTTTGCCTCGATAAATCATGAAATTCTGATTCGGCAACTCGAGAGTCTAATCGCGCCAGATGATTATTTGTTCGAACTCATCTCTCAGCGCATTGGTTTCGATTACCAGGATGAGACTGGCTCCCATCGTGCTGAAAGAGGCATTCCGTTCGGATGCGCCAGCGCTTGTGCCTTGGCAAACGTGCACCTGACCGAGTTGGATCGCGAGATCGAGAGTATTCCCGGTGTCCACTACTTCCGTTATGCCGATGACATGCTGCTGCTCTCAGAGGACTACAAGGCGGCCCTGCTCGCGAAAGAGCGGCTGTACCACGGCCTTAGCAACCTTCGCCTAACGACAAAGGCGAGTCACGAGGCAGATTTCGTTCTGACGAACCGGCAGGTGCCGCCCGATGCAACGTTCCAACAGGCGACCTCATTCCGGCATCTCGGCTTGCAGTTTGAGCACGGCGGCTCGGTGTCGCTCTCCCGCGACAAGCAGCGCAAGATTCAGAACCTGTTCCGCTTCGCCTTTCGCCGTGCACGACGCCGCTGGCAAAAGATTGCCGATCCCTACGAGCGGGCGCGCACGCTGATCGCGATCGCGTCGCAAACCATCGACAAGGGCGCGCGCAATGTCGCCATTCTCGATTACTACCTGAAGCACACGACCGACGCATCGCAATTGCGGCTCATCGATCGCTGGCTTGCGGAGGAGATTCTCAGCCTGGTCTTCGGTGGTCACAGGAAAGGGAACTTTGCGAAGATCAGCTACAAACAGCTTCGCGGTTATGGGCTGCCGTCACTAGTCCACAGGCAGCGGCTGATCCGGCACGGGAAGATTGAAAGTCCATTTTTCATTTGGCAGCAGCAAAAGGCAGACAGAGCGTTCAAGGGGACGGTTGCCAGTCGGAAGCGCGCCACCAGCGCGGTTGCCGATTTCTCTCCGTGCCCAGAAGCAGCGGCCCAGGAAAAGCCCGTGAGAGAGGGCGGCCGCCTGTACATGGGTGTGATGGAATACGATAGCCGCTAAAGCGGATCGTCGTTTATGAAACCGTCCCCTTGAGAGCTCTGAGTAAGCGGAAGCAATTATGGGATTGCTGGACTTCTTAATCAGCTTGTTCGGCGGTGGCCAGAAGATTGACTGCCCGAATTGCGGCACGCCCGGAGCGCGCAAGAAGAGTGATGGGACCATCCGTTGCAAGAACCAGACGTGCCCGAACTTCGACCCGAGCCTCGCACTGGGGAGAAGAATCGCCCCTGTCCCAACCAGTGGAAATTTCACCCCAGAGCATCCGGTTTCAATTCGCTACGTTAACTTTGTCGGACAGAGCAGGGACTTTACCGCGGAGCGAGATTCTCTCGTTCGCAAGAAGAACCACATTGTGGCGGAAGTCGCGCCCACCGGGAGAAAAATCGCGCTATCGCGTGACCGGATTCAGAACCTCAGCGAGGTTGAAGGATATATGCCGAAGCGAGTCGAGCCAGGACAGGCTTGGCCCTCGGGTCGCGAGCGCCAGATCCTCAACTATCACAAGAACCACGGCACGACCTCGCCGCGATATCAGCAGCTTCGGGCGAAGTATCCGAACTGGTAGCAATAAAAAACGCGGGCGAGGGCGCCCGCGCCACACAATCTGGTTCGGAATCTCAGTCGTAATACTCCAACCCCAAGTGAGTGATCAGTTCTTCGCCCTTCAGGTGCCGCAGGGTATTCTTCAGCTTCATCGACTGGATGAACAAGTCGTGCTCGGGATAGAGCCCCGGCACCGTCATCGGCGACTTGAAGTAGAAGCTCAGCCACTCCTGGATACCGATCCCGCGCAACTCTGGCGTGCGCTTCGCTAAGTCGAGGAACAGCACCAGGTCAAGTACGATCGGGGCAGCGAGAATCGAATCCCGGCACAGAAAATCGACTTTGATCTGCATCGGGTACCCGAGCCAGCCAAAGATGTCGATGTTGTCCCAACCTTCTTTGTTATCACCGCGTGGCGGGTAATAGTTAATGCGGACCTTGTGGGTGAACTTGCCATACAGCTCAGGATAGAGATCCGGCTGCAGGATGTGCTCCAAGACCGAAAGCTTCGACTCTTCCTTGGTTTTGAATGACCCAGGGTCGTCGAGCACCTCGCCGTCGCGATTGCCGAGAATGTTGGTGGAGAACCATCCCGCCAATCCCAGCAAGCGCGCCTTGAATCCCGGCGCAAGAATCGTCTTCATCAGCGTCTGGCCAGTCTTGAAATCCTTGCCGCAGATGGGCGCGTCGTTCTTGCGCGAAAGCTCAAGCATTACTGGAAGGTCAACCGTCAGGTTCGGAGCGCCATTGGCGAACGGTACGCCTTCCATCAGCGACGCGTATGCGTAGATCATCGAGGGCGCGATTGCCTCGTCATTCTGCTGCATTGCCTTCTCGAAGGCTTTTACCGACTGGTGTGCCGCCGTTGGCTGCAGGAATATTTCCGTCGATCCGCACCACATGGTCACCAGCCGTGAGGCTCCGGACGTCTTCTTGAAATCCTGAATATCGGCCCGGACCTGCTCGGCGAGGTCCATCTTGTTCTTGCCCTTCTTTACGTGATGGCCGTCGAGCTTCTTGACGTAATTGCGGTCAAACACTGCGGGACGGGGCTGAACCGTACTCAGGAACGGCTTGACCTTATCGAGGAGTTCATTTTCCAGGACCCCGGCCTTCTTCGCCGCTGTATACATGTCGTCTTCAAACGGGTCCCAGCCGGTGAAAACGAGGTCGCCCAATGCCGCCAGAGGCACAAATTCCTTCACCTGGGGAAAACGCCCTTCAGTACGGCGGCCGAGACGAATGGTCCCCATCTGGGTGAGGGAACCGATCGGGCTGGCGAGCCCTTTGCGCACGGCCTCAACGCCGGCGACGAACGTGGTCGCGACCGCGCCCATCCCCGGAATCATGATCCCAAGCTTGCCCTTGGCGGGCTGGATCTTTGCTGGTTCCTGCTGTTTCTCCTGAGCGGACTTCTGGCTCTTTGCCATGGATGGCATCTTCCTTGTCTAAAAAGAGTTATTAAGGCAAACGGGTATGTTCTCGTATTGACGAATCTTTTGCAACCCGGCCACGCCGAACAGGGAATCTAGGCAGGTGAGGGGTTCATCCAATTAGCTGGGTAACCTTATAGAGGCAAAGGTGCGTCCAACCTTGTAGTTCCCAGGCAGAGCTACGCCTTCGGACTATAATCAGGGCAGCGGCACCCCCTTTCGGGGTTGAATTGGAGATTCTTATGAAATTACGAGCGATCGCCTTGACGGCAGCACTGCTGGCATTTGCTCTGGCGCCATTCACCTACGGCGCCGATAAAGACAAAACTAGTGACCAAACTGCCCCGACCGCGGCGCCCCCAGCGGCTTCGACAGTCGAGCCTTCTGGAAAGGTGCCGCACGACGGTGGTATGGACGATATTGACGCGATTGGTAACCGCAACGTCGGTTGCGCTAAAGGCATGGGCAACTGGTACAGCCTGGAAAAGCAGATTGCTCTTGGCAAGCAGATTTCCCAGCAAGTCGAGTCGCAATCGAAGGTGATCAACGATCCGGTCGTCTCCGAATACATCAACCGGCTCGGCCAGAACATTGTTCGCAACTCGGATTCGCAGGTGCCGTTCACCATCAAGGTCATCGATTCCGATGACATCAACGCCTTCGCGCTTCCCGGCGGATTCTTCTACGTCAACTCGGGATTGATTCTCGCTGCCGATGAAGAGGCCGAGCTTGCCGGCGTCATGGCCCATGAGATCGGGCACGTCGCCGCCTGCCACGCCGCCCGAGAGCAAACCCGTGGAAGCTTGATGCAGATGATGACCATCCCGCTTATCTTCATTGGCGGACCTATCGGCTATGCGGCCTATGAGGGCGCCGGGTTAGCGGTCCCGCTTACTTTCCTGAAGTTCTCGCGAGGTTTCGAGCAGCAGGCGGACTACCTTGGCGTGCAGTACATGTACAAGGCAGGCTATGACCCGGCGGCATTTATCTCCTTCTTTGAAAAGGTGCAGGTGCAGGAGAAGAGAAAGCCAGGAACGATTTCCAAAGCATTCTCTACGCACCCGCAAACGCCCGATCGCATCGAGAAGTCGCAGGATGAAATCGCCAAGATCCTTCCGGCCAAGCAGGAATACCTGGTTTCGAGCTCCGAGTTCGACGAGGTCAAAGCTCGGCTAGCTTCGATCGAAAATCGTCACAAGATCAACGACCAGAAGGACACCAAGAAGCCGACACTCCGGCGGGCTTCTTCCACCGACAAGAACGGCACCGATGACAAAGGTTCGACCGACGACGGCCGTCCAACTTTAAAGCGCCGTCCGGACGATCAGCAGCAATAAGCTGGCTGCTCCTCAGAGGAAAATGGCGGGACTCGCGTCCCGCCATTTTTTTGCTCAGTTCATGTTCAATGATGCGTCATCCCGACGGCCCGCGCTTTCACCGGCACCGAGAGCCTGTCCTGAAGCAAGCCAAAGGAGTCGAATGAGGGTCTGGCGCGCAGCATGACTCGTCGGTGTGTTTAGGCGCACGCATCCCATCGACAGCACACTTTGATCCGCGCAAGATCCCTCCGTCGGCTGAGAAACGCCGCCATTCGGAGCGACGCATCCAGAAATGGAAACAATGGGTTGTGTGTTTGCAGAGCTGGGCAGCGCTGCTGAAGATCGGAAGGAGAATTTGCCGGACGAATTGTCCTTACGCCGCTTCCTTGGTCGCCAGCGAAGCCACCGCCACCCGCTCCGGTGTCCCGCGTACAATTTTCATCTGCTTCCAGTCGTAGGGCATCTCTCTGCCGCAGTCGAGGCACACTACATAGGTTCCTGTAGGGAAAGCGGCGCGGCTGCGCGCGCCCTTCTTGATGGTGATAGGAAAGCTGATGTGGCTATGTGTGCAACCGAACAGCACATCCAGAATCCGGGAGAACATCCCTCTACCTCCACAGAAAGCCGTTGCGGAACTGGGGGTGCGCGATCCGGCTTCTACTTACCTTAGATTCAGAATTGCTGAAAAGGGTTCGACGGCTGAGGTGCCGAGTGTGGTCCAGGGATTTGAAAGGAATCGGCGTCCTTGCTAGGCTTTTCCCTCGGAAGTCTTGTTTTTGTGCGACTTGCAGCGGGTTGCAATGGCCGACCGAAGCTTGGTTTCGAGGTTTTCGGGGAGTTCGTAGAGCTTGGAGTCGCGGTAAATCTCGATGGTCTTTTTGGTGGTATCGCAAACTACATAGCAGTTGTGGCACCAAGCCAGGTGCTCTTCGAGTTCGGATTTTGTGGGGGCGTCAATGACGCCGTCCAGGTAGTCAGTGAGTTCGTGGAGAAATTCAGAGCACTTCACGGTTGGCCATCTCCACTGACGTTTTTTTGCGATCCATTAGCTCGATCTCGCCTTTGAAAGAATTTATTCAAGCGTTCCCGCAATTGCAGGCGCGCTCGAAGCAGTCTTGACTTCACCGCAGGAATACTCAAACTGAGCGCTTCGGCGGTTTCTTCGGTCGAAAGCCCTTCTACGTCGCGCAACACGAACACCGTACGGAACGTGGCCGGCAGGCCGTGAATCGTGCGGTCCAGTATGTCCCGAAGTTCCGCCTGAGTGTACTGCTGCTCCGGGTTCGGACTCCAGTCAGCGACTTCGCGTGGGACCGAATCCTCCTCGGTCTTCACATCTTCATCGAGCGAAACCGTACGCTCCGGACGCCGGCGCCGCAACTTCATCAGCGCCTCGTTCACCGCGATCCGAACCAGCCAGGTATAAAACTTTGACTGTCCCTGAAACTGCTTCAGATTGGTGTACGCCTTAACGAACGCGTCCTGAACAACGTCCTCGGCATCTTCGCGGTTCTGCGTAATGTGCTGCGCGATGCGGAAAACGTTGCGGTCGTAGCGGCGGACTAACTCTTCGAAAGCCGCGTCGTCTCCGGCCTTCGCCGCATCAACCAGGGCCAGTTCATCACTGACCGGTTCACTCACCTTTGGTTGGATTGCACCCATTGGTCATTCGATGCAGGAATTTTCACAGCTAAGTGGTAAGGTTACCTGGATCGATGAGCTATTTTACCGGGGATGCCGGGATGGCGCCACTCAGCGGGCTAGTCGACGCTCGAGCGGCCCCTCCGGCCTGCGAAGTCGGCATGGTTGCGACTACAACCAGCCTTTCTGGCGCCGGTCCAATTGCGTGGGTTGGATAGCAGGTTATCAAGGTGAGTTGGGCTTTATCAGACGATCGCAGCACCGAAAGATCATTCGGTTGAACGATCTTCCTTGCCGTCACCCGATACCGAAAACGGCGTCCGTCCCGCAACACGTAAACGTCATCTCCCGGACGCAGCCTATGCAGCTTCCGAAAGAACGTGTCGCGGTGCCCTGCAATGACGGCATTGCCCGGCAGGCCGGGTTCAACGGAGTTTTCCATGTGACCGGGCCCGAGCAGCAGCGAGTCAGCGCCCACTCCTTCGAGCACCACGTCCTCAAGCTTGATGCGCGGGATCCAGAGTTTGGTCATACTCTGGCGGGTCGCGAGTTGATCGTTCCATTGGTTCAGCAGGGAGCGCTGCTTCCAGTACATCCAGGAATATGTCCCGAGAACGCCGCTGCAGAGTATCCCGCCTGTGATGATCAGCAAGTACGCCAGGACCTGGCGTTTATTCGCCAGCAACTTAGGTTTGGTGAGCGATTCATTCGGCCGCCATGATCCAGCTTTGAGGATCAGTTTCGAGCGGCCTGGACGAGAGCGACTTCTACCCGAGGGCTTGGTCCGAAGGACCTGCATAAACACTACCGGCGCGCAAAAAGGCCAGCAACAAGTGAACCTAAACCAATCAGACCGAGAAGTGGCAAGATCGTCGAAGTTTGCGGCAATTGGCCGTTGGGCGTTGCCGGGTCGGTCGACGCCGAACCTTCGATGGCACGGTTCGGGCTTGCCGTTGTCGCATTGGACGATGAATCGCGGGCAGCCGGTGTGCTCTGAGCGGAATTGCCCGGAGTGCCTTGCTGGGCCGCAGGGGTGCTGGTCGATCTTTGACTGCTGGTCTGTGGGACCGCAGCCGAGGACGACGCCGCGCTGGGGGACGCTGCGCTAGTCGAATGGTCTTGCGCAAACAACCCAAGCGAGGCAGCAGCCAAGATGGCCGTGAGGAACACTCCTGCTCTGGTCATGCAAGCCTCCAAGCTTTGGTTATTTCCAAGCTAAGCGGCTGCTGGGGCAATAGCCATCCGGTGATCGCCGTAAG
>Ga0070713_100000838_pt1 | contig 19660 bp, 18 predicted proteins | sample LARL82metaG_FD_65465 | JGI IMG/M metagenome (GOLD analysis project Ga0070713, IMG submission 65465) | Corn, switchgrass and miscanthus rhizosphere microbial communities from Kellogg Biological Station, Michigan, USA - LAR L8-2 metaG | ecosystem: Host-associated > Plants > Roots > Rhizosphere ...
GCGTTCGCGCAGCTCGGCAAAGCGCGGCTCCCGCAGAGTCTCACGCGTGCGTGGCTCCGGAAGATCAATGGTGATCGTTTCGTGAATACTCGATGGTCGGCCCTTGAGCACGATCACGCGATGTCCAAGCAGCACCGCCTCCTCGATCGAGTGCGTGACGAAGATCATCGCAGTCGGCCGCTGCTCCCAGATGCGCAACAGCTCGAATTGCAGGATTTCGCGTGTTTGCGCATCCACGGCCGCGAAGGGTTCGTCCATCAACAGAACGTTCGGCTCGACGGCCAGCGCGCGCGCAAGGCCGCAACGCTGCTGCATGCCGCCGGACATCTGGTACGGAAATGCATTCTCGAAGCCGGTCAGTCCGACCAGTTTGATGAATTCCGGCACCTTGCGTTCGATGTCCGCCTTCGGTGCACCCGCCATCCGCAGGCCATAGGCGACATTCTCGAACACGGTTTTCCAGGGGAATAGCCCGAAGTGCTGGAACACCATGGCGACGCCGGCTATCGGTTCAGTCACGCGCTCGGCGCCGACCCTAATCTCGCCGGTGTCGTGCGGCAATAGCCCGTCGATGCATCGCAGCAGCGTAGTCTTGCCGCAGCCCGAAGGCCCGACGATAGCGACGATCTCGCGCTCGCCGACATCGAAATCGATATTGCGAAAGACTTCGAGCGTTCCGTAGTGCTTGCCCAGGCCGCGGACGCGAATGCGTGGCTCGCTTTTCGCGGACTGCGAAGCGGGACGGATGGCGGGAGTTGCCGACGTTTGACTTGTCACTCTGCTGCCTGCTTTGCGGGTTTGCTGTTGATCTTGGCCCAGTAATCTTCGGCCTGCTTCGAGCGCTGGAGCGCATCAAGTGTCTCGAAGCCCGGCGCCATCGAGCCGTCTGTGCCGGCGAGAATCTGGTGGTGTTCGATGTTGAGCGTGCGCAGCCACCGCTGCTGGCCCATCGTGATGGCGACGAAGTAGCCGATCTCGACGAGCTCTGGTTCGTTGAAGTGCTTGTGCAGCCGATTCCACAATTCATCGGTCGAGGGCAGGTCCCAGGTGATGGCCTCGGCATATGCCAGCGCCGCTTTCTGACGCTCATCGTAGCGTGACGAACTCTCGAAATTGATCAGGTCGGAATAGTCATCTTCCTTGAGGCCGGACTTCGCGGCCTTGATCGAACGCTGGTTGCCGCAGAATTCGCACAGCACCGACCGCGACACATAGATTCGGCAAAGCTCCTTGATCTTGTGATCAGCAACGCCGTTTTTGAACACGTCGCGCCATGTATTGGCGAAAGACCAGAAAGTCGCCGGCACATGTGCGCGAACGGCCTGGCTTTCCGGCCGTGGGGTTCCCTCGCGCGCGCAACGCTCGAATTCGGCGATCATTGCAGGATCCTTGATCGTCGAAGGATCGACATAACTAATGCGAGGTTTCGACATTGGTGTTTTCTCCCGGAAGAAAAAGTATCGGCGCACCGGCTTCGATGCGACCTTGTTGGTCTTGGCGACAGGTAGGGCATGTTGCCGCAACACCGCCGCACGGGCAACGCTGCCGGCCGAATTTCGGTAACTGTGCCTTAGTCTTGACGATCTCCCAACGCGAGGACGTTCGCGCCCACAAGTGGGCAACAAACCTGTGTTTGCAGGGTCTTTTGAAGATCCGCGCACGGATTACGCTTAACCGCTGATTACTTGAGCGCTAAGCATTCGCACCAGTATTGTTAATTTCGTGCAAGGTTACCCTAAAGTTTATCGCAGACCGGATACGCGTCGTAAACGCTACGAATTCATGTGCTCTTCAGCATAGGCACAATTGCGACGGTGATTTTAGTAATTCAATACTTCCTCGCCCCTAGTGTTCGTTTGAACAGACCGGTGAAGCATTCGGTCGCGTCAAACGGGGCTCATTGTCGTGCGTGCCAGTACCATTGTCATGATCGGGTTTGCCGTTGTCTTCGGCTTGCTCGCTGTGTTCATCGCGCAGGTCTGGCTCAACAACCAGGCGAGCATGCAGGCGAGGAACGCACCGAAGCCGACGCAGGTTGCGTCGCAGACGGTGGTCGTTGCCAAACAGCCGCTGCGCTTCGGCACCGAGCTCAATGCGTCCATGTTGCACGAAGCGCCGTGGCCCTCTGACGCGCTGCCGGCGGGCGCCTTCGCAAAAATCAGCGACCTTATGTCGGGCGGCCGCCGTGTCGTGCTTGCCGCTATCGAAGCCAACGAGCCGGTGCTCGCGCTTAAAATTACCGGCGCGGGTCAGCGCGCGACACTGTCGGCGCTCGTCAAGCCGGGCATGAAAGCTGTGACGATCCGCGTCAACGACGTTGAAGGCGTCGGCGGCTTTGTGCTGCCGGGCGATCATGTCGACGTCGTGCTGACGCGCCAGCTCGAAAAGGGATCGGCCACGACCCAGGTCGTGTTGCAGAACACGCGCGTGCTCGCGGTCGACCAGGTCGCCGATGATCGCGCGGCCAAAGCGACGGTCGCAAAGTCCGTGACTTTGGAAGTCGACACCGTCGAAGCTCAGAAATTGTGGCTCTCGTCTTCTGTCGGGAGCCTCTCGCTGCTGCTGCGCAAAGCCGGCGAAACCGCCGAGACAAAGACGCGCAAAGTCACGCTCAACGATTTGGGGACCAATGAACCGGCCGGCGACAAAGGTGCCACCACGACTGTGGTGGTGACCCGCGCGTCGGCCAAACAGGACTACACCGTGCCGGTCGAGGGACATGATGGGGCCTCAACCGATGCGGAGCGGAGGCGAGCCGCCTGGTGACTCCAGGCTTCGGATCATTAAAGGGGTGGGGAGTGTGTCGTGAAAAATCACAATGAAATCGGCGTCGGCTTCCGCTGGCGCGTCGAGGACAGGGCCACCAAGCGTGGCAATTGGCTGCGCGATCTTGCGATCGCTCTGGTCATCGCTTTGGCTGCATCGATCCTGGGAATGATCGGTGATGCCTATGCGCAGACGTCGGCCAAGCTGATCCAGATCAGCGGCAACAATCGCACCGCCATGGTGCTTGTGCCGATCGGCAAGTCACAGGACGTCCACACCGATACGAGCTTCGTCGACATCACGGTCGGCGATCCGGAAGTTGCCGACGTCAATCCGCTGACCGACCACGCGCTGTCGATCCTCGGGAAGAAGATCGGTACCACCCGCGTGTCGGTTTATGCCGAAGGAAAGAAGCTTGTCGGCATCTTCGATATCGAGGTGTCTTATGACATCACGCGGCTCAGCAACGAGCTGGTGCGGCGTTTCCCGGGGTCACACATCCAGGCTTCGAGCGTCAACGGCCGCATCATGCTGTCGGGTGAGGTCGCGGATGCCGCCACGCTCGACAAGGCCGTGACGATCGCGCGGCAGTTCGGGCCCGACATCATCAATACGGTTTCGGTGATGTCGCCGCAGCAAGTCTTGCTGGAAGTGCGATTTATCGAGATTTCGCGCACAGCCAGCCGAGAATTGGGCGTGCAGTGGAACCGTTTCGGCACCAGCACCATCACCAATATCGGTAACCGCGTCTCGTCAAACAATCTGCCGCTGACGGCAGCCACAATTGCCGGCGAAACGGCGGCGGGCGTCATCTCCAACTCTTCACCGTTCGGATTTCTGGTTGGCCGCATCGCGGCAAGCGGAGCGACGACCGACGTGATGATAAGCGCGCTCGAGGAGAAGGGCATCGCCCGTAGCCTGGCGGAGCCGAACCTGGTTGCGCTTTCAGGTGACACCGCGAGCTTCCTGGCGGGCGGCGAGTACCCGATCCCCGTATCCGGCTCGTTTGGCCAGGTGACCGTCGACTACAAGAAGTACGGCGTTGGTCTCGCGTTCACTCCGACGGTGCTCGGCCGTGGCTTGATCAACCTGAAGATCGAGCCGGAAGTGAGCCAGATCGACACCACGCATACGGTTTCGGTGAGCAACGGCGTTTCGGTGCCTGCGCTGATCGTGCGCCGGGCTTCGACAACGGTCGAACTGACCGACGGCCAGAGCTTCGTGATCGGCGGCTTGCTGCAAAACGACAACAAGAACTCGATCGAGCAGCTGCCATGGCTCGGCAGCGTGCCGGTGTTGGGCGCGTTATTCTCCAGCAAGTCTTATCAGAAGAACGAAACCGACCTCGCCATCATTGTCACGCCGCGGCTCGTGCGCCCGGCGCGGCCCGGCGATGAGATCAAGGCGCCGACTGACGACACCTTGCCGCCGAATGATGTCGACTTCTTCCTGCTTGGAAAAATGGAAGTCACGCGGGAGGAGGCACGCAAGCTTACGCCCGCTACGGCGCGTATTGCGATCGCCGGCGACCGTCCGTTCACCGGTCACATGCTCGATATGCCGAAGGGGGAATCCAATGCGGCGATTCAATAAGGTCACGCGCACCGTTGCGCTTGCCGGCTTGTTTGCCGTCCTCGGCGGCTGCTCGGAGTATCTCGACCGCCGCGACTCGATCGCGCTGTCGGGCGGCGATGCGGTCGCGACCAACGTCGTGACCCATACGGTCGATCCCTGGCCGCCCGCAAGCGCCAACCGCAACCTCGCGTTCAACGGCCAGAAGATGGAAACGGCCGTCGAGCGCTATCGCACCAACCGGGTCATTCCGCCGCGCGGAATTGGCACGTCCGGCAGCTACACGGACAGCGGTGGTGGTGGGCAGAACAGCGCGGGGCCGGTCGGAACTCCTGTAACGGCACCGGCTGCGGCGGTGAAATAAACCTCGGGCAATTGCACCATGCGCATTGGACGTAATTCCAGCACGAACCGGACCCGCGTGGCGGTACTTACCGCCGACGCGGAGTTCGATCGTTCAGTCCGTGCAACATTTGGTGCATCGTCCGCGATCGAACTGGCTGTGGTCACCGGCCGTCTCGCCGAACAAGGCGATACGCTCGACATCACTGATGCCACTGTTGTGGTGGTCGATCTCGATGCCGGCCGTGCCGACGAAATGGCTGCGCTCGCGCGGCTGATGGCGCGGGTCGGTACCTGGCCGCCGGTCATCGCGGTCACGCAAGCCTTCGACGAAAACGTTGCGCGTACTTTGCTGCAGATGCGGACTGCCGACTTCCTGGTGAAGCCGGTCCAACCGATCGACCTGGTTCGTGCCTGCGCGCGCGTCGCCAAAGGCCCCGGTGGCGCCGCCGAACCGACCGAAGCCAAGATCTATACGTTTTTGCCTGCCGTCGGCGGTGCCGGGGTGACAACGCTCGCCGTGCAAACCGCCATGATCTTGCTCAACAGCGGCGGTCCGCGCGCACGTCCGTCGACATGTCTCGTCGATCTCGATTTTCAGCACGGCTCGGTCGCCGACTATCTCGACCTGGAGCCGCGGCTCAATCTGGCGGAGATCGAACCGCGCCCGGATCGCCTCGACCGGCAATTGCTGGAAGTCATGCTCTCGTATCACGCCTCGGGCCTCGCCGTCGTCGCTGCGCCAAACCGGCCGGCGGAAATGCGCTCGTTCGATCCCGACGTGGTGACACGCCTGCTCGACCTCGTCTCGAGCAACTTCGAATATGTCGTGTTCGACATGCCGCGCACCTGGTTCTCGTGGACCGACAGCGTGCTGCTCGGCTCGAACAAGCTTTTCATCGTCAGCGAAACGACGGTGCCGGGACTTCGTCACGCGAAACAACTGGTGGCGGCAATCAATGAACGGCTCGGCGAGGGACCAAACCCGCGGGTGATCGTCAATCGCTTCAGCCAACGTATGTTCGATTCCGGTCTGCGGCGCGGCGATCTCGCGCACACGCTGGGCGATGCATTCCTGAGCGCGATTCCGAATGACTATGCGCTCGTTCGCGAGGCGATTGATCGTGGCGTGCCGCTCGATGAGGTCAAGCCGGGCAACAAGATTACGGCGGAGCTCAAGAAACTAGTGCTGGACGCGCCGGTAGCAAAAGCTCCGGTCGAAGGTCAGTCCATGGGATTGATGAAAAAACTCAAGCTCTCCGTGGCGGGGGGCTAAGATGGCGGGCCGATTCACAGTCCGACGCGCTGCAGCACCGGAACTACCGGTACCCGAGGAACCGACGCCGACCGCGCTCGAGGGCGTGACGTGGACTGTATTCCCCGAGATGGGCGAGCAGCCGTCCGCGGCCGCGCAGCCGTCCGAAAATACATTGCTCAGCGACAAGCTGCTCGACGCCAAGGTGCGCCTGCATCGCCGGCTGATCGAGGAGATCAATCTTTCCGCACTCGATAAAGTACCGGAAGAAGAGCTGCGCAAGCACGTGCAGCAGCTCGTTGCGCAATACGTTCTGGTCGAGCGCCTGCCTCTGAATACACAGGAGCTCGCGGAGTTCGTCTCGGAGATTCTTGACGAGATGACGGGCCTGGGTCCGCTCGAGCCGTTGCTCAAGGACCCCAGCATCAACGATATCCTGATCAACGGCCACGAATGCGTCTACGTGGAGCGTCACGGCGTGCTTGAGCCGCTGTCCGTGCGTTTCAAGGACGAGCAGCATCTCCTGCGCATCATCAACAAGATCGTCTCCGCGGTCGGCCGCCGGGTCGACGAATCGCATCCGCTCTGCGACGCGCGCCTGCAGGACGGTTCGCGCGTGAACGTGGCGGTGCGACCGATCGGCGTCGATGGCCCGCTGGTCTCCATTCGTAAGTTTTCCAAGAAGCCTTTCAATCTCACGAAGCTCGTCGAAGTCGGCGCGCTGCGCCCGCCAATGGCCGAGGTGCTGGCCGCCGCGGTGAAAGCGCGCGTGACCACGATCATTTCCGGCGGTACCGGTTCCGGCAAAACGACCATGCTCAACGCGCTCTCGGCGTTCATTTCCGAAAAAGAGCGCCTGCTCACGATCGAAGACGCCGCCGAATTGCAGCTGCAGCAGCCGCACGTCGGCCGCATGGAAACACGTCCGCCAAGCATCGAAGGCAAAGGCGAAATTCGCCAGCGCGAGTTGGTGAAGAACGCCCTGCGTATGCGGCCTGACCGCATCATTCTCGGCGAGTGCCGCGGCGAAGAAGCCTTTGACATGTTGCAGGCGATGAACACCGGCCACGAAGGCTCAATGGCGACCATCCACGCCAACACGCCGCGCGACGCGATTTCACGTCTGGAGCAGATGATCGGTATGGCGGGTCTTCCGATGACGGTCGCCTCGATCCGCAGCCAGATCGCCAACGCCATTCAGTTGATCGTGCAGCTTCAGCGCCAGTCGGACGGCAAGCGCAAAGTCACCTCGATCGCCGAAGTCACCGGCCTCGAGGGCGACATCATCCAAATGCAGGAAATCTTCAAATATGTCCGCACCGGCACCGCGCCCGACGGCACCGTGCAGGGGCACTACCAGGCGACCGGCGTGCGTCCGCGCTTCCTCTCCCACCTCGCCAATCAGGGGATCAAGATTCCCGGCAACTATTTTGACCCCTCGCAGCCGCTCTGACCGGCCATGTTCGATTTCAATTCAATCTACTTGTTCTATGCGCTGATCGGCCTCTCGGCGGCGATGTTCGCGGAAGGCATCTATCTGCTCGTCTACAACAACGCGTCCTATCGCAAGAATATCAATCGCCGCCTCAAGGTGATGGACAACAAGACCGATCGCGAAAGCGTTCTCGTGCAGCTTCGCCGCGAGCGTGGTCTGACCAGCGGCGGCGACTATCGATTGCCGCTCATCAATCTCAATCAGCTCATGCTGCAATCCGGGCTGACCATCGGTCTGGGCCGGCTGGTTCTATTCATCGCGATCGGTGTGGTCGGTGTGTTCATGGCGGTGCTGACCCTCAAAGGCAACACGACCTATGCGGTGATTGCCGCCCTGTTTTGCGGCATCGTGCTGCCACCGCTCGTTTTACGGATGTTGCGCAAGCGCCGGCAGAAAAAGTTCAGTTCCCAGTTCCCTGACGGCATCGACATCATTGTGCGGTCGTTGCGGGCCGGCCATCCGGTGCCGATCGCCATCACCATGGTGGGACGGGAAATGACGGACCCGATCGGCACCGAATTCGGCATTGTTTCCGACGAGCTTACCTACGGCTCCGATCTGGAGACCGCGATGCGCAATCTTTATTTCCGCGTTGGCACTGATGACCTGCCTCTGTTCGTGACTGCGGTGGCCATTCAGCGTTCGACGGGTGGCAACCTGGGTGAGATTCTGGAAAATCTTTCGTCGGTGATCCGCCAGCGGTTCAAGATGCGCCGCAAGATTCGTGCGCTCGCGGCGGAAGGCCGCGCATCAGCGCTCATACTTTCATCGTTGCCGATCGGCATGTTCGCGGTCATCCAGTTTCTGGTGCCGAATTTCTACGGCGCCGTTTGGGATCAGGATATGACCAAGATCGGTCTTGGACTTGCCGGCTGCTGGATGGGCGTCGGCAATTTCATCATGTACCGCATGGTCAACTTCAGGATCTGACCATGGACAGCATCAGCTCGGTATTCAGCAATGCGTTCAATGACAGCAGCACCATGCTGATGGCGCTGCTGGTATTTCTTGCGGCCGGCACGCTCGCATTTTCGTTGATGGCGGCGGTGCGCGTGCGCGGCGCGGTCAAGAAACGTACGTCGCGCATCATGAACGATCAGGAGCGCAGCGGATCGCGCTCGCTGCAGAACTCCAGCGCCAAGACCGTCAGCAAGCTGATTGAATACACGACCAAGCACTACGGCGAAACCAACGGCGAACACATGAAGGTGCTTCGCCGGCGCCTGATCCAGGCCGGCATCTACGATCCTCGTGCCGTCGCCTTCTTCTTCATTGCGCGGACGATGTTGGCGGTCGGTCTGGCCATCGCCGTTTTCATATTCCTTCCGATTCTGCGGCCCACCACGACAAGCTCATTTCTCTGGATGCTGGTGATGGCGGGCGGTGTCGCTGGCTATGTCGGGCCGAGCGTTTATGTCGACAAGCGGATCTCTGCGCGCAAGGTTGAGCATCGCTCCGGTTTTCCGGATTTCATGGATCTGCTCGTCGTATGCGCGGACTCGGGCCTGTCGATGGAAGCCTCGCTGGAACGCGTCGGGCGCGAACTGGGCCAGACTTATCCCTCGCTCTCCGCCAACATTCATTTGACAAATCTCGAAATCCGCGCGGGCCGTCCGCTCAAGGAAGCGCTCGAGCATTTTTCCGACCGGCTCGCGCTCGAAGAGTCGCGGGCTTTTGCGACCTTGATCAACCAGTCCATTGACCTTGGCTCCAGCATCACGGACGCAATGCGCGTCTACAGCGACGACATGCGCCACAAGCGGCTCTCCAGCGCCGAGGAAAAGGCCTACGCCCTGCCGGCCAAACTGGCGGTGCCAATGATGGTCTGTATCTTTCCGGTCATCTTCGTCGTCATCCTGTTACCAGTCATCGTGAAGTTGCACGTGGGCGGCTACTTCTGACCGCGGGCGCTTGCGGCCCTAAACCAGCCGATATTTGGCCTGAGGCGTCAGAAATATGGCGGGTGCCGACAGGGTGAAGATTTTCTTAACCATCCTCCCCTAGCCTGACGGCGTCCCGATACCGGGCGTTTCCGCAAGGCTTTGACATGGCTATTGGAATTGCCCGGGTTTCATTCATCGCCGTCACGGGCCTGTGGCTGGCGGGATGCAGCACTTCCAATAATTTTTCCGAGTTCCTGAAATCGAAAACCGGAACCGCAACCGCATCCGCGCCGCAACAGGCGACCGATGCCCAGGCGTCCGCCGATACATCCACACCGCAGCAGACCGTCGAAACATCGGCGCCGCCGCCGGCCGTTGAATCCACCGGTTCAGTGCCGCCGCCACTGGGTGTTCCGGCGTCGTCCGGGCCGGGCCTGCTTGGCAGCGATCCGAACGATGAATTGAGTCTCGGCAAAAAACATTATCGCGCGAATGATTTCGGCCTTGCCGAAAAACATTTCCGCGCCGCGGTCGAAAAGCATCCGCGTGACGCTGAGGCCTGGCTCGGTCTTGCCGCGTCTTATGATCGTCTGCGCCGTTTTGATCTGGCCGATCGCGCTTATGCCCAGGCGATCGGCATCGTCGGCCCGACGGTTACGATTCTCAACAATCAGGGCTACTCGTATATGCTGCGGGGCGACTACAAACGCGCGCATGCCACGCTTGCTGTTGCCCAGCGAAAAGACCCGACCAACAAATATGTGCAGAATAATATTCGTCTGCTGGAAGAGAGCTACCGCAAAGGCAAGGCCATCCAATAGGCCTCGACGATAGCGTATTGGCCCGGCAAAACTGCCGTGCCCGTGGACTAAATCTCCCAATCGGTTGTTTAACGACAGGCCCTGCGGAATTTCGCACGTGCCCTGCAAGGCCATGGCGCCTATGCGCCGTCTCGACTACCATCGTTCGCGAACCGGCGTAGACCGGTCAAAAACTTCGGTCCCGAGGGGGGAGGAATCAATGGCTACTGCAGTGAACGCCGGCGCACGTCTCGACCGGCTACCGATTTCATCGTTTCATTATCGTATTTTCTGGCTCGTCGGCGCCGGCATGTTCTTTGACGGTTATGACCTCTATGTCGCCGGCGGGGTCCTGGCATCGACGATCCAGACCAAGTTTTCGACGCTGCCGCAGAACCTGCAATTCCTCTCGCTGACGTTTGTTGGCATGACGATCGGTTCGTTTGTCACTGGTTTCGTCGGCGACAAATACGGCCGCCGCTTTACATATCAGGTCAATCTTCTGGTGTTCGGCTTGGCTTCGATCGCTGCTGCGTTCGCTCAGGACATGACACAGTTGATCATCTGCCGCTTCGTGCAGGGACTGGGTCTCGGCGCCGAAATTGTTGTCGGTTATTCGACGCTGACGGAATTCGTTCCGCCGAAGACGCGCGGCCGATGGCTCGCATTCATGGCATTTTTGACGGTTTGCGGATTTCCAGTCACCGCGATTCTTGGCTATCTGATCATTCCGACCTGGGGTTGGCGCCCGATGTTCATCATCGCCGGGCTCGGTTCGCTGGTGGTCTGGTATCTGCGCAAGAATCTTCCGGAGTCACCGCGCTGGCTCGAGGCGCAAGGCCGCACCGCTGAAGCGGAAGCGCTGATGCAGACCATCGAAAAGGAAGTGACCGCCACGGCGGGCTCGCTTCCGGCGCCGGCCATCACCGCGCCCGCGCCACAGCTGACCGCCGCCGCAATGTTCAAGCCTCCGATTCTGCAGCGTCTGCTGGTCGGCTGCTGGGTGCTGATCACCATCAACACGCTGATCTTCGGGTTCGTGATCTTCCTGCCGCAATTCTTCCTGCGGCAGGGCCTCACCATCACCAACTCGCTCGGTTACACTGTGGTGCTGGCCGCTGCATCGCTCGTGGGATGCGCGTGCGGCGCCTATCTGTCCGACGCGATCGGGCGGCGCTGGAGCATTATCCTGGGATCGGTTCTCACCATCGTGTTCGGCTGGACCTACGCGCGCTTCAACGCAGGGTCCGATCCGCTCATCGTGCTCAGCGTGGGCGCGGTGCTGATCGTGGCGATCTATATCCAGACCGCGTTGCTGTTCGGCGTCTATACGCCGGAATTGTTTCCGACCGAGATACGCCTCCGCGCAAACGGCATCTGTAACACGCTCGGCCGTGGCGCCACGGTGGTCTCGCCATTCGTGGTCGGCTTCCTGATGGTGAATTATGGGCTGCCAGGCGTGCTCTGGTTGATGATCGGCCTCGTCGTTATCCAGATCATCGCGGTCTACTTTTGGGGTGTTGAGCCGGCGAAACGTTCACTCGAAGGCCTTGATCCTAAACTAGCCTAACCACTCCCGTCTTGGGGTATCATCGGCCGCCCTAAGGGCGGCCGATGTCGTCAGGAGGCTACGCGCGAATGAGCAGCTTGCGGCCAGTGGCGGTCATTACAGGCGCATCAGCCGGGATCGGCGCGGCCTTGGCGCGCGTGTTCGCGCGTCACGGCCATGAACTGGCGCTGGTGGCGCGGCGAGAAGATCGATTGAATGCGCTCGCCGACGAAATCGCAGCGAGCGGCGCGCGACGGCCGATCGTGATCGTCGCCGATCTGTTAAAGCCCGGGGCGTCACGGCAGATCGCTGACGCTTTGACGGGGCAGGGCGCCGAGCCGCAATTTGTCGTCAACAATGCCGGCTTTGGTCTGGTCGGCCTGGCCGCTTTGCTCGATCGCGACGCGCAGCTCCAGATGGTCGACGTCAATGTGCGGGCGCTGACCGAATTGTCGCTCGCCTTTATCGACAGCCTCGCTCGTAACCGCGGCGGACTGCTCAATGTCGGCTCGATGGCAGGGTTCCTGCCCGGGCCAGGAATGGCGGTCTACTACGCCACCAAGGCCTACGTGCTGTCGTTGTCCGAGGCGCTGCACAGCGAGCTCAACCCGCGTGGCATAAAGGTCGCTGTGCTCTGTCCGGGCCCGGTCCCGACTGAGTTCGCGGCGCGGGCCGGGGTGAAAGGTGGCACGCTGGCGCCCAGTATTTTGACCCGGTCGGCGGAGGATGTCGCGGAGGCTGGCTATCGCGGCCTCATGGGAGGTCACCGGACGATCGTGCCGGGCCTGCTTAACAAGCTGGTAACCGTGCTGATACGGCTGATCCCGCGCCGCATCATTCTCTCAGTCGTAGATTCCCGGCAGGCCCGGCGCAGATCCGCGCAACAAACATAGCCGCATCCCGCCCGTCATATTTGCAAAGAGCGTCGGAGCGGTTACTAGTCAGCGCTGCGGTTGCCACGCGCCGAATCGCCCTTTTGAAATATGTTGAAACCTGTCCTTCTCATTCTGCACCAGGAGCACTCGTCGCCCGGCCGCGTCGGCCAGACGCTGGCAAAGCTTGGCTATCCGCTCGATATCCGGCGTCCGCGATTTGGCGATCCGCTGCCGGACACGATGGACGATCATGCGGGCGCCGCGATTTTTGGCGGTCCACAAAGTGCCAACGACAACGAAGAGTTCGTGCACCGCGAGATCGACTGGATCGGCGTGCCGCTGCGTGACAAGAAACCATATCTCGGTATCTGTCTCGGCGCGCAAATGATGGCGCGACATCTCGGCGCTCGCGTTCTCCCGCATCCGAACGGCCATGCAGAGGTTGGGTATTATCCCATTCGTCCGACCGAAGCGGGGCGCAAGGTATGCGCGGACTGGCCGGATCATGTCTATCAGTGGCATCGCGAAGGATTTGAGCTGCCGGCCGGTGGCGAATTGCTCGCCGAAGGCGACGCATTCTCAATTCAAGCGTTCCGTTATGGCACCGGCTATGCGCTGCAATTTCATCCGGAGGTCACACACGCCATGATGTATCGGTGGCTTGTTCGCGGCGCGCACCGGATGGAATTGCCTGGCGCCAAGCAGCGCCACGAGCACATCGCCGACCGCGCCGTGCACGATTTGGCTTCACGCAATTGGCTGGCCGCATTTATCGATCACTGGATCGGTCGTAAGCCGGCGAATCAAACGGCGCAGGCCGGTTCCTGATTGGCGCTTGCGCGCCCGAGCCGCATTGACTAATCGTCGTTCAGCCTGATCGTTACAGCGGGTTCCGGGGTTTGATGGCCACGTGGGGACGTGTGGATGCTTGATTCGGACAATCGTAGCCCGTCCGCCACGCGGCCAACGGCATCCGCATTGGGCACAATATTGCGGGCCTCGGACGGTATTCTCGAGCTCCTGCCGATTGCGACATTTATCTGCGACGCCAAAGGTACGATCCTACAGTACAACCGTCATGCCGTTGCAGTCTGGGGCGGCGCGCCAGATCCCGGACAAACACATGAGCAGTTCAGGGAAAGCGCGCGCTTTTTCGAACTGGACGGGACGCCGGTAGCGCGATCCATGGTGTCCGAAGTCCTCGCCGGCGGTCCGCCGGTACGAGACGTGGAGCGCATCGTCGAACACGCCGATGGCACGCGCCTGATTGTGTCGGTTAACATCGATCCTCTGCGCAACGCAAAGGGTGAGTTGGTCGGCGCGGTGAATTGTTTTCTCGACATCACCGAGCGCAAACGCATGGATGTCGCACTCGAGCGCTCGCGCTTGCACGCCCGCGAGCAGGAGCAGCGTCTGGCGGCGACCTACGAACATGCTTCGATTGGAATCTCTGAAATTGCTCCCGATGGCCAGTTCTTGCGAGTCAATGAAGCGATTTGCGCGATCACCGGCTACAGCCGCGAAGAGTTGCTGGCGTCCAGATTATTTCGTTACACCCATCCTGATGACGCCGATCCTGATCGCGAAGGGTTTCGCAAACAAGTCGGTGGCGAACTCGATTTTTATTCCGTCGAAAAACGCTTCATCCGCAAAGATGGACGTATCATCTGGCTATCGGTGCGCTCCTCGCCGGTGCGCGACGCCGGAAACCGGCTGCTTTACGTGGTTCGGGTGGTGCAGGACATCAGCGAACGCAAGGCGGCCGAGCAGCGCCAGAAACTGCTGATGGATGAATTGAACCACCGCGTGAAAAACACGCTGGCCACCGTGCAGTCTTTGGCCTCGCAAACTGCGCGCAGCGCGCACACCCCGGCGGCATTCCGGGAAGGGTTTGAAGGACGTCTGATCGCGCTATCCAAGGCGCATGACCAGTTGACGATCCACCACTGGGAAAGCGCCGATCTGCGCGAGTTGCTCTCCGGCAGCCTGGCACCCTATGCCGGAGCTGATCGCGTCGTCTTGCGCGGCGAAGACGTCGTGCTGCGGCCGCGCGCGGTGCTCACTTTGGCAATGGCGATCCATGAGCTGACAACCAATGCGGCCAAATATGGCGCACTTTCAGTGCCCGGCGGGCGCGTCGAAATACATTGGCGCCCGGCGCGGATTGATAACGGCCATCTGATGCTGCGCATCGATTGGGCGGAGCAGGGTGGCCCTTCGGTGGCCGCGCCGACACAGCGCGGTTTCGGGTCCAAGCTGATTGAAGGCAGCGTTGCCGCCGAGCTTGGCGGAAGCGCCCGCCTTGCTTTCGCGCCGGAAGGATTGCGCTGCGAAATCCTGATCCCGATCGAGATCGCGGCCATCGATACCAGGACCAAGACGGGCGAGGACTGGTCGATTTAAAAAAGTCAATCTTCGCCCTGCGGGCTACGACGCCGCAGCCTTCGCTCGCTTCGTCCGAAAGGTAGGGATGGCTTGCCGAGCCGTAGCTCGCGAAGCGAGGAGACGCCCGCCTTCGTTCCTTCGGAACTACGGCGCGGCAGCCTTCGCTCACTTCGCCCCGAGATTCAGTGCGGCTTGCCGAGCCGTAGCTCGCGAAGCGAGCGAAGGCTGGTGGAGCCGAGGGGATTTGAACCCCTGACCTCCTCATTGCGAACGAGGCGCTCTCCCAACTGAGCTACGGCCCCGCCAATTGGCAACGACAATTGTCGGTGCGCGAAATTTACGGCGAGTGGGCGCCATTTAGGACCAGGTGCCTGCCCTGTCAAGGATGCGGGGGCATGGCCTGCGTTCGGCTTGTTCGGGGCCACTCGACCCGCTACTTTGCGCCCGGTTTACGAACAGGCAGACACTCATGCGCGCGGTACTCGATATAATTCTTTTGATACTCCAGATTTACATCTGGCTTCTGATTGCGGCTGCTGTGCTGTCCTGGTTGATCGCATTCAGCGTGGTCAATACCCGTAACCAGGTTGTGGCGATGGTTGCCGACTTTCTCTATCGCATTACCGAGCCTGTGTTGCGCCCGATACGTTCGTTGATGCCCAACCTCGGCGGAATTGACGTGTCGCCGGTGATCCTGATTTTGCTCATCCTGTTTCTCGAAAACGTGATCATTCGTTACATCTATCCCAACGTGTTCTGATGGATGGCCGCCGCTCCATGGTCGCTCACGCCGGACGGCGCCATGTTGGCCGTGCGTCTGACGCCGAAGGGTGGCCGCGATGCAATCGACGGTATTGACGCACTCGCAGATGGCCGAGCCGTGTTGGCGGTGCGAGTGCGCGCACTGCCGGCGGCCGGCAAAGCCAACGAGGCCCTTATCGGTTTGATCGCCAAGGCCGCGGGCGTCCGTTCGCGCGACGTCATGCTCGTTGCGGGCGCGACAGCCCGCCTCAAGCGGGTCGCTATTTCTGGCCACGGCCCCACGGTAATCGCGGCGCTGGAGAAAATCGCCATACCGCGCTAAGGCTTCTGGATGCAGCCGGCAGGCCGACCATGACCGCACGTATTATCGACGGCAAGACAATCTCGGCGGACCTGCGCGGCAAAGTGACCGATGCCGTCCATCGCCTGCGTCGCGATCGCGGTATCGTGCCAGGCCTCGCTGTTGTTCTGGTCGGCGAGAACCCTGCAAGCGAAGTCTATGTCCGCAATAAATCCAAGGCTGTAACCGAAGCCGGCATGCAGGCATTCGACCGTAAACTGCCCGCCACCACCAGCGAAACCGAACTGATGAGCCTTATCGCGGCGCTCAATAGCGATGAGCAGGTCAATGGCATCTTGGTGCAGTTGCCGCTGCCAAAGCAAATCGACGCACGCAAGATTATCGCAGCCATCGATCCGGCGAAGGACGTGGATGGTTTCCATCCCTACAACGTCGGACGTCTCGCCAGCGGTTTTCCCGCGCTGGTTCCGTGCACGCCAATGGGCTGCGTGCGCCTGGCCAAGATCGTGCGTCCTTCGCTCGCCGGACTTGAAGCGGTCGTGATCGGCCGCTCCAATATTGTCGGCAAGCCCATGGCTCAGTTATTGCTGGCCGAAAATGCGACCGTGACGATCGCGCATTCCAAAACGGTCGACCTTGCCAGCGTCTGTCGCCGCGCCGATCTGCTTGTCGCCGCCATCGGGCGGCCGGAATTGATTCGCGGCGACTGGATCAAACCGGACGCGACTGTGATCGACGTCGGGATCAATCGCGTACCAGGTGAGGGTGGCAAGTCGCGCATCGTCGGTGACGTCAATTTTGTCGAAGCGTCGAAAATCGCGGGCGCGATTACGCCGGTTCCGGGCGGCGTCGGCCCGATGACAATCGCATGCTTGCTGCTGAATACCTTGCGCGCCGCATGCGGGCAGAAAGGTCTACCGGCACCGAATGTGTAATTACGCCTGCCAGGCGTAAGCGACTTTATCGAGCGTCTTGCTGCCAAAGCGCTCCGAGGAACGCGCAACTGCGCGGCCGCCGAGCGCTCGATAAAATTCCATCGCCGGTTCGTTGTCGGACAATGCCCACACGACCAGACTCTTTAGGCCGCTCTGGTTGAGATCCTTGCGTGCGGCTGAAAACAGCCGGCGCCCGAAACCCAGGCCCTGGAATTCCGGCCTCAGATAAATCTCGTAGATCTCACCGTCATAAAACAGGCTGCGCGCGCGGTTGCGTCCGTAGTTGGCGTAGCCGGCAATGCGGTCGCCGAACTGAAGGATTGTAATGCGGCTGCCTTTGCGAATGGCCGAATCCCACCAGTCCGGGCCGCGCCGGTTGATCAGCTTGTCGAGCTCGTTGCCGGGGATAATGCCCTGATAGGCTGCACGCCACGCGTCATCGTGTGTCTCGGCGACGTCCAGGGCGTCTGCCGACTTTGCGCGACGAATCTCAATGAGGGTCGTGCTCATTTCGCGATACAAGCAACGAACTTTGCGGCCTTCAAGCCCTATCGTAAATGATGGGTTAATGGTGTGGATTACTGGTCACACGTCTCCGGAAACCCAGCAGCGATGCCGGAAAATGATGGTGGAAACACCAAATGCAGGCGCAGACTGCGGTCGGGTCCAGGGCTGTGCGTGGTACGTGCGCTCGGCCGGCGCATGCGTGCCGTGCGCTGATTCGACAACCTGATTCGAATCATCTGCACCGCAACAATTGAAAAACCGAGGCAAGCACGGCCGGCGTCAGACCGGTTCGGCTTCCTTCATACGGTCGGCTTTTTTGCGGTCGTTTTCGTCGAGCAACTTCTTGCGCAGGCGGATCGACTTCGGCGTAACCTCGACCAACTCATCGTCCTCGATATAGGCCAGCGCCTTTTCCAGCGTCATGCGTATCGGCGGGGTGAGGCGGACAGCCTCGTCCTTGGACGTGGTGCGGATGTTGGTGAGCTTCTTTCCCTTGAGCACGTTGACGATGAGATCGTTGCCGCGCGTATGCTCGCCCACGATCATGCCGTTGTAAACTTTCCAGCCCGGTTCGATCATCATCGGGCCGCGGTCTTCCAGATTCCAGAGCGCGTAGGCAACCGCGTCACCTTTGTCGTTGGAAATCAGCACGCCATTGCGCCGGCCCTGGATCGGTCCCTTGTGAGGCGCATAGGCGTGGAACAGGCGATTCATAATCGCGGTGCCACGCGTGTCGGTGAGCAATTCGCCCTGATATCCGATGAGGCCCCGCGTTGGTGCATGAAAGACCAGACGCAGGCGGCCGCCGCCGGACGGCCTCATTTCCATCATGTCGGCTTTACGCTCCGCCATCTTCTGCACAACGATGCCGGAATGCTCTTCGTCGAGATCGATGACAACTTCCTCGATCGGTTCCAATATTGCGCCGGTAGCGGGGTCTTCCTTCAGCAACACTCTCGGGCGCGACACTGACAGCTCGAAGCCTTCGCGTCGCATGGTCTCGATCAGGATGCCGAGCTGCAGTTCACCACGTCCGGCAACTTCCATGGAATCTTTTTCATCGGATTCGCGAACACGCAGCGCCACGTTTCCTTCTGCTTCGCGCAGCAGGCGATCGCGGATCATGCGGCCGGTGACCTTATCGCCTTCGGTACCGGCGAGTGGGGAATCGTTGACGCGGAAAATCATGGCCAGCGTGGGCGGATCAATCGGCTGCGCCGGTAGCGGCGTTTCCACCGACGGATCGCAAATCGTCATGGCGACGGTTGCTTCCGGCAGCCCGGCGATCGCGACGATGTCGCCCGCCTCAGCCTCGTCCACCGGCACGCGTTCCAGCCCGCGGAATGCCAGCACCTTGGTAATGCGGCCGGTCTCGATCAGCTTGCCGTCGTGATCGAGCACTTTCACCGGCAGATTCGGCTTTGCGGATCCCGACGTGATGCGGCCCGTCACAATGCGGCCAAGATAAGGATTGGCTTCCAGAATGGTGCCGAGCAGACGGAACGGTCCGCTTTCGACGACCGGTGGTTTGACGTGCTTGAGGATCAGATCGAATAGCGGCTTCATGCCGTCGTCATGTGATCCGTCCAGGCTGGTTGCCATCCAGCCTTGTTTGGCCGAGCCGTAGAGAATCGGGAAGTCGAGCTGCTCGTCGGTTGCATCGAGCGCGGCAAAGAGATCGAACACCTCATTGACCACCTGGACGGCGCGCGCATCGGCGCGGTCGACCTTGTTGATGACCACGATGGGCTTGAGCCCCATCTTGAGCGCCTTCGACACCACGAATTTGGTCTGCGGCAGCGGCCCCTCGGCGGCGTCGACCAGCACCAGTGCGCCATCCACCATGTTGAGAATGCGTTCGACTTCACCGCCGAAATCGGCGTGGCCGGGTGTGTCGACGATATTGATGCGGGTGCCGTTCCAGACAACCGAAGCGGCCTTCGCCAAAATGGTAATGCCACGCTCGCGTTCGAGGTCGTTGGAATCCATCGCGCGTTCAACGACGCGTTGGTTCTCGCGATACGCACCGGATTGCTGCAGCAAGCGGTCGACCAAGGTGGTTTTGCCATGGTCGACGTGCGCGATAATGGCGACGTTGCGAAGATCCATCGGAGTTCCTGAAACCAAGCGCGGGCCCGAAGGGGCCCGCGACTCTGTTGCGGCGCAATATAGTCACGCGCAGCCGAGATGCAACTGCTGTTCGTGGCAGATGCGGCGCAAGGTAAACCCGTCG
>Ga0070713_100000841_pt1 | contig 19644 bp, 21 predicted proteins | sample LARL82metaG_FD_65465 | JGI IMG/M metagenome (GOLD analysis project Ga0070713, IMG submission 65465) | Corn, switchgrass and miscanthus rhizosphere microbial communities from Kellogg Biological Station, Michigan, USA - LAR L8-2 metaG | ecosystem: Host-associated > Plants > Roots > Rhizosphere ...
CTTACCGCAAGCTGGCCATGCAGTACCACCCCGACCGCAACCAGGGTGACAAGCAGGCCGAGGAGCGCTTCAAGGAGATCGGCGAGGCCTACGCGGTGCTCAGCGACCCGGAGAAGCGCCAGCGCTACGACGCCTTCGGCCACGCCGGCGACCAGATGCCCGACTTCGGCGGCTTCTCCTTCGAGTCCGCCTTCGACCTCTTCGACATGTTCTTCGGCGGCGGCCGCGGCGGCGGTCGCGGTCGCTCGCGCACCGGGCCGCAGCGCGGCTCCGACCTGCGCATGAACCTGGAGATCACGTTCGAGGAGGCGGTGCACGGCGCCACCCGCACCATCGAGGTGCCGCGCGCCGACACCTGCCCGGAGTGCTCCGGCTCCGGCTCGGAGCCCGGCCATTCGCCGGTGACCTGCCCGCAGTGCAACGGCACCGGCCAGGTGCGCCGCGCGGTGCAGTCGATCTTCGGGCAGGTGGTCAACGTCACCGCCTGCTCGCGTTGCCACGGCGAAGGACGCATCGTCGAGCACCCCTGCCCGCGCTGCCGCGGCGCCGGGCGCGTGGAGTCGCGCAAGACGCTGGAGGTCTCGGTGCCCGCGGGTGTCGACGAGGACATGCAGGTGCGCGTCGCCGGCGAGGGCGAGGCGGGACCGCGCGGCGGGCCATCGGGCGACCTCTACCTCGCCTTCCGCATCAAGCCGCACGCGCACCTGGAGCGGCGCGGGCTCGACGTCATCTACGAGCTGCCGGTGACGATCCCCCAGGCGGTGCTCGGCGATCGCATCACCGTGCCCACCGTCGACGGCGAGCACACCGTCGAGCTGCAGGCGGGGACACAGAACGGCAAGGTGATCAAGATCAGCGGCTTCGGCGTGCCGCACGTGCGCACCGGCCGCCGCGGCGACCAGCTCTGCGTGGTGCGCGTGGTGGTGCCGTCGCATCTCGACGGGCACGAGCGCAGGCTCTACGAGGAGCTCGGCTCGCTCGGCGGCCGCGAAGGGCGTCCCGCCGAGGTGCGCAAAGGGTTCTTCGACCACCTGCGCGACGCGCTGCGGGGCTGAGCCAAGCCAGTGTGCGGCCGGAGCCTCAGCGTGGCTCGATGCGTCGGACGGGTGATGCCTTCTTGAGCTTGGCGTCGAAGCGATCGAAGCCGGCGACGTGCGTGAAGCCGTGCAGCTCTGCAGCCGCAACCAGGTACGCATCTGGGAAGTCGAAGCCGTCGGAGTAGAGGTCGAGGGTGCGCCGGATGCGATCTTCGTTCTCGACTTGGATGGACGGCACGCCGAGCGCAGAACCGACCAGACGGGCGACATGGTCGCGCGACTGGCGATACGGTCCTTCCAGGACGTAGACGCACTCGGCGACGTGCACGTCGAGCAGGAGCAGGTCCTTCGCGGGCGCTCTGCGGATGAACTGCGTCGCGCGCTGTGCCAATTCGGGCGGGTCGCTCGTGAAGTGCCGGATCAGCAGGTTGCTGTCGATCGGCGTGGTCACGGCCGGTGCCGCTGCGCGACCTTCTCCCACGCCTCCCGGCGCACGGTCGGCCAGTCCTTGCCGGCGAGATCCTCCGGCACGGGCACGCTGCCGGCAAGGGCGAAGAAGTCTGGCACGCGGCGGATGCGGGCGCGCCTGCCCTTGCGTCCCCCTTGGACGACCACCTGGTCACCTTCCAGGTGGAAGACGATGCGACTGCCCGGGCCGAGGTCGAGGGCGCGCCGGACGTCGACGGGGATGGTCACCTGGCCTTTGCTGGTCACGGTGGCGGCGACGTCCATGGTCTCCTTACATTAGCACATAGGTAAGGAGCCGCCTGCCTCTCAGCGGCCGAGCAGCACCGCCAGGGCGACGCGGGCGAGGCGGAGGTGGCCGGCGATGGTGGGATGCACGTCGCCGTGGGCGCAGTCGACGTAGCTGCAGAGAGTCGGGTCGGTGCCGGACCGCACCGTGTTGATGGCGTCGCGGAAGTCGGCCAGCCGCGCGCCGGTGGCGGCGGCCACCTGCGCCACCATGGCGTTGACCTGGTCGAGCTGCGGCAGCGTCGTCGGGGCGAGGTTGGCCAGGGGGTCGTAGAAGTTGCAGAGGATGACCGGAACTCGCGGGGCGGCGCGCTGCAGCTCGGCGACGATGCGCGTCAGCGAGGTGCGCAGCGCGGCGACCGTGGCGGGCAGCGACTCGCCGGTGCGCTGGGCGTGGAGCAGGTCGTTGCTGCCCAGGTCGATGAAGACGGCGCGCAGGTCGGCACGGTGGGCGGCGATGGCGGCCATGGCGGCGTCGTGCTGCGAGGTGGTGGCCAGGAAGGGGATCTGGGCGCGCGCCGGGCAGAGCGTGTAGTAGGTGTCGGTGCGCTCGGAGGGGCAGGCGACGTCGTAGAGAGTCCAGGGACGCCCTGACGCGGCGAGCAGGCCCTGGAGCTGCAGTGCCCAGGCGGAGTTGGTGCCCAGGCGGGTGGGGTCGACGGTGAAGCCGGAGGTGACCGAATCCCCGATGGCCAGGTACCAGGGGTGCCCGCTGACGGGTGGCTGGCCGGCGATGGGCACGAAGGGGCTGAAGGAGCCGGACGGTTGGGGAGTGGGGGAGGGCGACGGCGAGACCGGCGGCGACGGGGTGTGCTGCTGCAGCGGTGGCTGGGCGCTCGTCGAGCTGCAAGCGGCCAGGGCGGCCGCCAGCGCGGCGGGGAGAACCAGGCGCAGGTGCCGGGCGCGGTGGCGGGGCGCGGGCATGCAGGCGATCCTACGGTGCGCCGCGGGCGAGGCCGTCCTGCCGAGGTGGGGGACCTTGGTTGCCCACAATGCACCGCTGTGTCCCCGCCCGACCTGTTCCCCGTCGCGCCCGGCGGCCACGCCCGCATCCGTGAGGTGCTGCGCCAGGCCGGCTACGACGGCGACGGCATCCAGGCGCTGGCCGGCGCCGACCTCACCGCACTCGGCCAGCGCGCCGCGCCGGTCCTGCTCCACCGCACCCGCGGCGGCTCGTCGCTGGAGACGCTGGTGCGTCTGTTCACCGCGGGTGCGGCCGTACCGTTGCGCGCCGCCGATCGCGCGCTGGCGCCGGCGTCCGCGGCGCAGTGGGCGGCGTGGGGACTGCTGGCGCTCGACGCGGACGAGGCACGCGCCACCGTGCAGCTCGCCTGCCACGGCGACCTGGTGCTGGCCACCGATTGGGGACCGGCCACGCCCAGCGTGGGCACATCGTCCGACTACGTGATGGGGTTCAGCCCCAGCGGACTCACCCTGGCCCGCATGACCGTGCGCCCGCCCTCGCGCGCCACGCTCGACGTCGGCACGGGCTGCGGCCTGCAGGCGCTGCTCGCCGCCGCGCACAGCGAGTCGGTGCTGGCCACCGACCTCAACCCGCGCGCCGTGGCGGTGGCCCGTTTCAACGCGGCGCTCAACGGCGCGGACTCCGTGCGCTGCGTCGAGGGCGACCTGCTCGCGCCCGCGGCCGGCCAGGTTTTCGACATCATCGTCTCGAACCCGCCGTTCGTGGTCGGCCCGCCCGACCCGCACCTGTTCATGAGCGGCGGTCGTGACCTCGACGGTCTCTGCGCCGAGCTGGTCCGCGGCGCCCCGCGCCACCTCGCCCCCGGCGGCTGGTGCCAGCTCCTCGCCAACTGGGCCGCGCCGCATGGCACGGACTGGCGCGACCACCTGGCGCGCTGGTTCGACGGCCTCGACTGCGACGCCTGGGTGATCCGCCGCGAGCGCCAGGCCACCGACGAATACGCCGCGCTCTGGATCGAGACCGACGCCGACGATGCCGCCGAGTACACCTCACGCTTCGACACCTGGATGGCCTACTACGACGCGCACGGCGTCGACGCCGTCGACTACGGGTTGATCACGATGCGCCGACGCGGCGACGGCGTGCCCGGCCGCCGCCGCTACGACGACGTGCGCGGTCGCTGGGACGAGGCCGGTGGCGCCGACATCGTCGACGCCTTCGCCCGCCACGACTGGCTCGCCGCCACCACCGACGACGCCCTGCTCGACGCCCGCCTGCGTGTCAGCGACGCCGCACGCCTCTCCCGCGAGCACGTCGCCGTGCGCGGCGAATGGGTGCCCGTCTCCGCCCGCCTGCGCACCGAAGGTGGCATCGACGACCCCGGCGGCGTCGACCCGCACGGCGAGCGCATCGTCGCCGCCTGCGACGGCACCACCCCGCTCCGCACGTTGCTGCAGGCCCTGGCCGATACCCTCGGCTCCCCTTTCGCCGAGGTCGCCCCCGACGCCCTGCGCGCCGTCCGCAACCTCGTCGACCGCGGCGTCCTGCTCCCGCCCGCCTGAAGCCGCGCTGCCGCTACACAGTGCCGCGCGGAACCACCCAGCGCATCGCCTGCCCGGTGATGCGCGCGACATGGTCGAAGTCCGCGTCGTAGTGCAGCAACGTCAGATGGTGGCGCTCGGCGACGGCGGCGATGACCAGGTCCGGAATGCTGACGGCGCGGTGATGCCCGCGCGCGGCCAGCCGTTCCATCACCAGGACGGCACGGTCGAAGTCCACCTGCTCGGTGTCGACCAGGTGGAAGGCGGCCTCTCGTTCCGCGCGCAGCTGCACGAAGTCGCGGTGGCTGCGGGCACTGAAGAGAAGCTCCAGGTCGATGACAGAGCAGCGTGCCACTTCGCCGGCCATGATCAGCGGCTCCAGGGCCTCGCGCACGGCCGGCTTGGGCAGCCGGGCCAGCGCGCTCTCGTCGACGAGGAAGCTTGGCCTCAGCGCCACGCCTGGTTCATCACCGCGGCGTCGTCGAGGTCCATCCCGCGCATGGCGCTCAGTCGCTCGACGAACTTCCGCCGCGCAGAGGTGGCGACGGCCAGCCGCATCGCCTCACGGACGGTGTCGGTGAGTGTGGTGGTGCCCAGCGCACGCCCGGCCTGGGCGGCGAGCTGGTCGTCGATGGCAACGGTCGTCTTCCGCATGGCGTCTGGAGGATATCACGGAAACAGAGGCTGGGATATCCACAAACGGCTCGGACAGCCATCCTCTCGGGAGGGCCGGAGCTACCGGCTGATCTTCGAGCGCCCCGCGTCGTGGCCGGTGATGTCGAGCATGCCGCCCGAGCCGCCTTCGAGCAGCTCGAGGAAGGCGTCGACGACGTCGGGGTCGAACTGGCTGCCGCGCATGCGGCGGAGCTCGGCGGCGGCGTGCTCGGGGGAGCGGGGAGGGGAGTAGGCGCGGCCGGAGAGCATCACGTCGTAGGCGTCGACGGCGCAGACGATGCGGGCGCCGACGGGGATGGCGGCGGCGCGCAGGCGGTCGGGGTAGCCGGCGCCGTCGAAGCGCTCGTGGTGATGGCGGACGATGCGGCGGACCTCGGCCCAGCCCTCGATGTCCTCCAGGATGGCGGCGCCGATCTCGGAGTGGCGGCGCAGCACCACCCACTCCTCCTCGTCGAGGCCGCGCGCCTTCTGCAGCAGCACGTCGGGGACGCCGATCTTGCCGATGTCGTGCAGGCAGGCGCCCAGCCGCACCGTCTCCAGCTGCGCGCCGGGCAGGCCCAGGCGCACGGCCACCTCCGAGGCGTACTCGACGAGGCGCTCGCAGTGCAGGTGGGTGGAGAGGTCCTTGGCCTCCAGAGTATTGGCCAGGATCATCGCGAACTTCTCGAGCATGGGTCCGAGCAGCTGCATGCGCGCCGACTCCACGGCGAGGCGGCGCCGCTCCAGGGCGCTGCGCACCACCACCAGCAGGTGATCGGGCTTGAAGGGCTTGGGCACGTAGCCGGTGGCGCCCTCGGCCATGGCGTTCATGGCCAGCTCCAGGTCGCGCAGCGCGGTGACCACCACGCAGGGCAGGGTGGGGTCGAGCCGGCGGGCCGCGGCGATCACCTCCAGGCCGTCGGCGCGGGGCATGGCGTAGTCGGTGACGACGACGTCCCAGCCGCCGCGGCCGAGCTGGGCGATGGCCTGGGCGCCGTCCTCGACGCCCACCGCCTCGAACCCGCCCGTCTCCAGGCAGCGCAGCAGGAAACGGCGTACGAGCGGGTCGTCCTCGGCGACGAGGATGCGGGGCATGGGGGAGTCCTCGGGTGGAAACGACGTGTGGGGAGCGGGTCCGAAGACGCGTGGAGACCCATGCTGAGGCAGCGCCGCCGATCTGACAAGGGGTGCAGGTTTGGCCGGCGCGGGCGCGGGGTATGCCACGACCGACAGTCGCGCGACGTCGTCACCTGTTCGAGCCACAACAACCCAAAGGAGGAATGCAGGAGATGGCTTCCCTGACCCGCTGGAACCCGTGGAGCGAGCTGTTCTCGCTGCACGACCACATGGACCAGCTCTTCAACGAGGCCTTCGGCACCCCGGCGCCGGCGGTCCGCGGCGGCGACGCCCCGGCCACGCTGCCCATCGACATCCGCCAGACCGATGAGGCCTACGTCATCGAGGCCTCGGTGCCGGGCTTCGCGCCCGAGGACGTCGAGGTCACCGTCGACCAGAACGTGCTGACCATCCGGGGCAACCGCAAGCAGGAGAACGAGGATCGCAGGGACGGCTGGATCCGCCGCGAGCGCCGGCAGGCGTCGGTGTTCCGCCAGGTGGGTCTGCCCGCCGAGGTGCGCGAGGGCGAGATCACCGCGTCCTTCCAGAACGGCGTGCTGACCGTCACCGTGCCGCGGGCGCAGAAGGCGCAGCCCAAGCGCATCCCGGTGAGCACCGGGGCGCCCGTCGAGCCCAAGGTCATCGACGCCAAGCAGAGCTGAGCTGACCGCTCGGTCAGGTCAGCGGCGGCCGGTGCGGGCACGGAGCCCGCGCCGGCTGCGCTCGCTCAGCCCGGTGGCCAGGTCATCTGCCGGCCGCCCAGCAGGTGGATGTGCAGGTGGTCGACGGTCTGCCCGCCCCTGGGGCCGACGTTGACCACCAGCCGGTAGCCCTCGCCGTCGAGGTTCTCGTCCTCGGCGATCGCCTGTGCCACGTGGAGCATGCGCGCCCAGACCCGGTCGTGCGCCGGCGTCAGCTCGGCAGCCGAGACGACGTGCTCGGAGGGCACCACCAGGATGTGCGCGGGCGCCTGGGGATTGGTGTCGCGGAAGGCGACGACGTCGTCGTCACGGCGGACCATCGTGGCCGGGACGCTCCCCGACACGATGCCGCAGAAGATGCACTCGCTCATGGGTCGAGCAGGGTAGCGCGCAGGACGTCTGCCTCGACGGCGTCGAGCCGCACCCGGCGCAGCTCCCCGTGGCCGACGGTGGGGTCCGCGGCGGCGGCCACGCTGTACCAGCGCTCACCCAGCCCGCGCGCCTCGCCGTCTTCGACGCGCTCCCAGATCACCTCCTCGACCTGGCCCAGCGCCCGTCGCCGTGCCGCCTCGCCGGCATGCGCGGCCGCGCGCCGCACCTCGGCGCTGCGCCGCCGCGCGGTGGCCTCGTCGACGCGCCCGTCGAGCGCCGCCGCCGGCGTGTCGGGGCGCGGCGACCAGCGGAAGACGTGGCAGTGCAGGAAGCCCGCCTCGGCGACGTAGTCGACGGTGCGGCGGTGGTCGTCCTCGCTCTCGCCGGGGAAGGCGACCATCAGGTCGGTGGTCAGCTCGGTGCGCTGATCGGCGGCGCGCAGCCGCGACACCACTGTGCGGTACTGGGCCATGCGGTAGCCGCGGTGCATGCCCTTGAGCACGCTGTCCGCGGCGCTCTGCAGCGGGATGTGCCAGTGCGCGCAGAGCCGCGGATGCGCGTTGAGCTCGGCCAGCTCGGGGGTGATGTCGTTGGCGTTGACGCTGCTCAGCCGCACGCGCGCATCGCCGACGCGGTCGAGCAATGCACGCAGCAGCGATGCGAGCGTGGTGCCGTGCTCGCCGCCGTAGGAGCCGAGGTCGACGCCGGTGAGCACCAATTCGCGGTGGCCCATGGCCAGCGCGGCGTCGGCGCGGCGCAGCACCTGGTCGGGCGCCAGGCTGCGAGAGTACCCACCGCGTGCACGCCAGACGATGCAGTACGTGCAGCGATGCTCGCAGCCGTCCTGGACCTTGAGGAAGGCGCGTGAGCGCAGCGGCGCCGGCTGCGCGAGGCCGGCACACGCGCCCGCGTGCGCATCCGCGAGCTGCTCGACGATGTACTCCGCGATGCGCGGCTTGTCGGCGTTGGCGAACACCGCGTCGACGCCGAGCCGCGCGCGCTGCACCGCGCCGCTCGCGTCGAGATACGCCTCGGGGTTGCCGTCGACGCTGCAGCCGGTGAGGATGAGGTGCGCGCCGGGGTCGTCGCGGCGCAGGCGGCGCAGGCGCTGGCGCGTGGTGGCGTCGGCCTGCAGCGTCACCGTGCAGGAGTTGAGCACGCGCACGTCGGCGGGCTCGTCGTCGGCGACCACGTCGAGGCCCGCGGCGCCGAGCTGTCCGGCCAGCTCCGCCATCTCGGCAAAGTTGACCTTGCAGCCGAGCGCGGTGAGCGAGACGCGCAGCGGCCGGGACACGCTCACGATGGCACCGTCTCGGGCACCGCCCAGCCCGCGGGCGCATCGCGCATCTCGCCCGCACCGGCGAGCAGCGCCGACACGGCGACGACACCCGCGAGTCGCGCGCGCAGCAAGCGCGGGCCGAGATGCACCGGCGCCGCGCCCGCAGTCTGCAGCACGGAGAGATCGGCGGCGTCGAGCCCGCCCTCGGGGCCGATCACCAGCGCGATTCGGTCACCTGCGTGCGGCGGGGGCGAGAGTGATGCGAGCGGCGTCGCGCCGTCGAGCGTGCAGGCGAGCAGACGCGTGCCATCGGGCAGCAGCGCGGGAACCTCGTGCAGCTCGCGCACCGGGTGCACCACCGGCACGCGCCCGCGCCCCGCCAGGCCCGCGGCGTTGCGCGCGATCGCCTCCCAGCGCGCCACGCGATGCGCCGCGCGCCGCGCGTCGGGACGCGCCACGGTGCGCCGCGTCAGCACCGGCCACACCGCGGCCACGCCGACCTCGGTGAGCGCCTCGACCAGCTCGTCCATGCCGTCCTTGGCGACGGCCTGCACCACGTGCACCTCGAGCCCCGGCTCACCGCTCACGGGCCGCGACCACTCCACCTCGCCCTCGACCACCGCTGCGCTCACCGACAGCAGCCGCACGCCGTGCTCCATGCCCGCGTCGTCGACCACCACGACGTGCTCGCCCGGCGTCGCGCGCAGCGAGCGGGCCAGGTGCGCGGCGTTGTCGCCGTCGAGGCGGGCGCGGCCGCCGGCGAGGTGGCCGGCGGGGACGAAGAAGCGGGGCACGGCGCCAAGTCTAGGAGGCGAGGCCCGCGGCCGCGCTCGCGTAGGATGCCCCGACGTGGGAACGACCGTCGAGCACCTCCCCGCCCGCGCCGCGGACGGCATCACCCTGGCGGCGACCGCGCACGGCCAGGGCCCGGCGCTGCTCATGATCCCCGGGCTGGGCGCCTCGCGCAGCGTCTACGCGCCGATCGTGCCGCTGCTCGCCGAGCGCCACCGCGTCATCGTCTTCGACCCGCGCGGCGTGGGCGACTCGGAGATCACCGACGGCCCCTACACCATGGCCCAGCTCGCCGGCGACGCGGCCTGCGTGCTCGACGCGGCATCCGAGCAGAGCGCCGCGGTGTTCGGCGCCTCGATGGGCGGCATGGTGGCGCAGCAGATGGCCGTCGACCATCCCGAGCGCGTCGACCGGCTGATCCTCGCCTGCACCGGCCCCGGCACACCGCACGCCGTGCCCGCCGACCGCGAGGCGACGCGCGCGCTGCTCGGCCAGGGCGCGAAGACGCCGGAGGAGGCGTACCGCATCGCCACCAGCGTGCTCTACACGCCGCGCTTCCGGCAGGAGCATCGCGACTTCGTCGAGCGGCAGATCCGCGAGCGCGGCCGCCGTCCCGTCAGGGCGCGCGCCTTCAGCGCGCAGTACGAGGCGGTGCGCCACCACGACGTCTGGGATCGCCTGCCCGAGCTGCGCATGCCGGTGCTGGTGCTGCACGGCGGCGCGGACGTGGTCATGCCGCCGGGCAACGGCGAAGCCCTCGCGCAGCGCATCCCCACAGCGCGCCTGGTGCTCCTCGACGGCCTCGGCCACCTCTTCTTCCACGAGGATCCCGAGCGCGCCGCGCGCGAGATCCTCACCTTCCTCGACGAGGACGCCGCGCCGCGCCGCGTTTCCGCCATATCCGGCTGAAACGAGAGCGGCTGGGCCGCCGTCAGGCCACCTGTCCCGGCGCCGCCATCCGCCCTTCGACGCGCGCCACCGCCAGCTCGTGCACGGGCGAGACCAGCAGCCGATGCGGCAGCAGCGGCCGGGCGCGTCGCAGTGTCAGGCAGAGCGCGGCATGCGCGGCGCTGTGCGCAGGTGTCCAGGTGATGCCGTAGCCACGGCGCACCGCCGCGGGCAGCAGCCCGACGGTGGTGAAGGCGACCACCTCCCAGCCGGGCCGCAGCCACGGCGAGGGCAGCGGCGGACGCAGCACCGTCTGCGAGACCAGCCGCGAGCCTGCGCCCGGCACGGCCACGCCGCGCGCAACCTGCCGGTCGACATACGTGCGCAACGCGCGATGCGTCTTCCAGAGCAGGCGGGGCGGCACGCGCATCAGGTCGGCCACGGCGTCCCATTCGCGCACGAAGCGGTCGCGATCCGCGGTGGTCAGTCCACCGACGAGCGCGTCGTGGGTCGTCAGCATGGTGTCGACGAACGACGCGTGCACCCAGCGCAGCAGCTCGCCGTCGAGCGCGGTGTATCCGGTGCCCGCGCGCTGCACCGTGGTGGCGTGCGGCAGAGGCAGGGTTCCGCTCACGCGCGTGTGCATGCGGTCGACCAGCGCCGAGGCGGCCTCGGCCTCGGCGCGCGTGCCGTAGGTGACCATGGTCACCCAGCGGATGGTGCGCATCAGCCGGCCGAAAGGATCGTCCGCGTAGGCGCTGAAGTCGATCGCCCCTTGCGCCACCAGGGGATTGGCCGCCTGCATGAGCAGCGCGCGGCCGCCGCCGAGGATGAGCAGCGGCTCGTGCATCACCCGCCAGGTCACCGACTCGGGACCGAACAGGCCGGGGTCCGGGGTGGGATCGCGCAGCGGCAGCGGACGGTTGCCGCCGAAGGGCAGCGGGCGCACCAGCAGCTCGGTGACCTGCCGCCGTGTCGGGATGGCGATGCGGATCAACGCGGGCCCGAGCTCTCGAACGGCTACGAGGCGGTGGCCGTCGCGCTGATCTCGCGGATGACGGTCACCTTGATCATGCCCGGATAGGTCATCTCCGACTCGATCTCGCGCGCGATCTCCGCACAGAGCTCGGGGACGCGATCGTCGGAGACGCTCTCCGGCTTGACCGAGATGCGCACCTCGCGGCCGGCCTGCATGGGGAAGGCGCGCTCCACGCCCTGGTGTCGCGTGGCGATCTGCTGCAGCTGCTCGAGCCGCTGCAGGTAGGTGGTCAGCGTGTCGCGGCGCGCGCCGGGACGTGATGCGGAGATGGCGTCGGCGCAGATGGTGAGCATGGCCAGGTCGGTCGAGGGCTCCTCGTCGAAGTGGTGCGCCTTGACCGCGTGGACGATGCCCGACTCAGTGCCCAGCAGCGTCAGCAGCTCGCCGCCGATGATGGCGTGCGACCCCTCGACGTCGTGGTCGACCGCCTTGCCGATGTCGTGCAGCACGCCGGCGTGGCGCGCGGTGGTCGCGTCCATGCGCAATTCGGAGGCGAGCACCGCGCAGAGGTAGCCGGTCTCCTCGCAGTGCAGCAGCGCGTTCTGCCCGTAGGAGAAGCGGTAGTGCAGGGTGCCGAGCAATTCGGCCAGCTCGGGCCGGCCGGCGATGCCCATCTCCCACATGGCCCGCTCGCCGAGGTCGGTGATCTTGCGGTTGAGCGCGCTGCGCGTCTGCAGCAGCAGCGGCGGCACCTCCTCGGCGCGCAGCCGCCGCTCCAGCACCTCGAGCGAAGCCTGGCGGGCGATCTCGCGGCCGATGGGGTCGAGCGAGCGCAGCGTGGCCTGCTGCCGCTCGGGGTCGACGCCCAGCTCCGCCGAGGTGCCCTGGGCCACCGCGGTGAGCGAGTCGAGCAGGCGCTGGCGCGACTCGTCGGAGAGGCCTTCCAGGGCCAGCGGGCCGGTGCGCGGGGCGCTGTCGATGTGCGAGACGTCCTGGCGCTGGATGGCGTGGACGATCAGCTCCTTGGCGGAGGGGGCCAGCTCGCCGACCCGGCCCTGGATGGTCCGGGTGACCCGGCCGGGGTGGTCGGTTGCCAGCTCGGCCTCGACGCGGTCGAGAACGGTGCGGGCGGCGGCGTCGCGGTCGAGGGCGGCCACCTCCTCGAGCTTGTGCCGTGTCCGGGCGCGCTCCTCGTCGAGCGTGGCGCGCTCCGCGTCGATCTCCGCCCGCTGCTGGGTGACCGCGTCGCGGCGCTCGTCGACGGCGGTGCGGCGCTCGCGGTGCACCTTCTCGGCGTGGTCGAGGCGGGCCTGGCTGGCGTCGAGCTCGGCGCGGCGGGCATTGAGCTCGTCCATGGCCGACTCGCGCGCCTGCAGCGCGGCGTGCCGGGCCTGGGAGACCTGCTCGGCGGCGCGGGCGCGCACCTCGGAGAGGGCGTTGCGCTCCCCCCCGGCCGCTCCAGGCGCCGCGGTGCTCGCGCCGCGCCGGCGGGCGGCCGCCGCGGCGCGCATGCCGGTGGCGGCGACGGCGAGGGCGCCGGCGAGGATGGCTGCGGCGACGACGGCGAGAACGACTTCCATGCTGGTGCAGCGAGTGTAGCCAGGGCGAGGCGGCCCGCGGCCGCCCAGCGGCGAAGAACCTCAGACGCCGGTCAGGCGCCGATGGCAGGGGGAACGCTGGCACTCGCCGCACTCCAGCGGCGAATGCTGGCGTGGGGGAGGCCCCCGAGCGGCGCGCGTCAGCGCGCGGACAAACCCGCCGGAGACGCCGGTCAGGCGCCGATCGGCGGATCGAAGGGCTCCGCTGCGGTGTGGGTCAGGTGCCGGGCGAAGACCTGCGCCGCCGGGGGCAGGGTGCGGCGGCGGTCCCAGCAGAGCGCCATGGTCCGCGCCACGGCGGGCTGCCGCAGCGGGATCACCGCCACCTTGGTGCTCGGCACCGGCAACGGCATGGGCAGCAGGGTGGTGCCGAGACCCGCCTCGACCAGCCCCTGGATGATGGTGAAGTCGTCCCCCTCGTAGGCCACCCGCTCGCTCACCCCCTCGCGGTTGAAGGCGTCGTCGACGACCTTGCGCAGCCCGCCGCGGGAGCGGGGCAGGATGAGCGGCTCGTCGGCCAGGTCGTGCAGCGAGCAGGAGGAGCGCCCCACCAGGTGGTGGCCTGCGGGCACCACCACAGCCACGCGCTCACGGAACAGCGGCACGATCTCCAGCTCCTTCACGCCGACCGGCGGCGGCCCCAGGATGCCGAGGTCGAAGTCGCCGTCGAGCACCCCGCTGACCACCTCGTTGGACTGCCCCTCACGAAGGGTGAAGCGGATGCCCGGCCGCTCCTGCAGGAAGCGGGCCAGCCGCTCCGGCAGCCAGCGGGCGCCCACGGTGTGGAGGAAGCGGATGCGCACCTCGCCGGACTCCGGCGAGGCGGCCCCGGCGGCGTCGGCGACGGCCTCGCGGAGCTCGTGGAGCAGCCGCTCGGCGCGGGGGATGAAGCGCTCACCGGCGCCGGTGAGGCGGATCGAGCGGCCCACCCGCTCGAAGAGCGGCACCCCCAGGGATTCCTCCAGGCGGGCGATCTTGCGGGAGACGGTGGACTGGTCCTGGTGGAGCAGCTCGGAGGCGTGGCCGAGGTGGCCCTGCCGGGCGACGGCCAGGAATACCCGCAATGCCTCGGCATTGATGCGATCCATGCAATGATTCGATCCTAAAATCGCTGTTGATGTCAATGACGCGACGCATCACACTGGGCGGCGAGCGGCGACCGTTGGGCGCCGACCTTTGTGTGGGAGAAGCCAGAAGTGCTGATCGCGAACGCGACCGACGCGGTGCACGACGCTCGTCGCCGGCACCGTCGGGAGTTGGCGGAGCGGACCCGGCTGCGGCGGCTGATCGAGAGGGTGGACACGGTCATCCTGGCCTGTGAGGAGGCTCACCTCCAGGGCTTCAAGGAGTGTCCGCCCGACCTCGCCGAGACCGCCGGGCGCCTCTTCGCCGGCGCCCGCCGCTGCGTGCGCCTGACCGGCGACGAGGCGGCCACCAACCTCGTCCGGGAGGTCTGCTCCCGGCCCCGCCCCAAGATCACCGACATCATGGACGGCCTCTGGACCGTGCAGGAGGTGGTCTTCGACCTCATGCTCCCCTGGCGCACCGAGCTGCCCGAGGACGTGGAGCTGGCCGGCGCCCCGCTGCTGCCGGCCTGGCGGTACAACGCCGCCTGAGGCGGCCTTCCAGGGATCTTCCCCTCCAACCGGGGAGCGGCGCCCTCACGGGCGGCCGCTCCTTGGTCGTTAAGGGAGGTTGGAACGGCCTGCACCGTTCGCACCATCTGTGACGAATGCCACAGACGGCGCCCTGATCCAGGGGTAGGGTGCGCTCCCGAGGCGTGGCGAGAGCCACGTCGGATTGGGAGGATGCAGTGATCCAGGCCCCATCGATCGCGGTCGAGCCCGCCTGGCCGGGCACGGTCAGCGACGCCGAGCAGTCCGAGTTTCTCGACCGCCTTCCCGCGGAGGAGCGCACCGCCGTCTTCTTCGAGGGCGAGCGGCGCTACCACCCGCGCGGCTCCGCCCTGGTCGCCCAGGGCCAGCGCGGCGGCGACGTGCTGGTGGTGGTCCGCGGCCGCGCCGCCATCGAGTGCGACGCGCCCAACGGGCGCCGCATCATCGTCGCCGTCTGCCAGCCGGGCAGCGTGGTGGGGGAGGTGGCCGCGCTCGACGGCGGCCGCGTCTCGGCCACGGTGCGTGCCCTCGAGACCGTGGAGACCATCTCGATCTCGGGCGCGCGCTTCCGGCGCCTGGTCCGCGAGCACCCCGCCGTCGCCGACGTGGTCCTGCGCAGCCTCTGCACGCGGCTGCGCGACGCCGACCGGCGCGTGGTCGAGCTGGGCGCCGGCGACGCCGTCGGCCGGGTCTGCGCCCGCGTCGCCGAGCTGGCCGCCGAGCACGGGCAGATCACCGGTGAGGGCATCCTCATCACCCTCTCGCTCTCGCAGGACGAGCTGGCCGGGTACACGGGGCTGTCGCGCGAGGCGGTCAGCCGCGTGCTCGGCGTGCTGCGCCGCCGCGGCTGGGTGAGCACGGCGCGGCGCACCACGGTGGTGCACGACCTCGACGCCGTGCGGCGCGCCAGCCGGCGCTAGAGGCGCTTACGCCTCGCCGCGGGCTGCCGCCTCCCGACCTTCGTCGCAGACGGTGCGGTAGTCGCAGCGGCGGCACTGCCATGCGGAGGGACGTGGCGGGAACTCGCCGTCGCGCCAGGCGCGGGCCAGCTCGGCGGTGCTGACGCTGAGGTGGTTGGTGAACTTCTGCAGGTCGCGCGCGCCGAACACCATGCGCGTCGACTCGCCGGTCTGCAGGTGGTGCAGCTCGACGGCGACCTCCTCGACCTCGGCGCGCCGGGCCAGGGCCACGGCGTAGGCTCGCACCTGCAGGTCGCTGCGCAGCGCCTGCTCGTCGCGCGGCGGCCCGGTCTTGTAGTCGACGACGGTGGGCGGACCTTCGAACGGCGCGTCGACGCGGTCGAAGCGGCCGGCGATCTCGGCGCTGGTGTCGAGCGCGAGGTTGAAGGACTGCTCGACGCCCGAGATGTTCGCCGCGGTCCAGGCGCCTGTCTCCGCGTAGCGGCGGAGCTGCTCCTCGCCGTACTCGCGCAACTCGCGGTGCGCGCCCTTGGGCCCTGGCGTCGCCTCCCACGCACTCAGCCAGAGTGCGGCCAGCTCGTCGCCGCCGACCTCCCTGCCGGACTGCCGCATGGTGCCCGCCTGCTGCAGCACGCTGTGCATGAGGATGCCGTACCAGCGGTGCACCGACTCGCGCACCGGCATGTGGTAGCGGCGGCGGTATTCGAAGCGGCGCGGGCACATCTTGAAGTCGCGCAGGTCGACGACGCTGCAGACCAGCCGCGACGGTGAGGCCATGCCGTCGGGACGCCGGCGGCGCTGCAGCGGCGCGGGTGCGTACTCGACGGGACGCGCCACGGGCTGTGCCTCGACGTCGCGCACCGCGGCGATGAACGGAGTCAGCCGCTCGTCGCTGAAGGAGCGCGGGTAGCGGCCGGCGCGGGTGAACACCAGCCGGTCCTGCGCGCGCGTGGCCGCCACGTAGAAGAGGCGGCGCTCCTCGTCGACGCCGCCGTCGCCGGGCGGCGCCTCCTCGGGCACCAGCTCGTTGGGCAGCGTCAGCCGGGCGCCGAAGCCGCCGCGACCCGGCCAGCGAGATTCCACGCAACGTGGCACGAACACCACGGGCCACTCCAGTCCCTTGGCGGCGTGGCAGGTCATCAGCAGCACGCCGTCCTCGATGGGCTCGATGGGCGCCATCTCGTCGGCGGCGCCGGAGTCGCGCAGCACCGCGAGGTAGCGCAGCGCGGGAGCCAGGCGGCGGTCCTCGGTCCAGTCGGCGAAGGCCTCCAGCAGCTCGCCGAACTTGTTGAGGTTGGCCCCCGCCTGCATGCGCTCCACGTCGCGGCCCAGCGCGAGGATGCCGCGGTAGTACTCGGTGGCTTCGAGCGCGGCGAAGAGGATCTCGCGCGCATCCTCGTGGGTGGCCAGCGCGTTGAGCTCCTCGACGGCGGCCACGCAGCGGCGCACCGCGGCGGCGTCCGCCTCGTCGAGCTCGTTGAGACCGGCGTCCTCGGCGACCATGCGCGTCAGCGGCAGGTCGTGCGCCTCGCAGAGCTCGACGAGCGCGCGGCGTCCGCGCCCGCTGACGCGCCAGGCGGGCAGGTGCAGGCAGCGGATCAGCGCCTGCGAGTCGCGCGGCTCGTCGATCAAGGTCAGCAGCGCCAGCAGGTCCTTGACCTCGGGCTGCTGGAAGTAGCCGCGACCGCCGTGCACCTGGTAGGGGACGAGCAGCTCCTGCATGGCCGCCATGGCGGCGCGCATGTCGCCGTGCTGGCGGAAGAGGATGGCGATGTCGGCCGCGCGCGTGAGCGACGCGGTCTCCAGCAACCTGCGGCACTCACCCGCGATGGCCAGCATCTCGCTGCGCTCGTCGGGCGCCTCCCACAACTCGACGTGCGAGCCGTCGCCGCGCGCGGCGGCCAGGTCCTTGGTGATGCGCGACTCCGCGGCGGCGGTGCCGATGACGCCGCGGCAGGTGGTGACGATCTGCCGCGTGCTGCGGTAGTTGCGCCGCAGCACCACGGTGCGGTGCTCGGGATACATGCGCCGGAAGCGCTGCAGGTTGGCCAGCGAGGCGCCGCGGAACTTGTAGATGGCCTGGTCGTCGTCGGCCACCACCAGCACGTTCTGATGCGACTCCACCAGCGTCTCGACCAGCCGTGCCTGCGCGTAGTTGGTGTCCTGGTACTCGTCGACCATCACCTGGCCGAGCGGCTCGGCGACGGCGCGGCGCACCGCGGGCTGCTCGCGGAGCAGCTCTTCGCAGAGCTGGATGCAGTCGTCGTGGTCGAGCAGCGCGTTGGCGCGGTAGCGCTCCTGCAGGCGCGCGTACACGGCGGCGCACTCGTCTTGACGCTGCAGCAGCGAGCGCTCCGCCGGGTCGGTGCACTCGGCGAGCGCGTCGGCGGCCCAGCGCGCGTACTGCGCCGGCGTCACCAGCTCCTGCTTGGCGGCGCCGAAGAGTCGCAGCAATTCGTAGATGAGGTCGTGCGGTCGCAGCGGGTTCCAGAGCGTGCGCGGCCGCAGCTCGGCGAGCACGGCGTCGAGGTGCAGCCATTGCTCGGCCTCGTCGGGGACGCGGAAGGTGGGCGGCACGCCGACCAGCCAGCCCCACTCGCGGACCACGCGGCGCGCGAAGGAGTGGAAGTTGGTCAGCGGCACGTCGCCGCTGAAGGCGCCGTGCTCGCGCTCGGCGCGGTCGCGCATCTCCGCGGCGGCCTTGACCGTGTAGGTGAGCACCAGCTGGCGCTGCGGCGGCAGGCCCTCGCCGACCAGGGCCAGGAAGCGCTCGACGATGACCCGGGTCTTGCCGCTGCCCGGCCCGGCCAGGACCAGGCAGGGCCCCTCGCGGTGGTCGACGGCCGCCTGCTGGTCGGGGTCGAGGGGGACGGTGGGCATCTGCTGGGCGGCATGGTGCCACGGACGCGCCGCGGCGGGGACGGCGCCCTGGGCTACACTTCTGGCTCGCCGTGGCACGGAGCCTCGTCCGTGCCCCCGTCGGCCAAGTCGAGATCCGGCCGTGCCCTGATGGGCCGTGCCGGGGAAAGGAGGTGAGTTCCCGACCGTGTCGGAGGTCAAGGTCCGAGAGGGCGAGACCTTCGAGAGCGCGCTTCGCCGCTTCAACAAGAAGATCAAGCAGAACGGCATTCTCTCGGAGGTTCGTCGTCGCGAGCACTACGAGAAGCCGTCCGTCCGCCGCAAGCGCAAGCTGGTGGCGGCCAAGAAGCGTCGCCTCAAGGCCGGGTGATCCCCGCGATTGCCGACGGGTCCGTCCTGCGGGACGGACCCTTTTTCGTTTGAGCCCCGCACCGCCGGGGACACCTTCTGCAATGGAATGCGAGTGACCCTGCTGCGTGACCCCGACCTGGGCCGCGAGGCCGCCGAGGCAGTCCGCGCCGCCGGCCTGGGTCCGCTGCTGCGCCGCTGTGGCGAGGCGCTGGCCGTCCCGTCCCGGGCCGCCCTGGCCGTCCGGCTCACCACCGACGCCGAGCTGCGCGCCCTCAACCGCGACTTCCGCGACGTCGACGCGCCCACCGACGTGCTCGCCTTCCCCGGCGACGGCCGCGACCACGTCGGCGATGTGGCCGTCTCCGTCGAGCGCGCCCTGGCCCAGGCCGACGACGGCGTCGCCGAGCTGCGCCTGCTCGCCGTGCACGGCCTGCTCCACTGCCTGGGCCACGACCACGCCGAGCCGGATGAGGCGGCCGAGATGACCGAGGCCACCCGCCGGCTGCTGCCCGACCAGGAGGTCCCCGCGCTCTGATGGCACAGCTGGTCATCGGACTCGGCAACCACGGCGGCTCCTATGCGCACACCCGGCACAACCTGGGCTGGATGGTGCTCGACGAGCTGGAGCGGCGCGGGCGTTTCGGCAAGGAACGGCGCGAAGGGCCCGCCCGGGTGTGCGAGGGCAGCGTCGACGGCGTCGAGCTGCTGCTGGGCCGGCCGCAGACCTACATGAACCTCTCCGGCCGCGCCGGCATGCACCTCACCAACCGCTTCAACGTCTCGCCCGCCGACGTCATCGTGGTGCACGACGACCTCGACCTGCCCAGCGGGCGCCTGCGCCTGCGCCGGGGCGGCAGCGCCGGCGGCAACCGCGGCGTGCAGTCGCTCATCGACTCCTGGCGGTTCAAGGACTTCATGCGCGTGCGCATCGGCATCGGCCGCCCGCCGGAGGACGTCGATCCCGTCGACTACGTGCTGCGCCGCTTCACCCCGGAGGAGAAGGAGGTGATGGCCGAGGCGGTACCGCGGGCCGCCGACGCGGTGTTGAGCATCGTCCGCGACGGGTTCGACAAGGCGGCGTCGATCTACAACGCGGTGCCGAAGCCGCCCAAGCCGGCGCGTTCCGACCGCCAGGTCCCGCAAGAAGAAGACTCCTCGTCGCGGGGGGGAGATCTTTCGTCCGCCGAGAGCCTGGATTCTTCTTCTTCCGTGAGTCCTCCCTCCCCGCGAGACACATCCCGTGGCTGACGCCGCGACGACTCT
>Ga0070713_100000842_pt1 | contig 19632 bp, 16 predicted proteins | sample LARL82metaG_FD_65465 | JGI IMG/M metagenome (GOLD analysis project Ga0070713, IMG submission 65465) | Corn, switchgrass and miscanthus rhizosphere microbial communities from Kellogg Biological Station, Michigan, USA - LAR L8-2 metaG | ecosystem: Host-associated > Plants > Roots > Rhizosphere ...
GTATGGCGTTCATGGTGCAAATTTCGTCAAGACCATGCTGCGGCTCGGCGCCGAGCGGCCCGTATTGCGCGTCGTAGCGGACCAGCGCGGTTGTCCCACTGCCGCCGCCGACATCGCTGCCGCGCTGATCGCGATCGCCCGGCAGATCGAGCGCGGCAGGACAGAGTGGGGCACATTCCATTTTGCCGCAGCCGACAGCATCAGCTGGCAGGGGTTCGCCGAGGAGATTGTTACTTTGGCGCAGGCGCTTGGCGCATGGTCGGGCGGGGCGGAGCCACGGGTTGAACCGATCACCACTGATCAATACCCCACAGCCGCACGGCGGCCGATGAATTCGGTGCTCGATTGCCGCAAGATCGAGGCTTTCGGCATTTCCCCGTCACCCTGGCGGCCGAGCCTCTCCGCGGTGGTTCGAGAGCTGGTCGAGGCACAAAACCAATGAAAGGGATCATTTTGGCCGGCGGCCATGGCACCCGCCTCTACCCGGCCACCCTGGCTCTCAGCAAGCAGCTGTTGCCCGTCTACGACAAGCCGATGGTATATTACCCATTGACGACCCTGATGCTCGCAGGTGTTCGGGACATCCTAATCATAACGACCCCCGCAGAACTGCCCCGCTTCGCCAGTTTGTTGCGCGACGGCAGACAGTGGGGCCTCTCGATTCGATATGCGGAACAGGCAACGCCGGAGGGGCTCGCTCAGGCTCTCGTGATCGGGCGTAGCTTTATAGACGGCGACCAGGTCGCGTTGGTCCTCGGGGATAACATCTTTTACGGCGACGGGCTTCCCGCGATGCTTCGGCAGCTGGCGGCACCACGTTCCGGTGCCACGATCTTTGCCTACCAGGTACGTCACCCGGAAGCCTATGGCGTGGTCGAATTCGGCCGCGACGGGGCGCCCGTCGCCATCGTCGAAAAACCGCAGCAGCCACGTTCCCATTGGGCTGTGACCGGTCTCTACGTCTACGACCATTCGGCGCCGGAGATCGCAGCGTCTCTGAAGCCCTCGGCCCGCGGCGAATTGGAGATCACCGACGTCAACAATGTCTACCTGTCTCGGGGGATGCTCAACGTCGAGCGTCTTGGACGCGGCTTCGCGTGGTTCGATACCGGCACCCACGATTCGTTATTGGAGGCATCCGAATTCGTCCGAACGATAGAGTTGCGACAAGGGTTGAAGATTGCCTGCGTCGAAGAAGTCGCCTATCGCATGGGCTATATCGATATGGACCAGTTGCTCAACCTCGCCAAAAAATTCAGCAAGAGCGGATACGGCAGCTATCTCGAGCGGCTGGTCGAGGAACTTTGCTGAGCAGGCGGCCCGCTCAGATGATTTTGCGGGCGCGCAATTCTCTTAGGATCTGCTCGGCAGCGGTCTCGGGTGTCACATCGATCGTCGTCATTCGGACCTCGGGGGCTTCCGGCTGCTCGTAGGGCGAATCGAGACCGGTAAAATGCTCTAGCCGCCCGGCCCTGGCCTTGGCATAAAGGCCTTTGGGGTCCCTGCGCATGCATTCCTCGAGTGGCGTGTCGACAAACACCTCGAGGAAGGCGGTAGGGGCGGTCAACTCACGGACCATGCGCCGTTCCGCGCGAAACGGCGAGATGAACGAACAGATCACGATCAGTCCGGCCTCGGCCATTAACTTTGCGACTTCACCGACCCTTCTGATGTTCTCGACCCGGTCGGCATCGGTGAAGCCGAGATCCCGGTTAAGACCGTGCCGAACATTGTCGCCGTCAAGCAGCATCGTGTGCCGGCCGAGGCCGAGCAGTTTTTTCTCGACGATGTCGGCGATCGTCGATTTCCCGGCGCCCGACAAGCCGGTCAGCCACAGCACCACTGGCCGCTGGTCCTTCAGCGCGGCGCGTTGCTCCCGGCCAACCGTCAGGGCCTGCCAGTGAATATTGCTGGCCCGGCGCAGGCCGAAGGCAATCATTCCGGCTCCCGCCGTTTCATTGGTGAAGCGGTCGATCAAAATGAATGCGCCGGTATCACGGCAAACTGTGTATGGATCAAACGCCACAGGCGCCGCCGTCGACAGATTGCAAAACCCGATCTCGTTCAGACCCAAAGTCCGGTCCGCGAGATGCGCTAGTGTCTCCACATCGACGCGGTGCTTGAGCGCAGTAATGGTCGCCGGCACGGTCCGCGTTCCGATCTTCAGCAAATAGGAGCGGCCGGGAACGAGTGGCTGGTCGCTCATCCAGATCACATGCGCGGCGAACTGGTCGACGCATTCGGGCGGCTCGCGAGGATCCGCCAGCAGATCGCCACGCGCGATATCGATGTCGGTTTCGAAGGTAAGGGTAACCGCGTCACCCTCTCGCGCACTGCCCGCTGCGCTCTCAAAGGTTACGATCTCCTTTAGCCTTGCCGAGCGGGTCGAGCCTGCCACCAAGACCTCCTCGCCCGGCGCGATCGAGCCCGAAACGACGGTACCCGAGTAGCCCCGGAAGTCCCCGTTCGGGCGATTCACCCATTGCACCGGGAAACGGAACGGACGTTTGGTGCGCGCTCCCGAAATGTCGACCGAATGGAGATGTTCGATCAGGCTGGGGCCGCAATACCAAGGCATGCGGTCCGAGACCTTGGTTATATTGTCGCCGAAGCGCGCAGACAGTGGAATTGCTGTCACGGAGACGTCGCCGAGGTCCGCCGCAAAGTCGGAAAAGCGCTCCACGATGTCATCAAACTTGGGCTGCTCGAACTCGACGAGGTCCATCTTGTTGACGGCGAGCACAATCTGCCGGATGCCCAGCAGGCTGCAAATAAAGGCGTGACGCTTGGTTTGCGGCAGCACGCCTTTGCGCGCGTCTACCAGGATCACGGCGAGCTCCGAATTCGAAGCGCCGGTCGCCATATTGCGCGTGTATTGCTCGTGCCCCGGCGTATCGGCGACGATAAAGGCGCGCTCTGGGGTCGCAAAGAACCGATAGGCGACGTCGATCGTGATCCGCTGCTGCCGCTCGTCCTCGAGCCCGTCGAGCAACAGGGAGAAATCGAGGTCATCACCTGTGGTACCAAACCGCCGGGATTCGCGCTGCAACGCACCGAGCTGGTCATCGGGAATCGAGCCGCACTCATAGACCAACCGGCCAATCAGCGTCGATTTGCCGTCGTCGACCGACCCGCAGGTCAGCAGGCGCAGCAGATCCTTGTCCCGCTGAGAACACGGTCCGCCCTTAGGGCGCGTCATCAGAAATAACCTTCGCGCTTCTTGCGTTCCATTGCGGATTCCTCGTCGCTGTCGATCAGCCGTCCCTGTCGCTCGGAGTGGCGCGTATCGCGCAACTCGGCGACAATTTGGGCCGGCGTAGCAGCGGTCGAGTCGATGGCGCCCGTAAGCGGATAGCACCCCAAGGTGCGGAACCGAACGCAGCGCAATTCGGGCCGCTCGCTGGGATCGAGCGGCAGGCGATCATCGTCAACCATGATCCAAGCCCCGCTGCGCCGGACCACGGGGCGCGGTCGGGCGAAGTAGAGCGGCACGACGGGAACCTCTTCTGATGCGACGTATTCCCAAACATCCAGCTCTGTCCAATTGGACAGCGGAAACACGCGCATCGACTGCCCGTCGCGCAAACGCGTGTTGTAGAGCCGCCAGAGTTCCGGTCTCTGGTTCTTGGGATCCCAGGCGTGGTCGGCGCGGCGCAGCGAGAAGATTCGCTCCTTGGCGCGGCTTTTCTCCTCGTCCCGGCGCGCCCCGCCGAATGCGGCATCGAAGCAATGGAGATCCAAAGCCTGCTTCAGCGCTTCGGTTTTCATCACCGCCGTGTGCAGCGCCGATCCCGAGGTGATCGGGTCGACGCCGTGCGCCCTGCCCTCCTCGTTCGTGTGGACGACGAGATCGAGCCCCAAGCGGCGCACCGTGCCATCGCGGAACGCTATCATGTCCCGGAACTTCCAGCCGGTGTCGATGTGCAGCAGCGGAAAAGGCAGCTTGCCGGGGAAGAACGCCTTGCGCGCAAGGTGCAGCAGCACGCTCGAATCCTTGCCGATCGAATAAAGCAGAACCGGGTTGCGGAATTCGGCCATCACCTCACGCATGATGCCGATCGCTTCGGCTTCGAGGCGCTTCAGATGCTCGGACAGGACCCGGGTCGGCGGGGTCTGATCGGCGGCAATATGCAAAGAAGTTACTTCAGTATGCATCCGGCCACGGCCACCGCGCGAGCCTCAGCCCGCGCACTGCCCCGCCCTCGCTGCTGCGATCAATGCAGCTTCGGAGTCCTGTGAAACCGCGTCCGATCGGCGGACAGGATGCGAACCGTCAGCGTCTCGTTGTCGCGCACCACCTGCAGTACAACTTCGCTGCCGGCCGGTCCTCCCGCCCAGACCTTGCGCCACAGGCCGGCGAGGCTGGCGACCGGGTCATCGCGCACCGCGAGGATACGGTCGCCGGGGCGCAGCCCGGCACGGCTCGCGGGGCCCTTCTCGGCGAGCCCGGCGACCACGATCGCGTCCTCGACCTCGGTAGCATACAGCCCGAGCCAGGGGCGGGCCGGACGGTTCGGTCGACCATAGGTCAGCATGTCGTCCAGAATCGGCGGCAGCAGCTCGACCGGAACGACCATGTTGACATCGCGGCGCAGCTCACGGCCGTTCGCGTTCTGTACGTGAAGCGAACCGATGCCGATCAGCCGGCCATCGGCGCCGATCAACGCCGCGCCGCCCCAGAACGGGTGCGCCGGCGCCGTAAAAATGGCGCGGTCGAGAACATATTCCCAATATCCGGCGAATTCCTGACGGGCGACGACCCTCGCAGACAGCGCGTGGCGCCGGCCTCCTTCTGCGGCCATGATGGCATGGTCGCCGGCGCCGACCCGCAGCCCAATGCCGAGATCGATCGGCGACACCTTCAGCCGCCCCAGCGCCTGCACGAGACCGAAGCCGGTCTCCTGGTCATAAGCGAGGACATGCCCCTGCACCGCGCCGCCGCCCGCCGAGGTGAGCCACATCGTCTCGGCTTCGGTGACCAGGTAGCCAATCGTCAGCACGAGCCCATCGTCGCGGATCAGCACCCCGCTGCCGGCGCGCTCAGTGCCGAGTGTCCCGGCCGTAAAGGCGTCCTCTGGGACGGTCGCACGCAATCCGAGGACCGCGCCGAGCGCGCGGTCCAGATCGAAGGCGCAATCCTCCTGCTTCGGCTGGATCTCGCCTGGTATTTCCCAATCTACGGTTCGCGACATCTTGGCGACTCGTCAGTAGCAGTTGTTCATATCATAACCACAAACACCGCTGCGGTGCTTAGCTCTTTTGATACCCGCTGCCTCCGCCCGGCCGCTGCGGCCTGAAGCGGCCATTTTTAAAAAAATAGCAGCTTGACAACCCTTCGAGCCCCAGTTATGTCGGCAGCACTCTCGGGATGGGAGTGCTAATTCCGGATTTTGGTTGGCGTTCGAGGAGGTATTCATGAAATTCCGTCCGTTGCACGACCGCGTTCTGGTTAGGCGCGTCGAGTCGGAGGAGAGGACGAAGGGCGGCATCCTGATCCCCGATACGGCGAAAGAGAAGCCGATGGAGGGCGAGGTGGTCGCTGCCGGTCCGGGTGCCCGGGGCGATGACGGCAAGCTCCAGCCGATGGACGTCAAGGCCGGCGACCGCGTGTTGTTCGGCAAATGGTCGGGCACCGAGGTCAAGCTCGACGGCGAAGAGCTTATCATCATGAAAGAGTCCGACATTATGGGCGTGCTCGAGCAGGGCGCCGCTGCGCAAAAGGTTGCTTGAGGAGAAAAGAGAGATGGCTGCCAAGGAAGTCAAATTTCACGGCGACGCACGCGAACGCATGCTGCGCGGCGTCGACGTTCTCGCTAATGCGGTAAAGGTGACGTTGGGCCCGAAGGGCCGTAATGTCGTTCTCGACAAGTCGTTTGGCGCTCCGCGCATCACCAAGGACGGGGTGACCGTCGCCAAAGAGATCGAACTCCCCGACAAGTTCGAGAATATGGGCGCGCAGATGGTGCGCGAGGTGGCATCCAAGACCAGCGACCAAGCGGGCGACGGCACCACGACGGCGACCCTCTTAGCCCAGGCGATCGTCCGCGAGGGCGCAAAAGCGGTCGCGGCCGGGATGAACCCGATGGATCTGAAGCGCGGTATCGATGTCGCCGTCGCCGCCGTCGTCGACGAGATCAAAAAGCGTTCGAAGAAGATCTCGACCAACGAGGAGATCGCGCAGGTCGGCACGATTTCGGCCAATGGCGAGCGTGCAGTCGGCGAGATGATCGCTCAGGCGATGCAGAAGGTCGGCAATGAGGGCGTGATCACCGTCGAGGAGGCGAAGAGCCTCGAGACCGAGCTCGATGTTGTCGAGGGCATGCAGTTCGACCGCGGCTATCTCTCGCCCTATTTCGTCACCAACGCCGAGAAGATGATCGCCGAGCTCGAGAACCCGTATCTTCTCATCCACGAGAAGAAGCTGTCCGGTTTGCAGGCGATGCTGCCGGTCCTCGAAGCGGTCGTGCAGAGCGGCCGGCCGCTGTTGATCGTCGCCGAGGATGTCGAGGGCGAGGCGCTCGCCACGCTGGTCGTCAATAAATTGCGCGGCGGTCTCAAAGTCGCTGCGGTCAAGGCGCCGGGTTTTGGCGACCGCCGCAAGGCAATGCTCGAGGACATCGCGATTCTGACCGGCGGACAGGTGATCAGCGAGGATCTCGGGATCAAGCTCGAAAACGTTACGCTCGACATGCTGGGCCAAGCCAAGCGCGTACGCGTCGAAAAGGAGAACACGACGATCATCGACGGCGCCGGGCAGAAGGACGACATCCAGGGCCGCATCGCGCAGATCAAGCAGCAGATCGAGGAGACGACCTCCGACTATGATCGCGAAAAGCTGCAGGAGCGGCTGGCCAAGCTGGCCGGCGGCGTTGCGGTCATCCGCGTCGGGGGTTCGACAGAGATCGAGGTCAAGGAGAAAAAGGACCGGGTCGACGACGCGATGCACGCGACGCGCGCCGCAGTCGAGGAAGGTGTCGTTGCCGGCGGCGGAGCGGCCCTCCTCTACGCCGCCCGCGCCCTCGAAAACCTCAAGCCCGCAAACAACGACCAGAAAGTCGGCATCGACATCGTCAAGAAGGCGCTGTCGTACCCGGCGCGGCAGATCGCCGAGAATTCGGGCACCGACGGATCGATCGTCGTCGGCAAGCTGCAAGACAGCACCGACCCGAATTATGGCTACGATGCGCAAAAGGGCGAGTTCACCGACATGATCCGCTCGGGGATCATCGACCCGACCAAGGTCGTGCGTCACGCTCTGCAGGACGCGTCCTCGGTAGCGGGTCTGTTGATCACCACCGAAGCGATGGTCGCCGAGAAGCCCGAGCCGAAGACCCCGCCGGCAATGCCACCCGGCGGCGGAATGGGCGGAATGGGCGGAATGGACTTCTAAGCCGCCACCCAAGCGACAAGCGATCGCCTAACGCCAAAGCCGCCTGCCCGCCAAATCGCGGGCAGGCGGTATCTCTTTAAGCACAGGGACGGGTTGCATAAAGCGCGGATTGGATCGATCCTGGCTCGGCCTTTGTTTTGCGTGCCGGAGCGAGGAGGTCCAATGGGCGAAGTCATTGCGTTCCCGTCGCGCAACCCCGGCGGGACGAATGCAGCAAGTGCTGCGCATCGTCGTTCACCAGCGACTGTATTTCAGGACCGCGGCTGGCGTATTCTCGAATTGCCGAGCAGCGGACAATATCTCGCGGTATCCAGCTATTGCCGCCGCGGCATCGTGGTCGGCCGTTTCGCTCCGCAAGCGGCTGAGGATAACCACCACGAAGGCACCGAAATCGCCATCCTGACGCACTGCGGGGCCGACGAGAAGCTGGCACGCTGCACGATCGGTTGGCTCAATTCGGGAGGGCCGCGAGCTGCCATCCTCGGTCCGTTCGTCGTCGCCGTCGGAGGCCGCTACCGGTATTGGCGTGACGCCATCGTCGAAGTCGCGGCGATCGGCGGGACGAGGCTCGCGCGGCTGGTCGACGGCAGCATTGCAATTGCCCGGGAACCCGAGCCGGTGCCGTTACTCGATCTCTTCGCCCCGATCAAAGAGAACCGGTGTCGTGCCGCCTTCGATAAACTGCCATATGCGACTCGCGCCGCCATTCTGCGCTGGGCGGACCCGCGGACGCAATTTGGCGACTGGACCGACCTCGCGCTGCGGCGTTAGCACGGCATTCGCCGCCTGCGCCTGCCGCAACCCTGCCCTGCTTATCCGAGGCACTAGCGCCTAAGTGGCGTCGCATCCTTGCCAGCCGGCGGCGCCCTGCCCATACTGAGCGCGATGCCGCGTCCCTCGTTCGATCCGATTTTCGAAGCGGCGGCCGACACGCCGGTGCGGCCGTGCGATCATCCCGGCTGCATCGCCGGCGGGGATTATCGTGCACCCAAATCTCGGCTCGATCTGTATGACTACTACTGGTTCTGTCTCGAGCATGTCCGCTCCTACAATTCGGCGTGGAATTATTATGCCGGGATGAGCGATGGCGAGATCGAGGCCGAGATCCGCCACGATACTGTTTGGCAGCGCCCGAGTTGGCGGCTGGGCGACCGCCACGGCCCCGCTTACGCAGATCGGATCCGCGACCATTTCGGCGTGTTCTCCGGCGGCCCCGAATATGCGGGAGATCATAGCCGACGCAACGGCGATCACGGCCGGGATCCTGTGCGGCGGGCGCTGTCGGCGCGTGAGCAGGCTCTCGCCGTCTTCGAAATCGAGCCGCCTTTCACGCTGGTGCGCCTCAAGGCGCGTTACAAGACGCTGGTCAAATTGCACCATCCCGACGCCCATGGCGGCGACAAGGCGGCCGAGGAGAAGCTGAAGATCATCAACCAGGCCTACGCCACGTTGAAGGCCAGCTATTTCGCATGAACCTCGCGCCGCGGCGTCTCGAACCCTTCCTGCTCCACCACAGGGACAAAAGAGAATAATGCCATCCGTTCAGCCAACGGCTTCTACCCCCGCCTTCCCTCTGGAAAAACCCGACATCACGATCTCGGTCCGCCAGACCTTCGGGATCAACAGCGATCTCCAGGTCCCGGCATTCAGCCAGGCGGGCGAGCACGTTCCCGACCTCGACGACGCCTATCGCTTCGACCGCGATACGACGTTGGCGATCCTCGCCGGCTTCGCCTTCAACCGACGCGTAATGATCCAGGGCTACCACGGCACCGGCAAATCCACCCATGTCGAGCAGGTTGCCGCAAGGCTCAATTGGCCCTGCATCCGCGTCAACCTCGACAGCCACATCAGCCGCATCGATCTGGTCGGCAAGGACGCGATTGTTCTGCGCGACAACAAACAGGTTACCGAGTTTCGCGAAGGCCTTCTGCCCTGGGCACTGCAGCATCCGATGGCTTTATGTTTCGACGAATACGACGCCGGACGCCCTGACGTCATGTTCGTGATCCAGCGCGTGCTGGAAGTCGAGGGTAAGCTGACCCTGCTCGACCAGAACCGGGTGATCCGGCCGCATTCCTGTTTCCGGCTGTTCTCGACGGCGAACACCGTCGGGCTCGGCGATACCACCGGCCTGTATCACGGCACGCAGCAGATCAACCAAGGCCAGATGGACCGCTGGAACATCGTCGCCACGCTGAATTATCTGCCGCACGACGCCGAGGTCGACATCGTTCTGGCGAAAGTGCCGAGTTACGACAATGACGAAGACCGGCGGACGATCAGCGCGATGGTCGCGCTGGCGGATCTGACCCGCGCCGGTTTCATCAACGGCGACATCTCGACCGTCATGTCGCCGCGCACGGTCATGACCTGGGCGGAGAACGCCCGCATTTTTGGCGACCTGGCCTTCGGCTTCCGGCTGACCTTCCTCAACAAATGCGACGAGATGGAGCGCTCGACGGTGGCCGAATACTACCAGCGCTGCTTCGGCACCGAGCTGGCGGAAACCGGCGTCAACGCGACCTTGATGTAATTCCTGATGCCCAAGTCCCGTCGCCTACTGCCCCTCACCCTAGCCCTCTCCCCGCAAGCGGGGCGAGGGAAGCTCCGACCCTGCTCCCTCGCACCGCTTGCCCCCACCCTTCCCTCCCCCGCATGCGGGGGAGGGTTAGGGACGGGGAGAGGGTCGGGGTGAGGGGCAACTCATGGCCCAGGATTATTCCCCGACCGAGATCTTCAAACGCGCCACTGCAGCGACGTTGCGCGCGATCGCCGAGCGCGACGACGTGACCGTCGGCTTCGGGCCGGAGCCTGCCGGCCAGAGCGGCGCGCGGGTGCGGCTGCCGAACCCGCCGCGCGACCTCCCGGCCGAAGAGGCAGCGCAGTTGCGCGGCGCGGCCGACAGCGTGGCACTGCGGCTGCGCTATCACGACGACGGGGTACACAATAAGCGGGTGCCGAGCGGGCCCCTCGCCAGAGCGGTGTTCGACGCCGTCGAGCAGGCGCGGGTCGAGGCGTTGGGTTCGCGGCGCATGGCGGGGGTCGCTTCGAATCTGGAAGCGATGCTCGACGAGCAGTATCGCCGGCAGGGTTATGAGCGAATCACCGAGCGCACCGAAAGCACGATGGCCGAAGCGGTGCGGCTGCTGACCCGCGAGGCGCTGACGAGAGAGCGCCCGCCGCCTGCGGCGCGGCACGTCGTAGATCTGTGGCGGCCGTGGATCGAGTCGCGCATCGCCAAGGATTTTGCCGAGCTCGACCGCGCGATCCTCGACCAGGACGCCTACGCGCGCGCGACCCGCAAGCTGCTTCAGGATCTCGACATCGATTTCGGCGAAGCCGACGAGTCGGAAGACACCGAAGAGCAGCAAGGCGGCGAAGAATCCGAGAGCGAGAACCAGAGCGAGGGCGAGGGCGCTACCGCCGGCGCCCAGCCGTCCGATGAGGGCTCGCCCGCCGACGGCGCGGCCGAGGACGCGCAGGACGCCGCCGAGGCCGGTGACGGCGAGATGATGCCGGGTTCGAGCGATGACGATCCCGGAAGGCCGGGCCGGCCCGGGCAAATGCCGCGCGGCCGCAACGACGACACCGCTGTCTACCGCGCCTTCAGCGTCGCCTCGGACGAGGTCGTTGAGGCCGATCAGCTGTGCGATTCCGACGAGTTGTCGCGGCTGCGTCATCTGCTCGACCAGCAGCTGTCACACCTGCAGAGCGTGATCGCGCGGCTTGCCAATCGGCTGCAGCGCAAGCTGATGGCAAAGCAGACGCGCGCTTGGGAATTCGACCTCGACGAGGGCCTCCTCGATGCCGCCCGCCTGTCCCGCGTCGTCGCCAACCCGATCCTGCCGCTCGCCTACAAGCGCGAGCGCGAGACCGATTTCCGCGACACGGTCGTCTCTCTCTTGATCGACAATTCCGGCTCGATGCGCGGCCGGCCGATCACGGTGGCGGCGATGAGCGCCGACATCCTCGCCCGCACCTTGGAGCGCTGCGGCGTCAAGGTCGAGATCCTCGGTTTCACGACGCGCGCCTGGAAGGGCGGCCAGGCGCGGGAGCGCTGGATCGCCGCCGGCAAGCCGCCCAACCCGGGGCGGCTCAACGATCTGCGCCACATCGTCTACAAGCCGGCCGACGCCCCTTGGCGGCGCGCCCGGCGCAGCCTTGGCCTGATGTTGCGCGAGGGCATCCTCAAGGAGAACATCGACGGCGAGGCGCTGATTTGGGCGCATGACCGGCTGCGCGCGCGCTCCGAGCAGCGCCGCATCCTGATGGTGATCTCGGACGGCGCACCGGTCGACGATTCGACCCTATCGGTCAACCCCGGCAATTACCTCGAAAAGCACCTGCGCGAGGTGATCCACGACATCGAGCGCTTGGGCGAAGTGGAGCTGACGGCGATCGGCATCGGCCACGACGTGACCCGCTACTACCGCCGCGCTGTGACGATCGTCGACGCCGAGCAATTGGGCGGCGTCATGCTTGAAAAACTCGCCGAACTCTTCGACGAAGACCGCGGCGCCAACACCCGCGTCCGCAGCCGCCGCGCCGCCTGAAAACGATGTGAATGCGCTTCGGTAGGCGGACCCGGCTCTTACATCTCGGCGTAGCTGCCGTTCTTCCAGATGTAGAAAACGTATTTCGGATCGGTGACGTCGCCCTTTTTGTCCCAGGTTAAGGGGCCGACGACTGTCTGCGCCGTCATCGAATGCAGCGCTTTTGAGAGGTCGTCGAGTTTGACCGACTTGGCCTTGTCTGCCGCCTCGGCGAAAGCCTGGATGGCGGCGTAAGTGTAGAGGGTGTAGCCCTCGGGGTTGTAGCCTTGCGCCATAAACTTGTCGACCACGGCCTTGGCGGCAGGGACCTTGCGTGGGTCGGGCGGAAAGGTCATCAGAGTTCCTTCACCCGAAGGCCCGGTGATTTTCCAGAACTCCTCGGTCACCAGCGCGTCGGCGCCGATAAACTGCGCCTTGAAACCCTGGTCCCGCGCTTGACGGACAATCAATCCGGCCTCGGTCTGGTAGCCCCCGTAGTAGATTACATCGATATTCTCCTGCTTCATCTTGCTGACCAGCGCCGAGAAGTCTTTGTCGCCCTGGGTGACCGCCTCGTACATCGTTTGTTTCAGGCCGGCGGCGTTCATCGCCTTCATGGTCTCGTCGGCGATACCCTTGCCGTACGCGGTCTTGTCGTGGACGATCGCTACTTTCTTTCCCTTGTAGTGATCGGCAAGATACTTGCCGGCGACGGCACCCTGCTTATCGTCGCGGCCGCAGGAGCGGAAGACGTTGTTCCAACCTTTCTTCGCTGCATCGTCGGTCAGAGCGGGGTTGGTCGAGGCCGGCGTCATCTGCAGCACGCCTGCCTCGTTATAGACCGCCGACGCCGGGATCGACGAAGACGAGCAGTAATGCCCGGCGACAAAAACGACCTTCTTCCCAGCCACGTCGTTGGCCGCCGCCACCGCCTGCTTCGGATCGCAGGCATCGTCGGCGATGGTCAGTTCGAGTTTTTTGCCGAGCACCCCGCCCTTGGCGTTGATGTCGGCGACCGCCATCTCGGCGCCGCGCTTCATCTGCTCGCCGAGCGCGGCATTCGAGCCGGTGATCGGGCCCACGACCGCGATCGGGGTGTTCTGCGCGTGGACGACACCGGCGGCCAATACCAGCGCCGCCCCGGCGATGAGCGATCGGACCAAATATTTCATGAGACCTCCCTGGTTCGGATCAACTGTAGCACGAGCGGGCGCTCAGTGCCGACCTCCTTCGAGGTAGGCGGCACGCACCTCGGGGTCGGCCAGCAGCTCTGGCCCGGTGCCGCTGAGCATGATCCGCCCGGTCTGCATGACATAACCGCGATGGGCCAGCCGCAGCGCATGATGGGCGTTCTGCTCGACGAGGAGCACGGTCATGTTCTGCCGCTCGTTGAGTTCGCGAATCACTTCGAAGATTTGTTTGACGATCAGCGGCGCCAAACCGAGCGAAGGCTCGTCGAGCAACAACAGCCGCGGCCGACTCATCAACGCGCGGCCGATCGCCAACATCTGCTGCTCGCCGCCCGACAATGTACCGCCGCGCTGCGCCCGCCGTTGCCGCAGGATTGGAAATAATTCGAATACGCGTGCGAGATCCTCGTCGAAGCAGGCGGGGTCGGCGTAAGTCGCCCCCATCTGCAGGTTTTCGAGCACGGTCATGCGGGGGAAAATTCGCCGCCCTTCCGGCACCTGGGCGATCCCGAGCCGGACGATTGCGAATGTCTCGAGCCGGGTGATGTCGTGCCCCTCGAACAGAACCTGCCCGCGCGCCGCCCGCGGGCGGCCGCAGACCGTCATCAGCAGGGTCGATTTGCCGGCGCCGTTGGCGCCGATCAGGGCGACGATCTCGCCGGCCTCTACCTCCAGATCGACTCCCCCCAGGGCTTCGATGCTGCCGTAAGCGGCGTGAACCCCCGAGATCATGAGCATCACAGCCTTCTGCGGCCCCCCTCCCAGCTGCAACCCGACGCCGCTAATGCTTTATCATAATTGACAATTCCCGGCGGATTTTCAGGACAGAGGTGTTTGTGTTGATTGCCGATGCGCTGGCGACACAAGCCCCTATGCGCTCGAGCGAGAGGATTTCTGTTTGGACTCTGGCGCGACGAACCCCGGATTGAGCCGGGTTCATTCGCTGTCCGGAACCGCCGCTTCGAGCTCCTCGAGCCAGACCTTTGCGGTGGCGTCGGAGGGCGCGCGCCAGTCGCCGCGCGGCGACAGCGAGCCTCCCGAGGAGATTTTCGGGCCGTTGGGCAAGGCCGACCGCTTGAATTGGCTGACCTCGAAGAATCGGTAGAGGAAGAGGCATAGCCAGTGCTTGATTTCGGCAAGATTGTACGCGCGCTTCGCCTCATCGGGAATGTTGGGCGGCCAACAGCCGCGGTTCGGGTCGCTCCAGGCATTCCACGAGAGGTAGGCGATCTTGGAAGGCCGGAAGCCGAAGCGGGTCGCGTAAAATAGATTGAAGTCCTGCAACGCGTATGGCCCGACGATGCTCTCAGTCGACTGGATGACGCCGTCTGCGCTGGGCGGGACCAGCTCCGGCGAAATCTCGGTCGCAAGAATATCGTAAAGCACGCGCGCGGTTTCTTCGTCGACATCGCCAGAGGCCGCGACAAACCGGATCAGATGCTGGATCAGGGTCTTGGAGACCGACGCATTGGGGTTGTAATGCGACATTTGATCGCCGACCCCATAGGTGCACCAGCCGAGACCGAGTTCGGAGAGGTCGCCCGTGCCGACCACCAAACCCCCGTTGTGGTTGGCCAACCGGAACAGATAATCGGTGCGCAGCCCGGCCTGGACGTTCTCGAAGGTAACGTCGTAAAGGGCTTCACCCGTGGCCGAGGCATGCCCGACGTCCTTTAGCATCTGCTTTGCCGCGGGCCGGATGTCGATTTCCGCGCCGGTAACGCCGAGGGCGCGCATCAGGCGCCACGCATTCGCTTTTGTCGTCTTGCTCGTTGCAAAGCCGGGGAGCGTGTAGGCCATCACATTGCCGCGCGGCATCGCGAGCCGGTCCATCACCCGCGCCGAGACGATCAGCGCCTGAGTCGAGTCGAGCCCGCCAGAGACGCCGATGACGAGCTTCTTCAAGCCGGTCGCCTTCAGGCGCTGTGCGAGCCCTTGCACCTGGATGTTGTAGGCCTCGTAGCAGTTCTCGTGCAGCATCGCCGGATCTGCCGGTACATACGGGAAGCGCTCGACTGCCCGGCACAGCTCCAGAGGTTCGTCAGGCGCGGCGAACTCGAACGTGACAGCGCGGAATGCAGGGCGCTTGTCGGCCGAGGCGCGCGCATTGTCGCCGAAAGTATTGGTGCGCATCCGCTCCTGCCGAATGCGGCCGAGATCGACGTCGGCGACCGCCATCTGGGGATCGGGTGAGAAGCGCTCGGTTTCGGCGAGCGGGTCGCTCAATTCGAAGATTCCCGCTTGGCCGTCCCAGGCGAGGTCCGTCGTCGACTCGCCGGCGCCGGCGGCGGAGTAGGCATAGGCGGCGATGCAGCGCGAGGATTGCGACGCGCACAACAGGCGGCGCATTTCCGCCTTCCCGATTGTGATGTTGCTGGCCGAAAGGTTGAGCAGGATTTCGGCCCCGGCGAGCGCCGCGTCGGTGCTCGGGGGATGCGGCACCCAGAGATCCTCGCAGATCTCGACGTGGAACGTGAACCCCGCCTTTCCCGGGGCAGCAAATAGGAGATCGCGGCCAAAGGGAGCTCCGTGCCCGGCGATCTCGATCGACTGACCGGCGACGTCCCCCCCCGAGGTAAAGTGCCGGCGCTCATAGAATTCGCGGTAATTAGGCAAGAACACCTTAGGGACGATGCCAAGCAGCCGTCCGCGATGGATGACCGCGCCGCAATTATAGAGCCGCCCCCGGTGCCGCAACGGCGACCCGACGGCAAAAACCGGGAAGAGGTCGCGGCTGGCGGAGATCAGCCGATCGAGCTGTCGCTCCACCTCGTCGAGCACCGTGTCCTGGAACAACAGATCGTCGATCGCATATCCGGAAATGCCGAGCTCCGGAAATACCATCAAGGCGATGCGGGCCTTGTCGCCGGTCGCGAGCAGCTCCAGAACATTGTCGGCATTCTGCCGCGGATCGGCGACCGCGCCCCGGGGAACACAGGCTGCGAGGCGGACGAATTCGTGGTTGTAAGGTGAGAAAAACGAGGCCATTCGTCCTCCTCACGATCTCGATTTGCCGGACTTCACCATTGCCCAGACCACCCCGACGACGCCGAACACGGTCAGACCGCCAAACACGAGCAATACGGTATTGGCCGATCCGATCAGGCGGTCGCCGACATCGCCGACGGCATCCCCGGCAAACAGCAGCATCGGCGCCCAGACGATCGCCGATGTCACATTGGCGAACCAAAACCGCCCTCGCTCCATCCGCAGGATGCCTGCCGCGAGTGGTATGATCGCGCGCACCGGGCCGAAAAAACGGCCGATAAAGACGCTTTTACCCCCGTGCTTCTGAAAAAACCTAATGCCGTTCGGCAACAGGTCCGGATTGCGCGTGAACGGCCATATCCGGCCGATCCCACCACCGTAGCGGTGACCCAGCCAGAACGAGACCGAGTCGCCGAGGACGGCGCCGACCACCGCCCCCACCAGAACCGGCCAATAAGGCAGCGACCCGGCCGACATCAACGTCCCGGCAACGATCAGGATCGAGGTGCCGGGAAACAGCAGGCTGATAAAGGCGAACGACTCACCGAAGGAGGTGATGAACATGACCGGAAAGGCCCAACTCGAATTAGCGGAGATGAAGTCGAGGGTCGGCTGTACGAGATGTTCCATGATCTCCCTATATGGAGCGCCAATCACCGGGGGATAGAAGGCCCCGCGCCAACATGGCTGCGCTTAGCCCTCTTTGTGATAAGTGTTGCGCATGATCGACTCTGACCAAATCCGAGCGGTTCGCGCAATTTTACACCTCGAACAGCGGGAGGTGGCCCGAAGGGCGCGCACGGCGGGTGCCCGAGGACAACCCGATGATGACCGTGCCCTCTGTGGTCACAAATTCGCGGAGAACACAGTTGACCTCGCCTGACATTCGGGAAAAGGCGCGGCGCATCGTCGAATTGTTCCGCGATCGCCGGCCTATCGAAATATTGCCGGCCGAGCTTTATCCAGTAAATCTCGAAGAGGCTTATGCGATCCGGCGCGCTTTTCAAGAAATCGAGGAAACCGAGGGGCGCGGGCCCATCGCGGGCTACAAGATCGGTCTTACGACCCCGGTCATGCAAAAGCTCTGCGGGATCGAGGAGCCCTGCTACGGCGCCATCTTCGCGCGTGAGGTTCATCACCGCCGCGCCGAATTGGCAGCCGCCGACTACTGCCGCCTCGGAGTCGAAACCGAGATTGCCTTTCAGCTGGGCGACGACCCGCAAGGCGGTGATCCGGGCGACATTTCCGCGGCAGTCGAAACCTGCATGGCAGCAATCGAGCTGATCGAAGATTTGCGCTATGATTACAACCGGCTCGATGCGGCGGCGATGGTAGCCGGCAATGTATGGAATGCCGGGGTGGTTCTGGGGACACCGGTCACAGACTGGCGGGCCCGCGATTTGGCTCGAAGCGGAGCCCGGCTCTCGATCAACGGACGCGAGATCGGCAGCGGAAACGGCGGCGAAGTGATGGGTCACCCGCTGAATGCACTCGCTTGGCTTGCGGATAAGCTCGCGGCAGCGGGGACGCCATTGCAGCGCGGGATGATCGTGATGACCGGCAGCATGGTCCCGATTCAATATCCGGTGGCGGGCGACCGGGTATTGGTTGAAATTTCAGGCCTCGGCACCGCGGAGCTCGTCTTGAGCTAATGCGAATGGAAAATAGCCTGTAGGGGAGGCGATCGATGTTTTGGGTGCTCGTCGCACTTTTGTACTTTGTCCTGGCTGCGGTGGCGCCGAGCATCCTCGGCCTCTTCGTCAACCGCGCCCGGCCGGACTTCACGACGCTGTCGCTGTCGCTGCGAGTTGTGTTCGTGGTGATCGCGCTGATTTGTCTAGCGGCGACATCCTATGTCCATGTCGAATCGGATGAGATCGCGGTCCTGAACAAGATTTACGGCACCACCTCGCTGCCCGGCGAGCACATCATCGCAACCAATGGAGAGAAGGGCCCTCAGGCCGATATCCTGACACCCGGCTGGCATCCCTGGTTTTTGGTCAATGTCATTTATCAAGTCGAGAACAAGAAGGTGGTCTCGATCCCGTCCGGAAAATACGGGTTCTTGAACGCCAAGGACGGGGCGCCGCTGCGGCCGGATCAGTTTCTAGCCGACGCCTTTTCAGCCGGCCAGGAGCTGGACATGCTCGACGCGGAATACTTCCTGACGCATGGCGGCCAGCGCGGCCCGCAAACGACGATCTTGACGCCGGGAAATTACCGTCTCAACACATATCTCTGGGACCTCAGCGTCTACAACGCGGTCGATGTCGCCGAAGGCTTCGTCGCCGTCGTAAAATCCAACGTCATCGACTCCGTGCATTTCGGCAATCTGGTCGCAGATAAGCCGGCTTCCTGCCAGCAAAAGACGGTGTCGACAAATGCGAGCGGCGAAGCCGTCGCCGCCGAAGAAGCAAAAGCCGACAAAGGCAAACTCACCGCCATGCTTGTGCCGGTCGGCTGCATCGGCATCTGGGAAAAAGCCCTGCAGCCGGGCCGCTATTACGCCAACGAGGCGGCCTACAAGATTACGATGATGAGCACCCGCGTGCAGACCTGGGAATTCAAGGGCGGCTACAATAGGCGCTATATCGATCTGAGCCTCGATCAGTCAGGCAATCTCAAGCAAACCGAACGGTCGAAGGATATTCCGGTGCCTCAGGGCTCCGCCGACCCGGCGATCACACCGTTTGTCGAGGGCTGGCTCGTCCCCCTCGAGCTCAGAGTTCTTGCCCAGGTCACGCCCGACAACGCACCGTTTGTCGTGGCCTCGGTCGGTGGGCTGAAGGAGATCGAAGACAACATCATGGTCCCGACCATCCGATCGATCGTGCGCAATGTCGTCGGCGCACAAGGTCGGCATGTTTTGGATCTCGCCGACAATCGAGCCGAGCTCGAACACGCGGTCGAGGATGCGATCCGCCCCGAAGGATTGCGGGCCGGGATCGTCATCAAGGAGGTCAAGTTCGGCGACCCCGCATTGCCGCCGGAGCTGTTGGTATCGCGCCTGCGCCAGCAACTGGCCGACCAGCTGCAGGTCACCTATCAGCAGGAGCAAAAGGCGCAAACCCAGAGGATCGAGACCGAAAAGGCGCGGGCGACCGCCGAGCAGCAGCACCAGTTGGTCGAAGCCTTGATCGGAGTGCAGGTGGCCGAGCAGAACAAGAATGCGGCCAAGCTGCGCGGCGAGGGTCAGAAGCTCGAGCTCGAAGAAGTCGCGCAAGGTCAGCGGGCGCAAGCCGATGTATTGGGGCAAGATCGGGTGCTGACGATCACCCTCGTCCAACAACTGCTGAAGACCGTTCAGGAAAAGCCGGAGGTCGTGGCGCTGATCGGGCGGCTGGTTCCGCAAACGGTCGTGTCGACGGGCGGACAGGGAGGCGGCCTCGACAGCGCGGCGGCGATCATCGGTGCGTTGCTCAACAACGGGGGCGGCGCCACACCGGCCTTGACGGGCCAGTCCTCGAAGAAATGATTTAACCCAGCATCAGCAATAGGCCGCAGGCTGCCAATGTGGCCACCCAAAGCA
>Ga0070713_100000843_pt1 | contig 19614 bp, 13 predicted proteins | sample LARL82metaG_FD_65465 | JGI IMG/M metagenome (GOLD analysis project Ga0070713, IMG submission 65465) | Corn, switchgrass and miscanthus rhizosphere microbial communities from Kellogg Biological Station, Michigan, USA - LAR L8-2 metaG | ecosystem: Host-associated > Plants > Roots > Rhizosphere ...
GTTATAGCTGGGAAGCGGTTACCGATCAATACGAGGCGCTGCTGCTGAAGCTCCGCCATTAGTCCTCAAAGTTCCTTAGTACTGGACGATGAGCGAGGTATGAGGAAGCAGCCTCGTCTCTCGCATATCATCTGGGCGTCTTTTGCGTTGTGCACGTGGATGCCCGCCTTCGGGCAAGACACCAAAGACGACATCATCCAGAAGCTGCTCTCGCGCGTGGAAGCGTTGGAGCGCGAAGTGGGGGCGCTGAAACAAGGACCTTCGGCCTTAGTGCAACCTGAGCAGGCTCCAGCTCCGCCTCCACCGGCGCCCGTTGTGGTGGACGCAGCCATTCCTGCCGATGCCTTAGAGCCGGTGGCTGCGAACGAGACTCGCTTCGTGCTGCATGCCTATGGGGATGTTGGATTTCTCCGAAATGCTGACGGGGCTTCCGTCAAGCGGTTCGCGCTCGGGGAACTGGATGTATTCACGAGCGTCCGCATCACACCCAAGCTCTCTGCCTTAGTGGAAGCGGTTTTTGAAACCGACAACCAACTGTACGTCAGCACTGTACCGATCAATGTAGAGAGGTTGCTGCTGCAATACCGGCACAACGATTTTTTCAATGTGGAACTCGGCTCCTACCGGACTGCCATCGGTTTTTACAACACTGCGTTTCTGCGAGGTGCCTGGTTCCAGACCGCAGTCTCGCGTCCCAAGTTATTTGTATTCGAAGATGATGGCGGGTTCTTGCCATTGCACAATACCGGCGTGAGCGTGAACGGACGGCTGCCATCGGGCGGGCTGGGTCTGCGGTACGTAGTCGAAGCTGGAAATTCCCGTAACTACGGCACAGGGGTCCGGACGGGGCTTGACATTGCAGACCATAGCGCGTTCAATGTTGCGCTCACGGCGCGGCCCACCGTGCTACCTGCTTTCCAAAGCGGCTTCTCCTATTACCGGGACAAGTTCTCCCCGTTTGAAGGCATCGCAATTAACCGCTCGGTTTGGACGGGCCACGCCGTCTATTCGTCCGGGCGGATTGAGTTTCTGAACGAAGTGGTATTGGCGAAGTTTTCATGGCCAGGTTTAGGCTGGGGAAACGCGCAAGGATTCTATAGCCAACTGGCCTATCGCGTAGGCTCGAGTTGGACTCCCTATGTGCGGTTCGAAGATTTGAACTCGTACGGCCGCGGGCCGGCGGGTGATGCAGTACGCCAATATGTGCCTTGGCGCACCATCGTCGTAGGTGGGCTGCGATACGACATAAGCGAGGCGGTGGCGCTCAAGTTTGAACTAAGCCAGGCCGATTACCTGGGTCGGCCCGCTTGGGTTCAGGCAGCAATGCAGGTGGCTTTCAGGTTCTGAAAACTATGGTTCGCCTGGTAATGACTCTCACATTGGCGATGGCGGCGTTGACATTCGCCTCGCTCGCCCGATCGCTGTCTTCTACCTATGCGGTGATAGTGCATCGGTCCAATCCTACAAGCAGTATCGGGGTTACCGATCTGCGAGCATTTTTCTGGGGTGAGACCAAGCAGTGGCCGCACGGCGCGAAGGTCGTGCTGGTAGAACGAGACTTGCGAAGCGATGTCTTTCAATTCCTGATGCAACACGTCTTGAACACCACGGCGGTGGAATATCAACGGCGCCTGGCGAATATCGAGTTCCGGGGAGAGATATCGGTCATGGTGAGAATTCTCAATAGCGATGCGGCTGCTTGTAAGTTCGTGTTCAATGTTCCCGGTTCCATCGCGCTGATCGCTACCGGCTCGCTGGTCCTTCCGGAGTGTGGCGCGGTGCAGCTGGTGACCGTGGACGGCAAGCTGCCGGGTGATGAAAAGTACGGGCTGCGATGAAGCGCCTTCTAAAGCCCGCGTTGGCGGCGCTGACACTGGCCGGCATCTATGGGTCGGTACTGGGAACGCGAGCGCTGAAAGAGGCTATCACTCGCTCGCAAGATTTGTATCGGATCGATACGGTCGGGTCTCAACTCGAAAGCAGTCTGGAGTATGAGACCCAAGAAAGCCGGCGCGCTTTCCAGTATGCGCTGGCCATTAGCGACCCCAATGAGCAACTGCCCTATATCGACCAAGCGCGCGCCGCGAGCACGCATGTTCAGCAGGCGCTCCAGCAGCTCCGGCTGCTCCAATCCGAAGAGATTGAAGCGCAGGTGAACGAATTTGAAAGCTCCTGGGAAGCATACAGCCGGGTACGCGATGAAATTGTCGCTAGTGTTTTGGAAGGCGATACTGATGCGGCTCTGGTTGTAGAGAAAGGGCGAGGACAACCGGCCTTTGCGGCCGCGTTGGAAAACCTGCATGCGCTGAAGACCAGTTTGCAACGGCACGCCAGCGGCTCCTCCCGGCAAGTCCATGCGATTCTGGTGCGATGCGCGGTAAGCTTGGCCGCGTTCGCTACTTGTATGCTGCTCATCATGGCCTTGCTGGTGAAGGCCAATCGCGAACGCCGGCAGGCTCTGGAATCACTGGCCGCCGAGACTGAAATGGAAGAACAGCGGGCGTCGATACTGGAAATGGTCAGCACGCACGCGCCGCTATCACGCATTCTCGGGACGATCGTCGATTTGGCTCCTAAGTACGTTCCCGGCGCGGGCGCGGCAATCTGGGCCGCTGCGGGAGCGGATCTGCACTTTCAGGTGGCGGCGTGTTTGCCCCAGGCCGTCCTGGACGGTTTCCATCAGCGTTCCCTTCCCCGGGCTACCGAGGATGCGGCGCGCCGAGGTGAGTTGGAGCGCGAACAAAATGCCTTGGCAGCACAATACGGACTCTTGGCCGTGGAATCGAAATCGTTGCACGACGCGGGCGGCCAGTTGATCGGAGTGCTGCAGCTCTTTGCACGCGGCCTGGACTGCAAAGTCGACCAAACGCTTACCGATCAAATGGCCCAATTGGCTTCGGTGGGCATCGAGAATACGCTGCTATACGAGAGGCTCGCTTTTCAGGCGCAGCACGACACGCTCACGGGGTTGCCGAACCGATTGCTATTCCAGGATCTGGTCCAGCAGGCTTTGCAACTCGCCCGAAGACATCGCAAGAAGGCAGCGGTGGTGTGGATTGATTTGGACCGCTATAAGCAGATCAACGACACATTGGGACATCGTATCGGTGACGAGTTGCTGTCTGAGGTGGCGCGCCGCTTAACAAGCGGCTTGCGCGAGAGCGACACAGTGGCGCGGGTGGGCGGCGACGAGTTCACGGTCCTGGCGCACGATATCAACAGTTCGGGCGACGCTGAAACTGTGGTTGCCAAAATAGTGGCCTGCCTGCGCGAGCCGATGCTATTGGGAGGACACGCGGTTAACGTGACAGCCAGCATGGGGATCAGCCTTTTCCCCGACCACGGCGAAGATCCCATTGTGCTGCTTCGAAACGCGGATTTGGCCATGTACAGCGCTAAAAGGGAGGGCGGGAATCGGCACCACTTGTTCCGCCCGGCGCTGGGGGACACGATGCAGCGGCGGCTCCAGCTGGAGGAACATTTGCGAGGCGCATTGGAACACCAGGAATTCTCGTTAGAATATCAGCCCCTGTTGAACCGGAATGGACATCTGGATGCTCTGGAGGCGTTGCTGCGTTGGACCAATCCGGCCTTGGGACGTGTTTCGCCGGCCGATTTCATTCCAATTGCGGAAGAGATGGGCCTGATTCTATCGATCGGCGAGTGGGTCACCGACACGGCCTGCCGCCAGGGAGCCGAATGGTTGCGCGCCGGTTATGAAGTCCCGCGCATCGCCGTGAATGTGTCCGCGGTCCAGATCATTGAAAAAGGCTTCGCGTCTATGGTGCAACGGGTTCTAAAGCAGTACGGCTTCCCCGCTGCAAATCTGGAACTGGAGATCACCGAAACAGCGCTCATGAATAACCTCGACCGGGCCTTGGAACAGATCGAGCTGTTGCGTCAAATAGGAGTGCGGTTTGCGATCGACGATTTCGGCACTGGCTATTCATCGCTAAGCCACCTTCGGACTCTTCCAGTGGACTGCGTTAAGATCGACCGTTCGTTTATCAAGGACCTGGCGCCGCAGGGCAGCGGCAGCACCACGCTGGTTCGCGGGATCATCGGCCTGGCGCACAACCTCGAACTGCAAGTGGTGGCCGAGGGTGTCGAGACGCAGGAGCAGCTGAGTCTGCTGCAAAGCATGGGTTGCGATATCAACCAGGGTTTCTTCCTGCACCGGCCCATGGCACGCGAGGCGGTAGAGAAGATGTTCCTGCCGGCGGCCCAATCGCTTCGAACACCTCGCGAAGAGGCCGTGCTGAGCGGCCCGGTCTAAGACCCCGGAACGTGCAACAATGAAATCGCCGGATGGGCCGGCGGCGCGTCGAAAAATCTATGCCGCAATGGTTGGGAATAATCCTCTTCGCCGTTGGATACTTCGCTCTCATGCGTTGGGTCTTGCCGAAGTTCGGCGTGCCCACCTGAATGGCCGGCTCTTGCGACGTCGAGTCTCGACGTCCGAAGGCGCCAGAAGCCCAGGCGGGAGAGAATCACTAGGCTTTGACGCCTTCGATCCCGCGCCGAAAGTGTGAGAGCATTTGCTCACGGGTCTCGCGCGGCAGCGGACCGGGATGAACCGGTGCGGCCAGCAGCCGGGCAGACTCTCGGGTGCTTCCGAGACTCTTCCTCATCATCCGGCGCGCACGCAGCAAGCGCGTCTTTACTACATCCGTGCTCAGATCCAGAATATGGGCTGTCTCCTCGGTAGACAGCTCCTCGACCTCGCGCAGCAGGAACACCGCGCGATAAATATCCGGCAGTCCACGAATCGCGGCACGAATTTGGTCGTGCAGCTCATGGGAAAGCACTTCTTTCTCGGGTAGCGCTCTGGCGTCACGCACTTGAGTTCCGGGCTCATCGAGCGAAATCTCTTCTCGCGGGGCAAAAATACTCTTGCGGCGCATCATCCGGCAGGCGTTTTTTGCGATCTGAAAAACCCAGGGCTTCACGCGCTCCGGTTCCCGCAGTTGATCGATCTTTTCGAACACCTTCAGCAACGTCTCTTGCGCCACTTCTTCGGCGTCTTCCCGCTGACCGCACATGAGAAAGCTGTATTGAAAAATGCGGGAGCGGAACAAATCGACGAAGCGATCGAACGCCTGGGCATCGCCGGCCAGCAACTGGCGCGTGAGCTCCACCTCTGGACGCGGTTGAGGCTGCACGCCTTTCATTGTAGAGCCTGTCACTGCAGGGCTTGTCACCTTGGCCTCCGGGTTGCATCTCGGCTAATGAAATGAAATGGAAGGTAGTAATTGCCTTGGCAGGTCTGCTGCCCTTGTGGGGCCAGTCGGCTCTATCACTTGCGGACGCAGTAAGTCTGGCATTGGAGCATCATCCAGCTCTCGAGGCCACTCGTGCCAACCAACAAGCCGCCCAAAGCCGGATTGAGCAGGCACGGAGCGGTTTTCTGCCAAAAGTGGTCTATTCCGAGGCATATCAGCGCAGTAATAACCCGGTTTTCGTGTTCGGTTCACTGCTGACCCAGCATCAGTTTACGGAACAGAACTTCGACCTCGGAACCCTGAATAGCCCCAATTTTCTCAATAACTTCCAGTCTAGAATCAGCGCGGATCAGGTGCTTTTTGACGCGGGAGGAACGAGAGCGCAGGTTCGCTCGGCCGAGGCCGCTAGCCAGATCGCCGCCGAGGACGAACGTCGGGCCCAAATGGGCGTGATCGCGGGGGTGGCAGGTGCGTACTATGGCGCAGCTCTGGCGAGAGAACGGCTCGCGGTGGCGCAGGAGGCGCTACGATCGGCCGAAGCCGACCTTCAAAGAGCCGAGACGGTGCGCGCAGCCGGGATGTCAACCGATGCCGACGTGCTTTCGATGCGCGTGCATGTGGCGGACATGAAGGAGCGTGAGATTCAGGCACGATATGCTCTGGATGTCGCTGGCGCTGCGCTCAACGATGCCCTCGGGCAGCCGCTCGAGACAGGACACGATCTGTCGACGCCGCTACTGGCCGCAAAGCTCCCGAGTGCAACGCTGCAAGATTTGGGCAATGCCTCGGTTCAGCAGCGTCCCGACGTCCGCCAAGCCGGGTTCGGCGTACGCGCGGCTGAATCGCAATCGTCGGCGGCGCGGTCGGCGCTGTTTCCTCGAGTTTCGGTACGAGGCGTCTTTGAAGCCGACCGGCAGACCTTCGTCACGCGGGGAGGCGCCAACTGGTTCGTCGGCGCGGCGCTCGAATGGAACCTATTCAACGGTTTTGCCGACAAGTCTCGCCGGGAAGAGACAGCGCAATTGGTAGCTGGGGCCCGAGCGCGGCAGAAGCAAGCAGAATCGGCCGTACGCCTGGAGGTTCGCCGGGCATATGCGAACTGGAAAGGGGCCGATGAGCGCATCGGTGTGGCGGCTGCGGCTGTGGCGGAGGCGGAAGAGAGCCTACGCATCACCAGGAATCGGTATGAGGCCGGACTCACCACCATCACCGAGCTGCTCAGAAATGAAACGGCGTGGCTCGAAACTCAAACCCGTCATCTGGAAGCGGTCTACCAGCAGCGCCTGGCCGCGACCGAACTGGAGTTGGCGGCCGGAACACTGACAGGAGACTCCGATGCGCTTAAGTAAAGCATTTGGCGGGGCTATGCTCGCAACCCTGGTGCTGGCCGGGTGCCGGGACAATCCGGCCAAAGTGGAAGCCTCCGCGTCAGCCGGCGTCCATGCAGTACCTGTGACCGTCGCGCCGGTGGCGTCGGTAGAGTGGCCTTCGATCTATGAAGCGGTGGGCACGGTACGGCCTCGCGTGTCGGCAGTGATCGCGAGCAAGGTGATGGGCTACGCACGCGAAGTGAAAGTACACCTCGGGGATTCAGTATCAGCCGGCCAGTTGTTGGTGGTGATCGACGCCCGCGACCTGGATGCTGCTTGGCGGCAGGCGCAGGCCGCGCGCGACGAAGCCAACAGCGCGATCTCGGAAGCGAATAATGCCGTGGCTTCGGCCGAGGCCAATCTGGACTTGGTCAAGAGCACCTTCCGCCGGCTCGAGGATCTTTACTCCAAGAAATCGATATCAGACCAGGAGTTCGATGAGGCCGGAGCGAAGCTGAAGGTCGCCAAGGCGGCCTACGAGATGGCCGCGTCCCGGCGGGCGCAGCTTTCCGCGAAGATCCACCAAGCCGATGAGGCGGTGGCCGGGGCCGAGGTAATGCGCGGCTACGCTGAGATCCACGCGCCATTTGCCGGTACGGTTACCGAAAAACCGGTGGAACAGGGAACGCTGGCCGCACCCGGGGTCCCACTACTCACAATCGAACAGGCCGGAGCGTTGCGGCTGGAGGCGCCAGTCGAAGAAGGAATGTTGACCAGCATGCGCCAGGGCCAACCAGTGGCCGTGAAATTGGACTCTTTCGATCAGACCATCACAGCCCGGGTTTCGGAGATCGTTCCGTCTGTCGATCCAGCCTCGCGCGCCTTCCTCGTCAAGATCGATCTGCCCAGCGTGCCCGGTCTGCGCTCGGGCGTCTACGGGCGTGCGCAATTCTCGCGAGGAACTCGCCGGATCGTCGCTGTACCAGCCGCAGCCGTGACATCCCACGGACAGGTGGAATCCGTGCTGGTGGCGGAAGAAGGTTTCGCGCACGTGCGTCTGGTCACCACTGGCCAACGGCAAGGCGATCTGGTGGAGATTCTTTCCGGACTCAATCCGGGCGAGAGTATAGTATCACCGCGCCTGGCTGGCCTCGCTGACGGCGCGCGAGTGGAGACGCATCCGTGAGCAACAGCCTGGGCGTGGCGGGGAAGATCGCGCGCGCGTGGATCAACTCCAAGTTGACACCGTTGTTTCTCGGAGCATCGCTGTTGCTGGGCCTGTTCTCCATCTGGCGCCTGCCGCGCGAAGAGGAGCCGCAGATCATCGTGCCCATGATCGACGTCTTCGTCGGCATGCCGGGCGCATCGCCGCGAGAAGTGGAAGAGCGCGTCACCAAGCCGATGGAGAAGCTGCTTTGGGAGATACCGGGCGTCGAATACATTTATTCGACTTCCAGCCCGGGCCAATCGCTCGCGATCGTCCGCTTCCGCGTCGGTGAGGATGAAGAGAAGAGCATCGTCAAGCTCAATCAGAAGATGCTCGCCAATTTCGATCTGATTCCACCCGGCGCAACGCAGCCGTTGGTGAAGCCGCGGTCGATCGACGACGTGCCGATCCTGGCGCTGACGTTTTCAAGCTCTCGGTACAGCGGCCTGGAGCTTCGCCGGCTAGCCGCGCAGGTGCACGATACCGTCAAGCAAGTGAACAATGTCTCGGCGGTGGCGATCATCGGCGGCGAGCGCCGAGAAGTCGCGGTGACGCTGGATGAGTCGCGACTGGCCGCTTACTCGATGACGCCTCTCCAGGTTTATCAGTCGCTGGCGGCGTCGAACCAGCGGCTCTCTTCGGGCAAGTTTTCGAGTGGCAATCGTGAGTTCCTGCTCGAAACCGGCGAGTTTCTGCGCTGTTCCGACGATGTTGCCAGCGTCGTGGTGGGCGTGGCCCACGGTAAGCCCGTTTTCGTCCGTGACGTCGCCAGCGTTAGCGACGCCGGTGAGCAACCGATTCAGTACGTCCAGTTCGCCGCGGCGAATCCGGCCGGTGCATCGTTCCAGCCTGCTGTGACTCTGGCGATTTCCAAACGGAAGGGCGCCAATGCGATCGATGTCGCGCGCGATGTTCTGGACCGCGTGGGCCATCTCAAAGGCAGCCTCATCCCCTCCGACGTCACGCTTTCCGTCACACGCAACTACGGCGAGACCGCGGCCGAGAAATCCAACGAGCTGCTGTGGCACATGGGCATCGCGGTGGTTTCCGTCAGTCTGCTGATCGCCCTGGTGTTGGGTTTGCGCGAATCGCTGATCGTATTCACCGCCATTCCGGTGACCCTCGGCCTCACGCTATCGGTCTTCTATTTCTATGGCTTCACGCTCAATCGCATCACACTGTTCGCCCTGATCTTTTCGATCGGCATCCTGGTGGACGACGCCATCGTGGTGGTGGAGAACATCGCGCGGCACCGCCGGCTGGCCGGGAATCAGGGGCGGCCGCTGAGTGAAGTCGCGGTGGAAGCGGTGGATGAGGTCGGGAATCCAACCATACTGGCGACCCTCACTGTGATCGCTGCCATTCTGCCCATGGCCTTCGTCGGTGGTCTGATGGGCCCTTATATGCGCCCCATTCCGATTGGCGCAACTTCGGCGATGGTGTTTTCGCTGATCGTTGCGTTTCTGGTGACGCCCTGGGCGGCGATTCGGATCCTCAGGCCGACGACGGCGGGCGTACACGAGCATGAGCGTGAAGATCGGCTTACGCGTCTCTATCGCTGGGTGATGGGAGGCCTGCTGCACCGCTCTTTGCTGCGCTGGAGCTTTCTCGGCGGCGTTGTGGTCTTGCTGGTGGGATCGATGGCGCTGGTCTATATCGGATTCGTGAAGGTGAAGATGCTGCCCTTCGACAACAAGAGCGAGTTTCAGGTGATCGTGGATATGCCGTCCGGTACCACACTCGAAGAGACCGCGCGCGTGACACGTTTGCTGGCGCAGCAGGTTCTGCAGCAACGCGAGGTCGTCAACTTGCAGACGTACGTCGGCACAGCGTCGCCCTACAATTTCAACGGTCTGGTGCGGCACTACTATTTACGCGGCGGATCGAACATTGCGGACATCCAGGTGAACTTGTTAGGGAAAGGCGACCGCGACCGGCAGAGTCACGAAATCGCCAAGATGGTGCGCACTGCTTTGCAGCCGATCGCCGACCGGAATTCAGCACGCATCAAGGTAGCCGAAGTCCCGCCCGGTCCGCCGGTGCTCGAAACGCTGGTCGCAGAAGTCTACGGTCCGAGCCAAGAAGGCCAGCTTCGCGTGGCGCGCCAGATCCGCGATCTGTTCAAGCAAACCGATGGCGTTGTGGATGTCGACTGGTACGTGGAAGACGATCGCCCCAAGCATCAACTGCGTGTCGATCAAGAGAAAGCGTCGCTGCATGGTGTAACCGAAGACCAGGTGGCGCGTGTGATGCGTATCGCATCCGCCGGCGAATCGGCCGGTCTGCTGCACGTCGATTCAGAGAAAGAAGACATTCCCATCACTGTCAGGCTGGACCGCACCCAACGCTCCTCGATCGAGCAGTTGGGCACGTTGAAAATCGCCGACCGCTCCGGATCGCTGGTGCCGCTAGGCGAGCTGGTGAACGATCGCACCGAGATCGAAGACAAAAGCATTTACCACAAGAACCTGATGCCGGTGACCTATGTGACGGCCGACGTAGCGGGTAAGATGGAAAGCCCGGTCTATGCCATTTTGCAGCTAGGTCCGGAAATATCGAAGATTCCGATTCCCGAGGGCTATGCGATCGAACAATACACCGCGCACCAGCCCTTCGATACGGCCAAGTACGCGATCAAGTGGGATGGCGAGTGGCATATCACCTACGAAGTGTTTCGCGACCTCGGCGTGGCGTTCGGCGCGGTGCTGATCCTGATTTATATTCTGGTGGTCGGCTGGTTCCGGTCGTTCCTGACGCCGCTGGTGATCATGGCCGCGATTCCATTTTCCCTGGTCGGCATTCTGCCGGCGCACGGGTTGCTGCATGCCTTCTTCACTGCCACGTCCATGATCGGCTTCATTGCGGGCGCGGGCATCGTGGTCCGCAATTCGATCATCCTGGTGGATTTTGTCCAGTTGCGGCTCAAGGAAGGCATCCCGCTCGATCAAGCGGTCATCGACGCCGGCGCGGTGCGCTTCCGTCCCATGATGATGACCGCCGCGGCTGTTGTGGTCGGCTCGTCGGTAATTCTGTTCGACCCGATTTTTCAAGGCTTGGCCATCGCGCTAATGGCCGGTGAAATCGCATCGTTGCTGCTCTCGCGCATGACGGTGCCTGTGCTATTCTTTCTCGCGAACCAAAGGAGGCTCTCATGACCATGGATCGCTATCTCCGGATGATCGCCGGATTCTTCGTGCTGCTCAGCGTCGCGTTGGGCTACTGGGTAAACCCGCTGTGGTTCTTGTTCACCGCATTCGTCGGCCTGAACCTGTTCCAATCGGCCTTCACCAACTGGTGTCCAATGATGGTGCTGCTCAAAAAGCTGCATGTGGCTTCGTGCACGCATGAGCTGAGGCATTCACAGCAGGCTTAAACGTCTTTCGCAGGTCGGGGATCTGCGCCATAGAAAAACGCCTGGATGTCATCGGCCAGCAATTCCGGTTCTTCCGCCGCGCCAAAATGACCGCCACGCGGCATCTCGGTCCAGCGTTGGATGTTGTAGGCGCGTTCGATCCATTGGCGCGGCGGAAACGGGGCTTCCTTCGGAAAGCGGGCGATGGCGCATGCCACACGGACAGACTCGCCGCTTTGAAAATGGACCGGCGCTTTTTTGGTCTCGTAATACAAGCGGAACGAGGAATGGATGGTCTGGGTCATCCAGTACAACGTCACATTGGTCAGCAGCTCGTCCTTAGTGAAGCGGCGCTCGACATCGCCATCGCAATCCGCCCAATCGCGAAACTTGGAGATAATCCACGCCGCCAAAGCCGCCGGTGAATCATTCAATCCGTACGCGGCAGTTAGCGGCTCATTGCGTTGTAGATGCGAATAAGCGCCCCAATCGACGTACCAGCGCGCGGCGTCGTCAAGATGCGCTTGTTCCACGGCGGACGGCTCGGCTTGCGGCTCGAGATAAGGCCGGTAGGAACCTGGAATGTAGTTGAGATGGATTCCGATGACCCTTTCTGGGTGGCGCAGTCCCAGGATGGTCGAGACGCCGGCGCCGAAGTCTCCGCCCTGTACGGCGAAACGATCGTATCCCAGCTCGGTCATCAACTCGGCCCACAGATCGGCGATGCGGAAAAGATTCATGCCGGGCTCGGCAGGGCGATCGGAGAATCCAAAACCCGGCAGCGAGGGCACCACGACGTCGAACGAATCGCTCAGCAGCGGCAGGATCTTCAGCATCTCGAGAAACGATCCCGGCCAGCCGTGCGTGATCACCAGCGGCATGGGTGACGGACCTTTACCGCGCTGGTGGATGAAGTGAATAGCGATGCCATCCACGATGCAACGGTAATGGTGAAAACGGGCGAAGCGGGCGATTCGAGCTTTCCAGTCGAACTCGTCCTTCCAGTAGCAGCACAGCTCGCGCAGGTAGTCGAGCGGGAATCCGTAGTCCCAGCCGGAGCCCGGAATTTCGTCCGGCCAGCGGGTGCGCGCCAGACGTTGGTGCAGATCGCGCACGGCAGCCTCGGAAAAAGGGATTTCGAATCGCTGGATGGCCATGCACAATCCGCTCCAATCAGTGTAGCGGCCTTAGTATGGAGGTATGGGCCCGTTCGCCTACCGTTCCTGGGTGGAGATTTCACTCCAGCAGATTGCCGGAAATTTTAAGGCGGTGTGCGACGTCGTGGGACCGTCGGTGGAAGTAATGCCGGTGGTGAAGGCGGACGCGTATCGGCACGGCGCAGTCGAAGTATCGAAGGCATTGACCAACGCCGGTGCACGCTGGCTGGCGGTCAGCAACGTCGAAGAGGGCGTGATTCTCCGCGAGCGCGGTATTACGGCACGCATCCTCGTCATGGCGGACTTTCTGCCGGATGAGCGCACCGGGTTGCTGGACCACAACCTCACACCGGTGATTCACTCCCTCGAGGGCATTCGCGAATGGGACCGGCTGTCGGAACACCGCGGCATGGTGAGCGCCTATCATCTGAAGATCGACAGCGGGATGGGTCGACTGGGCACTCGCGCGCCGGCGCGAGAGATTCTGGATGCGATCCACGCAGCCAAACACACCAGCCTGGAGGGCTTGATGACGCACTTCGCATCGGCCGCCAATTACGCCAGCTCGCAGACCGAAGAGCAGACACGGACCTTCGCAAGCATTTGTTCCGAGCTGGCGCGAGCGGGCGTGAATCCTCCATTCTTGCACTTGTCCAGCAGTACGCCGGTGGCATACGGGCGTCGCGACGCCTGGCAGCGCATGGTCCGGCCGGGCCACGCCATCTACGGTTATGTTTCGCCGGTCGCGAAGGGCACGGCTCCTCCGCGGTTGCTGGACGTCAAGCCGGCGCTCACCTGGAAAACGGCGGTGCTTTCGGTCAAGGAACTGCCGGCGGGCGCGCTAATAGGCTATGGCGGCATCTTTCGCGCGACGCAGCCGACGCGGATCGCGGTTCTCGCAGCAGGCTACGCGGACGGCATCCCGCACCGGCTTTCGAACAAAGGCCGGGTGATCGTCAAAGGGCAGCTCGCACCGATCCTCGGGGCGGTTTCGATGGATCTTACAACGATTGACGTCACGCATTGCCCGCCGGTCGAGGTAGGCGATCCGGTGACCCTGCTCGGCTCCGAGGCTGGGCTCTCTATCGACGCGCAGCAGATCGCGCGTATCGCTGGGACAATTTCTTATAGTGTCCTGTGCGGGATTCACGCCCGCGTCAAACGGATTTATGTGGACTGATATTCGCTACGCGCTTCGAATGCTGGGGAAGAGCCCAGCTTTTGCGGCGGTCGCCATTCTGACGCTCGCGCTGGGCATCGGCGCCAATACGGCTATTTTCACGGTCGCTAACACGCTTCTGCTGCGACCACTGCCTTATTCCGACCCCGGCCGTCTGGTGCTGCTTTTCGCCGACCGGCGTGGCCAACTTCAAGGCTTCTCCTACCTGCGCTACACCTCGCTTCGCGAGCAGACGCGGTCTCTCGCCAGCGTGGCCGCGTACGCCAGCGATACATTCAATCTGACCGGACGAGGCGATCCGGAACAACTGACAGCCGCCCGCATCTCGGCCAATTTCTTTGACGTGCTCGGCGTGCATCCGGCGATGGGCCGCGTGTTCGAAGCCAACGGCGACCAGCCGGAGGCGAAACCGGAAGTCATAATCAGTCACTCCCTTTGGCAGCAGCGCTTCGGAGCGTCCAAGGACATCATAGGGGAAAGCATCGCGCTCGATTCCCGCGACTATACGGTCATTGGCGTTCTGCCTTCGGATTTTATTTTCTCGGAGCTGAGCCCCAAGGTGGACATTTGGTCGCCGCGGCTTTTTGAGCACAGCCTGGCCAGCGCGGCGCGTGTGCGGCTGGGCGTCGGCTATCTCTATGGGGTCGCGCGGCTGCAATCCAGGGCTACTCGCGATCAAGCGCAAACTGAAATGGACGTGCTCGATCGGCAATACCAACATGATAACCCTGGCCGTCCCGACGCCGATCCCAACCAAAAGATCAGCGTGCGAGGTCTTCAGGAACAGACCGTCGCGAATTTTCGGATTGCCCTGCTGGTCTTGATGGCCGCGGTGGGCTTCGTATTATTGATTGCCTGCGCGAACGTGGCCAGCCTGCTTTTGTCGCGGGCGCTCGGCCGCAAGAAAGAGATCGCGGTACGAGCGGCTTTGGGCGCCAACCGTGCAGCGCTCATCCGCCAGTTGATCGTCGAAAGCTTGCTGCTCGCCGCAGTCAGTGGCGTCTTCGGAATTTTTCTGAGCCAATGGGGCACGCGTGTCCTGTCATCGCTGACGCTCCAAACACTTCCTCGTATGGCCGGCGTACACATCGACTTCGCGGTCCTGGCCTTCGCCATCGCCATCTCGCTCGGAAGCGGGGTCCTTTTCGGATTGGTCCCCGCGCTGCAGCTTTCAAAGCCGGACCTCAATACGGTCTTACGTGACGAAGGCCGCGGGAGCACGGGGAGCCACGGGCGTCACCGCACGGGCAATCTGTTCGTGATCGTGCAGGTGGCGCTTTCCATGGTCCTGCTGGTGGGCTCGGGCTTGATGATTCGCAGCTTCGCGCGGCTGCAGACAGTAGATCTGGGTTTCGATCCGGCACATGTTCTGACCATGCGTATCGCGCTGCCGCCCACCAAGTACGAAACTCCGCAACAGCAGATTGCGTTCTACAATCGACTGCTGAACGCGGTGCAGGCGGTGCCGGGACTCCAGGCCGCCGCAGTCTCATCGGCACTTCCACTGAATACATCACGCATATCGCCGGCCTTGCCCGAGGGACAACCGGCCGTTCCGTTCGGCCAGCGGCCGATCCTCAATATTCAGACCATCAGTCCGGATTACGCCAAGGTTCTGCACGTCCCGCTTCTGCGCGGGCGCGAGTTCACCAATTACGATGATGCCCAGGCGCCCGGCGTTGCGATGGTGAATCAAACACTGGTGCGGCGTTTCTGGCCCAACGACAATCCCATTGGCAGACATATCTTGCTGGGTCAGCGCCAACAACCCGTGGAAGTGATAGGCGTGTTTGGTGACCTCAAGAACGCGACACTTGGTGATGGCGCTGCGCCCGAAGTGATGCTGCCTTTTCCCCAGCTGCCTTGGCCATTGTTGAACCTCAGTATTCGTACTGCAGGAGATCCGCACAGCCTGATCTCGGCCATCCGGCGGGAAGTAGGTCTGGTCGACGAAGATCAGCCGTTGACCAATGTGCAAACGATGGAAGAGGTGGTCGGCTCAGCCAGCGCGCAGCCGCGCTTTACGATGTTGTTGCTGGCGGTATTTTCCGCGACGGCGCTGATTCTGGCGATCGTCGGGATCTATGGCGTCATTGCCTATTCGGTCGCCCAGCGGACCGCTGAGCTGGGCATTCGCATGGCGCTCGGCGCGGATCAGGGCGATGTTCTGAAGCTGGTGGTCGGCCACGGCTTGCGGCTGACGGTGACAGGCATTGCGATCGGGCTCGCCGGCGCTCTGGCTCTGACGCGCCTGATGTCGAGCCTGCTGTATGAGACCAGCGCTACGGATCCCATCGCGTTCCTGGCGAGCGCGCTGCTCTTCACCGTCGTGGCAGTGCTGGCGAGTTATCTGCCGGCGCGGCGGGCCACGCGCATTGATCCGACCCAGGCGCTGAGATAAGATAGACTAGTCAATAGCTAGTCAATTTGCTGGAAGGAGTTCGCCCAATGAAGACCGTCACTGCGTTTGAGGCTAAAACCCGATTCGGAGAACTTCTCGATCGTGTCGCCCGCGGTGAGGAGATTGTCATTACCAGGCATGATAAGCCGGTCGCAAAAATTGTTCCCGAAGGCAGCAGGAATCTAGAAGATGTTCGGAGCGCGGTTGAGGCTCTGCATGCGCTCCGCAAGGAAATGGCGCAGCGTAAGGGATTCAAGCCGCTAACCGACAAGGAAATCAAGGACTCGATAAACGAAGGCCGGCCTTGACTACCGGTTTCGTCGCCGACTCCTCCATCGGTGTCGCATGGGCAGTGGCATCTCAGTCAAGCGAACTTACCAAAAATCTGCTGGACGAGGTTTCTTCCGGCCGACCTTGGGTCATTCCCGTCCTTTGGATGTTCGAAGTAGCTAACTCCTTACTCGTTTTGGTGCGTCGACGGAGAATCTCTCCGGAAGAGTACGCTCGAGCGCGCCATCATCTCGTTGATCTGCGGCCTCTATTGGATGATGAAGGGCCCCGTCTGGCTCTTGGCGAGATCTTGGAGTTGGCGGGAACACACGCTCTTTCCGTCTATGATGCCGCCTATCTTGAACTCGCGTCACGCAGGGGCCTTCCCCTCGCCACTCGCGATGGCGCGCTGAACAAAGCCGCGAGGCGCGCCGGAGTAAGAACTCTCCTGGACTAACTCAAACGTCCAGGTTCCGCACATCCAGCGCGTTCTCTTCAATGAACTTGCGCCGGCTCTCGACATCCTCACCCATCAGCGTCGAGAAAATGGCCTCGGTCTCGGCCAGGTCCTGCAGGTCGACTTTGAGCAGCGTGCGTGTCTCGGCATTCATCGTGGTCGACCATAGCTGCTCGGCGTTCATCTCGCCCAGGCCTTTGTAGCGCTGGATGGAAACCTCGCGCGTGCCTTCGCTCTTGATGTGATCCAGCAGCTCGCGCCAGCTGGGCAGCGTCTCCGACTTCGTCTCCCTCACCACCTTAAAAGGCGGCAGATTGTACTTGGATATCTGGCGGGCGATAGTGCGCATCCGCCTGAATTCGGGTTGCAGCACCAGATCCACGCCGATGCTGCGTTCCGCATTGGTCGGATCGTGATACTTCACTGTCCAGGTCTCGTGCTCTTCCTCGTGTTCCAGCCTAGCCTCCACTTTGGCCGCTTTTAGGGCCGCGACTACCGGCTCCAGATTGCCTTTCTCGTGAAAGTCCGCTTTGGTATCGAGCTTGTGCTCGACTTTCGCCAGCACTTCGACAACCCGCGGATCGCGCATGCGCCTCTCCACGCGCCGGAACATCTGCTGGAACTCGTCCAGCGATATTAGGAAATTGCGAAGCTCCGTGCCTTCCAGCTTCACGTCGCCCTTGGTCTGGACCGCCAAATTTTCCGTGGCACGGCGCAGGATTTCGCGCGTGAACTCTTTGTCGTCCTTGATGTACTTCTGGGTCTTGCCCTTCTTGATCAAGTACAAAGGCGGCTGTGCTACGAAGACGTGGCCGCGCTTGATCAGCTCCTGCATATGCCGGAAGAAGAAGGTGAGCAGCAGCGTACGGATGTGCGAGCCGTCCACGTCGGCGTCGGTCATGATTATGATTTTGTGGTAGCGGAGCTTGGTGACATCGAAATCCGTCAATCCGATCCCGGTGCCGATGGCGGTGATCATCGACCGGATTTCCTCGTGGCCCAGCATCTTGTCATAGCGGGCTTTTTCGACGTTCAGGATCTTTCCTCGCAACGGAAGAATGGCCTGATAGCGCCGGTCGCGGCCACCCTTGGCGGTACCGCCGGCCGATTCACCCTCCACCAGGAACAACTCGCAACGCTCCGGATCTTTCTCCTGGCAGTCGGCCAGCTTGCCCGGCAGCCCGCCCGAATCGAGTGCGCCTTTGCGCCGCGTGAGATCGCGAGCTTTGCGCGCCGCTTCCCGGGCCCGCGCCGCATCGATCGCTTTGCCGACGATCTTGCGCATTACTGCGGGATTTTTGTCGAAGTACTCGCCCAGCTTCGAGTTCACAAACTGCACCACGAAGCCCTGAATATCGCTGTTCAGCTTGCCCTTGGTCTGTCCTTCGAACTGCGGCTGCGGCAGCTTCACGCTCACCACCGCGGTCAACCCTTCGCGAACGTCGTCGCCGCTAAGACCCTCTTTCACGTCCTTAAACAGACCCGCTGCCTGGCCGTAAGCATTAATGGTGCGGGTGAGCGCGCTGCGGAATCCGCTCAAATGCGATCCGCCGTCGACGGTGTTGATGTTGTTGGCGAAACTGAAGACGTTTTCCGAGTACCCGTCGTTGTACTGCAGCGCCACTTCCATGGCCAATGAGCCGCCGTTGGGCATCTCGCGATCACCTTCGAAATAGATGGGCTTTTCATGCAGCACCGCTTTGCCGCGGTTCAGGTGCTTAATGAACTCGGCGATGCCGCCGCTGTAATGGAACTCGCCGGTCTTGGCCGGCTCGACGCGCTCATCGGTGAGCGTAATGGTGAGTCCCTTGTTCAAGAACGCGAGCTCGCGCAAACGCTGCGCCAGCGTGTCGTAGTTGAACTCAGTTGCCGCCATGATGGTGGCGTCCGGCTTGAACGTGATTTTGGTCCCGGTCTTCTTGCCGGCTTTGCCGGCTTTAGCGAGAGGCGCTTTGGGAACGCCTTTTTGATACTCCTGCTCCCAGGTGTATCCATCGCGCCAGATTTCGAGCTGCAGGATTTCCGAAAGCGCGTTGACGCAGCTTACGCCGACGCCGTGCAGACCGCCCGAGACTTTATAGCTCTTGGAATCGAACTTGCCGCCGGCATGCAGCTTGGTCATGACCACTTCGGCCGCGGACACGCCTTCTTCCTCGTGCATGTCGACCGGAATGCCGCGCCCGTTGTCGACCACGGTGATGGAATTGTCGATGTGAATAGTGACTTCCACGTGGTCGGCAAAGCCGGCCAGCGCCTCGTCCACCGAGTTGTCCACGACCTCATACACCAGGTGGTGCAGCCCGTTTTCGGTGGTGGAGCCGATGTACATCGCCGGCCGCAATCGCACCGCTTCCAGGCCTTCCAGCACCTTGATACTACTGGAATCGTAAACGTCCACCGGACCCATTTCTTTTGTTGCCATGTAGTGCTCAATCCTTAGACTTAAAACTGCCTACTGCCTGCTGCTTTCAGCCAGTCAGATTCGCATCGGCATTACCACGTACCGATACTTGTAATTCGCTGCGCCATCACCGGCCGGTCTCAACTCGCCGGCGCTATGGGCATCTTTGAAGTGCAACGCCACTTGCGCCTCAGTAGTCGCCCGCAAAAAGTCGAGTAGATAACTCGCGTTGAAGCCGATCTCCACCGCGCTGCCGTCGTAATCCACCGGCAAGCTCTCCTCGCTTTCGCCCGTCTCGGAAAGCGACGAATGAATATGCAGCTCGCCCTCTTGCACCCGCATCTTGATGGCTCGCGAGCGCTCGTCGGAGAACTGCGCCACGCGCTCAATCGACTTCCGCAATTCTTCGCGATCCAGCGTCACCGCATGTGGGTGATCCTTCGGCAACACGCGCTCAAAGTCCGGAAAGTTGCCGGTCAGCTTCCGGCTAAGCAGCAAACGGTCGCCCAGCTGGAAGAACAGATGATTCTCGTCGCCCGAAAATTGGATCAGCGCGTCGGAGTTGGATTCTCCGCCGAGCTTCAGAATCTCGCCCATGGCTTTGCGCGGAAGAAGCGCTCGATAGGTTCCCGTCACTCCCGGGAGTTCAATCTGGTT
>Ga0070713_100000844_pt1 | contig 19613 bp, 18 predicted proteins | sample LARL82metaG_FD_65465 | JGI IMG/M metagenome (GOLD analysis project Ga0070713, IMG submission 65465) | Corn, switchgrass and miscanthus rhizosphere microbial communities from Kellogg Biological Station, Michigan, USA - LAR L8-2 metaG | ecosystem: Host-associated > Plants > Roots > Rhizosphere ...
GCACCAGAAAAGCAATCGCCCCGATCGGACGAGATGCGCTGCTTAGGCTCGCAGGAAATCGAGGGAATCGCACGAGACCTGCATGTCTCGACGCCAGACCTGCTCTCACTCGCTCAGAAATCGCCAGGCTTCGCCGTTCTGCTTGATCTTCGTCTGGCGCAGTCCGGCCTGTCGAAAGATGTCCTGACCGCCCGCCGCGGCGATGTGCTGCGCGACATGGAGCGGGTATGCGGGCTTTGCGACGCCAAGCATCGTTGTGCGGCCGATCTCGAGAGCTCCGATAATGTCGGGCAGCAGCCGGAATATTGCCCCAACGAGCTCACCCTGGAGGCTCTTGCCAGCGAGGCCGTCCGAGATGATCGCCCCCCGTTGATTTCTCTCGGCCCTCTCCAGTCAACGATTGATCTCGATCAATCGGTCCGCGCCACGTTCGTGATTTCCTCCGGCAATTAGTTTGAGAAAAAGAAAGTCGCACCATGACAACTGCGTCCATTGGTTCGAAATCGATGACGATCGGCGAAGCAATCCTTGCGCCGTTGTTTCTTGTACTCGCATTTCTGTGCCTGATCGGGGCAGCAATGGCGCACGACACGGCTTTTGCCTTTCACGCTTCGCTCGGGTGCGTGGCGAGCCTGCTGGCAGCGTTCGCGATCATCAATGGTTACTATGATCGGTCGGCCGAGCTTCCGCCCCAGGAGATCAACGGACGACCCAACTACAATCTCGGACCGATCAAATTCGCGTCCGTAGCCGCAGTGTTCTGGGGCATTGCCGGTTTCACCGTGGGAGTTCTGATCGCCTCGCAACTAGCATGGCCGGCGCTGAACTTTGATCTGCCCTGGACCACCTTCGGCCGGCTGCGGCCGCTGCATACGTCCGCGGTGATTTTCGCCTTTGGCGGCAATGTCCTGATCGCAACCTCGTTCTACGTCGTACAGAAGACCTGCCGCGTTCGCCTCGCTGGTTATATCGCGCCCTGGTTCGTCGTCCTCGGCTACAATTTCTTCATTGTCATCGCCGGCACCGGCTATCTGCTCGGGGTGACGCAGTCGAAGGAATATGCCGAGCCCGAATGGTACGCCGACCTGTGGCTCACCATCGTCTGGGTGACCTATCTGCTGGTGTTCCTGATGACGCTGATCAAGCGCAAGGAGCCGCACATCTTTGTCGCGAACTGGTTCTACCTCGCCTTCATCGTCACCATCGCGGTGCTTCACCTCGGCAATAATCCTGCGCAGCCGGTCTCGTTCCTTGGCTCGAAATCCTACATCGCCTGGGGCGGCGTGCAGGACGCCATGTTCCAGTGGTGGTACGGGCACAATGCCGTCGGATTCTTCCTGACCGCCGGCTTCCTCGCGATCATGTACTACTTCATTCCGAAGCGCGCGGAACGTCCAATCTATTCCTATCGGCTTTCCATCATCCACTTCTGGGCGCTGATCTTCCTCTACATCTGGGCCGGTCCGCATCACCTGCACTACACGGCGTTGCCTGATTGGGCGCAGACGCTCGGCATGACGTTCTCGATCATGCTCTGGATGCCGTCCTGGGGTGGCATGATCAACGGGCTGATGACCTTGTCCGGCGCCTGGGACAAGCTGCGCACCGATCCGGTTCTTCGCATGCTGGTGGTGTCGGTCGCCTTTTACGGCATGGCCACCTTCGAGGGACCGATGATGTCGATCAAGGTCGTTAATTCGCTGAGCCACTACACCGACTGGACCATTGGCCACGTGCATTCCGGCGCGCTCGGCTGGGTCGGCTTCGTCTCGTTCGGCGCGCTGTATTGCCTGGTGCCCTGGCTATGGGACCGCAAGGGCCTCTACAGCCTCAAGCTGGTCAACTGGCACTTCTGGATCTCGACCATCGGCATCGTGCTCTACATCTCGGCGATGTGGGTGTCGGGAATCCTGCAGGGCCTGATGTGGCGCGCCTACACCTCACTCGGCTTCCTTGAATACTCCTTCATCGAATCCGTCGAGGCCATGCATCCCTTCTACATCATCCGTGCAGCCGGCGGCGCCCTGTTCCTGATCGGCGCGCTGATCATGGCCTTCAATCTTTGGATGACGGTCAATGCAAGCGAGGCCGAGGAGACGGAAGCCGCTGTATTGCTCCAGCCCGCCGAATAGGACATCGCATGTCTCTCTGGAACCGACACGCAATTTTTGAGAAGAACTCGATCATCCTGATTGCGGGGATCCTCGCGGTCATCGCAATCGGCGGCCTCGTCGAGATCACGCCGCTGTTCTATCTCAAGAGCACTATCGAGGTGGTGGACGGCGTCCGCCCGTACACGCCGCTAGAGCTGACCGGCCGCAACATCTATGTTCGCGAAGGTTGCTACCTCTGTCATTCCCAAATGATCCGTCCGCTGCGCGACGAGGTCGAGCGCTACGGCCATTATTCGCTGGCGGCGGAGAGCATGTACGACCACCCGTTCCAATGGGGGTCGAAGCGCACCGGTCCCGATCTTGCGCGGGTCGGCGCCAAATATTCTGACGATTGGCATGTCCGCCATCTGATCGATCCGAGGGCGATCGTGCCGCAATCGGTGATGCCCGGATATCCGGCGCTGGCCGAAACCGATGTCGACGTGGAAAATATCGCGGCGCATCTGCGCACCAGCCGCGCCGTCGGTGTTCCCTACACCGACGAGCAGATCGCCAACGCCAAAGTCGATCTGAAGGCTCAGGCCGATCCCGACAGCCCGGACGCAGATGCGTTCCAGAAACGCTATCCGAAAACTATCGCCCGGAATTTCGACGGCAAGCCCGGTAACCCCACTGAGCTCGATGCGCTGATCGCGTATCTGCAGATGCTGGGCACCTTGGTCGACTTCAAACTCTATGATGAAAAAGCGAACTTGCGCTGAAGAGGCCTGACATGAAAGCGATCGTTTCCATAGAAAACCTGGCGTCGAACCTCGTCCTTACTTTCTGGACGCCGATCTTCGTCGGAATTTTCATCGCCATCCTGCTCTATGCGCTGCGCCCCCGCAACAAGACGCTTTTCGATGCCGCGGCAAGAATGCCGCTGCGGGAGGACTGACAGATCATGGCCGAGCATCAAGATTTCGATAAAGTGTCGGGTCGTTCGACGACGGGCCACGAGTGGGACGGCATCAAGGAATTGAACACGCCGCTGCCGCGCTGGTGGATCCTGACCTTCTACGCCACGATCCTGTGGGCGATCGGATACTGGGTGGTCTATCCGGCCTGGCCGCTGGTGACCGGCTACACGACCGGGCTGTTGCATTATTCGACCCGCGCCAGCGTGGCTGACGAACTTGCCAATCTCGAAACCCTGCGCGGCGAGAAGATGAAGGTGCTCGGCACCACCTCGCTTGCGGACATCGAGAAGGACCCCGCGCTGCTTTCGCTGGCCCGGGCGCGAGGTAAGACGGTATTCGGCGACAATTGCGCGCCGTGCCATGGCAGCGGCGGCGCGGGGGCAAAAGGATATCCCAACCTCAATGACGACGACTGGCTGTGGGGCGGTTCGCTCGACCAGATCATGCAGACGATCCAGTTCGGCGCGAGGTCAGGGCACGCCAAGGCGCATGAGAGCCAGATGCTGGCCTTCGGTCGCGACGGCATCCTGAAGACGGGCGAGATCGTCACCGTCGCAAATTACGTGCGTTCGCTGTCCGGCCTCTCGACCGCTCCCGGCTTTAATGCGGCGGCCGGCAAGAAGATCTTTGCCGAGAACTGCGTCAGTTGCCATGGCGACGACGGCAAGGGTAATCCCGACGTCGGCGCGCCGGACCTGACCGATAAAATCTGGTTGTATGGCTCGGACGAGGCCACGCTGGTGGAGACCATCACCAACGGCCGCGCCGGCGTCATGCCGGCCTGGAGCGGACGTCTCGACCCCGTCACTATCAAGGCGCTCGCGGTGTACGTGCACTCGCTGGGCGGCGGCAAGTGAGCGGCCGTGGCGGGCGGTTGATGTAGGTCAAGCACCGTCGCGGCCACGCGCCGTAAGTTCACGTGAGGATCCTTTGTGAGCCCTCAGGTCATGAACAAGATGGTTTTACCCGACGATCTGCTGCTGGACGATGATGGGCCGCTTTATGTGGCACACAAGAAAGTCTATCCGCAAAGCGTCTCCGGCACGTTTCGCAGGATCAAGTGGCGGCTGATGGCGGTTTGCCTCGGCGTCTACTACCTACTGCCGTTCGTGCGCTGGAATCGCGGCCTCGGGGCGCCGGACCAGGCCGTGCTGATCGACTTCCCCAACCGCCGTTTCTATTTCTTCTTTATCGAGCTGTGGCCGCAGGAAGTCTATTACTTCACCGGACTGTTGATCCTTGCCGCCGTCACCCTGTTCCTGATGAACGCGCTCGGCGGCCGGATCTGGTGCGGCTATCTGTGCCCGCAAACCGTCTGGACCGATCTGTTCTATGCCGTGGAGCGCTGGGTCGAGGGCGACCGCCGCGAACGGATCAAGGCCGATGCGGCAGGCATGAACGCTAACCGCGCCGCGAAGCGTGTGTTGAAGCACGCGATCTGGCTTTTGATCGCGTGGTGGACCGGCGGCGCGTGGGTGCTCTATTTTGCCGACGCGCCGACGCTGGTCAAAGACCTCGCCACATTCCAGGCGCCGGCGATCGCCTATATCTGGATCGCCATCCTGACGCTGTCGACCTATGTACTGGCCGGCTTCATGCGCGAGCAGGTCTGCGTCTACATGTGTCCGTGGCCGCGCATCCAGGCGGCGCTGACGGATGAGTGGGCGCTCAACGTCACCTACAAATATGATCGCGGCGAGCAGCGCTGTTCGCTGAAAAAATCGATCGATCTGCGAACCCTCGGCGAGAAGGTCGGCGACTGCATCGATTGCAACCAGTGTGTGGCGGTCTGCCCCACCGGCATCGATATCCGTGATGGCGCCCAGCTCGGCTGCATCCAGTGCGGGCTTTGCATCGACGCCTGCGATTCCGTGATGAAGAAGATCGGCCGCGAAACCCGCCTGATCGGCTACGACAACGACATCAACGTTCAGCGCCGGGTCGCCGGGAAGCCGGAAATCTTCAAGCCGGTCCGGGCCCGAACCGTCGTTTATGCAAGTTTGATCGTCGTGGTCTGTTCCGTGATGCTCTATGCGCTGATGACGCGAACGCTGCTCGACGTCAACGTGCTGCACGATCGCAATCCTGTGGCGGTCAAGCTCAGCGACGGTTCGATCCGCAACGGCTATACCTTACGTTTCCTCAACAAGCGCGGATTCGATCGCGTGATCGCGGTCGACATTGACGGCCCGCCCAATGCGCTGGTCCACATCGTCGGTGTGGACTCGGTGACCCCGGACCGGCCGATGATCGTGCTTGGCCGCGACACGACCACCGAATTGCGCGTGCTGGTGACGGCGCCGTTCAGCGAACAGGCGGAGAAATCCGTGCCCGTGACGTTTCGAGTGACCGACATCGGGCTTGGCGAGGCCGCCGCCGCCACCGATCACTTCGTGACACCCTAAAGTCGAGGCCGCTGAGGAACCGAAATATGAGCGCATCTGCTCCCACCGTGCGACCGTTGACCGGGCGCTTCGTCCTCATCGCCGTGGTTTCGTTCTTTGCCGTCGTCATCGGCGTCAATGTGGTCATGATGCGGCTTGCCATCACCACCTTGCCCGGCACCGAAGTCGACAGCGCCTATAGCGCGAGCCTTGCCTACCAGCGGGAAATCCTGGCTGCTCACCAGCAGAACGCTCGGGATTGGAAAGTGAATGCGCATATCGAGCGCAAGCCTGACGGCTTCGCCGCCCTGACCATTGACGCCCGGGATCGGAGTGGCGCGCCTCTCACCGGTCTTGCGATCTTCGCAAGGCTTCAGCGCCCCGTCGACCGGCGCGCCGACCGGGTGATCGAAATCGCCGAGAGCGGCGGGGGCAGCTACCGCGGCGCGGCGCAAAGCGTAGCTGCAGGGCAGTGGGATCTCGCGATCGAGGCCGACACTGACGGCAAGCGCATGTTCTTGTCGAAGAACCGCATCGTCCTGAACTGACGGGATCGCAGCATGTCATCGACGCTGGATTTTTCGCATTATCTGAAAAGCCCCGGGGCTGGCCTGCTTCATCTTGATCTCGCCGTCGAGGGCATCAATTGCGCCGGCTGCATGGCCAAGATCGAACGCAATCTGTCGAAGATTCCTGACGTGACCTCCGCGCGGGTCAATCTGACCGACCACCGTTTGGCGCTGGAGTGGAGGGCTGGATCGGTCGATCCGGCGATGTTCGTCGATCGTCTCGCCGAGCTCGGGTACCGGGCCTACCCGTTCGAGCGGGCGGGCGCGGAGACGCAGGAGGCGGAGCGTGCGAGGTCGCTGCTGCGTCGGCTTGGTGTTGCCGCGTTCGCGGCCATGAACGTGATGATGCTGTCGATACCGGTCTGGTCCGGCAATGCCAGCGATATGCTTCCCGAACAGCGCGACTTCTTTCATTGGCTGTCGGCGCTGATCGTGCTGCCGGCCGCCGCCTATTCCGCCCAGCCGTTCTTCGCATCGGCCTGGAGCGCGCTTCGCGCACGCAGCGTCAATATGGATGTGCCGATCAGCGTCGGCATCGTCCTCGCGCTTGCGATGTCGCTGGTCGAGACCGCCTCCCATGCCGACCACGCCTATTTCGACGCCGCCATCATGCTGATAGCCTTCCTGCTCGCCGGCCGCTATCTCGATCAGAACATGCGGCGGCGGACCCGTGCGTTTGCCGGCAATCTCGCTGCGCTCAAGGCCGAAACGGCCACCAAATTCATCAGCGACGAGGAGATCAGGACCGTCCCGATCGCCGCCATCAAGCCGGGGGATATCGTGCTGCTGCGTCCCGGCGAGCGATCGGCGGTCGATGGCAACGTGATCGAGGGACGATCCGAGATCGACCAGAGCTTGATCACGGGAGAAACGCGGCCCAGGCTCGCCGTGCCCGGCAGCGCCGTGTTTGCCGGCACGCAAGTGCGATCAGGCGTGTTGCGGGTGTGCGTCGCCGCGGCGTCGGAAGCGACGCTGCTGGCCGAGATCTCGCGCCTGCTCGAGAACGCGTTGCAATCGCGCTCGCATTACCTTCGCCTCGCCGAACGGGCCTCGCGGCTGTATGCGCCGGTCGTGCATGCGGCTGCGCTGCTGACGATGCTAGGCTGGCTGCTCTATGGCGCGACCTTGCACGATTCGGTCGTCACCGCGATCGCGGTGCTCATCATCACCTGTCCCTGCGCGCTCGGCCTCGCCATTCCGGCCGTGCAGACGGTGGCATCAGGTGCGCTGTTCGGCTCGGGCGTGCTCTTGAATTCCGGAGACGCCATCGAGCGCATGGCGCGGGTCGATCGGGTGATCTTCGACAAGACGGGAACGCTCACCTTGCCCGAGCTCGATGTTGCGAATGCCGCCAACATACCCGCCGATGTCTTCGATCTGGCCGGCCGCGTGGCGCTTGCCAGCCGCCATCCCGTCGCCGCCGCCGTCGCGCGCGCCGCGGCCGCGAAATCGCCATTGCCTGATATCGAGGAAGAGCCGGGCCATGGCGTCCACGGCATGCTTGACGGATGCGAGATCAGGCTCGGCCGGCCGTCTTATTGCGGCGCCGACGAACTTGCCAATGAAATTCTCAGCCGTGATCCGGAGGCCTCCGTCGTTGCTTTCAGGCACGGCGAGACCTGCCATGTGTTCGCGGTGCGGCAGCGCCTGCGTCCGGACGCAGCCGCGGTCGTGGAAACGCTGCATCAATACGGCATCGCCGTCGAGGTGCTCTCGGGCGATCGCGAGCCGGCCGTGCGAACGGCGGCGCAAGCGCTCGGCATTCACGAATGGCGCGCCGAGGTAACCCCGGTCGACAAGATCGCGCGCATCGACGACCTCGCCCGTCACGGCTTCAAGGTGTTGATGGTGGGAGATGGCTTGAACGACGCGCCCGCGCTCGCCGCGGCCTATGCCTCGATGTCGCCGGTGAGCGCGGCGCATATAAGCCAGTCGGTCGCGGATGCGGTGTTCCTCGGCGAGCAGCTGGCGCCGGTGGCTACTGCAATCGACATCTCCCGCAAAGCGCTGCGGCTGATGCAGCAGAATCTTTGGCTGGCCGTGGTCTACAACGCGCTCGCCGTACCGGTCGCGGTGGCGGGGCTGGTGACGCCGCTGATCGCGGCAGCCGCGATGTCCGGCTCCTCGTTGCTGGTCATGCTTAATGCGCTGCGAGCACGCGCGCGCAAACGGGAAACGGTCTGATGGAAGTTCTGGTGTTTCTCGTTCCGCTCGCGATTACCCTTGGGTTTATCGGCCTGATGGGCTTTCTCTGGTCGCTCAAAAGCGGCCAGTATGACGATCTCGACGGCGCGGCCTGGCGGGCGATTGCCGACGATGAGCCGGCCGGATCATCGAACAGCCAGCAAAATCCACAACGCCAGGATCCATAGCGCAACCGCGATGCCCGCCCAGGCAATGACGAGGGTCCAGTCGACGCGCTTTCGCGAAGCGCCGACCCACGATTGCACCAGAAAGAATGCGATCATCTTCTTCATCGGCTGTCCTCCTCGTTAGGACAGATGAAGCCGCGCTCCCGGCATGGGTCAGCAGCAGCTAAGCGGAAGAATGGTGGGTTGCCTGTAGCGCCAATGCGTCGCGGCCACCGATATCGGCTGCAATGTTTCGGCGTCGAACCATGCATCGCCATGGCGCAGGCAGGGAAAGCTCAGCACGCCGATATCGCCGTCGATGACGGCAAGCTCGATCGCGCGGTCAAACGGAGCCGTCGCGATGTCGCGCCATTCAGGCGCATTCACGATGTGAGATAAGAAGGCTGTTACCCAGTTCATGGCTAGCGGGCACCCGTCGTGACCAACGGGTTCATCTTGCGAAGATAATTCGCTCGCCGCTTTGACATGCCTCAACAGGCCGCGGTTTCGGAAACCCCGCAAAATTACGGAGGGCTACGGGTTTATACCTAGGGGAAATATCCAAATTTCGAAAATCGCGGAAACGGGCAAACTTCCGGCCACGAACGATCAAACCGGAGTTGTCTCATGCTCGCCATCGCCAAATCCTCGATACCCGCTCGCCCCGCTGTTGTTCGTTCGGGCCCGCCTCCCGAAGGCCCGTTAGGCATGATCGGGGCCCCGATGCGCTTCGCCCGCAATGCCGAGGTTTACGGCGAGGACGAGCCGGCAGAGTACCTCTATCAGGTTATTTCCGGTGCGGTGCGGACCTACCGAATGCTGGACGACGGACGCCGCCAGATCAGCGCGTTCTATCTGCCGGGCGACATCTTTGGCGTCGAAGCCGGTGAGATGCATCTGTCCTCGGCTGAAGCCGTGACCGACGCGCAGGTGCTTGTGGTCAAGCGCAGCAGCGTTTTGGCCCGCGCAGAGCATGAGAAGGATTTGGCAAGGCAGCTTTGGACGCTGATGGTGCGGGAGCTGCAGCGCGTGCAGCAGCATTCGCTGGTCCTGATCAAGAATGCGGAGGAGCGGGTGGCCGGATTTCTGCTCGAAATGGCAGGCCGCAGTTCCGGCAATGCGGCGATCGAGCTTCCGATGTCGCGCCAGGACATCGCCGATTACCTAGGACTGACGATCGAGACCGTGTCCCGCACCATCACGCAACTGGTACAGTCCGGGGTGATCGCACTGGAAACATCGCGGCGCATCGCCTTCCGCAATCGCGCGGCGCTCCATCGGCTCAACGGCTGAGACCAAATGGGGCTGGTCTAGTTCTAGGGGGACCATTGACCCCTGAGGGGTCGGAAGAGGAGGCTCTGATGTCCGTCGACACCCATGCGGAAAATCTCGAATCGGCCGCGCGCTATGCGCTATCGACGACTCATGCCACTGCGCCTTGTCCTTTCCATCCGTACGTAACGATCCGTATCGGTGACGACGCCGCTGAGACCCATGCTTATTATCGTGCCAGAAACATCATCAAAAGTGACGGCACGAGGTGGGAGCGCGAAGTTCTGATGGAGGAGATTGCGCGCCAACTCGCTGATGCAGCAGACCGCGTGTGTCCTCACTGTTTGAGTGAGTCTCATGCACGAACTCGCCACCGGCGGCTGTCACCGTGGTTGGCGTAACCTCGAGGACGGCGACCGTATGACGTAATACGGGTGTCCAGCTCGCGCAGCTGGACACACCCCTTCAACGACAGTTTTTTGCATCACGCCCCCGAGGGCACTGATTGGGAATCCTTCCACTCCAAAGCCAGCAATCTGTCCGTCCGAAGATAGCCGCTTTAGTGCCTTGGCTGATTGGACGTTAAGCGAGGGCTCAGCAGGAGAGCGGACGTCGAGCATTGAACGATGCTGCGGTCGACTTGAAGGCGCTATTCCAGCGACTTCAGGTACACAAGGAAGTCGTTGATCTGATCAGGCTCAAATCGAAACTCCGGCATGGATGGATGGCCGGTGACGATCCCCTCGGCGAGAGCTTCCTGCAAAGTCTCGACAGGATAGCGCTCGTGGAGGGCTCGAAACGGCGGGGCGATCACGAGCGGACTTGGACTGACCTTGTCGATCGCGTGGCACCTTGCACAGTAGATACGGGCAAGGCGACGACCCTGCTCTACATTCGCCGCTTTCGCCGGCAAGGCGAACGCCGAAAAAGCGGTAAGGACGAGTACGGCAGAACGGATGGCAATCGCTAGGCTCATTTCGGTGTGTCCTTGGGCCATCCGGAACGGCATATGGCCGATGGTGCCGGCAAGGGATGGAGTCAATGCGACATCAATGTCGGTACAGTCATCGACCGAAGCATGCTGCGCGTCACGCCGCCCAGGATGCGCTCCTGAAAGCGCGAATGGCCATAGGCGCCCATCACGATGAGATCGAGCCCGTCATCGGCGGCGATCGACAGAATGGTCGGCTGGATCTGGTTCCGATCGGCGATCAGGCGTTCGATGCGCGGAGCCAGGCCGCGTCGGGTCAGGTGCGCCGCCAGCGAGGTTGCCGACGCTTCCTCCGGTGTCTCAGCATCGTTGACGCTGATGATGGTAACTGCTTGCGCATAGGTGAGGAACGACGTTGCATCGCGAAGTGCGCGGGCGGCCATGCGGCTTCCGTCCCATGCGATCCCGATGCGCTTTGGCACGAGGGGACCCCTGTGCGTATAGGGGACAAACAGAACTGGTCCGCCGGACTGAAACAGGATTTCCAGCGGCATGGTATTATCGAATGTGTCGGTTTCGGGATCTGGCTGCTGCACGATGGTCAAATCATGCAGGCGCGCGATCGCGCCGACCAAAGCAGCGGCGTCTACCGGCAGGCGTGCCAGGGCCTGCAGCTTGTAGCTGATACCCGCGTTGCGTGCCTCCGCTTCGAATATGGCAAGCGCTGCATCAGCCCGCGCCAGTGCATTTCTGCATTGGCTCTCGATGGCAGCTGCCACCGCGGCGCCGGCGCCTTCCATAACGAGCCCCACATTGGTGGTTTGATAACCGACGGAAACCGCGTCGAGATGGGCAGCGCGCCAGACTGCGAGCGAGATGGCGCCATCGATAATCGGGCGGATCATCCGCTCGGAGGGAATGTGAACGAGAAGGTTCTTCAGCATGGCCGTTCTCCGCGCTTTCAAGAACAGCGACCGCCGCTCGGCCGCACGGCCATAAGAGCTCAAAAAACGCTGCCGCGATTTGATCCACCTCAAGCCGGCTTAAGCATGCAGCGTCTAGTTAACCTGTGTCTTACCTGCTTCTGGCGCCGGGCTGGCAAAGGAGAACGAAAATGGCAAGGGTCGCGTTGGTCTCGGGTGGCACGCGCGGTATCGGTGCCGCGATTTCCGAGTCCCCGCCCGCGACACCTGATCCCTCGGCCGCTCCGCTGCCCGAGGCCGCTCCCGCCAAGGCGATCCCCACGCCCGAGGCGTTTGACCGTGCGTTACACGCAGTCGCCGCCCAGTTCACGGGTGGACTTTCGCCCGCTGCGGTCTCGCTCGCCTTTGCCGACTGGCTGCTGCACCTTGCGACGTCTCCCGGTAAGCAAATGGCTTTGGCGGCCGACGCGCTGCAAACGGCCTCACGCTTTGCGCAACAGTTGATGCAACCGGCGACGCTGTTCCAGCCGTGGAGGCTGGCATCGCCGCCGCCCGGCGATCGCCGTTTTTCCGCAACGGACTGGACCCTGGCCCCGTTCAATCTGACGGCGCAGGCATTCCTGCTGGGCGAAAAATGGTGGCAGACGGCAACCGACGTGCGTGGCGTCTCCCATGAGAACGCCGCGATCACGGCCTTTGCCTTGCGTCAATGGCTCGATACCGTCGCGCCAACCAATTTCGCGGCCACCAATCCGGAGGTGATCCGGAAGACATTCGAGACGGGCGGCGCCAACTTCGTCAGCGGCTTTCACCATTGGCTGACGGACTTCCGGTCTCTGCTGACCGGGGGCCGTGTTGATGACGGTGATCGCTTCGTCGTCGGAAAGGACGTTGCCGGCGCAAAAGGAAAGGTGGTGTTTCACAACAGGCTGATCGAGCTGATCCAGTACGCGCCGACGACGTCAACGGTGCGGCCGGAGTCGGTCCTCATCGTCCCCGCGTGGATCATGAAATATTATGTTCTCGATCTCTCCCCGAATAATTCGCTGGTCAACTACCTGACCGGGCAGGGCTTCACCGTATTCATGGTGTCCTGGCGCAATCCGACCTCGGATGACCGGGACCTGTCACTGGAGGACTATCGCGAGCTTGGCGTTGAGGCAGCACTTTCCGCCGTGCAAACCGTCGTGCCGGGGCATGCCGTGCATGCGGCCGGCTACTGCCTTGGCGGTACGCTATTGGCCATCGCTGCAGCCGCAATGCCGCCGGAACGCCGGGCGAGGGTTCGCACGTTGACGCTGTTGGCGGCGCAAACGGACTTTACCGAAGCGGGCGAACTCACTCTCTTCATCAACGAGAGCCAACTCTCCTTCATCGAGGACATGATGTGGGAGCGCGGCGTGCTTGACGCGCAACAGATGGCCGGCGCATTCCAGATGCTGCGCTCGAACGATCTGATCTGGTCGCACGTGGTGCGCGATTATCTCTTGGGCGAACGTGCACCGCCGAACGACCTCATGGCCTGGAACGCCGATGCGACGCGAATGCCGTTCCGGATGCACGCGGATTACCTGAGGAAGCTGTTCCTCAATAATGACCTCGCCGAGGGCCGTTATGTCGCCAATGGCAGGCCGGTCGCGCTGTCCGATCTGCACGCGCCGATGTTCGTGGTGGGGACCGAACGCGATCACGTCGCGCCGTGGCGTTCGACGCACAAGATCCACTTTCTTGCCGATGCCGACATCACCTTTGTGCTGGCGAGCGGCGGACACAATGCCGGCATTGTCGCGCCGCCGGGCGATAGCGGACGTCACTACAAGATCATGAGAAAAAAGATTGACGGTCCCTATATCGGTCCCGAGGACTGGGTGCGCATCGCGCCTGCTGTCGAAGGCTCGTGGTGGCCCGCCTGGAGTGAATTTCTTGCCGCGCAGTCCGGACCGCCGGCCGCGCCGCCGGCATTTCCGCAAGTTCGGAGCGGCGAGGCACCGTTGGTCGACGCGCCGGGGGTCTATGTGCGCCAACGCTAGACGGTCAGGCTCGGTTCGGAAAAGGCTTGGCTAGAAAGGGCTCGCAGCGCGCGAGTGTCTCGGCCGGCGTTCCCCCAGCGTCGATCCGTGGCCACTCGAGATCACCTCCCGTCATGGCTTCCTGCGCGACGGCTATCGCTGCGGTCGCGTCGGAAGCGTCGTTCTTTCGTGCATCGATGCGTGCCAGCCTCGTCGCCCGGTCGGCCTCCAAAAAGAGGCCGAGATGGCGGACCGCCGGCCCGGTAGCCGCAAACGCCGCGCGCTCTTCCGGCCGCAAGAACGCCGCATCGAGCACGACCGAGCAGCCCTGTCCGGCAGTGTGATGTGCTCGCTTGATCAAAGCCTCATACACCGTTCTGGTTATCGCCGGTTCATACGCCGAAGACAGGAGCCGCGTCGTCTGCGGGACGCCAAACAGCGCTTTTCGGATCACATCGGAGCGGACAATAAGGGCGCCAGGCGGCGGCCCGAGCAGGGGCGCAATCTCGCGGGCGAGGACGCTTTTCCCGGTGCCCGATAGACCGCCTATCGCGACCATGCGGGGCGGCTCGGGATCGATGAGGCGAACGGCAAGATCGAAATAGCTTTTCGCTTCATTCCATACGGAGCGGTCGACTTCGCCCTGCTCAGATTTTGTAAAGAGCACATGCGCGCGGATCGCCGCGCGCATGGAAAGGAACAGCGGGAAGAGCGCCAGCGCGTTGCGACTGGCTTCGTCGGCTGTCTCCAGATACCAGTTAAAGAGTCCGTTGGCGGCCGCTGCCTGACCAAAGTGGATCAAATCCATCAGCGGAAACGCCAGATCATAAAGGATGTCGGTGGTGGCGATGACCGGGTCGAATTCGATGGCGTCGAACATGACCGGCTTGCCGTCGATGAGAACGATGTTGCCGAGGTGGAGATCGCCGTGGCAGCGCCTCACCCAGCCTGCATCGGCTCGTGCCTCGAGGAGGGGGGCCTGCGCACCAAGTGCCGCGTGGCTGAGGGCGTCCAGTTTGTCGACCGCATCGCCCGGGAGCCCGTGTACTGTGCGAAACCTTGCGGTATTCCGGCCGATGATTCCAGCGATCGAGTCAAGCCATGAGCGGCCTTGCGCGGGAGCGGATTGCTCATGAGCACGACGAATTGTGTCCGCCAGCGCAACGGCCAGTGCTGGCTGTAGTTCCGTCGTCGCTGCAACGCGATCGAGACCAAGCGTCTCATCAAATCTGGCCATCTCGACCGCCCATTCGACCGGCGTGCCATCGCCATCGATCGCGAGACCCGCTTCCTCCTGCGTTATGGGAACGACGCGGCGGTAGATCTGTGGCGCGAACGGAGTATTGATCTTCAGTTCTTCATCGCAGGCGTGCTTGCGCTTTTCGAGGGTCGAGTAATCGAGAAACGGCAGGCGGACCGCACGCTTGACCTTGACCACGAGGTCTTTGCCGAGAAAGACGATGGAGGCGTGGGTGTCGACCCGCCGCATGCCGCCTTCGGCACGGGCGAGAAACGAAAGTACCGAATCTTGATCTGTCTCGCGGGAAGTCATCGCACCGTGACGGGTCATGGTCGCAGCGCCGCGGCGCCGACCAGCGCGCCGCTCCTGAGCGCTGCAACGGCGGCGTTCGCTTCGCGAAGCGGATACACGGTTGTGTGAGTCTTGATCCCAGCCCTGGGTGCTACGGAGAGAAACGCCTCGCCATCCGCGCGCGTCAGATTGGCGACCGAAACGATTTGCCGTTCTTCCCAGAGCAAACGGTAGGGAAAGGCCGGAATATCCGACATGTGAATTCCGGCGCACACGACGCGTCCGCCCTTCCGCACGGCGCGTAACGCGACTGGAACCAGCGAGCCGACCGGCGCGTAAAGAAGCGCAGCATCGAGCAGCACTGGCGGCGCATCCTCCGAAGCGCCGGCCCAGGCGGCGCCTAGCGCAAGCGCAAGCTCCTGCGCGGCGGTATCGCCCGCCCGCGTGAACGCGTAGACGGAGCGTCCCTGCCAACGTGCGACCTGCGCCACAAGATGCGCGGCTGCGCCGAACCCGTATAGCCCGAGATGTTTTGCGTCGCCTGCCATGGTGAGCGAGCGCCAGCCGATCAAGCCGGCGCAGAGCAGCGGCGCGAGACCTGTGTCCTCACCTGTCTCGCCGAGCGAAAAACAGTAGCGCGCATCGGCCACGAGCTGAGAGGCAAATCCGCCATCGCGCGTATAGCCGGTAAATACCGGATGATCGCAAAGATTTTCGCGAGCCTCCCGGCAGTAGGGACAAACGCCGCAGGTTGCGCCCAGCCAGGGGACGCCCACGCGTTCGTCAAGGCGCAACGAGCTCACGCGCGGTCCCAGGGCATCGACCCGGCCGACAACTTCGTGACCAGGAATAACGGGATAGGGAATATCCGGCAATTCTCCGTCGACAACATGGAGATCGGTGCGGCACACGCCGCAGGCGCCGACCCGGATGCGGACCATGCCGGCACCAGGCTCAGGGTCGGGCCGCTCGCGGAAGACCAGCGCCCTGCCTGGCGCCTCCAATACCATGGCCTGCATCGTAACGTCCTCTGCTGAATTTAGAAACTTAAGGAAGTGAGCCGAGTTCCAGTTTGATCTCCATCAAAGTGGCAAGCTTTGGGTTGGCCTAAACAATGGAAGGTCAATAAGCCCCAAACTAGCGCGAGGAAGTTGCCATGACAGAGCTGTCCGAACGGGAAGCCGTAAGCGACGAACCCCTTGCAAGCGACACTGCTTCAGAAATTATCAAGACAGAGAGATATGCGCTCTATTGCCTGGCGGACGCGCGCAACGTCGTGCTTGACGAAATGTTGTTTGCCGGAAACGAGTTCCTGGATCGGGCGATGACGGAGACACAGCTCTTCAATGAATTCCTTTCCAAGATGGCCGAAGCGCATTCCCTCAAGGATTACGGCGCGATGTACCAGCAATGCACCCGGCATCAGCTGGACTTTATCCGCAGGGATACGGAGCGGCTCTTGAAGCACAGCGAGCGAGTGATCGACAATACATCGAAGCTGGTCGACAGCTGGCGGCAGAACTGAACGCCTGCCGGCGCCGCACAAACGACTGTCAAGATTCGACGCTATCGTACAGGCTGGTTCCACAGCCAAAGCGATTTCGCGCCTCCCGTGGAAGCATAAGGCACGATCGGCGAAAACAAGCGAAGTACCAGGAAAGTCACGACGCCTAGCGTCAGCAGCGCTAGCGAGAGGTATCTTAGCCGTTTAGTCACGGCCGTCCGACCTTACCTTCACGCGTCGAAATCCCGAAGATGCCGTAGGCGGGGCAGCTTCTGAAATAGGCAGTAACGATAAGGACGAGACCGATCAATCCAAACCAGTGCCATCCCTGGATCGACACGCCATCCTTGAACGCAAATGCCACCAGCGCCAATCCCACCACTATTCGCACGTACTGATCGAGTCTTCCCATGTTCATCGACATGACGGTGCTCCAGGCGTTACTTACCATCGAAACACTCGCATGCAGGTTTCGCCTTGGCTTTGATCTGTCTCAATCTTTGGAGCTGAGACCCGACTAGGAAGTCCGGGGCCACCAACCGAGGCAATAGATGTCGATTTATCGTCTCACCAACTTGCTGACGCCGCGTTCGATGGCCCTCGTCGGGGGCAGCCCGCGGCAGGGATCTGTCGGGCGGGCTATTCTGCGAAACATTCACAAAGCCGGATTCAAAGGTCCGTTCGGACTGGTCAATTTGCGTCATGCCGAGATCGATGGCGTTGCAACGATCGATCGCCTGGCAAAACTACCATTTGCGCCCGAACTCGTGGTCATCACCGCACCGGCGGCAGCTATTCCGGGCCTGATCGACGAAGCCGGAAAAAAGGGGGCGGCGGGCGCCGTCATTGTCTCCGCGGGGCTTGGTCACGGTGCGGGTTCACTGGCGGATGCCACCAGACTTGCTGCGCACAAATACGGAATGCGGCTGATCGGGCCCAATTGCCTCGGCGTCATGATGCCCGGCGCAAATCTCAACGCAAGCTTCGCTGCGCATATGCCGATTGCGGGAAATCTGGCCTTGATCACTCAGTCGGGTGCCATTGCCGCCGGCATGGTGGACTGGGCGGCGCAGCGCGGCGTGGGATTTTCCGGAATCGTGTCCATTGGCGACCAGCTCGACGTTGATATTGCCGATCTGCTTGACTACTTCGCGTTGGACGAAAAGACGCGAGCCATTCTGCTCTATGTCGAAGCTGTCAAGGACGCCCGCAAATTCATGTCGGCGGCGCGCGCCGCCGCAAGGGTCAAGCCGGTCATCGCAGTGAAATCCGGCCGCATGGCGCAAGGGGCCAAAGCGGCCGCGACCCACACCGGCGCACTCGCCGGTTCGGACGCGGTTTACGATGCCGCGTTCCGCCGCGCCGGCATATTGCGGGTTTCGGATCTGCGCGAATTGTTCGACTGTGCGGAGACACTGGGCCGTGTCGAGCCGCCTCCCGGAAAACGGCTTGCGATCCTGACCAACGGTGGTGGCATCGGCGTACTCGCGGTCGATCGGCTGGTCGAGCTCGGAGGAATTCCCGCGGCCATCGCGCCAGCCACAACGGAGAAGCTTGACGCGGTATTGCCGCCGACGTGGTCGGGCTCAAACCCGGTCGATATCGTTGGCGACGCCGACGCCGCGCGCTACCAAGCGGCCCTGGAGGTGCTGCTGGCGGACGCGAGCAGCGATGCGATCCTGGTCATGAACGTTCAGACCGCGATCGCTCCGGCCGACGCAATCGCTGCTGCCGTGACCGACGTCGCAAACAAGTACCGCCAAAATCATCGCGGCTCCGCCAAGCCATTACTCGCGGTGTGGGTCGGCGCGGACCAGAAGATCAGCGATGTCTTGAGCGGCGCTGGAATTCCCAACTACCCCACCGAGGACGATGCGGTACGAGGCTTCATGCATCTGGTGCGGCATCGCGAGGTGGTGGCATCATTGGCGCAGGTGCCGCCGGCTATGCCCGGTACGTTTGTGCCTGACATCGACGCCGCCCGGCAGATCATCGCTGCGGCGCTGGCCGATGGCCGCGAGTGGCTCGACCCGATCGAAATCAAGCGGCTGTTCGATGCCTATGAAATTACGATGGTGCCGACGTTCGCGGCGGCGGACGCCGAGCAGGCTGTGGCGCACGCTTCGGCGCTTTTCGCGCAAGGCATGACGGTGGTGCTGAAGATCATGTCGCGGGACATCGTTCACAAGTCCGACGTCGGCGGCGTCGTTCTCAATCTGACCAGCACCGATGCGGTGCGGACTGCAACAGCCGATATTCTGGCGCGCGCCAAAGCGCTTCGTCCGCAGGCGCGAATATCCGGCGTCGTCGTCCAGGCCATGATCGTGCGCCCGAAGGCGCGCGAGCTTATCCTCGGCCTTGCGGATGATCCGACCTTTGGCACGGTCATCGTGTTCGGCCAGGGCGGCACGGCGGTCGAGATTATTAACGACAAGGCGCTGGCGCTACCGCCGCTCGATCTCAAGCTCGCCGGCGACCTGATCGAGCGCACCCGCGTCTCGCGGCTATTGCGCGCCTATCGCGACGTGCCGGCGGTCAAGCAGTGCGCGGTCGCAACAGTCCTGGTCAAGCTTTCGCAGATGGCGGCCGATATACCCGAGATCGGCGAGCTCGACATCAATCCGATGCTGGCGGATGAGACGGGCGTGCTGACGGTCGATGCGCGGGTCGCGGTCCGGCGGGCGGTACCAAAATTCGGCGGTTCCGGCCCGGCTAATTTCGCGGTGCGGCCTTATCCGTCGCAGTGGCAGCGGCATCTTGAGGCCAGGGACGGCTGGCGGGTCTTTGCGCGTCCAATTCGTCCCGAGGATGAGCCGCTGATTCACGAGCTTTTGCGGCACGTCACCCTCCATGATGTGCGGCTTCGCTTCTTCGCGCCGATGAAGGAGTTTTCCCACGAGTTCGTCGCCCGGCTGACCCAGCTCGACTACGCCCGTGCGATGGCTTTTGTCGCATTTGACGAAATTACCAACGAGATGGTCGGCGTGGTCCGGATTCATTCGGATTCCATCTACGAGAATGGCGAATTCGCCATCTTGCTCAGGTCCGATCTCAAGGGTAGGGGGC
>Ga0070713_100000845_pt1 | contig 19612 bp, 16 predicted proteins | sample LARL82metaG_FD_65465 | JGI IMG/M metagenome (GOLD analysis project Ga0070713, IMG submission 65465) | Corn, switchgrass and miscanthus rhizosphere microbial communities from Kellogg Biological Station, Michigan, USA - LAR L8-2 metaG | ecosystem: Host-associated > Plants > Roots > Rhizosphere ...
TCTCCAGACGGGGCCATCCCACCGGGCGAGACGGTGAAGTTAGCGACCGTCGATCCTATGCTGCGCAGTCTTCAGCTTCTCGCTGTAACGTTGGTGGCTCTGGCCGTGCTTGCTTGGGTTGCGCTTAAATTGTTGCTCGTTTCCGGGGCGGGCGATATCGCCCAGACCCTTAACCTTCTCCTGGCTCCCTGATGGCCATCCGTTGTCATGACTAAACGGAAACTCCTGTTCCTGATTCTGCTGTTTCTCGGCTACGCCCTGCTGGTTTGGGTGCTGTCCGGCCTGTTCTTTAGCGATTCCTTCGTGGTGGTCGGCCTCATACTTACTGTTTGTGGCCTTACTTTGCTCTTGGTCTACATCCTGATCTCCCGACTGACATCCCGGCTCGGCGCCTCGCCCCAGGCTCCGGGCGCGGATACTCCGCCGCCGGCTGGGGCCCGTTCCACTCCGCTCCGCGACGATGAAAGCGAACCAATTTCATCGTTGATTGCCGAAGCCAACGACCGGCTCTCGAAGTCACCACTGCTCGCTAACAGCGCTGTCCAGCCGTCGGTCACTGCCCTGCCGTTGTTTCTGTTGCTGGGCGCCGAGGGAAGCGGGAAAACAAGTATGTTCTTAGCTTCGGATCTCCTTCCGGAGCTGCTCGCCGGGGAGGCCTATCGCGAGTCGGTAGTCGTTCCAACCCGAGTCCTCAACCTGTGGTTCGCCGGAGGATGCGTTGTGGCGGAACCATCGGGGCGCTACTTCTCCGAAGATCCCAGCCGCTTGCAGTTCCTGGTCTCGACGCTGCTTGGAAAACAGGGCGCTTCCCTGTTCAAGAAAATGTTCTCCAAAAAGGGGGCCGACCAGCAGCTGAAAGGGGCGATTCTGTGCTGTCCGATCGATTCCTTCCTAGGCGTCCCGGACGCCGCTCGACAAGCTGCCCTGGTTCGTCGAATTCAAGAGCGGCTACGCAGCATCGGTGAAACTCTCGGGACGACTTTCCCGGTGTATGTCGTCTTCACCAAATGTGACGCCCTTCCCTACTTTGGCGACTATTTTGCTCGACTCGCCGAGGTGGAAGATAAACAGGTCTTGGGATGCACTCTACCAGTCGGCCCGGCCACAGCACGCGCGCAAACGGAAGCCTATGCCGACGCTCAGACCAAGCGCCTCTCGGACTACTTCAACCGTCTCTATTATTCGCTAGCCGAGCAGCGGACCACCTTCCTCCGTCGTGAAGCCGACCGAGCCAAGAAACCGCCGGTCTACGAATTTCCCCGCGAACTGAAGCGGATCCGAGGAACCCTGGTTCAATTTCTGGTGGATGTTTTCCGTCCCAACCCGCTCCAGCCTGGTCCCCTCTTGCGCGGCTTCTATTTCACGGGAGTCCGCAAAGTGCACACCTTGTCGGAGCCTGCGAGCAGGGTCAAATTCAGTATGACCGGGACTCATAAACTGGGGGAGGCCACTCGATTGTTTCGGCGGGAGGATCTCCAGAGGACGCCCGCGCCCGAGGTCCCGGCGGACGCTTCCACCTCGACCACCGTTTGGTCCTTCGCTTCCGACCTGCTACGCCAAATTATCGTCTCCGATCGGGATCGTGTCGGAGGCGCGGTCGCCGATCGGCGGCTCGATTTGTATCGCCGCATAGCTTTTGGCTCCGTCATTTTCTTGGCTTTGCTTTTCATAATAGTGTTCGCCGGTTCGTGGTTCAGGAATCGTGGCCTTTTGACGGAGTCCAAACAGGCAGGAGAGCAGTCCAAAGCCTTGGCGCGGACTAGTGATCTGCCTTCTTCTGATAATCTCGCCCAGATCGAAAATCTGCGTTCTGTTGTCGAACAACTCACCAACTATCGCGACCACGGTGTGCCCTGGAGTTTCAACTTCGGCTTATATGCCGGTAGAGCCGTTTACCCCGCCTTGCATGATCTGTATTTCAGGAGATTTCGCGAGTACTTTCTGGATCGCATTGTGCAGCCCATCGAGGCCAGGTTGACTGGGTTGCCGCGGTCCCAAGATCCGCGCTACGAATACAAGAGTGTCTACGACGACCTGAAGGGTTACAAGACCATTACCACGCCCGAAGAATCGCGCTGTGCGCCCGATAAAGAGTTTGCCGAATGGGTGGTCGGTTCGTGGCGTGGGAATGAGTTGGTCGAGCGTCAGTTCAACTTCTACATACGCGAGCTGCGCGCTAAGCGTGATCCTTATTCGGATCTTCATTCAGCTCCCGCGGCGATCAAGAACGGCCGGTCGTATCTGGCTGCCTACAACGGCATCGATCCGATCTATAACCAAATCATCAGCACTGTTAACCAGGAGGCACAGGCGGTAGCGAAGCTCTCCGACTACACCGCCAGAGCTCCGGACACGCTTATTCTCAAGGCTGGCAGCGAGGTTCCGGCCGCGTTTACCCGTGTTGGCTGGGACCTGGTTCAAAAGAGAATCGCCGGCTCCAGCGGCGGAGTGACCGGGAATCCCTGCGTCGTAGGGCTCGGTCAATTAGCCACCAACCTCCTTCAGGGATCCGATACGCAGCGACAACTTACTAACAAGTACATCAACGATTACATCCAGCACTGGAGAACTTTTCTTGCTTCGAGCACAATCCAAGGCTACCGGAATCAAGGCGATGCAGCTCACAAACTGGAACTGCTGAGCGGCCGCGACTCCCCTGTCCTAGCGGTCCTGGCAATGACCGCCGAGAATACCAAGCTGACGCAGGATTCTTCGGTTGCCAAGAATCTCGTAACCCAGGCCGCGGGCAAAGCAAAAGCGGGAATATTCGACAGGATATTGCGCCGCACTCCCGCCGCTATCAGCAACCAGGTGCCCGCGGCTCAACCGAATGAGACGCTAAGTCCCGAGAAGATCCAGGACCTTTTCCAACCCACGCAAGTCGTCTTCCGGAGCCCGAACCGCCAACATTTGATCGACGAGGTGAATACCAAGTACATCTCGGCTTTAGGCGATCTCCAGGGGGCCATGAACGCTCTGGCGGAGCAAAGTCAGGCGCAAGGTAACGTCGAGCTCAACAACAAGGCCAATGAAAAAGCCCAAGCTGCGTTGCGCGAAGCGAGACAGCTGAGCATAAAGTTCGCCTCCAGTCCCGAGGGCGTCGCTGACACGGTAGCAACTTTCCTCGAAGCGCCCATTCGGGGTACTTCCCCACTTATCGTCACGGATTTTGGAAAGCAAGGCGAACTCAAATTGAATGGTGGGCTGCAAGCTCTATGCGTCAAGCTCCGTTCCATTCTGGGGAAATATCCTTTCAAGACTGGAGCCGGCCAGGAAGTGGATCTTGGGGAACTGAGGGATGTTTTTGCGCCTGCTGGCGGTGCGTTCTGGAACTTTCATCGCGAGTTCACGGCGAAATTGCTCGAGCAGCATGGACGCCTGTGGGCCCCAAAGCCTGATGCGGAAATCAAACCCAATGATCGTTTCCTGAATTTCTTCAATAGGATGGCCAGAATCTCCAGCGCGCTGTTTCCGCCCGACGGCGACCGGCCAGGCATGCAGTACAAGCTCAGTATGCTTCCGGGTTCCGGGTATCAATCCATCAAGGGAAGCATAGACGACCAGGAGTTCACTTCAGCCGTCAAACAGTACACCTGGCCCGGGGCGCAGAAACACGGCGTCGATCTTCGCATTACGCCCAGCGGAGCGACAGCCACCATACCTTTCGATCGGCACGAGGGAACCTGGGGACTCTTCCGTTGGATGCAAGGCGCCGAGGACCACACGGCAGGGCCCAGTGTATTCGGCTTCGTCAACCAGGTTCGCGACAGTTTAGGCAGCAGGCCACAACCCATTCTTGAGAATGGCGCGGCGATCCGGATTCAGGTGAATGAGTTTCCTGGCAATATCGAGAATGTGTTTGATAGGGATTTTTTCACCGGTATAGACTGCCCAGTCCGCGCAACTCAGTAAAGAATCTAACAGATCGGGGCCGAAAGCGTCTGGTAACGGGGAGGCTTTTGTCCATTCTTCCCGTTGCGTACCGGGTGGGTTGTGGGCCCACCAGATCGATTCTGCCGAACGCGCTATCTTGTCTCGAAACATGAGTCGTATCTACGGATTACCGGAGTCCGCGCCAGGCACGAAGCGGGTAGGAATTAATCACCAAGCGCGCTTGAAGTTCTGGGAGTACCATTACCGGTCCGGTGGATCGAAAATGCGCTGGACGGTTTATTATGATTGTGATATCTTAGGACACCGTAGTGGCAGCAACATTTTAAGCTAAGTGCGCTACTTGCTTGACCCTAAGGAGGAATCAGTATGGCTTCCAGAGAGAGCACCCAAAAGAAACTCGGCAGAATAAGGCCGCCTCGCGTTCACATTACCTACGACGTGGAAACAGGTGGGGCGATTGAAAAAAAGGAATTGCCATTTGTCGTCGGCGTCTTAGCCGATCTTTCCGGTCAACCGGACAAGCCACTGCCAAGGTTCAAAGACCGGAAGTTCATCGAGATCGACCGTGACAATGTCGATCAGGTGATCGCCAAGCAGACTCCCCGGCTCGCGTACAAGGTAGAAAACAAGTTGAAGAATGACGGCACCAATTTGGGAGTCGAGCTGCGTTTCAAGAAGATGGCCGATTTCGAGCCCGAGAACGTGGTCAAACAAATCGAGCCGCTTCGGGAGCTTCTGGAGTTGAGACAAAAGCTATCGAATCTCCGCAGCAGTCTATACGGCAATGACAAATTAGAAGAGCTATTGCAGGATGCAGTGCGAAACATGGAAGCGCTGCAGGGCCAAGGGGGGCAGAATCCCGCCCCAGCCTCGGAAGGTAGCGAAGCAAAGAAGAAGTAAGGAGCAAGAACAATGGCGAGCGAAGCAGGGCCTTCGGCCAAACAGGCAGTTCAATCCGAGACGACTTCAGAGTCGACCTCCGGCTTGCTGGATCGGATAGTCGAAGAAGGTAGGCTGGGACAAAGCCCCGAGGAGCGCAAGGAAGGAAAAGAGTGGATCAACGCGTTCCTCGATCAGGTTCTTAAGAATCAAGTGGTGGTGTCGAAGGATACCGACGCCATGCTGACTGCCCGGATCGCGCAAATCGACAAGCTGCTATCCGATCAGCTCAACGAAACGATGCACGCGCCCGAGTTTCAGAAGCTCGAAGCTGCTTGGCGCGGTTTGAGTTATCTGGTGCAGCAGAGCGAAACATCGACCATGCTGAAGCTCAAGGTCATGAATGTGACCAAACGAGAGCTTCTGAACGATCTGAAAAATGTGGCCGAGTTCGACCAAAGCCAGGTTTTCAAGAAGATTTATGAAGAAGAATACGGCACTTTAGGCGGTCAGCCATTCGGGGCCCTAGTGGGAGACTTCTATTTCGGAAGGGGGCCTGAGGACCTGGAAGTCCTGGAAAAGATGTCTAACGTCGCCGCCGCCGCCCATGCCCCGTTTATCTCCGCGGCTAGCGCCGAGCTCTTTGGCTGGAATGAGTTCACCGAACTCGCCGGTCCCAGGGATTTGGCCAAGATTTTCGACAATAACCTCTTCGCCCGGTGGAAATCGTTTCGCGAGAGTGATGATTCGCGCTACGTTGGCCTGGCGATGCCGCACATTCTCATGCGTCCTCCCTACGGGAAGGATTCCGTTACGGTGGAAGCTTTCAACTTCGAAGAGAATGTGGATGGTACCGACCACAAGAAATACTTGTGGGGCAACGCCGCTTATGCGTTCGCCGCCCGCCTCACCAACGCGTTCGCCTTGCATGAATGGTGCGCTGCGATTCGAGGTCTCGAGGGTGGCGGCTTGGTGGAAGGTCTCCCCAGTCACACGTTCATGACCGACGACGGGGATGTCGCTCTGAAATGTCCGACTGAAATCGCAATTACAGACCGTCGTGAGAATGAGCTGTCCAAGCTGGGCTTCATTCCTCTCTGCCATCACAAGGGCACGGATATGGCCGTGTTTTTCGGCGCTCAGTCCTGTCATAAGGCAAAACAATATCTGCAGGACGACGCCAATGCGAACGCCAGGCTTTCGGCCCAGCTTCAATACATGTTCGCGGTTTCACGCTTCGCGCATTTCTTGAAGGTGATGATGCGCGATAAGATCGGCTCTTTCATGTCCCGTGACGACTGCCAAACCTTCCTGAACAATTGGATTTCCCATTACGTTTTGCTGGATGATACAGCGGGAGCCGATGCAAAAGCGAAGTTCCCGCTTCGGGAAGCACGTATTGAGGTGTCTGAGGTCGCGGGTAAGCCTGGTGTGTATACCGCGGTGGCGTTTCTTCGTCCGCATTTTCAGTTGGATGAGTTAACCGTATCACTCCGTCTCGTTGCAAAACTGCCGCAACCCAAGGGTTAAACTTTTGGGACGCGGTCGAGCGGTGACTTTGTGTCTGAATGAAAAAGGAGATAAGAAATGGCTTTTGACGCTTTTCTAAAAATCGACGGTATTCCCGGCGAGAGCACCGACGATAAACACAAGGATTGGATCGAAGTTCTTTCCTACAGCCACGGCGTCCAGCAACCCGCGTCTGTCACGGCCAGTTCGGCGGGAGGCGCAGGGGCCGAGCGTGTGAACCACGCGGACTTCGTCATCGTGAAGCATATCGATAAGGCATCCCCCAAGCTTTACGAGAACTGCTGCACCGGCAAGCACCTGAAAGACGTCACTATCGAGCTGTGCCGCGCCGGCGGCGACAAGGTTAAATACCTGGAGGTCAAGATGGAACAGGTCATCATCTCCAGTGTTAGTCCAGCCGGAAATCCCAAGGGAGACGACGGCTTCCCAACCGAGTCGGTAAGCTTCAATTACGGCAAAATAAAGTGGACTTATACGCAGCAGAAACGAACCGACGGCAGCGGCGGCGGCAACGTCACCGGAGGCTGGGACCTTACTTCGAATAAAGTGGCCTCGTGAGCAGGAAATGAAGGGTGCGCTGGAGCAGCATGCAACGCTCCTGTTCTACCGATGACCGCGCGAGAGTCGTTCCAGGCGGGGGATCTGTCGTCGGCACTGGAGGCTGTGGGCGCCGAGGTCAGGGATAAACCTGCCGATCAGGCTAAGCGCACTTTTCTCTTTGAGTTGCTCTGTTTTGCCGGCGCGTTAGAGCGCGCCGGTAAGCAGCTCGACGTCCTGGCCCAGCAGGGGCCCGAAGCTGACGTTTCGATTCAAACCTACCGAAACGCGATTCTAGCCGAGACGGCCAGGCGCCAGGTATTTTCGGAGAATCGGATTCCGGGTTTACCGAAAGAAATTCCAAGCTATACCGCCCTGCACTTGCAAGCCCTGCACTGCCTGCGCGATGGCCGGCCCCAGGAAGTGCTCCCGCTACTGGAAGAAGCCTCTCAGTCCTATCCATCTTTGCAGGGTCAATTGAACGATCAACCGTTCGACAGCGTGACTGATTGTGACGACCTGATTGGGCCTTTCCTGGAAGTGTTTGTGGGATCAAACTATAGCTGGATACCTTGGGAATCCATTAGTTCCGTTTCCATTCCAGAACCGAAGTACCTGCGGAATCTGGTGTGGCTGCCGGCAGTTGTGGAGTTGAAGATCGGACCGCTGGGACAAGTTCTGTTGCCGTGCCTTTATCCCGGCTCGTATCAGCAGCCCGACGATCAGATAAAGCTGGGCCGCATAACTGTCTGGCGCGACGATCTACAGGGCCTGTCCTCAGGTCTGGGACAAAAAATGTTGGCGGCGGACGATCGGGAATTTTCAATGAGTGAGATTCGCGAAATTGAGTTTGAGGTTGAGGACGATGGCGCCACGAATGAGTAGCGAACTTCTTCAGCCGATCTCAGCTGAAAAACCGGCGGGTGAGGATGTTTCCGGCGAGCCGGAATGGCAAGCCATAAAGGAAGCTAGGCGGGCGGATGACAAACTGGATCGGGGTAGCTGGGACAGGGCTCTCAAAGAATCCGATTGGCATGCGGTCCAGGATTTGTCGACCGAACTTCTCAGCCGGAAAACCAAAGATTTGCGGTTGGCTATTTTCCTGACTGAAGCGAATCTGAATCTGAATAAGGGGTTCACGGGCTTGGCGCAGGACTTGAACCTGATTCACGATCTTATCGCCAATTTTTGGGATTCCGGTCTCTTTCCGGTGGCCGAAGAGGGAGACCTGCAATATCGGGCGCAAGCGCTGGAGTGGCTTGGTGACGCCGAGAAATTGGGCACGGCGATTCGAAAGATTCCGCTCACCAAGCGAACCGAAGGAGCCGGGGACTATTCATGGCTCGATTTCGATGATGCCCGAATCACCGGCTGGGAGAAGGACACCAAGACGCCGAACGGCGATGTGGATGAGGCCAAGCAACACAAGCGTGAACAGGCGCTCAGCAGCGGGCATATCTCTCGGGAGATGTTCGAAGCTGCGATAACATCCACTCCGCGGGCCGGGCTGGAATCCGTTGCGACTGAAATCGAGGCGGCCTTCACCGCATTCAACGCTCTCGACAAACTCATCGATGAGAAATTCGGGAACGACGGGCCGGAGCTGCATGGGGCAAAAGATGCTTTTGAAGACTGCCGCAGCATAATCCAGGATGCGCTCAAGAAGATGAGCGCCGCGGAGCAACAATCACAAACTACCGGGAGTCAGGGCGACGAAGGCTTCCGGGGAATGGGCCTGGACCTAATGTTCGACGAGGGCGCCAGCGGGTCTTCAGGTTCCATGACTTCCTGGCAGGCCGCAGAGAAACTCGTCCGAACAGGCAACGTGAAAGAAGGGCTGGCGGAGATGACGCGGCTGGCCGCGAGCGAGCACGGACGGGTTCGGTTTCATCGTAAACTCCGGCTGGCTGTAACCTGCCTCTCCATGAAGAAAGATCGGATGGCAATCACCATACTGGAAGAACTCGCCAAGGAAATCGACGAGCACCACTTGGAAGCCTGGGAATCGGCTGAGTTACTGGGTAGCGTTTGGGGCAGGTTATACCGCTGTTATAGGTCGGGTGAAGAAAATAAAGTCAGGGCGTCGGAGCTTTTCGACCGGCTCTGCCGCCTGGACCCGTGGCAAGCCCTGCGCTGGGAGTAGCGGGTAGTCCATCGATTTCGTTATGACAACGCCTCGCGGGGAAGTCGATATTCGAGTCAAGCCCTCGATTCTGGATAGGCTTCGTGACAACGATCCGGATGCGTCTACCGATCCTCCGCTCTCCCGGCATCAAAGCATACGCGCGCTGAAGGCGTCCGTCCTTCACGATTTGAGCTCATTGCTGAACGCCAAGCGTCGCGAAACTGAGGTCTCGGAAGAATTCATAGAGCTCCGCCAATCGCTCCTGATGTTTGGATTGCCGGATTTTACGTCGATGAGCCTTCGAGATCCACATGAGCAGAACCGTCTTCGGAGGGAAGTGGAATCGATGATTCGCCAATTCGAGCCCCGTCTGGCGGGTGTAGTAGTCAGACTGGATGCTCGCGGCGAGTTCGATTCCCAATTGCATTTTCGGGTAGATGCACAACTCAAAATGGAGCCCGAACCGGAACCTGTCAGTTTCGATACCGTCTTGGAGGCGGACACCTGCCATTTTGTCGTTGTCGGTGAAAACCGATGAAAGAGGACCTGCTTCCTTACTATGAACATGAACTGAGCCTGTTCCGAAGCATGGGAAAGGAGTTCGCCAAGAGTTATGGCAAGATTGCCCAGCGTCTCCTTCTCGAACCAGACCGGGAATCGCAAGATCCGCATGTCGAGCGCCTGATCGAAGCCTTCGCCTTCTTGGCGGGCCGGGTCCATCACAAAATCGACGACGAATTCCCAAAGGTTACAGAGTCTCTACTTAGCATTCTTTATCCGCACTATCTTCAGCCCATACCCTCCATGTCGATAGCGCAGTTTAGTATGGACCCCGACCAGGCGCAGCTATCCAACGGTTACGAAATCAAGCGGAACGCGCAGCTCTACTCGAAGCCGATCGCCGGCAAAGACACCACCTGCAGTTTTCGTACCTGCTATCCGGTCACACTTTGGCCTCTGGCGGTCCGTTCTGCAAATGTTACTCCGTCGTCTAACCAGGCTCTTTCGGCAGCTCCCAGCGATTCCGTGGCTGTTATCAAGATTGAGTTGAAGTGCTTAGGACCATCGAGATTCGATTCCCTTCCCCTCGCGAGATTACGCTTTTATCTGAACGGCGACGCCTCAACCGTCCACACGCTATACGAGTTGCTGTTCAACAACGTCGTGAGGGTAGAACTGGCACCCGCCTCCCGCTCCAAACAAGCTGCGCGGCCGATGCCTGCCGGTTGCATCGAACCCGTCGGTTTCCGGCGGGACGAAGGTCTCTTGCCTTATCCGGATCGAAGTTTTTTGGGCTATAGGCTCCTGCAGGAGTACTTCTCATTTCCTCAGAAGTTCCTGTTCTTCGACGTGGCCGGGCTCGATCAGGTCGACACCACGGGGCTTGGGGACGGTGTCCAGATCCTCATTCACATTGGTTCCTTCGAGCGCAAGGAATTGTTGCAGTCGCTGGAGCAGCGAGTCAACGCCGACACCTTTCAACTGGGTTGTACTCCCATCGTCAACTTGTTCGACCGGCTGGCCGAGCCCATCCGAGTGACACAGAAGGACACGGCTTATCTTGTGGTCGCCGACATTCACCGTCGCTCTTCGACAGAAGTGTACACTGTCGATAAAGTTACTTCGACTGCTCCTTATTTTGAGAAGCCGCGAGAATACGTGCCGTTCTATTCCATTCGCCATTCCTACAGCGAGGACCCCGCACAAGGGTATTGGTACGCGGACCGCCGCACATCCGAACGAGCCGGCGATCGCGGCACGGATGTCTATCTCTCGCTCGTGAATCTGCAATTCGAAGGTGTCCGGCCGCCCGATGAAAGTCTGACTGTCCACGTCACTTGCACCAATCGCGACCTGGCGGGGGAACTGCCTTTCACGGGAGCTTATGGCGAGCTGTCGCTCGAGACGGGTTCGATGGTGCGCATTCGCTCGCTCATGATCCCCAGCAAAACGGTGCGCGCTCCCCTGCGTCGCGGCCTGCAATGGAGGCTGATATCGCACCTGGCATTGAACCATTTGTCTATCGTCCAGGGCGGAAAAGAAGCGCTCCAGGAGATTTTGAAATTATACGATTTCACCGAAGACCCCGTGGTGCGGAAACAAATAACCGGCATCGTCGAGGTTTCTAGCGCGCCGCATGTCGCCCGGATCATCGCGAATCATGGTGTCGCCTTCGTGCAAGGAATCCTGGTGAACATCGAATTCGACGAGGCGGAGTTTGTGGGAAGCAGTGTCTTTCTCTTCGCCTCTGTGTTGGAAGCATTTCTGGGCCTGTACAGCTCCATTAATTCATTCAGTCAGTTGGTGGCTAGATCCAAACAGCGGAAAGGGTACTTAAAGCAGTGGCAGCCGAGAACGGGGGAGCAGATCCTTCTATAGCTGATCTGCTCTTCCAACGCCCCTACGAATTCGATTTTTTTCAAGCCGTGCGTCTGATCGGCCTTTGCCACCCAAACCGTCTTTTGCTCTCCGCGCTAGGGAAATCACACGCCGAGGTGGTTCGATTTCGAACCTTGCTTTCCATGAATTTCCCACCCAGTGCCATACACGATATCAAGGACGGCGATCCTATTGACGTGACAGTCGCGTTTATGGGGATGACCGGCCCGCAAGGCGTACTTCCCTCGCATTACACCGAATTCCTCATTTGGAGGGCGTTCGAGAGAGACAAGGCCGCGGCCGATTTTCTCGATCTGTTCAATCATCGATTCATAGCTTTCTTTTATCAAGCGTGGGCCAAGCACAACTTGACGGCGGCGTACGAACACGAACGGAATTTGACGTTGCCCAGCCGCGGCCTCAACCAATATCTGTTCGACCTGATCGGGATGGGGACCAAGGGGCTTCTCAAACGGCTTGAAGTGCCAGACGAAGGGCTTCTGTTATACGGCGGGCTGATCGCTCAGTATCCTCACAATGCCAGCGCGTTGCGCGGCTTACTGGAAGACTACTTTCAGGTGCCTACCGAAGTGAAGCAGTTAGTCGGAAAGTGGATCTCGTTGGAGAAAACTGATCTTTCCTATTTGAGCCCGGAAGGGTTGCACAATAAGCTCGGATTCGGCGCAATTGCCGGCGATCAAGTGTGGAATCAGCAAGCGGGCTTCGTGGTGCAACTGGGACCTCTGCCTTATCGCCGCTTCCTCGATTTCTTGCCTGGGACGTTGGCTCTCCGGAAGCTCACAAATTTGGTCCGATACTTCGTAGGCCAGGCGCTCGATTTCGAAGTAGAGCTAATTCTGTTGGCCAAGGAGGTCCCGCTTTGTCAGGTTTCCGACGATGCCGACTCGCCTCGCCTGGGTCTCTCGACGTGGCTGCGAACCGATGCTTTTGATCATGACACTCACGATACGATTCTCTCCGCGGTGAATGCATAACGCCGACGATTGAGTCATGGTTGCGGAGTCTCGGCGTCGGGAAACTCTTCGAGAGCACGTGCCAATACGGCCTCCGCTCCGCCCCCGAGCAGGATCTGCGTAATCGACCGTGACCGCTCTTCCAGCGCTGCGGCTGTCCGCACCGTATCGTTGGTTCGCGAGCTGGGAGGCGTGGAAGATATGTCGGTCACCAAACGGATTGTTTGATCGTTGTCGATATAGAATTCCTGCCGTGTCTTCGGCTCCGGCGCATGGCTGGGTTCGTCCACATCCCACCACTTCTCCATCCTGACCAGGACCAGCTTTCCAAGGTGAAGGTAGTACGTCTCCTCTCTCACAACTTGGCCTTCGGAGAAACGCGCGCTGAGAAAAATTGGCTGGGAGTTATCGAACCATCCAGAGAACTCCCAGTGGCTTAACTCCTTCGTGAGCGGCCGGAAATTTGCGGTCCCCGGAAGCGCTGTGGCGGCATCGATTTGTTTGGCTGCCACGATGATCGCTTCCACTCGCTTTGCAGTGGAGTCGCCTACGGGGATAGCGGAAGGTCTGCGTTCGGTTTGGGGCGCCCGGGAACATCCGGCGATCAGCAACAGCAGCACGCCTTGCAGAATCGGGGCCGCTGTCCTCTGAAAACGCTTAGTCCGGCAGCTCAAAATGGTGTAAGTCCACATTGGTGCTGAACGTGGCGCCCCACGCAAACCCGTGCGCGTGGAGTTCGAGCACCAGCTCTAGTGGGAGATGGAAGAAACCGCTGGCGGCCCACTTCGATAATGATTCGAAGTGTTTCCCCAGGACCTGTTTTAAGGGAGGTAGCATTTGCACGGGTTTAGCCGGGGCGCCAGCCGTCGAACTGGTTACCGCCTTCCCTTTCTGCGCCGCCGCTTTCTCTTCCTTCTCCTTTTTCAATTTCTCGGCCCGTTCCTTCTCGATACGTTGAATCTCTGAGGCGATTTTCTTAACAAAGAGATTGTCCAGTTCCTCGATGTCCTTCCACAGTCCTTCCGCGGCAGCTTCGGTTCCCCATCGCCCGGAACGGATCACGGTCTTGCCCGTGAGCGTTTCGATGAATTTCCACTCTTCCAGGGTCAGCTGAGGGTTTTGAGTGTCGTCAATATCCACGGCCATACCGGTGGCGTGCTCGCTTAGCGTGCCCAGAAGGTAGTGATGATTGTACTTGATAGGACGCGGGTTAAATCCGCCCGCATGGAACTGCTCGTCATGGATCTTCTTGACCCGAATGGTACCCCGGACTTCGTTGATTTTCGCGGCGAGTTGTTCAGACATCCCTTTGCGGATCAGTTCAGGAACATTGACGCGATCTCCGTACTTGCGCTTATACGCCTTACGCACCCAGCGATAGAAGACCTTCTGCTGTTGGGGATTCTTGCCGAATTCCAACATTGAGCGGAGGGTGCGAGTGTGCTTCTTGCGGACCCATTTGGTGCTTGCGAGCTCCTCGTCAGACTCGGCGGCAAAGCTGGCGTACGATAACGGCGACCCGAAGTAAAGCGTTCGATCGGACACGTAGCTGTTCACATTGCCGTAGGAACGACGCCGGTGGTCGAGTACCGGCATTTTCCTGATAATTGCGAACTCGGCCTTATCGGCGTCGGTAATGGCTTCCGTCATACCGAGCGCGGCAGGAAAAAACCCAGGTTCGTAGAGCTCGGGCCAGAGTGAAAGTCGATCCATTGGCCCCGGAGTCGGCGAGGTCTGGCGGCAAAGCGTGCCGCCGTCAATTTCGATCAACGACCAGTAGCGGCAGATCGGCCCTGGAAAACGGGGAGACGACATCAGCAACTCTTTCCCAAGTGAACGCCGCACGGTCAGACTTCGACGTGCGTACACCGAGTTTATCCCAAGCCGAGACGGTGTGCAAATGCTGGCCCAGCACTCCCGCTCGCCTCATGGCGCTTGGTTCGATGTATCATGAATGGAACATAAGTGGCCTACACCCAAGACAACCGTAGGATTGGCGTTGCCACGCCGCTCGGAGAGGACGTTCTGCTCTTATCCAGTTTCCAGGGTGAGGAGGGAGTTTCCCGCCTCTTCCGATTTGACTTGGAACTGCTCTCCGAGAATGAATCCGTCGACTTCGATGCCCTGGTCGGAAAGAACGTGACCTTCTGGATCACTCTCGCCGATGGAAGCGACCGGTTTATTAATGGCCAGGTGAGCCGCTTCTCACAAGGCGGCCGGGACGCGGCGTTCACCTCCTATCACGCCGAAGTCGTGCCCTGGTTATGGTTCCTCACTCGCACGGCTGACTGTCGGATATTTCAAAACAAGAACGTCCCGGATATCATTCAGGAAATATTTACAGACTTCGGTTTCAAAGACTATGCTTTGCGGCTTTACGGCGATTTTCCGGTGCGGGAATACTGCGTACAATATCGCGAGACCGCCTTCAATTTTATCTCCCGGCTGATAGAGGAAGAAGGCATCTTCTACTTCTTCGAGCACGAGAACGGGAAGCACACGCTGGTTCTGGCGGACTCTCCGACTGAGCACAAGCCTTGTCCTCAACAGTCCAACGTCCGTTACGAAAAATCGGCCGGTAGCTGGCAGGAGGATGACGTCATTCTAGAATGGCGCTTGCAACAGGAGTTGCGGCCCGGCCAGTACGCCCTCAACGATTTCGATTTCGAGAGTCCCACCATCGACCTGACAGTCAATGTGTCGGGCAAAGGCACGTACGAATTGTACGATTATCCGGGAGAATACACCAAGCGCGGCGACGGGGATAAGAAGGTTCGCGTTCGTCTGCAGGAGGCCGAGACTCCCTACCAGGTTGGCTATGCGTCTAGTGTTTGCCGGGCCTTTACGAGCGGATACAAGTTCAATATGACGGACCATTACCGGGGCAGCCAGAATCAGGCCTACGTGCTCACATCCATTCGTCACAGTGCCAGCCAGGGAGGGGATTTCAGAAGCGGTTCAGACGATGAGTTCCACTATAGTAATAGTTTCGAGTGCATTCCCACTACCACTCGATTCCGTCCCAGCCGCACGACGCCCGAGCCTGTGGTGCAAGGCGCACAAACCGCAATCGTGGTAGGCCCGTCCGGCGAAGAAATCTTCACCGACAAATATGGACGCGTCAAGGTCCAATTTCACTGGGACCGGGAAGGCAAGCTCAATGAGCACTCTTCCTGTTGGATCCGCGTGGCGCAACCCTGGGCCGGCAAGCAATGGGGCAGCATTTATATCCCGCGTGTGGGCCAGGAGGTGATCGTCGATTTCCTGGAAGGCGATCCCGATAGACCAATTATTACCGGCCGTGTATATAACGCCGAACAGATGCCACCTTATGAGCTGCCCGGCGAAAAGACCAAGAGCACATTCAAAAGCAATTCCTCCACGGGCGGCGGGGGGTTTAACGAGATCCGGTTCGAGGACAAGAAGGGCAAAGAGCAGATTTTCATCCACGCGGAGAGGAACAAGGACATTCGAATCAAGAACGACCTGTTTGAGACAATCGGCGGAGAAACCCATCTGATCGTTGAGAAAGACCAACTCGAACAGATCAAGGGCGATAAGCACCAACATGTCAAGGGGGATCTGAACGAAAAGGTCGATGGCACAAAGTCTCTGACAGCCGGCCAGAATCTCGAAGAGAAGGTCTCACAGAATTTCGCGCTGGACGCCGGCACCGAAATTCACTTGAAGGCCGGCATGAACCTGGTCATCGAATCGGGGACGATGTTGACGCTTAAGGTGGGCGGAAACTTCATCAACATGAACCCGGCCGGAGTCTTTATTTCGGGGACGATGGTGATGATCAATAGCGGAGGCTCGGCCGGCTCTGGTGCGGGGGCTCAGCCGGGAACGCCGAAGGATCCCAAAGAAGCCGACCAGGCTCAGCCGGGAGCTGCATCCACGGTGCCCGCTCCGCCAAAGTTGCCGGTACGACCGAAGTTCTATGGCCCTGCGGCGGTGGTGATGAAACAGGCAGCCCAGAGCGGGGCGCCGTTCTGCGATATATGACCGCAATAGATGCTGGCCCGTGCGGCCAGGCGTGTACAGTTGTTCCGGGGTGCCGGCCCAATTCAGGAGCGACTGAGGAAACTGACCCGCCAAGCCGGTTGCGAGGATTGGGACCAAGATCGATACCTGAACGAGCGCGAACTCCTCCAGCGTAAGATAGACGAGATCAGTAAGGAAACTAATGCGCTCCAGCAGCGCTTGAGAGAATTGGACGACTATGAAACATGATCGTATGATGATCCATTGGTACCCGTTCGGAAAGATCGGGCCGGACGATTGACAGTCATGGAGCATGCGGCGGAAGCTATCACCACACGTTTGTTTGAAGACGAAGATATCAACGTCTTTGGGATTTTCGATGGCGCTGCAATTCCGGATTTGTTGACGCATCTCTACAACTGCGAACTCGAATATGAGTGCCTGTATCGGGGCGAACTGCAGCCCGACATGGCCGAAGTGGCTCCCTATCTGGTTCGTCTCGACAAAGTGTCCCGCTTCACGAATTGGGTGATCGAGCAAGGGTGGGGCAACCATTGGGGTATCTTTGCCCTCTCCCGGCAGGACCTTGTACCCCTTAGGCGCCACTTACGCACGCTGCTGGTGGTGCACGACAGCAATGCAAAGCCGCTGTATTTTCGTTACTACGATCCGCGTGTTCTGCGAGTCTACTTACCAACTTGTAACGCCAGCGAACTCGCGGCGATTTTCGGTCCAGTGGAGCGTTATTTTCTGGAATCCTCCCAGCCCGGGGAGATTTTGACCTTCGGAAATAGTTCGGGCGTGCTGCTTCAGTCCAAGGAAGAAATCAAGGGCGATTGAAAGGAGTAACTTCATGCCTCTTGCCGCGAGATTATCGGATATGCATACGTGCCCAATGGTGACAGGGCTGGTTCCTCACGTTGGAGGTCCGATCCTGCCGCCATGCTGCGTCACTGTTTTGATTGGCATGCTCCCGGCCGCCCGCGTGGGCGACATGGCCTTGTGCGTCGGCCCGCCGGACGTAATCGCGATGGGCTCTACCACCGTAATGATCGGCAATCAGCCGGCCGCACGCATGGGCGACCCGACGGTGCATGGGGGAGTTATTGTCATCGGATGTCCGACCGTAATCATTGGCGGATGAGATGGTTTGATGGCGAGCCTACGCGACATCGGCTAGGTTCCCGAATTTTCTCTTGCGAGGGAGAGCTATGAAAAACCTGCGGCGCGTCGTCTGGTCTAAAGGAATGTTCCTGACGCCGCAACACTTCCAGGTTCACGACAACTTTCTGGAAGAGAGCCTTCAGTTCCGGTTCAATGCGTCCCTGTTTGCGGATTGGGGCGTAGTCAGCCTCAACATCGACGAGGAAGCGCTGGCGAACGGAACGTTCAATCTGCACTCCTGCCGCGGCATCTTGCCTGATGGGCTGGCGTTCAGCTGTCCGGATCCGGACCAATCGCCGTCGGGACGCCCGATCGCAGACTTTTTTCCGCCTACCCAGGATTCCATCTTTGTTTATCTTGCGATCCCAGAGCATCGATCGGAAGGCATGAACTTCGGCTTCGCGAATGCAGGCAACTCTCCCGGCGTCGTCACGCGCTATTCAGTGGAAAGCGTCGAGATCAACGACGAAAGCACTGGGAGTGAGCAGAAAACCATCCAACTGGGCCGTAAGAACTTCCGGCTTCTATTTGAAGGCCAAAACATCGAAGGTTTCGCCACCTTGCGAATCGCGCGGGTCATTCGGAAGGATGGCCTCTTCGCGCTTGACCCCGATTTTATCGCGCCCTGTCTCGATATATCCTCGTCCGATCAGCTCATGATGCTGCTACGAAGAATGATCGAGATCCTGGTCACCAAGATCGAGTCGCTGAACGCCAACCGCCGCCAGCGAGGCCGCGATCTTGCAGACTTCAGCGTCAGCGAAACTGCCCACTTCTGGCTGCTTCACACGGTAAACTCATGCCTTCCGGAACTGAAGCACATCTGGTCTGTGCGGCACGGCCATCCCGAACCTTTATACGTGTCTATGCTGTGTCTGGCAGGCGCGTTGTCGACGTTCTCCTTCGATGCCAAGGCGCACGAGCTTCCCGACTACAACCATGACGACCTGGGACGCTGCTTCCGCGTGCTGGATGAACGAATCCGGACCTTGCTGGAAATCGTGATCCCCTCGAAGTGTATCTCCATACCATTGCGACTCGTGGACAAAACAATCTGGTCCGGAACGGTGAGCAATGATTCGTACTTGAGGGACTCGCAGTTCTTCCTCGCCGTGGGCGCGAAGATGGGCGTTGACGACCTGATCAAGCGAGTTCCACAGCTTGTCAAGATCTCTCCGAGTGATGAGATGCAGAACTTGATCCGCCTGGCCCTCCCGGGAGTGACGTTACGCCATACACCCGCGCCACCGTCGGCAATCAGTTTTAAACTGGACAACCAATACTTCAGTTTGAACCAAAGCGGCCGTCTGTGGGACAAGATTACGCAATCACGAAATATCAGTTTGCACGTGCCTTCGGACATCGCGGATGCAAAGATCGAGTTGCTTGTGGTGTTGCAATAGGAAGTGCTTTGACTCCTCGTGGCCGATGCTCATGCCGCCGTCTCCAGCGAGTACTCATGATGGAGGCCTGTAGACCGCCCAAAAGTCCTGCATCCCTCATGAGCTTTTGCCCAAGAATATCGATGGTAGAGTCCGCCAAGCTGAGGCGTCGATTTAAACCACTCGCCACCGTTCTTGCGGGGCGTCGGCCGCCTCGCAGGCGTATCCTTAGTGATAGGAGTGACTCCCTTGCCTCAAAGTAATTCCATCGGCGTCCCGGTTCCGGTGCGCACTCCAGGAAACGTCGCCAAGCTATTCGGCGATCTCAAGGTACGGCCCAAACTGATGGTGCTGCACAATCTGTTTTTTGTGATCCTCGCCGCCGGTGTGTACTTTGCGCTTTATCCTTATCTGCCCGATCAGGCTAAGACTAACTTCTTTATCGTGCTGGGCGGAATCTACGTGTTGGCTGTCTTGGCGCTCGAAACCACCATCATGCCACTCTATGTCTATCGGCCTTTACGGCTCATGTTGAAAGCCGATCAAGCCACCCAGCACGGCGACCGCGAGCAGGAAATCATCGACGAGCGGATGATCCTGGGCGACGAGATCGGCCAAATCATGCGGTCGCGCAACGCGACCATCCTCGATCTGCGCAAACGCGAGGACGAACTGGAAGAAGCATTGCGGCGCCTGGAAGCGCAAGATCGGCTGGTGAGCTTGGGACTGCTGAGCGCCAGCGTCGCGCATGAATTGAATAC